>WNFI01013767.1_pt1 | contig 12319 bp, 18 predicted proteins | sample 5400471 | NCBI WGS metagenome assembly WNFI01 (sample SAMN13153348, study PRJNA577476) | soil metagenome | isolation source: 100 cm saprolite on Douglas fir-dominated hillslope | place: USA:California | collected 2013-09-17 | reverse complement strand
CGCGAGAACGGCGTGCACCAGCTGGTCCGGGACGTCCGTCGGAACGGGCCCGTCGTCACACCCCAAGGCGGCCCTCCCGAGCCTCACGGCCTGGCGGTACGTGTTCGTGTAGTTCACACACGACGGGCAACACGCGAGGTGCGCGTCAAAGACCGCGAGCTGCTCGGGTGCCAGCCCTCCGGACAGGTATTCGCCCAGGAACGCCACAAACTCCCGGCAGCTCAGCTTGGTTCCCACCTGCACCCCAACACCCGCGCACACATCGTCCACCACCGACTCCGCGGTCGTCATGAACTTGGATGTCAGGGGGACGGCGTGGTTACAAGGGGAGGAAGGGAGGCGGAACCACGCGGGAGGGGAGACTACATCCCTTTTCGGGCGGCCAGGATAGCGCGGACCAGTTCCTCTGGAACTTCTTCTGGCACAGGCTTTTCGGAACGGGTGAGCACGGCCTTCCCGAGCTGTACCGAGGCTTGGTAGGTCTTCATGTAGGCCACGCAGGACGGGCATACGGCCAGATGGCCGTTAAACGCTGCCCGCTCCTCCTCCGACAGGGATCCGGAAAGGTAGTCGTCCAGGAAATCCACGAACTCACGGCAGGTCACGAGGTGGCTCATGCCACCCCCCGTCGGAACCGGGGCTCAAGCAAGGAGCGGAGAGCCTGCCGTGCCCGGTGGAGGCGCACCTTGACGACGTTTTCGGTCACCGCAAGAGCACGCGCCGTTTCTTCTGGGTCCAGCTCCTCGACGTCCCGGAGAATCAAGACGGTTCGATAGCTCTCGCGCAGTTCATCTATGCAGTCGCGGATGAACTCCCGATCCTCCCGGCGTTCAAGGAGCACGTCTGCGCTGTCCCGCCATTCCGGAGGGTGGAGCGCGTGGTGGCCGTCCTTCAGGAATGCCGGCAGGAGCGCCTCGATGGAGTCCTCAGGCTTTCGGCGCTGCGACCGGAGCTTCGTCAAGGCCGCGTTCACGGCGATGCGGTGCAGCCAAGTCGACACCCGGGATGCTCCTTCGAAAGACCCGAGAGAGCGGAACGCGTTGAGGAAGGCCTCTTGCACTGCGTCTTTCGCGTCTTCCTCGTTTCGAAGGAGCCGGCGCGTCACCGCCAAGAGGAGGGGTGTATGGGTCCGGACGAGCATCTCGAACGCCTGCGGCTCTCCGCTGCGCAGGCGGGACAGGAGGGACGCGTCGCTCTCCAGACCCCGCTCAAGGGAGCCCATAGGCACCCCAGACCTTACCACGGACTTGAGCGAGGCCATGATCATAAACCTGGTGCCCCGGTGAGCTCGGCGAGACGTTCACGCGGCCAGTCCGGCGCGTCCAACCCGAGGCCAAGCCAGGTCAGAACCGCAACTGTCTTCCGGGTGGGCGTCCCGTTCGCGCGGTGACCTCTGGCGTCCTGCGCCCCCAATGCCCGCACTCAACGGCTTTCGATCGGGCGTAAGGCAAAAGGCGGTCGCTATCGCGGCCCCGAAGTGATCCCTCGCGGCTGCAGCCACTCCCAGCAGCGTGGCCGTATGGAAGTAGCGTGGAGCCGACGGTTTTGGCGATCACGGGGTGCTGAGTCGGCACACTTCACCGACGGCCTCCGCAGCCAGGCGACCCCCGCTAGCATCTACTCGACGCGCCTCCAGCGCGCCCCCGAAGGTTCCCGTCAGTCAGCCGCCCGCGGCGGCGACGATGTAATCCAACGTCGTGGCGTGAGGCTCCGAAACCTCGGGGCTTACGCCGTAATGGACGGCTACGGCGCCGTGGACGCCGAAGTGCACCGGCTCCTTCTCGGCAGGAAGGTACGCGAGCCTCGCCGGTCCCTTGATACGCTCAATTTTGACCCTCGAGACATAGGCGACATCCCCCATGGTTTAGTCTCCCCAGTAGACGAGTGGGCGGGCCCGACTCGAGACCTTCCGAGCTCCTCGGCCCGAGCCACGGACAAGAATCATAGCGACGGCCCCGCCGCGATGGCAGGCAGCTCCAAGAGATCGATGACGACGTACGTGCCCAAGTGCAACGAGGCGTAGAGGCCCTCGACGACGGCCCGCTGTCCACCAGCGCAGACCGCGTGAACGACCGCGACATGGCGGCTCCATGGACGACGCTTCCCGCTCCGAGGGCGAGGAAGTCGCGGCGCCGGAGGTACCACGGAGGAGAAGTGACCTTCACGGTTGTCACATTCGTTGGCCGATTCGCGACAGAGCGCCCAACCATGCATGGGAGCAAGCGGTTCACCGATGGGCAGCCTTCTGTTCGCTGTCGGGCCCGCCACTTGTCTCCCCGTACCGAGTGAGCAGCCACACCCCAAGAATCACGATACCGGCGACGACAAGAAACACGCGGTCGCCTGGATCGGTGGTGAGGCCTGGGAACCAAGGCAAGCCCATCAAGGCGACAGCGACAACCAGTTCCATGAGGCCGTGAATCCAAAATGCGATGATGGGAGCGACCCCCAGGCGAAAGTCGGTAAGTAACGTAAGCGCCAGATGGACAGCTGCTAGAACGTACGCGACCAAGCGGGGAATCCCTTGAAGAGTGAAAAGCGTAGGCGCCGCCCCGAACGCCGCCACCGTAATGTAGTCGAGGTATCCATGTGCCCGCGGCGAAAGAACTTTCATGTCTGAAGCATGCCTCCCTTCGGCGCTGCCCGTCTCTACGAGGACGGCTTAGGCGTGGGACGACTCGCGTCTGCATGATCCGAGCGGGCCGGCGAGCACAAAAGAGCCCTCGCTGCCATCCGAACCCTGGTTGGAAGGAACGCCATTGCTCACTGGCCCTCTCGCATCGCGTCCCCGACGCGACTCACACCAATTTGTCCTTAGGATTGCGTCGTCTCCGGAATGGCGGATAACACGCTACCACCGTCACAACTGTTTCAGCCCGCCGTCGGCAACAAACTCCGCCCCGACAACGAAGGCGGAGTCATTGCTAGCGAGAAACAACGCTATATTTGCGATCTCCTCCGCTCGTCCCAAACGCCCGATGGGGATCCGTTCCCTCATTTGTGCCTTGAGCCCCGCGGTTGCCTGCGGCGGTAGCCCCATCTTTTCGAACACCGCCGTGTCGATCGGGCCGGGGCTCACGGCGTTCACGCGGATGCCCTGCTCCCCTAGCTCGGCCGAGGCGGTCCGAGCGAAGGAGCGTAGGCCCGCTTTCGCTGCCGCGTACGCGCTGAGGCCAGGCATCCCCGACTGGTTGGCGATTGAGGTCGTGAGAACGACGGATGCGCCCCTACGGAGATGCGGCAGGGCATACTTGACTGCGAGCCAAGGTCCCTTGAGGTTCACGGCCACGATGCGATCGAACGTCGCCTCGTCCATTTCGGCGATGGGCGCTCGCGTGGCAAAGCCGGCGTTGAGGAACAGTATATCGATACCGCCGTGTTTTCGCGCCACGCCGCACATGAGCCTCTGAACCGCTTTAGGATCGGCGGCGTCAGACGCCATGACCTCGGCGGTTAGTGCCAGATCCGCCCTGGCGGCCGAGGCCGACGTCTCACTGGAACCGGTGACAGTGACCTTGGCCCCCTCCCTCGCGAAGAGCTTTGCCGCCGCGAGACCGATCCCCGATGTGCCGCCGGTGACCACGGCGATCTTGCTCTCGAGCTTCCTCATCGCGTTTCCTCTTCTTGTTCTAGGGACAGCCCAGCCCAGGGACGCGGGCCAGGTTTGGAAAAGAGCGGTGTTCTAGTTCGAGGACCTGAGAACGCCTGGCCAAGCCTGGTCCCCGCGGGCAATAACATCGGGGAGTTCCTTCTCCCACAGTTCCTGGACTTTCTTGCTGTTGTTCAGGTAGAGCTTGCCCTTCACTACCTTCCAAGCCGTGGGGTCCCCCGGGGCATTGTGTCCCCTGGAGACTCCGAAAGAGCAGTAACCGCCGTACTGGGGCGCGTATTTCTCAGGTGCAGCCAGAAAGGTCGAGCGGTTCTCGGAGCTCTTGAAGAGCCACTTGGCGCCGCCCCACTCGGCTTGAAACTCGGCCTGGCCCTTCACGGGGGCCTTGTCGGTGAAGTACGCGACAGGGTCGTAGCCCGAAAGGCCCAAACCCTCCGTCTTGTAGATGGGCTCCACCGCAAGGGCGGGCGCCGCCATCATCACTGCCGCCAAGACCGCCTTCTTCATTCCTCTCTCCCCTCCTGGAAACTCGTTCGGCCGCAGTTCGAGGCCGGGCCACAGTCCGTGGTCCCTCTGTACTACCAACGACGACGGCGACTCGTCTATTCCCAGACCGGTGGCATTACCCTGTCGTCACCTCTCATGAAGGCCAAAAGGGGTATCGGGCTCGAGGGAATCGAGCCCGATACCTTCTACGATTCGTCGCTAGCGGGAAGCCCTACGACGTTGGTCTCTTCGTGAGCATCGCGACCGTCTGCCCAACGATGTCGCAGGACATCATGAGTTGTCACTAAGCACTCTGCCACCAAGCCGCGTCGGAGGCCACACCTCCCTGACCCCCGACGCGACATTTCGTCCACCGCTCAGTTAAGCCGAGCCGGCGTCTTCGGTCCACTCATAGAGGTTGGCGTCCCAGACTGGGCTGTAATCGGTCGCGATCGTCGGGATGCCTCCAAACGTATTGTTCGGCCGATGCCCGTCCAGGAGGGCGGCGGACAGGCCCTGACGCTGCGGATTGTTGCAGCCGCCTTCTGATGCGCCGTTCGTCGCGATGAAGATCCGCTCGACAGCGCTGCGAGCGATGTCGTCGATCCCGACTTCGAGTCTGCGCATCCGCGGGGCGAAAGTGTTCCCCTCGATCGCCGACACAGTGGGATCGCTTGAGTCGGTCGAGATGTAGAAGACCGGCTTGCCAAAGCTAAAACCGTTAATCAAGCTGAGCGTGACTGTCCGCTGCGCCGGATCGATGGCGATCACCTGATCATGTACGAGTGCGTAATTCGGGTGTCCGCTTGGGAAGTTGATAACCGCATCTTCCACCGCCGCAGCGATGATGGGGGCGTCGTAAATGATGCCCCCCGCGTCGACCAGCGGGCTGTAGTCAGCATCCCCGACCGAGCCCGGCTGGGCTTCGCGTGGCGGAAACGGTCGATCGTCAGCGCCGGGCACCACGACCCGGTTTGGACTGAAGTCCACGCTACCGGACTCGAACAGAAACGTCCCGTCAGCGCGAAGCGTCGCGGGGCGGGCCGCATCGCCCGCATTCCGCAGTTTCTTGGAGAAGTTCACGCCTAGGCGGTCCGCCTCCGCTGAGCGCAGCAGCTGGACCGGCCCTGCCAGCTCCGGGTCCGTGAGCGAGTCGGGCGGTGGAAACTGTGAAATGTTGACTCTTGTTCCTACCGAGGCCAAGGGTGGTATCACGTTGCATCCGGGACCAGGCCCATTCGCCGCCGGCCCAGGACCGTTCCCAGCTCGTAGGGGTCCGCCTTCCTCTTGCTCTTGTCCGTCCCTCGCAGCCGCGGGCGCCGCAAAGAGCATGAGAGCCGCCACCGCCATTGCGGAGACGCACGCCAACGTTCTTTGCAATTGGCCGGTCAGGTTGCATGTGTCGAAGTTCATCCGACCTCCTCTAAGGTCACCTTGTGGGCATCGACATGTCTGCGCAGCCATCTGCGCACATTCGAACGCCCATGAGGTAAAGCGCAACTCGGCCACGGATATTCCCGCCCCACAAAAGTTCTTGAACAAATTGCCCGACGCTCTTAAGGGGGCGGGCAGTAACCCAATAGATCTACGAGGCGGGATTCCGGGTTCGAGCCCCCAGCGAGCCCCTAATCCGCCCCCTGTAAGGAGCAGCGTGTTCGTGGCGTCCTCGAGGCTGATTGTTCGCCGACCGCAGGCAGCTGGCCAGGACCGACGAGGTTCGGATTCGCTTGGGGCGAGATCCGAAGTACAGAGAGGTCGACGCCGACCGCCCCACTGGGCTGGAACAGGTTGCAGCCGGGACCACGCGATTTGAACGTCCCGGGACCGGACCCACTCCGCGTAGGCCATGCACGACAGTGGCCCCGGTCTCCACGGATGCGCCGATCAGAGCGTCGGCAGGCGCCGGAACGTGTTCAATTTATTGCGCCGTCTCATGCCAGTGGCGCTGATGGGCTGGCACCGGCTCGGTCCTCAGCTCCAGCAGCCATGAACGTCATGATCGACGCCGCTCAAGCCGCACCGTCACCGTACACGAGCGCGTGACGGAAACTCCGGGCTGAGGACGCTCTACAACACCATGCTAACGTTCGCCTCGGACGGGGCCCTGCTGAGCCGACACCGGAAGATCATGCTCACCTCTCTCGCCTGATCGGTCGCGTCGTCCCTTCCCCCTTCCTAGGCTGCCCCGGTAACTTGACTGCTGGTCGACTGTACCCTTTATGAATGCTCCACAAGGGGAAGGGACACCGGCCCTTACGGGCCGGCGCCGTGCTGCTGCTCACGATCACAAGGCTTATCTCTGGGTCATCAGGATAGGCACCGTCACCGCCTCCCTCACGCTTCCGTGCTGCGTGCGCTCGGTCTTTGAGGCGGTCCGGTAGATGAATCTCTGGTTGCCTTCGCGCCAATTGAAGGAATGGACGAAGCGTTGGGTCTCGACCTCTGTGATGAGCAGAGCTGTGGGTTGGCCCCTCATGGCGTCATCGAGCGCCTGAGCCATCACGACCGCGCGGCGTTCTCCCGTCCGTACGTTGCTTACCAGCGCCCGTCGGCCCGCCTCATCGAAGGACACCAAATAATGACCCGGTGGCAGGACCGCTTTCCCCCAGCGAACTTCGTAGGCGAGCGTGAAGGTGCCCTTCACCGGCTGCGCGCTCGCGGAGCCCACCGAGAGCCCGGTGGCGATTGCCGCTGTAACTCCCACCTTCAGAAAACTGAAACGTAGCTTTTTCATCAGATCTCCTTGTTTCGGCCCACCTTCAGGAGTGCTTCCCCGCCCGGCGAGTTCCGGCCGGTCTGCCGATTCCCTGAGGTGGGCCCCCGGACGACGGTGCAGAACGGGGCCACCGAAGAGACCCCGGTAGCCAGAGCCATCGCCCTGTGCGGCTGAAGGTAGCGAACAGCATTGATTGTCATGCCTGCTTCACCTTGGCGTGGCCCGTACCCGGCCATCAGTCCTCTCTACTAGAGACAACGCTGGCGCGAGGTTACGATCTGGAAAAGAGTGTAAAAAAGGAATTTGTGGGACACTCCATCTTCTCAACCGAGCCATCAACCCCTCATCTTTGGGTCCTCGCTGTGGCCTCGATCCTGAAGTCGATGGCGATCTCGTTCTTGACCTTCACGACACCAGCCACCGACACGGGAGTCAGGCCGAAATCACTGTGCCGGACGACGAGACTGCCGATGGCCATGAGCGTGTCACCGGAGACCTCGACCCGCATCGCGAGCACTGTCGACCGGATCACGCCGTGGAGCGTCAGCTCCCCAGTGATCGATAGGTCGTAGATTCCCATCGCCGCCTCCCTCCCCTCGAGCTTCGTGGAGCGGAAGGTCACCGAGGGGAAGTGCACCACGTCGAGCAACTCGGGCCCGACCATCCTCGCCTGCACCTTCGGCACGTCCTCTGGCGGTTCCCCTGCCTCCGACACCTTCAGGGCAGTGGCGTCCAGCGCTAGGCTGACACTCGATCGGCCGAGGTCGCTCGGGTCGGCCTGAACTTCTCCCTTGAGACCGGGCGCCAGGACCACGTGCTCGTGGCCAGCAAACTTGAGGAGGCCGGCCCTCCCCACATGGATCGCGACCTCGCTGCGCGCCGGATCCACCACATAGGTCGTTCCCCCGGCAGCCGCGCTCCGGGCGCCGAGGGCCAGGATGAAGGCCGCTCCGCGAAGGCCTGACGCGACCTCGACGTTCACTGGCAGTACGCTCCTATGCACGGCTGTTGTGAGGCCGGACCCTGATTGATGCTTCCGACCATCACGGGATGAATCACGCAGTGATACGGCCCACCTCCGGCCTCGACCGGCATGGGCCGACTCGAGGCTCCGGGGAGGAGCTCCCCCGTGTCCACCGACCCATCGTTGAGCAACACGTGGTGGGTGACGTTGTCGACGTTGTGCCAGACGATCATCTGACCTGTCGGCAGCGTCGCCGGATTCGGTGAGAATGACTGCGCGCCGTTGATCGCGACCACATTGACCGTTACGACGCCGGCGGCGCTCGGCGGAGTCGGACTGTTCGGATTCCCGCTCTTTCCGCTGGAATAGCCTCCGCCGCAGCCCCACATGCCAAGGCCGACTGCGACCACGGCACCGACCATCACGAAGCTACGCATCACTGCCTCCCTTCTTGTTTGTCGTTCTGTCCTCTTTGCCTACGACCGTGAACTGCGCCTCCCTTTACGGGTGGAAGAAGTCGGCCCCCCACACGAGCGTCCCGCCCAGATGGCCCGCGATCGCGACGAGGGCCGCGCCACCGAACAGCGCGGTTCGGTAGACGAACATGGAGCGGCCCGACGGTACCCCGCACCACGTCGAGACCAGCGCTGCGCCGATCGCGCCCGGCGCCGGCAACCCCTGTCCACCTGTGCCGAGTCAGCAATCGCGTGGGCTCGACGAACAGGGCTGATGCCGGGGCCCACCCGGCGACCGCCGTGAAGGCGGCCATTGCCGCCCCCGCTCGGACATTGGCGACGGAGATGGTTCACCAGGCCCGGCGACCCGTATGAATGGCGATGAGCACTGCCGCCCCGGCCGCAAGGACCAACCCAATCGAGCACTGTCCCTTTCCTTGTGGCGCGACAGCTGCAGAGCTGGTGCTTCTGACGATCCGTTTCGTCACACGCCCACCCTCGTGTATCTAGACCGAGAAGCCGAAGCGAATATTCCCGGACCGCGGCGGTCACGAACCAGGTCACAGGGCTGGGCGGCGAATGCCGCCCCATGCGGAGGGGAATAGGTAGCCGACGCCTTTGGTCGTATCAGTGAGGAGAGAGACGACACGATGTCGCGCCCGCGGATCGCGCGGGGCGCTGACTTGCGGCCGAACCCGGAGCATGCGGGCCAACGTCCGGGCGGCTCGTCGCTTCGTCCAGGCTTCGGTGTGCGACTGATTACTCCCGTGCGGTGGCTCGCAACGGCCTGCGTGGCCCACTCCGTGGCGATAGGGACGGCCTGGTGGCACGTCTCGGGTGGCTTGCTCTTCAGTGGCCAACCGGGTGGTCGTGCCGTGGCCCTCGGCAGGTTGGCTGGGCTCTTGGTGAGTTCGGCCGTCCTGCTTCAACTCGTCCTCGTCAGCCGCCTGCCCGGGATCGAGCCGTCTCTAGGGTGCGACCGACTGTACCGGCTGCATCGGCGCCTGGGTTTTGCGACCGGGTTATTGTTTCTAGGTCACCCCGCCTTGCTCACCTTTGGATATGCCCGTCGGAATCACCTGTCCCTCCGCCGTCAGTTGGGGGACATTGCCCGGGATTTGCCGCATGCCTGGCCGGCGATCGCTGCGACCCTCGTGATCGTCACGACGGTGGCGCTATCGACGCCCATCATCAGACGCCGCTTGAGGTACGAAGCATGGCACGCCGGCCACCTTGGGATGTACCTGGCCGTAGGTCTCGCATCGCTCCACCAGCTGAACGGGGCAGAGCTATCAAGCCAGCCGTGGTGGGCCGGCTACTGGGTCGCCGTTCACATCCTCGTGGTCGGCTGCTTGGTCGTGTTTCGTGCCGGCCGGCCGATCGTCAGGTTTGCCCGACACCGGTTCCGTATCGATCAGATCGTGTCCGAAAGCGACGACGTTGTCTCGTTATACCTGACCGGCCGTCACCTCCATCGATTCACGTTCCGTCCGGGCCAGTACGGCAATGTGGCGTTCCTGTCGAAGGGCCTCTGGGCCCCTCATCCGTTTTCGTTCTCGGCCGCACCGAACGGTCGATTCCTCAGGGTATCCATCAAGGCCGTCGGTGACTTCACCCGTAGAATCCACGAACTGAGGCCGGGTGCGTTCGTCCTTCTCGAGGGTCCGCTGGGCGCCTTCACGGCCATGACGTCGACCCAACAGAAGTACCTCATGGTGGCGGGCGGGATTGGTATCACGCCCATTCGAGCCCTCATCGAATCACTCGCGAACGCACACCGAGACATCGTGCTGCTGTACGCGGTCAAGACCGCCAGGGATCTCGTGTTTGGCTCCGAACTGCGCGCGTTGACCGCGCGGTGCCATTTCGTACTGTCTCGGAGCGCCGGTCCCGTCGACGGGCATGAACAGGGTCGTGTCGACAGGCGGATGCTCGAGAGGCTCGTTCCCGATCTGCGGGACCGTGAGGTGTTCGTCTGCGGCCCGCTTGCGATGATGAAGGCGGTGATCGGGGCCTTGCACGCGCTGGAGGTCCGGGGTTCGCGGATCCATTACGAGCGATTCGCTTAGCTGATGCGCACGCTAACCCATTTCATGCTGCTGGGAGTGGCCCAACGGCACGCCCGCGCGGTCTCCGCAAAGGTGCCTCGAAGGCCAATTCGACGGGCGAATCGTATTGAGTCGCCCTTGCTTCTGACACTTGTTGACTAGACGGCAGACTATTTGACGGGAGGCCATCGTCGTCATGTGGATCGTCAAGCTCGCGCTGCGCCGGCTTTCTTCCTGTGGTTCTCGCAGTGGCTCTCGGCCGCTGTTGATTGACGAAACCGGGCGGTGCGGTCCGAGGCTCGTGACCCTGGCCTTCTAGTCTACAGCCCGCCCGGTAACCATCCAGTCCTGAAGCAAGACAAGGGCGCGCGCATCGAGCGTGCCCGTGGCGCAGCGGCGTGCAACGAAGCTTGACCGATGTCGCACAAGCATATACATTTCTCCAGTCCTAGTAAGAGTCAGAGCAGGTCGTCGACGTCGACATCCTGGGCAGCAGGTGCGCATGGACACTCTGAACGACTTTGCAGTTGCGCGGCAGTATCGGCTCGTCTTGTCTTGGGGTGCCCATGCGCAGGCATCGGTAAGACTCTCAGCACGTAGCGAGGGAGTCCGTCTACCGGCTGTCGGATTGGTGCGTCGTCTCTTCGAGGCGCGGCTACAGGGGGCTGCGGCGGTTAAGAGTTCCAGTGCGCAGCTCCATTGAGCCAACGGAGATCCGCGTGGCACCTATTTGGCAACTGCGCTCTTCATTCCTGGGAAGTGACCTGCCTCTATTGGGCTGGACTGGTCTCTGCAACTTTATAGAATCAAGCCCTTGGATAGGTCGCAATGGTGAAGCGCTAAATGCCTCTTGAGACACCCTTTCACGCTGCCCCAAAGCCACCCGTGTGCGCCCCGGCATGAGAACGCACCATCGCCTCGCCTGTGTTGCCTTGCTCAGCGCGGCCCTCCTCGCCACCTGCGGACCCAAGGAACCGGCAGCGACGCCGGCGGCCACACAGCCGGCTCCCCCCAGCGCCGCACCCATCGCGACCACGACGACAACGACCACCACGGTGCCGCCCCCTCCGTCAGCGTGGAGGGGGGCCCGCTGGGGCATGACCCAGGCCGAAGTGCTCGCGGCATTTCCTTCCGAAGTGCAGCGCTTGCCCCAACCCGCGAATTTCGGCCCGCCCGTAGGGGGCTCGACCGACGTAGCGATTCCCACCTACGAGATCAACGGCATGAGCTTCCGCGTCCTGTTCGGCTTCGAGTCGACTGGGCTCAGCCGCATTCGTCTGTCCGCGGTCAAGGCGGGGGCCTCGACGTGCAGCGACCTCGAAAAAGTCCTGACCGAGAAACATTCCCCTCCCTCGGATCGGAATACCCTGCAGACCAACGTCAAGACCGACCAGGTCCTCTGGAACCTGCCGGAAGCGACGATCACCCTCGGCTGCACCGAAGCCGCGGACCTCGGATATCGATCGGTGACCCTGGACTACACGGTCCCGAGCAAGAACTGACGAAGATCCGGGGCAGCACCGACGATCCGCGCGCTTCGTCGGCCAGCTCAGCCGTTTCTCATGGCGGGCGGACCGAACCCACGCTGCCCGGTCGAACCAGCCAAGCAACCGCTCCGGGTCTGGACCGCGCTGGCTCCCGGGTTCCAACTCGGAGCCTCAGGGACACAACCTCGACCTCACCTCGGGGAACCAACAATTCTCCTCGATGGCACTCAAACCCCACTGTCGCATCGCTGCTCATACCTAGACTGGCACCCACGGGCCGCGCCATCGAGACAGATCGCAAGAACCCTCTTGATCCGGACCATCACATCGTGGCACCCCGAAGCACGAGCTTGGCCCTGCGCGGGGAGACCGCTCTCGGCGGGCGGGTGCGGCTTGGCCGACCACCCGATTGACCCGGCGCGGTTCGCTGGACTAGCCTAACCGGAATCGACGGCCGACCCGCGGGGTACCGGGCCGCGAGGACACTGGGGTCTCTCTCCCCTATCGTCGCCGGCGTCCCCCCGGCGAGGTCGGCAGGAGGAACGATATGGCC
>WNFI01671377.1_pt1 | contig 12320 bp, 15 predicted proteins | sample 5400471 | NCBI WGS metagenome assembly WNFI01 (sample SAMN13153348, study PRJNA577476) | soil metagenome | isolation source: 100 cm saprolite on Douglas fir-dominated hillslope | place: USA:California | collected 2013-09-17 | reverse complement strand
CTTGATCAGGTGCACGAACCCTTGCGCCTGCGGGTTGTGCGCCCCGGTCTGGCCGTTGATGAAGCCGAACAGCCGCTCGCGGGCCGAGCCGAGGAAGTCGTCGCCGCCGTTGAACGCGGCGTTGTTCAGCGCGGGGACGTAGGTGGAGCGCTCCAGCACCGCGGTCAGCGGCTGGCCGGCGTCGGTGCTGAGGTAGACGATTGGCTGGCCGGCGTCGAAGCCCTTGACGAACAGCAGGTCGGCCCAGGACTCGCCGAACTGGCCGGGCTTGGACGGGCCGGCGATGTGGATGCCCAGGACGCGGTCGGCGGTGTTGGTGTGGTGCACCACGTCGAAGGGGCCGTTGCCGGCGGCCACGATCGGCGCGTTATAGACGACGTTCGAGCCGGCGATCCGGATGAACGGGCTGTACCCGGGGCCGGCCACGGCGCCAGGCGCGAACCTGGCCAGCGGGAATCCGTTCGGCCCGGGTACCGCGATGCGGGTGGGGCTGAAGTCCGGCGCGCCGGCGAAGTGCACGACCGCGGGCCCGAACCGGTTTTGTGCCGGTGTCGGCGAGCCAAGTGTCACCGTCTGCACAGCGGCTGGGTCGCTGATCGCGATGTTGGCGAGCTTGGGCGCGTAGTTCACGCCCAGGTCGTGCGCCAGCCCGGCGTCGGAGGCGTCCAGCAGCACATACCAGACTTTCTTCCCGTGCGCGGTGCCAGGGTAGAGCGGCAGCCGCACCGTCTCCTTGCTGAGGTTGACCTGGATCGCGCTCTCCAGGGTCAGGTGATCTCGCGGCAGCAGGCCTGTCGTCGGCCCCAGGCTGCCGGCCGCGGCCGACGTGGCGTTCGACCGGGCGAACGCCGCGGTGGCGAGCACCGTCGAGGCGGCGATCGCCAGGGTGCCGACGGCGGCCGTCAGCCGCCACCGGCGTGACAAGATCCTCATCTGATGTCCTTCTCTTCCGGGCGAGGCCGGACCTGGTCGGCGGCGAACCGTCGCCGCACTGTTTCGCTCATCCCTGTTGGCGTCCGTGGCGGCCGGGATCTTACGTACTCTTGGCGCACAGACGAGAGCGCGACGGGCTCGCCCACCCTCGAGGCGGGCAAATGCCGAGCGAGAGCAGGGGGAACCGATCAGGATGGGCTGGACGGTGCCGCGAGAACGGACATGGGCATCAGCCTGGGGTGAGCGGGCCGAAATGACCGTGGACCGCTAATGCAGGCGGTGAGTACGCGTGCCGGTCAGTGCGCCTCTCCGCGCACCGCGGCAAGCAGCCCTTCGAAGTCCTCACCGCACGGCCCGCAGGCTCGCAGGTGCGCCGCGATGCCGGGGTATCGCTGCTCCGGCGGCGCGCCCGCGGCCACCAGGTCGACATAGACATGCAGCATTTCCATAGCCTGTGCGCAGCCCACGTCGCGTGGATCAGTGCGCAGGAAGCGGTCCAGTGCCGACCAGCCGTTCATGAGCGCCTCGAAATGTCATGGTCCAGATACCCGTTAGCGGCAAGAGCGGCCCGCAGCTTACGCCGGGCGTCGAACAACATCTTGTAGATCGCGTTGCGGCTCGCGGCGAGCTCAATGACCAGGGTATCCAGCGGAATATCGCTGAGCACGATCGCGACGAAGACCTCCCGCTGCCGCGGGGTCAGCTCCTGATCCACGGCGCGGCGCAGCGCGACCAGCAGATCCCGCCACTCGAACTCGTGCGCGGGGTCGAAACCGAACCGGTCCGGCAGCCGGTCCCAGTCCTCGGCGTCCAGCGGCACGGCCGGGTGACGCCAGAAGTGCCGCCCGATCTTGGCGGACACCTCGAAGATGACGAATTTGCACGCCCAGGTCGTGAACCGGCTCTCACCCCGGAACTGCCCGATCTTGCCGGTGATCGCCAGCAGCGCGTCGGCCGCGGCCTGGTACGCCAAGTCGTCAAGTTCCGGGCCGGTGATCCGCAGCCGCGGCCCGCGCCGCCCGGCCTCACCCCGGGCGACGCGCACCAGCAGCTCATGCAGCCGCGCCAGGGCCGCCTCGCGCTCCGGGCCGGTATCACCCAGCGCCCGAAGCCACTCGGCTGACTCGGCATCGAGCCCGGCGGCAACGGGCATCGTTCGGGATCTGCGCACCGCTATACCTCCGATGAGCTGCCCGGCCAGTGCGGGCATCGGATGGGTTACTACATAAGTAATTCGGTACCGCTGCCGCGCAGGACAGGTAGGCCAGGCCTGTCGTTATCCGCACCCGGAGGGCGCGGCGTCCGCGGGAAGCGGCGTCGGTGACGAGCGCAGCTCGGTCAGGTTGCTGCCGTCGACCGCGAATGCGCTCACCGCGCGGGCGCCGGTGTCAGCGACATAGAGTGTCCAAGCACGGCGCTGTCTGCAGGTCGGGGAACGGGGACGACCCGATCGACGTCAGCGTGCCATCGGCTGCCACCCTGAACGCCGAGACGCTTCCCTGGTTGGCTCCCCCGTGTGCGTTGGAGACGAACAGCTGGCTTGGGCTGGTCGGCCGGAACTCACTGCCGAACGGGCCGACGCCCTGCGCTGCGAAGGGGGAGCCCGGTGCTGCGGCCAGTCGGCCATCCCGGCGGACGGCGAAGCTATCGATCAGCGAGGTGCCGACGCGCGTCCGGCCGGGCGAGTCCCGCCGGAGTTGAACAGGACATCGCCCGGTAGGGACCCGTTGGTCAGGGAAATCGTCGAGCCCGTGAGCGGCCGTAGCCGGCCCCCGGAGTTGATCGTGAAGCCCGTGTAGTCGCTGCCCCCATTGCCGGCGTTGGCGACGTAGACGAGGTTCTCGTGCACGGCCACGCTGACGGGCTCGATGCCCCGCGAGGAGACTGGGCCGCCCCCGACGAGCATGAGCGCGCCGCCGCGCTAGATGCGCAGCACCGAGATCTCGTTGCTGCCTGCGTCGACGGCAAGCAGATAACGCCCGTCGCTGCTGATCTGGAGCGCACCTTGCGACCCGATGCCCGTTCCAGTCCCGGCGCCACCGGCCGCGAACGGAGAGCCGGGCACGGGTGTCAGCGCGTCGTCCGCATGCCGATCAAAGGCGGCCGAGAATTCCGGACGCCGCGGCGATGCGCGTCATTAATTTCGTTGCTACTCCTAAAATGCCCGGTAAGCATGACCCTGATGCGATAAGCGCGCCATAGGCCCGCAGGCCTGGCCTCCTGCGTTCTCAACGCTGGAGAGATCCATTGCCCGCCTGTCGTGGTGGCCCTTTTTGTAGTAATGCAAATCCTTGGGGTCGCTGGCGGGAAAGGCGACGAGCCCACATTAGCGCGTCGGCCAGGGAATGCGGCAGTGCACCACACCGCATAGGTGAAGTCACCGGTCGTGAGCTCTCAAGAACCCGGGCAAGCCGCCGGCTTGTACGCCAATAGTTGGTCTGTGATGGCAGCACAATCCGCGCGGCTGATGGTCTCGACGCCTACCTGACGGCGCCGACGTCGCCTTCGGGTGGTTGGCTGCCACCACGTGGCCTGCTCGAGGTCCTCGACGAGGCCGGGGTGGCCGGGCCGCCAGCCCAGCATCTCCCGGTTCAGGTCGTTCGAGGTCGGTTAGTCGATGGCGGTGATGTAGGCGCCGACGAGGGTTGCGGTCTGCTGATCAACACCGCCCTCGCGCCGGTCGGCGTGCCCTTCCTGAAAGTGCGCGAAGGCGGCGGTGGAGGCGATGGGGTTCACGTCGTCGTCGCCGTGGTTGTGGAATGACACGTGCAGGAATGAGTCGTCGGCGAGGCGGAGGACGAGGTAGCTGACGTTGCCGGGCCCGGCTTCGGCCAGCTCGGTGAACACGGCCTCGATTCGCCGCTGGTTCTCGTCGGCTGCCTCGGCGGACCGCATGGCGTAGCGGGTAACAAGTCGTTTCTGCATGAGTGAATTCCCGTTCTCTATATATTCGCCGCCCGGCCTCGTAGCGAGTTATCGGGTCTCGGATCGGTGCGTGAGGCTAGCGCTCGGCGCAGCCGCCGTGCTGGCCGTCGGCGTCGATCCGGGCTCGGTCACCCGGTCGCCTGGTGGTCCTGGGCCGTGCCCGGCACGGCGAAATCGGTGTCGGTGAGTCGTGCCGAGGTATCCCACAGCCTGCAGGCGAGGTCGGTGTCGCGGCAGCGTCTGGAGGGCTTGGCGATCTCGGGGTATCCCTTGGTGTGGATGAGCCCGTCCGGCCCGACGTAGGAGCCGCCCGGGATGTCCTGGGTGGCGGCGTAAAGGGTGGGCAGGCGCCGTGCTCGCCGTCCTGGGTTATCGGGCGGAGGAAGAGCTTGCTGACCGCCCCCTGGACGCCGCCTACGTGGCTGATCAGGTTGGTTTCCGCGACGCCGGGATGCGCGGCAACGGCTCGCACCGCGCTGCCCGAGCTGGTGAGCCGGCGTTGCAGCTCAACGGTAAACAGCACATTGGCCAGTTTTGACTGACAGTACGCGCTGAGAGGCTTATATTTGCGGTTCTCCCAGTTCAGGTCGCCGACGTTGATCTTTCCAATCTTGTGGAGGTCGGAGGTGACCGTGACGATCCGGCCGGTGATGTGGGGGAGCAGCAGGTTCGTCAGCGCGAAATGACCGAGATGGTTGGTGCCGATCTGCAGCTCGAATCCGTCGGCGGTGCGGCCCTCAGGCACCATCATGATTCCCGCGTTGTTGATCAGTACGTCAAGGCCGCCGGTCCACCCTGCTGCGAACTCGCGGACCGAGTTAAGGTCGGCGAGGTCCAGTCGCCGCACATCCGTTTCCCCGTTCATGGTGGCGGCGGCGGCCTTGCCCTTAGCCACGTCACGCACGGCGAGCACCACCCTGGCGCCGGCCCGGGCAAGCTCGCCGGCGGAGATCGCGCCGATTCCGCTTGAGGCCCCGGTCACCACCACGGTCCGGCCCGACATGTCGGGCAGCTGTGCGGCAGTCCATCTGTGATCAGCCATGCCTGGATCCTCCTTCGCGCGGATTGCCGTCCGGCCGGACCGGCCTGTCCTGCGGGCACGTAGGGCCTGGCGGTGAGGAGGACGACGGTTCTGCTGTCTTGCGGTCATGGGATGGCTAGTGCGCCACGGTCACGATCGCGGTGCCGAGGCCGGTGACACAGGCCGCCAGGCTGTGCGCCGTGAGAGCGGCTGCGCGGCTGCGCATACTTGAGATTCTCAACTCATTAACTTGAGATTGTCAAGTGCTATTCTGAGATCATGAAGTCCTACGGCCAGTACTGCGCCCTGGCCCGCGGGCTGGATGTGATCGGCGACCGCTGGATACTGCTCATCGTCCGGGAGCTCCTGGCCGGGCCCTGCCGCTACTCCGGCCTGCTGGAGGGCCTGCCGGGCATCGCCACGAACATGCTCGCCGAACGGCTGCGCAGCCTCGAAGAACACGGAGTCGTGGCACGCGATGCCGAAACCCGGTACCACCTCACCGCATGGGGCCAGGGCCTGGCCGAGCCCGTGCACGCGCTAGCACGCTGGGCCGCGCCGCTCATGGCCGCGCCCCCGGCAGACGACGCCTACCGCAGCGCCTGGCTAGCGCTCCCCGTCGCTGTGATCTTCGACGGCATCGACCCGCGCCGGCCCCGGCTGACCATCGAAGTCCGAACCGGCGAGGAGCCGGTAACAATCGAGTCGCGCAACGGACAGGTGCGGCTCCGGCCCGGGCCCGCAATGTCCCCCGACCTCGTCCTCGCCGGACCGCCCGACGCCATCATCGGCCTGCTCACCGGAGCGCTCGATAGGACCTCAGCCGCCAGCCGCGGCGTGACCACACAAGGCGACCTGCGCCAGCTGGGCAGACTCCGAACCCCGCCACGAACCGGCCGTCGACGTTAGCGACAAGGCACCCCGAAACGTTCTTGGGGCTGGGCTCACGCGGACGGCATGAGCCCGAACAGGCACTCGGGCCATCCCACTCGCGGATCGCCCGCGGCCTTGACGTTGCCGAGACGCCCGGCAGGCAACCGGCACCAGCCCGGCCGCCTGGCCCAGCTGCCGCGCCCGCGAGTGGCCGGATCCTGGTAATCCTCCGTCGACTCCCGGCCGTAGAAAGCGACCGCAGCGCGGGATGGGCGGGCCGGTTGGAGATGACCCAGCCTGTAGGCAGATTCCACCGCTAGACCGGCCGGTGGCCCAGCCCCGTGTTCGCCGAGTCCACGAGGTCGGAGTCGGTGCGTTGCCGGTTTCACCACCGGTCAGCCTGCGATAAATGTCTCGAAGTATGCTTCGGTCAACTATACTTCGGTCATGCGCACTTCCCCGGGCGCGGCAACGCCTAAGCCGGCCCACCTGTTCGACCGGGACGCCGAGTGGAAAGGGCTACTCTCCTTTGCCGCCGATGCTCGTCCTGGCGCCACACTGGGCGTGGTGAGCGGGCGGCGCCGGCAGGGCAAGAGTTATCTCCTTCAGGCGCTGGCGACTGCCCAGGGCGGAATGTACTTCCCGGCCCTGGAGCTGACCGAAGCGGTCTCGCTACGGCTGTTCGCCGACGAGCTCATCCGCTTCACCGGATCGCCGGTCCCGCCGTTCCGGGACTGGGTTGACGCCATCCCCTACCTGTTCAGGCTCACCGGGGACCGTGCCGTCCCGGTGGTAATCGACGAGTTCCCCTTCCTAGTCAAGGCATCATCCGCGCTGCCATCAATCATCCAGCGGGAGCTTGGCCCGGGGGGGAGCGGATCAGCGAGCCGGGCACGGCTCCTGCTCTGCGGCTCCGCCATGTCAGTGATGGGCGGCCTGCTTTCCGGGCGGGCGCCGTTGCGAGGACGGGCAGGCCTTGAGCTGATCGTCCACCCCTTCAGCTACCGGGATGCCGCACGGTTCTGGGAGATCTCCGACCCTAGGCTGGCCGTACTCGTGCATTCAGTGGTGGGCGGAACTCCCGCGTACCGCCGGGAGCTCGTGCGGGAAGACACCCCTGCGGACCTTGCCGACTTTGACGCATGGGTGATCCGGACCGTGCTGAATCCGCAGACCCCGCTATTCCGGGAAGCCCGCTACCTTCTCGCCGAGGAGACCGAGATACGCGACCCGTCGCTGTACCATTCGGTCCTCGCCGCCGTCGCCGAGGGAAACAACACATCCGGCGGAATCGCCAGCTATATCGGCCGGAGGTCCAACGAGGTAGCCCATCCGCTCCGAGTACTCGAGGATTCCCGGCTGCTGATCAAAGAGCCCGACCTGTTCAGATCGGGACGGGCGAGGTACCGCATCGCCGAGCCGCTCATCACCTTCTATCAGGCCGTCATGAGCCGGGAGTGGGCACGCCTCGAACTCGGTGGTGGCCCGACGGTCTGGCCCGGAGCCCGGGCACGTTTCCTGTCGCAGGTCACAGGACGGCATTTCGAGGCGATCTGCCGCGACTACTCGATCGCGGCCGATCCCGGTGTATTTGGCGGCATGCCAGGCGAGGTGGGATCCGGGGTCGTCCCGGATCCTGCGAACCGGACCCAGATCGAGGTTGACGTCGTAGTGCTTGCTCCGGACGAGCCTGGGCGCCCGCGCACGATTCTCTCCCTGGGCGAGGCGAAATGGGACCGGGTCATGGACCTCCGCCACGTCGAACGCCTGCGCCGGGCGCGGGATCTGCTCGCTGTTAGGGGATTCGACACCCGGGACACGGTGCTCAGCTGCTATTCCGGCGCAGGCTTCAGCCGCGAGCTTCAAGCCGCCCAAAGCCACGACATCCGTCTTGTTGGCCTTGACCAGCTCTACGCGGACCAGCGTGATCTGACTTGAGACACGTTCGTGCAGCTCGCCGCCGAGCCGGTCACTCCGGAGCCGTTCCGCAGCCCCGGTGATTGCCAATATTCGACTTGACATTGCATGAGCGTCTGCCCGCTATCCTGGCCGCATGATTTCCCCGATCCGGGGAAATTTCCCGCGTCTGCGTGTTCAAATCCCCCCTCGGACACTTTCGAATTGCCAATGCTGAGCAGAGGCGATGCGAACCTCCGCTCGAACAGCCGGGTCGTCGCCAGGCCGGTAGGTCAGTCGCAACCCCGAGCTGGGTGTAGATCTCGGCCTTGTCGGCGGGATCTGCGGCGCGGAGCACGGTAGTAAGGCGCGGCGTTGGCCCAGTGTCCTTGCATGCGCCGGTCGCATACGCCGCAGAACAACAAACCGCGCAGCGCGTAGGCGTGCCGGGACTTGTGCGGCTTGTGCGGGCCATGCGTGCGGCGGCGGCCGGCCAGCAGGTCCTGGGCGCGGCGGAACGGGTCGTCATCGATGATCGGCGGGGTGGAGGAACGGGTCGTCATCGATGATCGGCGGGGTGGACGCCTCGTCGGAGTAGATCCACTTGTCTTCGTCGTTCCACCCCATCTTGGTCGTGTGTCCCAGCGCGACATCGTGCACGTCGATCAGCACTTCGTCCTTGCGCTGGCGGTTCCTCACCTGGCGGCGACCTGTCCCCAGGACACCCTTGCCCACCGCCAGCAACTGGTGGCGCACGGTCGACGCGGCCCGGCCGGCACCAGCGCAGACGAATCGGCCCGAAGCTGCGGCATCACTGTCGGAAGACGGCGGGACGCTGCTTGCCGTCGTGCCGGTGAACGGCGGCTCCTCTCGCCTGGCCATCGTCGGCTACCTCCTCCCGGTGGCCCGCGACGACAGAAGCGCCCGGCCTGACGAACCATCAGCCGACGGGCCGCCAGCGGACGGGCTGGTCGTGGATGCCGCCGGGCACCGGGTCCTGGTCAGCGGCCACGATGCCGGGCTGGTGTTCCTGGAGTTCGAGCTCCTCGCGTTCCTCGCCGCGAACCCGGGCCGGGCTTTCTCCCGCGCGCACCTGCTGGCCAGAGTCTGGGGCGATGGGTATCAGGGAACACCCGCACGGTGGATGTGCACATGCACCGGCTGCGGCGCAAGCTCGGACCCGGGTACGCCCAGCGCCTGGTAACCGTGCGAGGCGTGGGCTCTCCCTGGGAGTTCGAGCTTCTCGCGCAGGGCCACGGCATTATATGGACGTGTGCTAGCATCGGTACATGCCACTCAAGAGGACCAACGTCTACGCCGACACCGACGACCTTGCGCTGATCAAGGAGATCGCCGCCCGCCGAGGCGTGCCCGAGGCCCAGATCATCCGAGAAGGCATTCACCTGGCCGCCATGAGCAACCGGGTGTGGGACGGTCCCTTCGACTGGCCCACCTTCGAAGGAAGCGGCGAGACAGCCAGCAGCGATGAGGTCACCGAGGCAGTCGCCCAGGCAGCCGCAACCCGGTGATCGTCGTCGCCGACACCTCCGGCCTCATCGCCACGTCTGACCGCAACGCGCACGAGTCATCGGCATGCCTGGGAGTCTTGCGGGATGCTGGCACGGTGATCATCTCGCCGCTGGTGCTGACCGAGGTTGATCATCTCGCCAAGGCTCGCTTCGGATCACGGGCCCGGACTGCAATCATTGACTTTATCCTCGCCCAGGCCCGACTGCTCCGCTTCCAGATCCCGGAAACCGGCCTCAAGATCCTGGACAGCGCACGCCTGGTCCAGCAGCAGTACGCAAGTCTCGACCTCGACCTGGCCGACGCAGTCAACGTGGCGCTAGCGGCCCAGTACCGGACCGACGCGGTGCTCACGCTCGACCGGCGTGACTTCCGCGCGATACATCCCCTCACCCCGCACAAGTGGTTTCGGCTCCTGCCCGACGACCTATAGCCAGGAGGCCGTGGGTGCAACGTCACAGCAAGCGCTTCGAGGTTTCCGGCCCACGATCCTGCTCGTGATTGTGGTCTTGTCGCTGCCGTGGTCGACACCCTCTCCGCCAGCGCTGACGCCCGGGCCTCGCGCAAGATCACCGTATCCTCTATCCCGGCTCGGGATCTGCCCCGAAGTGGCAGACCACCACGCACTGTCATCCGCGGGTTGAGCGACGAGTAAGGGACCTGGAAGATCATCTAGATGGCCCGTCGCTGCTGAAGGCTGCGCCGTGTGCCGAGCTCGACCCCGTCCGGCCGGACTGTCCCGGAGTCCGGCGCGAGCAGGCCGGCCATGCACCGGGCAGCCGTTGTCTTGCCGCAGCGCCGCATGCCCGACAGGCAGGCCCGCCGGGGTAAAGGCCACACCGGTATAGGCCACCGCTCCGCCGTCCTGGGCGGGCGCATCGCCCGCCAGGCTCTGCGGCCGCCCGGAATAGCGCACCAGCATCTCGGCGGCCAGTGACCCGCGCAACGCCACGGCCGCCAGGTGATGCCACCCCACTTCGCGCACGGTAACGGCATCGGCGGGCCGTCGGCCGTTGACGGCCAAACCTGCTGCCGCGCCGCGCCCTGCAGGATGCTCGCCAGGCGCGTGATGATCACCGGGCTTCATGCTGCCGCGGCGCCCAGCGACCGGCGGTGGCCGCCAGGCCGAGGCCGGCTCCTGGCCCCCCCCGAGATCCTCGCCTGACCGCTAGGAGGGCGCCCGACGCTTGGATCGTTCATCGCTGCCGGCTCGGAGAGGAGGCCGAGGGCAGCCTTGGTAGCCTGCCGGGTCGCTGCCCACGGCGCTGGCGTCGCTCGGCTCATGCCAGGCGAACAGGTCGAGGACCGGACAGTGCTCGCGGCAGCGGATCATCGGCGGGGCCAGGCACAAGACAAGGGCCGGTGGAGCGAGTTCGCCTCGTCATCACTGGAGCCCGGCGCGGACGGACGTGATGCGCTGCGTGTTGAAGCCGAGCCAGTGCATCCGGCCCAGGTAGCGCGCGTGCTCGACCTTGAGGCAGCGGTCCATGATCACCGTCATGCCGCCGTCCTCCGCGATCAGCGCACCGTCGGCGTTGATCACGCCGAACTGGCACCAGAGGGCACCGGCGTGGATCGCCACAGCCTCGCCCGCGATCCCTGGCAGCGCATCCGGCGCTCGGAAGACGTCCACGACGTCCACCGGTACGGGCACGTCCAGCAGGCTCGCGTAGCACGTCTCTCCGAGGATCTCCGCCTCGCGGGGATTCACTGGGATCACGCGGTAGCCGTGCCGCTTGAGGTAGTAGCCAACGAAGTAGCTGGCTCGCAGCTGGTTGCTCGACAGGCCCACGATCGCGACCGTCCTTGCGGTGTGGAGGACGCGCTGGATCGTCAGCGAGTCCTGGTACCGCCCGAGTTCGGCCATGCCGTCGCTACCTCTTCCCCGCTATCGCGGCGACGCGCGCGAAACCCTGCTCCAGGTCCCAGATCAGGTCCTCGACGGACTCGGTGCCGACCGACAGCCGCACGGTGCCCGGCCCGACGCCGGCCGCCCGGAGCTCGTCGTCGCTCAATTGGCGGTGCGTCGTGCTGGCGGGGTGGATGATCAGGCTCTTGGCGTCGCCGACGTTCGCCAGGTGGGACCAGAGCGTCACGCCGCGGATGAGGTCCTGCCCGCCGGCTCGGCCACCGGCGCAGTCGAACGAGAACACCGCGCCCGCGCCGCGCGGCAGGTATTTCTCCACGAGCGGCCGGTACCTGCTCGACGGCAGGCCGGGGTAGGTCACATTCGACGCCAGCTCGTGCGACTCCCGAACGTCTCGTGGAACTGCAGGCCGTGGTAGGCCGGCGACGGATCCGCGACCACGGGAAACCGCCCGTTGGACCAGTTGAACGTGCCAGCCTCGACGACGACGCCGCCGATGCTCGTGCCGTGGCCGCCGATGAACTTGGTCGCCGAGTGGATCACTATGTCTGCGCCCCATTCGATCGGGCGGCACAGGTACGGCGTCGCGAACGTGTTGTCAACGATCAGCGGCAGCTCGCGGGAGTGCGCGATGGACGCGACGGTCTCGATGTCCAGCACGTTCCCGGCAGGGTTGCCGATCGTCTCGCAGAAGAATGCCTTCGTGTTAGCGCGGACCGCCTGCCGCCACGCGTCAAGATCGTCGGGATCGACCCACGTCAGCTCGACGCTCATCTTGCGCAGCAGGTGCTTGAGCTGGTTCACCGTTCCGCCGTAGAGCGCCGAGGACGAGACGACGTGGTCGCCCGGCTGCAGCAGCGTGAAGAGCGCGGCTGCCTGCGCGGCGATCCCGCTGGCGAACGCGACCGCGCCACAGCCGCCCTCCAGGTTGGCCACTCGCTCCTCGAACACCGCGACGGTCGGGTTCATGATGCGCGAGTACGTGTTCCCGTACTCCTGCAGGTTGAAGTACGCCGCCGCCGATTCCGGGTCCTCGAACACGTAGCTGGTCGTCTGGAAGATCGGCACCGCACGTGCGCCCGTGTTCGGGTCGGGCCGCTGACCGGCGTGCAGCTGCCGGGTCTCGAATCCGAATGCGCGGTCTTCCTCGGCGCGCGGAGGCTTGCCGGTCACGACGGCATCTTCCTCGACGTCACCCGCTGACTCAACGTCACCCGCCCACCCCGCCCCCGGCCAGGAAGCGGCGGATTATCGGCGTCTGCCGCGCTTCCTCAAGCA
>WNFI01225597.1_pt1 | contig 12320 bp, 7 predicted proteins | sample 5400471 | NCBI WGS metagenome assembly WNFI01 (sample SAMN13153348, study PRJNA577476) | soil metagenome | isolation source: 100 cm saprolite on Douglas fir-dominated hillslope | place: USA:California | collected 2013-09-17 | reverse complement strand
CGTGGCATCAACTGGTCGAGCATGCTCGAGCTCGCGTTCCGCGCCATGTCGTGGACCTGGGCGGTAGAGTTCTTCACGGCCGGCGCCGAACACGACGAGATCCCGTGGCTCGTTGATCTGCTGGTCTCGCTCGATCGCCAACTGACGCACGTCGCGCACAACCTGTCGAGCTACTTCAGCCCGAACACTCACCTCTCCGGCGAGGCGCTCGCCCTCTACGGCGTATCGACGGCTTTTCCAGAGCTCCGCCCCAGCCGCCGCCGCGCGGCAGCCGGCCGGGCGATCCTCCTGCGCGAAGCCCGCAATCAAATCCGCGCCGATGGCGGCCACGTGGAGCTGTCGGCGCACTATCACCGCTACTCGACGGACTTCTACCTGCTGGCACTGATGGTCGCGCGCGCGTCGGGCGACGCGGCTGCCGGACCATTCGAGCAGGCCGTGCGGAAGCAGGCCGCCTACCTGCGCACGATCGCGGACGACCGCGGCCGCCTGCCGCTCATCGGAGACGACGACGGCGGGCAGTTGTTCCGGTTTGGGAGCGCGTCTCCGGCCGACGCGTCCATCACGCTCGGCGTTGCCGCGTCGCTGCTAACCGATGACGCGCTGGCCGCGACGCCGCCATCCGATGCAACCTGCTGGATCCTCGGACGCCCGGCGGACGCCACGTTCCGCACGGGCGCCGTCACGCCGTGGCCGTCGCGCGTGCTGCCCGACAGCGGCTACATGGTCTCGCGCGGACCCGGCGGCAGTCATCTCGTCTTCGATGCGGGACCGCACGGGTTCCTGAACGGCGGGCACGCGCATTCCGACGCGCTGGCGGTGGTGCTCACCGTCGGCGGGGAGCCGCTGCTCGTCGATCCCGGCACGGCCACCTACACGATGGATGCGGACGTGCGGGACCGGTTTCGATCTTCGCGCATGCACAATACGCTCGTCCTGGACGGGCGGGACCATGCGACGCCGGGCGGACCGTTCCGGTGGCACACGCGGGCCGACGCCCGCTTCCTCGTCGCACGGACGGACGGCGGGATGGACTTCGCCCTCGGCACCCACGACGGCTATGGCGCCGGGCGGCACGTGCGCGCCGTGCTCGCCCTGCACGGCCTCGGCTGGCTGATCGTCGATCGCGTCATCACCGATCGACCCGCCGAGGCGCAGGTTTGGTGGCATCTGGATCCGGCCTGGCGCGCCACGATTCGCGATTGCACGGTCGCGCTCGATCAGGCGTCGGGGCGACGTCTCGCGATCGTGACCACTGCGCAGGACATCTCGATTGCCCAGGACCCCAACCTGTCCTCGTACGCGCCGGAGTATGGCCGGATCGAGCCGTCGACGACGCTCGTGGCCCGGCACAGGGCGGCGGCGCCGTTCGCCATCGGCACGTTCATTCCCGCGAACGCGGCGGGCAGCGATCCGGTCGCGATCGCCGAGATCGTCGCGGCTCGTGATGCATCGCGCCGGTGGGCTCACGTCGCATTCGCTATCCGCAGCGGCGATGACGACTTCGAGGTCACCGTCGCGTTTCCGGCGGGGATCGAAGCTCAGCCTCACGAGGACTGGCCTCAGCCGTGCATTATGCGGCGCCGGATGTTGGGAACCAGTTAGTCATGTGCGGCATTGCGGGATTCGCGGACAGCACGTTCGGAGGGCGGCCGGCCCAGCAAGCGCCGCTGCGGCTCGACGCCGAGCTCGATCTCGTCCACTGGATGTGTGACGTCATCCGTCACCGGGGACCGGACGACGAGGGGATTCATGTCGAGCCGGGAATCGGGCTCGGCATGCGCCGCCTCAGCATCATCGATCTCGCCGGCGGGCGCCAGCCGATCCACAACGAGGCGAAGACAGTCTGGGTCGTCTTCAACGGCGAGATCTACAACTACCGCGAGCTGCGGGCGGAGCTCGAAGCCCTCGGCCATCGCTTCTACACCTCCAGCGATACCGAGTCGATCGTCCACGCCTACGAGCAGTGGGGCGAAGACGCTTTCCGCCGGTTGCGCGGCATGTTTGCCGTCGCGCTCTGGGACGAGCCGGCGCGCACGCTGCTGCTGGCGCGCGATCGCGCCGGGCAGAAACCGGTCCACTACGCGGAACGAGGCGGGCGGCTGTATTTCGCCAGCGAGATCAAGTCCCTCCTCGCGGCGCGGGCCGTGGATCCGTCACTCAATCTCGCGGCGCTCGATCATTACCTGGCGTTCCTCTACACGCCTCGCGACGCGTCGATCTTCGAGGGCGTCCGCAAGCTGCCGCCCGGACATGTCCTCCGGTGGCGCGACGGCCGCGCGGAGATCAACCGGTACTGGCAGGTCGCCGCGCAGGAGACGTTCACGGGGTCAGAGCAGGAGGCCGTCGAGGCGCTCGGCAGCGTGCTCCAGGAGGCCGTGTGCTCTCACATGGTGAGCGACGTCCCGCTGGGCGCGTTCCTTTCCGGCGGCGTGGACTCCTCCGCCGTCGTCGGGATGATGGCGCGCTCGTCGGCGCGTCCCGTGAAGACGTTCTCCATCGGTTTCGACGAACCGGAGTTCGACGAGCTCGAACACGCGCGGACGGTGGCGCGGCATTTCGGGACGGACCATCACGAGCTCGTCGTCCGCCCCGACGGGTTGTCGATCCTCGAGGACCTGATCGCGCACTTCGACGAGCCGTTCGCGGACTCGTCCGCGATTCCGACCTGGTACGTGTCGGAGATCGCGCGACGGCACGTCACGGTCGTCCTGTCCGGTGACGGCGGTGACGAGCTGTTCGGCGGATACGACCGGTACCTGCCGCACCCCAGGGTCGCGCGGTTCGATCGGGTGCCGGTGCCCGGCCTGCGGACGGCCGCGTCGCTCGCCTGGCCGCTGTTGCCCCACGGCATGAAGGGCAAGAACTTTCTGAGGCACGTCGCGAAGGACCCGGCCGGCCGGTACGTGGACTCGATCGCGATGTTCCAGGCGGACGAGCGGGCAGCGCTGTACGCGCCGGACGTCCGCGCCTGCCTCCGCCGAGGCTTCGGCGGGCACGCGGCGGAGTCCGAAGCGGCGCTCGCCCGGCACTTCGATCGCTTCGCGGCGCTCTCCCACGACAGCCGCATGATGCGGTTCGATTTCGAGACCTACCTGCCCGAAGACGTGCTGACGAAGGTCGACCGCATGAGCATGGCGCACTCGATCGAGACGCGCGTGCCACTGCTCGACAACCTCGTCATCGACTTCGCCGCCACGCTGCCGGCCGGCCTCAAGATCAGGAACGGCCGCCGGAAGCACATCCTGAGGGAAACGCTGCGCCCGATGCTCCCGGCCGGCATTCTGGATCGCAAAAAGCAAGGCTTCGGGATTCCGCTCGGCACCTGGTTCCGCGGGGGACTGACGGGGTTGTTCTCCGAGGTCCTCGACGCTCCCAGAACGAAGCAGCGCGGATACTTCGAGCCCGTGTTCGTGTCGCGCCTGTTGAAGGAGCATCTCGCCGGCGGGCGCGATCACACGCTCCGGCTGTGGCAGCTGCTGGTCCTGGAGCTGTGGCATCGCCAGTACCTCGATACGGCCGCGGCAGGTTCTTCGGCTGCCCACGTCAGGTAACGGCCTCCACACTTTTTCCGCATTCATGCCTCGGCCGCGTGGCACCTGCCTTGCTCAGGTGGCACGCTGTGAAGCTCGCGCCACAAATTCCGGTCGCCGTGTTCCTTACCGGTTTTCATCCCGGCGGCACCGAGCGCCAGATGACCGAGCTCATCCAGCGGCTCGACCGGACGCGGTTCGATGTGCGCGTCGCGTGCTTTCAGCGTGAGGGCGCATGGCTGTCACGAGTGGAAGCCTGCGCGCCCGTCACGGCATTCCCTATTCGCGGTTTCGCCCGCCCCGCCACGCTGGCCCGCGCGGCCGCGTTCGCCCGGTGGTGCCGTGCGCAACGCATCGCGATCCTGCAGACCTGCGATCTGTATGCGAACACGTTCGCACTGCCGGCCGCCGCGCTGGCGGGTGTGCCGGTGCGTATCGGCAGCCGTCGCGAGCTGAACCCCGACAAGAGCGCCGGGCAGATCGCGCTTCAGCGACAGGCGTATCGCTGCGCGCACGGGGTCGTCGCGAACTCCCACGCCGCCGCGCGCCAGCTCGAGGCTGAAGGCCTCCCTCCGTCGCGCGTGCGGATTATTCCGAACGGCGTCAGCGTGGATCGGTTCACGCCGCGTGAGCTGAGCGGGCGGCCCGTGACCACGATTCTGACGGTGGCCAACCTCCGCGCGGAGAAAGCGCACGAAGTCCTGCTCGCGGCCGCGGCCGAGCTCCGGCCGCGTCATCCCCACCTGCGGTTCCTGATCGCGGGCGATGGACCGCGCGCCCATGAGCTTCGCGCCCTTGCCGGGTCGCTCGGCGTCGACGCGCAGGTCACGTTCCTCGGGCACCGCGAGGACGTGCCCGCGCTGCTCGCGGCGGCGGACGTGTTCGTCCTCCCGTCGCGCTCCGAGGCCTTTCCCAACAGCGCGATCGAAGCAATGGCCGCGGGCCTTCCCCTCGTCGCCAGCCGCGCCGGCGGACTGCTCGATCTCGTCGATGACGGCCGGACGGGACTGCTCGTGCCTCCGGACGATCACGGCGCGCTCGCCGCCGCTCTCGAGTCGCTGATGCTCTCCCCCGCCCGCGCCGCGGCACTCGGCGCCGCCGCGCGCGAGGAGGTGAGCCGGCGCTATTCGTTCGATCGCATGGTGCGCGGATTCGAAGACCTCTACCTCTCTCGTCTCCAGTCCGCGGGGGTCCCGGTGAGCCCTCGCATGTCCCCACGGGCGGCCTAGATCATGTGCGGCATTGCAGGACGGTTCAACTACGATGCCTTGCGGTCCGTGGACCGCGATGTGCTCGAGGCGATGACCGACGCCGTCGCGCATCGCGGCCCAGACGCCGCGGGCTATCACCTGGCGCCGGGCATCGGCCTCGGACACCGGCGCCTGAGCATCATCGACCTCTCGACCGGCGATCAGCCGCTCGCCAACGAGAACGGCACGGTCTGGACGGTCTTCAACGGCGAGATCTACAACTTCGCCGACGTCCGCGCCGAGCTGGTGGCGCTCGGCCATCGCTTCCGGACCGGATCCGATACCGAAGTCATCGTCCACGGCTACGAACAGTGGGGCGATCGATGCGTCGACCGGTTCCGCGGCATGTTCGCGTTCGCGGTGTGGGACGCGACCGCGAGACGGCTCCTGCTCGCGCGCGATCGCCTCGGCGTGAAACCCCTCTACTACGCGGAGATCCCGGGCCGCGGCCTCGTCTTCGGTTCGGAGCTGAAGTCCGTCCTCGAAGATCCCGAGGTGCCGCGCGACTGGCGTCCTGATGCCATCGACGCGTACTTGACGCTGCTCTACATCCCCGCGCCGGCGACGATCTACAAGGGGATCCACAAGCTGGAGCCGGGACACGTCCTCGTCGCGGAAACGGGATCGGTGCGGACGTCGCGCTACTGGGATCTCGAGTTCACCGGCGACGGCGACCCGCTCCGTGAAGGGGAGTATCTCGAGCGGCTTGACGCGCTGCTGTCGGAATCGGTGGCGCTCCGGCAGATTGCGGACGTGCCGCTCGGCGCCTTCCTGTCCGGCGGCATCGACTCGAGCGCGGTCGCCGCCTACATGGTGAAGACCAGCGACCTGCCGCCCGTCACGATCTCGGTCGGCTTCGACCACGCGCGGTACGACGAGCTCGCGCATGCCCGGCGCGTCGCCGAACATCTCGGTTGCCAGTTCCACCCGCGCACCGTCACGCCCGACATCGTCACGCTCCTGCCGAGGCTGGCCTGGCACTTCGACGAGCCGTTCGCGGACTCGTCCGCCGTGCCGACGTACTACGTCTCGAAGGCGGCGCGCGAGCTGGTCACGGTCGCGCTCTCCGGTGACGGCGGCGACGAGCTCTGGGCGGGCTACGCGCGGCATCGCGTCGAGCACTGGGAACAGCACGCGCGGAAAGCGCTCGGTCCCGCGAACGCCGTCGCCGGCATGCTCGGCCGCGCGCTGCCGCTGTCCGTGAAGGGCGCACGCGCGCTGAGGCACCTCGGCGCGAACCCGGATCAGGCCTACGCGCTCAAGCACGCCTACGGCATGTTCGAGCCCGACGCCAAGGCCCGGCTGTATTCGCCGGATTTCGCCGCCAGCGTCCGGGGAGACGACCCGTTCGCTACGTTCCGGGACATCTACCGCCGCTGCCGCTCGCTCGACCCGGTCGACCGCGGCCTCTACACGGACGTGCGCACCTACATGGTCGACGACATCCTGACGAAGGTGGATCGGATGAGCATGGCCGTGTCGCTCGAAGCGCGCGAGCCGCTGCTCGATCACCGCCTCCTCGAGTTCGCGGCCACGGTCCCGGTGTCGCTGAAAATCAAGAACGGGCGCGGCAAGTACCTGCTCCGCAAGGTGCTCGCCAGGAAGATCCCGCGCGAGATCCTCGAGCGCGGCAAGCAGGGCTTCGAGGCGCCGATCGGCGAGTGGCTGCGGGGCCCGCTCACACCGATGGCCGATGCCCTGCTCTCGGACGGCCGCCTCCGCGACCGCGGCTTGTTCAACGATGGCGAGGTCACGCGTCTCTGGACGGAGCACCGCGACGGCCGCGCCGATCATCGCCACCGGCTCTGGCAACTGCTGATGCTGGAACTGTGGTTCCGCCAGTTCATCGATCGGGCGCCCGCCGCGCGCCCCGCTTACGCGGAGGCCGTGTAGCCATGTGCGGCATCGCGGGCATCGTCGCCGCCGACCGGCTTCACGCGGACGAGCGCGCCCGTCTCAACCGGATGCGGGACGTCATCACCCACCGCGGTCCGGACGATGAGGGGACGTATTGCGACGGGCAGGCGGGCCTCGTGCATCGCCGTCTGAGCATCGTGGATCTGAAGGCCGGGCATCAGCCGCTCTCGAACGAACACGAAACGGTGTGGGTCGTCTTCAACGGCGAGATCTACAACCACGCAGAGATCCGGCCGACGCTGGAGGCGTTTGGCCACACGTACCGCACGCGGTGCGATACGGAGACGATCGTCCATGCCTACGAGCAGTGGGGTGACGCGTGCGTCGAGCGCCTCCGCGGAATGTTCGCGTTCGCGCTCTGGGACTCGAAGCGCCAGCGCCTGCTGCTGGCCCGCGACCGGATGGGCATCAAGCCGCTGTACTGGACGATCAGCCGCGGCCGTTTGATTTTTGGATCCGAAATCAAGTCGATCCTCGAAAGCGGGATCGTCCAGGCCGAAGCCGACGAGCGGGCGATTCCCGAGCTGCTCGGCACCCGATATCTCTCCGGTGCGGACACGCTGTTCAAAGGCATCCACCGGCTCTTACCCGGTCACGTCCTGGCATTTGAGAACGGCGACGCGACGACCCGGCAGTGGTGGGACGTGCCTGTCGGCCAGCCGCGGCCCGAGGTCGAGCGTCTTTCCGACGAGGCGGCGGTCTCGCAGTTCCGCGCGACGCTCGAGGACGCCGTTCGCACCCGGCTGATGGCCGACGTGCCCCTCGGCGTGTTCCTCTCGGGCGGTCTCGACAGCAGCGCGATCGCTGCGCTGATGGCCGGAATGATCGACCGGCCGCTCGAGACGTTCTCCGTCGCGTTCAAGCAGCGGGCGTTCAGCGAGCTCGATTACGCCCGGCACGTCGCAACCGCGATCCATGCCAATCCCCATGAGATCGTCATCGACGAGGCGGACTTCTTTGGCGCGCTGCCGCGGCTCGTGTGGCACGAGGACGAGCCGATCGCACATCCGTCGAGCGTGCCGCTCTACTTCGTCTCGAAGCTCGCGGGCGAACACGTCAAGGTCGTGCTGACCGGCGAAGGCAGCGACGAGCTCCTGGCCGGGTACGGGAAATATCCCCGCGCGCTGGCCAACTGGCGCGCCGGGGCGTTCTGGAGCCTGGCGCCGGAGCCCCTGCGCGACTTCGTGCGCGACACCGTAGTCCCGCGGCTCCCGGGCCGCGTCGGGCGCTATGCGGCGCGATCGTTTCTGGCGATGCCGCGCACTCCGGAGGCGATGTTCTTCGACAACTTCGCGGCGATCGGACTGCGGCGGCAGGCGTCGCTGCTCGATCGCCGTCTCGCGGGGCTCGCGACGCCCGGCGCCTACGGCGCGTCGCGCGCCTATTTCGACCGGCCGAACGGGCGCAGCCGCACCCTCGACCGGCTGCTCTACACGGACCTGAAAACGTATCTGGTCGAACTGCTGATGAAGCAGGACCAGATGAGCATGGCGGCATCGATCGAAAGCCGCGTGCCCTTTCTGGATCACCACCTCGTGGAGTTCGCGGCGGCGCTGCCTCCACGGATGAAACTGCGCGGCCTGACGACGAAGTGGATCCTGCGCGAAGCCGTGAAGGCGCTGCTGCCGCCGGACATTCTCACGCGCAGGAAGATGGGGTTCCCGGTGCCCTTCGCGCTCTGGCTGCGCGGCAGCGGCGCCGACCTCGCGCGCGACGTGCTGCTCGACCCGCGCGCGCGCCAGCGCGGCCTCACGGACGCCGCTGCCGTCTCGGCGCTGATCGACGCCCACGCGAACGGCACGGCCGATGCCGGCGACGCCCTCTGGAGCCTGCTGAATCTCGAGCTCTGGTATCGAACGTTCATCGACGGCGAAGGCGTGCAGACGCTGCACGTCCCATCGTCGCTCACGCACTCGCCCAAGGCGAGCGAAGCGGAGTGGGCGTCGGGGCCCCACGTAGCGGAGCGAGCGAGGCGGGGGGCAGGGGTCCCCGCCGATCAAGACAAAGGGGCGATCGCATGAACCTGCTTTGGCTGAACGCCGGACTGCTGCTGCCACTCGACAAGGGGGGCAAGCTCCGCACGTGGCACGTCATGCGGCATCTGGCCGCGCGCCACGACGTCACGTACCTCTCGTTCGAGGATGCCTCGCAGACCGAAGCCGACCGGTTCGGCATGCGCGAGGTGTGTTCGCGGCTCGAGACCGTCCCGCGCACGGATGCCCCGAAGGGCACCCTGCGCTTCTATGCGGACGCGGCGGGCTACCTCGTCGATCCGGCGCCCTATGCGGTCGCGAAGTATCGCTCCGCGGCCTACCGCGCTCGTCTCAACGCGCTGCTCGCGACGGAGCACTTCGACGCGGTCGTGTGCGATTTCCTGCCGCCGGTCGTGAACCTGCCGGAACGGCTTCCCTGCCCGTCGATCCTGTTCACGCACAACGTGGAGGCGGAGATCTGGCGGCGCCACACGGAACAGGCGACAACCACCGTGTCGACATACCTGATGACGCAGCAATGGCACCGCATGTTGCGTTTCGAGTCCCGGGCGCTCGCGCGCTTCGATCTGGTGCTCGCCGTCTCAGAGGCCGACGGCACGACGTTCTCCCGGCTCTATCCAAACAGCCTGCGCGCCCCGGTGCACGTCGTGCAGACCGGCGTCGAGACGGACTACTTCACGCCCGACGCCGCGGAACCCGGGCGAGCGCATCTGGTCTTCACGGGCTCGATGGACTGGCTGCCGAACGAAGACGGCATGGCGTACTTCTGCCGGGAGATCCTCCCGAGGATTCGGCAGGCCGAGCCCGAGGCGACGTTGAGCATCATCGGCCGCGCCCCCACGCCCGCCGTGCGCGCGCTCGCCGGGATCCCGGGTGTCGAAGTGACGGGACGCGTGGACGATGTGCGGCCGCATATCGCGCGGGGCGCCGTCTACGTCGTCCCCCTCCGGATCGGCGGCGGCACACGCCTGAAGATCTTCGAGGCGATGTCGATGGCGAAGGCGGTCGTCTCGACGACCGTCGGCGCCGAGGGGCTGCCGGTCACCAACGGCCGCGACATCGATATTGCCGATGAGCCGGCGCGCTTCGCCCATGCCGTCGTGCACCTGATTCGCGACACCGCGGCGCGGCGCGCCATCGAGGCGGCGGCACGGCGGCTCGTCGTCGAGCGCTACGACTGGTCGGCGGTCGCTCAGGATTTCGAAGAGGCGCTGCTCAGCGTCGCCGGCATGACGACCACTGAGCGGGCTATTGCATAGGGAGACGGGTCCATGAGGGTGTCGGTGTTTGGTCTCGGGTACGTCGGCAGCGTGTCGGCTGCGTCGTTTGCGGCCGACGGTCACACGGTCGTCGGCGTCGACGTCAATCCGGACAAGGTGGCAAGCCTGAACGAGGGACGCAGCCCGATCGTGGAGAAGGGGCTCGACGAATTGATCCGCGAGACCGCGGCCGATGGCCGGCTTCGGGCGACAACCCGCACGGCGGAGGCGGTGCGCGACACCGATCTCTCGCTCATTTGCGTCGGCACGCCCAGCCGGAAGAACGGCAGCCTGGACCTGACGTATCTCGAACGCGTCGCCGAGCAGATCGGCGAGGCGCTCGGAGACAAGGACACGTATCACGTGGTCGTCGTCCGCAGCACGGTCCTGCCGGGAACGACCCACGATGTGGTCATCCCCGTGCTCGAGCGGGCGTCGGGGAAGAAGTACGGAACCGGCTTTGGCGTGACGGTCAATCCCGAGTTCCTCCGGGAAGGCACGGCGCTCCACGACTTCCGCCACCCGCCGCTGACGCTGGTCGGACACAATTATCGGTCCGACGCGGAACCGACGAAGGCGCTCTACGCCAAGGTGGAGGCGCCGATCGAGACGGCGACCATCCGGACGGCCGAGATGATGAAGTACGCGAGCAACACGTGGCACGCCCTCAAGGTCACCTTCGCCAATGAGATCGGCAACGTCTGCAAGCGTGTCGGGATCGACAGCCACGAGGTGATGGACATCTTCTGCAAGGACGAAAAGCTGAACCTCTCCTCCTACTACATGAAGCCGGGCTTCGCGTTCGGCGGATCGTGCCTGCCGAAAGACGTCCGGGCGCTGCAGTATCGCGCCAAGGAAGTGGACCTCGAGATGCCCGTCATCCAGGCGATTCTTGGAAGCAACCAGCTCCAAATCCAGCACGCGCTCGACGAGATCGTGGACACGGGCAGGAGGCGCGTCGGCTTGCTCGGCTTCAGCTTCAAGGCGGGCACGGACGACCTGCGCGAGAGCCCGATCGTGATCCTGGCGGAGGCGCTCCTCGGCAAGGGCTACCAGCTCTGCATCTACGACAAGAACGTGTCGCTTGCACGGCTGGTCGGCGCGAACAGGGAATACATCAACACACAGATTCCCCACTTATCGTCGCTGCTCACCGAGTCCCTCGACGAGGTGCTCGACCAGTCCGACGTGATCGTCGTCGGCAACGCCGCGCCGGAGTTCGGCGACGCGCTGACGCGGACGCGTGAAGACCACATCATCCTGGACCTCGTGCGGGTCAAGACAGAACGGTCGCAGATCCCCGGTGACTACAGGGGGATCTGCTGGTGATTCGGTCGATTTGGAAACTCTGTAATTTGGAAATTTGGAAATTTGCAGATTTGGAAATTTGGAAAACGCTTCTTTAAAGCGCGGCCGGTAGGCCGCGCAAGCTAAATTGCCAAATTTCGCAAATTTCCAAATTTCCAAATCACAGAGTTTCCAAATTCAGAAACGCGGCGAGTTTCAGCCAGATGTAGCTGAGAGAAGCGGTCAACTGGTGGTCGTCGTCGAGCATGTGCAGCTCGACGTTCGGGCGGCGGCGCGACCAGGCGTCGACCGTGGCGGGATCCACCGCGGTGTCGCGTTTCCCCTGGAACACGAGCGTCGGCATCTTCAGCTCGGCGTCCATGGCGTTGTAGCGGTGCGCGTCTTCGTAGAGGTCATAGTGGACGGGCATCATGCGTCCGTAGCCGAAGTGGAAGACGTCGAGGTGCCCGCTCTGCTTCCACTGGGCCAGCCCCACCCCGCCGAGATCGCGCATCCGGTTGCCGCCAAAGTCCAGCGCCGGCGCCATCAGCACGAGGTTCGCCACCCTCTCCGGCCACGTCGACGCGGCGTTGACTGCGACGAATCCGCCGAGGCTCGACCCGATCAGGGTGACGGGCCCGCTCGCGGGCTCCATCAGCGCACGCGTCTGCTCGAGCATGCGCGTCACCGTCAACGTCGAGAAATCCGGCAGGTTCAGATCGGGAATCTCGACATCGACGCCCTGCGCCCGCAGCCGCTGTCCGAGATACGTGGCCTTACCCGAATGGATCGACGAGGCAAAGCCGTGCAGATATATGACCATTAGAAAATGGTCTTGCATCCCGGTTTGCACTTGCACTGGATCGCGCCTTCGCCGTCGGTCGAATAGTCGTACGAGAGCTCTTCACCCTTCCGGATGTTGCGCGCGGCGATGATCCAGATCGTGTCGCCGATGACCCGCGTATAGCAGTTCGGCTCGCACGTGTGGTTGATGAACCGCGCGATGTTGCCGCCGACGCCGGCGTCCCGGGCGTACAGGCGATTGAGCTTGAAGCACCAGATGTGGCCCTGCTTCAGGTA
>WNFI01105287.1_pt1 | contig 12320 bp, 9 predicted proteins | sample 5400471 | NCBI WGS metagenome assembly WNFI01 (sample SAMN13153348, study PRJNA577476) | soil metagenome | isolation source: 100 cm saprolite on Douglas fir-dominated hillslope | place: USA:California | collected 2013-09-17 | reverse complement strand
CTCTTCGCCCGCCTCTTCCAGGAGATCCAGGACCTGCCGCGCCACCTTGGCCAGCACTCGGGGGGGATGGTCATCGCCCAGGGGAGGCTGGATGCCGTGGTCCCCCTCGAACCCGCCACCATGCCCGGCCGGGTGGTGATCCAGTGGGACAAGGAGGATTGCGCCGACCTCGGGATCGTCAAGGTGGACCTGCTCGGCCTGGGGATGATGTCCGCCCTCCAGGACTCGCTCGCGCTCCTGCGGGAGACGGGCGTGGAGGTGGACCTCGCGCACCTGCCTCCAGACGACCCCGAGGTCTACGCCATGCTTCAGAAGGCGGACACCGTGGGCCTCTTCCAGGTGGAGAGCCGGGCCCAAATGGCCACCCTCCCGCGGATGAAGCCGGAGCGCTTCTACGACCTGGTGGTGGAAGTAGCCATCATCCGCCCCGGGCCCATTGTGGGGAAGATGGTCCACCCCTACCTGGACCGGCGGAACGGGCGGAAGCCGGTGACCTACCCCCACCCCTCTTTGGAGCCCATCCTGGGCCGGACCCTGGGGGTGCCCCTCTTCCAGGAGCAGCTCCTGCGCATGGCCATGACCGTGGCCGGCTTCACGGGGGGGGAGGCGGAGGAGCTGCGGCGGGCCATGGGGTTCAAGCGCTCGCAGAAGAAGATGGCCGCCATCGAGGGAAGGCTCCGCGAGGGGATGCAGCAGCGGGGGATCGGGGGGGAGACGGCAGACGTCATCGTCCGCTCCATCACCTCCTTCGCCCTCTACGGCTTCCCGGAGTCCCACGCCGCCTCCTTCGCGCTCATCGCTTACGCGAGCGCGTACCTGAAAGCCCACCATGGCGCGGCCTTCACCTGCGCCCTCCTCAACAACCAACCCATGGGCTTCTACCACCCCTTCACCCTCGTGAAGGACGCGCAGCGCCACGGCGTCCGCTTCCGGCCCGTGGACGTGACGAGCAGCGGCTGGTCCTGCACCCTGGAGGAGGGAGCGGTGCGGCTGGGGCTGCGCTACGTGGCCGGCCTACGTGCGGAAGGGGGGGAGCGGATCGTGGCCGCGCGGGCCGGGGCGCCGTTCACATCGCTCCAGGACTTCGTGGACCGGGCCGGCCTCCGCAAGGACGAGCTGCGCAACCTGGCGGAGGTGGGGGCGCTCAACGCTTTCGGCCTGACCCGGCGGAGTGCGCTCTGGCAAGTGGAACGGGCGGCCCGGCCGCGGGGGCCGCTCTTCGGCGCCCCGGGAAAGGACGAGTCGGGGGAGCCGTCGCCGGTGCCGGAGATGAGCCTGCGCGAGCGGCTGGGGAGCGACTTGCTCGGCACCGGCCTCACCATCGGCCCCCATCCCATGGCCCTTTACCGCCGAGAGCTGGCCGCGGGCGGCGTCCGGCGGGCGGCCGACCTGGAGGGGCTGCCCGACGGGACGCGGGTGAAGGTGGCGGGGGCCGTCATCTGCCGCCAGCGGCCGGGCACCGCCAAGGGCTTCCTCTTCCTGACCCTGGAAGACGAGACGGGGCTCATCAACGTGACCGTACGTCCGGACCTCTTCCACCAGCAGCAGGCCGTGCTCGTGAGCGCAGACGTTCTGGAGATCGAGGGGATCCTGCAGGTGCGGGACGGGGGCTCGCTCCGCGCCCTTAGCGCGCGTCCTGCAGGCCTGGGCACTCCGCCCGTGCCCTCGCGGGACTTCCGGTGACCCTCAGGGCGCCCTGCCCACGGAAGGGCGGCGGTACCAGACCCAGCAGAAGGCACGGAATCGCAGGAGGAACGGGCAGAGCAGCATGAGCACGAAGGTGACGAAGATCAGGGTCGGGGGGAACCACCGGCCCTTGCGGCCGCTGGTCACCAGGGAGTGGCCGTCCAGGATCACAAAGTCCAGTCCCCGCGCGCGGCCCCACCGCTTCAGGGCCCGCGAGAGCCAGATCTCCTCGGACGCGTAGACTCTCTCCGAGAAGCCGCCCACCGCCCGAAAGGCTTCGCGGCGGACGAAAAGGAACGAGCCCGCGGCTAGCCGGAGCCGCCGGGAGAGCGCGTTCCAGCCCGCCACCATGCGCAGGGCCAGGGGGTGGGAGAGCCCCTCCACCATCAGGGTGGCCCCCCCGGCGCAGGCCCGCCCCCCCAAGGCAGCCAGGGCCTCGCGCAGGAGCTCGGGGGGGACGTGGGTGTCCGCGTCGACGAAGACCAGGAAGCGGCCGCGGGCCGCCCGGGCTCCGGCGTTTCGCGCCCGCGAGATCTGGTTCACGGGCTCGAACACCACCCGGGCCCCCGCCGCCCGCGCCGCTTCCCCGGTGCGATCGTTCGAGTTGTTGTCGCAGACCACGACCTCGCCGCGAAAGGGCGCCTCCGCCATGGCCGCCCGCAGACGCTCCAGGGTGCCGGGCAGGAGGGTTTCTTCGTTGTAGGCGGGTATGACGATGGAGTAGTCTGGCTCCGTCTCATCCACCTCACCAGGATACGGTAGTCGGAGCGCGAAAAAAGGGACATCCCCGAGGAGCCATCCCGCCGTGAAGGCCCGCCGTGGCGAACCGCCCCCAAAGCCGGCCCCGCCCGCGGCCGGCCCCGCCGGGGCCTCCGCCGCCGAGAGCTCACCGTCGAGCTACATCGCTCGGATCAATCGGGCTACGGGGGAGGAGATCCTGGGCCCCATCGAGCCCGACGAGCTTCTCGTCCACGCCCACCGCGACAAGCATCCGGTGGAGCTGGCCGCCCAGTTCGCGGCCAGCCGGTTCATCGGCCTCACGGGGAAGGAGACCGCCGTGCGGGAGACGCTGCGAGCCGTCAACCGGCTGGGCGCCCTGATGGCGGCGGGGGTGGGGGTGGTCACGGGAAGCCGCGAACGCGAGCGCCAGGCCAAGAGGGTCCTGGGCGTGACCGCTCGCGATGTCGTCTTCCAGTTCCGGGAGACCAGCCATCTCACCGAAAAGGAGGTGAAGGCGCGGGTCCAGCACCTCCAGCGGGAGGCGCGGGCCCAGCTCAAGGCGCGGGGTCCCAAGCCCGGGCTGCGGGCCCGCGCAGCGGGGGGCCCTGCTCCTCAAGCGTCTGCGCATCTCGGGGGGGGCGGCGAGGAAGTTCCGGTTCGTGAACGGGGACATCGAGAAGGCAAACTTCGGCCTGGCCCCCGCGGAGCTGGCCCGTCTGCGCACCCGGCTCACCCACGTGATCCACTGCGCGGCCAGCGTCTCCTTCGACGACACCTACCAGAACTCCTACCGCGCGAACGTGCTCGGCTGCCGCAACGCGCTCGCCTTCTCCCTGGGTCTGCAACGGGCGCAGGGATCGACCTTTGTCAGCCACATCGCGATCGAGACTTCTTACATCCACGGTCGCAAGAAGCGCTCCATCGCCCAGGAGAGCGCCCTCGTCTTCCCCCGGCACTTCTACAATAATTTCTACGAGCTGACCAAGGCCATGGCCTCGATCGACACCGATCGCGCCCTGACCGAGCAGGGGCTGCGGGTGACCCAGCTTCTCCCCTCCATCGTGATCGGCCACTCCAGGACCGGAAACAACCGGGGCGACACCAAGGTCGTGAACGCGCCCATCAACGCCTTCGGGCGGGCCAAGGAGGCCATGGAAGCGCTGGGCGGGGAGTGGTCCGACCGTCTGCGGGCCCGGCTGGTGGCGATGGTGGCCTTGTCGTTCCCCGCCGATCGCTCCGCGGAGCTGAACCTGGTTCCGGTAGACCGGGTGGCGGCCGGGATCCTGGCCGCTCTCCAAGCCCCAGAGGCGATCGGGGCCCGAATCCACCTGGCCACGGACAACCGCATCCGGTCCGAGGACGTGGTGCGGGTGACGCGGGAGGAGCTGGGGGTCAACGTGCGCCTGGCCGACCCCACCCTGGCCCGCAATGTCACCATGCCCGTGGTCAAGGCGGTCCTGCAGAGCATGAACGAACCCAAGCTCGCGCATGCCCTGGAGAAGCTGGGAGCCATCTTCGGGGTCTACGGGGAGTGGGGACAGCCCATCCACGACGTGGGGAATGACGTCCGGATCCTCGGCCTGCCCATTCGCCGTCCGGATACCCTCCAAGCCTTCCGTATGCTCTGCCGACACAACCGGTACGTGCAGGAGTTTGGGAAGGTGCGGGACGGAGACGAGATCGCGCGGCGGGAGGAGCTGTGGCAGAAAGCCCTGGAGGCCATCGAGTTCGGCAGCGGACGGGAGGTGGCCTCCCTCTCCGCGGGCGAATTCCGGCGGCTGCTCGCGGGCGAGATCGACCTCAAGACCTTCCGCCCGCGATGAAGGCGTGGCGCGTGGGCGGCAGCACCCCGAGGGCCTGCTCCCGGCCCCGGACAGAATAGGCGGCGAGATGGAGGCTCGGTATACTCTCGAGGTCGCGCGCCGGAAGGGAGGACGCCATGACCCAGGAGATGAGCCTGCTCGAGCGCCTCAAGGCCCGCGGGGAAGAGGTGTTCGGACAGATCTCGGGCGAGCTGATGGCGAACCCGCAGTTCATGAAGGCGGTGGAAGGGGCGCTCCGCGGCAAGCAGAAGCTGGAGGAGGCGGTGGGACACGCCTTGAAGACGATGAACGTCCCGACCCGGAGCGAGCTCAGGAAGGCCCTGGCCCGGATCGAAGCCCTCGAGCGGGAGGTGGTCGCTCTCAAGGCCAAGGCCAAGCCGGGAGCGCGGCCGCGCCGCCGCGGCAAGTCGCCTAGGGCCGCCCCCCGGACGGAATAGGCGTGGGCCGGATCGCCCTCACCGGGACCTCCTCCTTCCTCGGCAGCCGGGTCTTGCGGAGGTTGGTGGCCTCCCGCGATCCCGACTCCGTTCTGGCCGTGGACGTTGCCGCCCCCCCCGCCAGCGTGCCCGGGGTGCGGTACCACATGATCGACATCACGCTGCCCGCGGCCGACCAGCGGCTGCTGGAGGCGTTCCAGGAGGAGGAGGTGGAGACGGTCGTCCACACCGCCTTCTTCACGAATCCCCGGCGGGACCCGGCCCACGCCCACGAGCTGGAGTCGATCGGGACCCTGCACCTGGCGGCGGCGGCCGCGGCGGCGGGCGTGCACCATTTGGTCCTGCGTTCCTTCACCGCGGTCTACGGGGCCCAGGGACAGAACCCCAACTACCTCACCGAAGAGCGCACCCCCCCGCCGAACCCCGCCCTGGGCTGGATCCGCGACAAGCTGGAAGCCGAAGGGCACGCACGCTCGTTCGCGCGGCGCTACCCACGGCTCACCGTCACCGTGTTGCGTTTCGCCGCTCTCCTGGGCCCGGGCGTGCACACCTTCTACACCCGGTTCTTCAGCCGGCGCCTGGTTCCGGTCCTTCTCGGCTACGACCCGCTCCTCCAACTCCTCCACCCCGACGACGCGGTGGAGGCGGTGGAGGCGGCGCTGGACAAAGCCCCGGACGGGATCCTGAACATCGTGCCCCGCGGCGTCATCAGCCTGCTCACGGCTATCCACCTGGCGGACAAGGTGCCGCTGCCGGTGCCGCACCCCCTGGTATCCAGAGGCGGTCGGCCAGAGAGTGGAGGCGGGGGCATGAGCCAGCCCGCGGCGGCGGTGCCCCTGCGCCGGGCTAAGAAGCGGGCGAGCGGGGGAGGGCCCGCCCCGAAGAGAACGCCGGCCCCGGAAGACCCGCGCGCGGCCGAGGCCGGCCAGAGGGGCGACCGGGGGGAGGGATTCCGGATCGCCCTGGGCCGTTTCCTGGAGGCGGGGATATCGGGAATGAGCTGGGAGAACCTGGCCCGGCTCTCCCGCGGTCTCTACTTCGCCTGGCACTCCGAAGACGTGGACGAGTTCGGCTATGACCAGAGGTTCACCGAGACCATCCGCCCCTTCTTCGAGTTCCTGTACACGCTCTGGTGGCGGGTGGAGGCGGTGGGCATCGAAAACGTGCCCGCCCAGGGACCCGGCCTCATCGTCGCCAACCACTCGGGGGTCCTGCCCTGGGACGGAATGATGATCAAGCTGGCCCTTCGCCACGAGCACCCGGCGCGGCGGGAGTGCCGCCTGCTGGCCCTCGACATGTTCGCCCTCCTGCCCTTCCTGGCTCCCCTCCTGGCCAGGAGCGGGGAGGTGCGCGCCAACCCGGAGAACGGCGAGCGGCTCCTGGGCAAGGGAGAGCTGGTGGGGGTGTTCCCGGAGGGGGTGAAGGGAGTGGGGAAGTACTTCCAGCAGCGCTATCGCCTGGCCCGCTTCGGCCGGGGCGGCTTCGTGCGCCTGGCCGTGCGCACCGGGGCCCCCATCATCCCCTGCGCGGTGGTGGGGGCGGAGGAGATCCATCCCGTGGTGGCGAAGGCCGACTGGGTGGGGCGTCCCTTCGGCCTCCCCTACTTCCCGATCACCCCCACCTTCCCCGCCCTGGGGCCGCTGGGCGTGATCCCCCTCCCCACCAAGTGGTCGATCGACTTCGCCGACCCCGTGCCCACCGGGAGCTACGGCCGGGAGGCGGCCGAGGACCCCATCCTCGTGAACCGCCTCTCGGAGCAGGTGCGTTCCACGATCCAGGGCATGATCGACGGCCGTCTGGCCCGTCGCCGCTCGATCTGGTTCGGGTAAGCCGCTTAGTCCGGGCGGCGCCGCCGGCCGGGGCGTCGGCCCCGCAGGCGAGAGCCGAGCACGTCGAGGGATCCGGCCAGGGAGCGCCCCAGCGGCGACCGAAAGGAACGGCCGGACGGCGCCTCCGGGACTCGATCGGGATGTTTGAGGTCGAGCCGGTGCCGACCCAGGAGCCGCCCTCGATGAGCAGGATGTCGACCTCCGGGTGCTCGGCCTGATACCGCTCCAGCCCGTACTCCATGCGGCCGTGCAGCATGATGCGCAGGGCCTGGTCGAGAACGTAGGTGACGCCGTGGTTGCTCAGGTGACCCTTGAAGCGGCCACCCGCCGCCTGGTTCTGGACGGGAACGATGGGGTTGATGCAGATGACCAGGTCCGCCCCGTGCCGAATGGCAAGGTTGATATGGGCGGTCTTCTTGACCCCGCCGTCCACATAGTCGCGGTTCCCGATGCGCACCGGACGGTAGAGGCCGGGGAGGGCGGCGGAGGCCTGGACGGCTCGGGAAACGGGGACGTTTCGGTGCCCTTGCTCCCCGAAGGCCACCGATTCTCCGCGGTCCAGGTCCACCGCCACCACGTAGAGCTCCCGGGCCAGGCCGGCGAAGGTGTCCGGGTGGTGGCGGCTCTTGAAAAGCTGGCGCAAATACTCCTGGAGACCGGAGGTCTCCAGGAGGCCGGGGGGGAGGAGCTCGAAGAGGGAGAGCGCGAGATCGGAGAGGCTCCCCCCCTCGCCGGTGAGGACCCTCGCCAGTGCCTTCTTGAGAACACGCGGGGCCCGCGCCGACCGCTTCAGGAATTCCGTGACGCCCAGGCGGTAGAGGGGGGCGGCCGCGACCCCGAAGGGGCTCCGGGTTCGGGAGGTGACTTGGTCATACATCTCGGCGGGCGATACGCCGCTGGCCAGCAGGGAGGCCACGAAAGCCCCCCCGCTGATCCCGACGTAAAGATCGAGGTCCAGGACGCTGCGGTCGAGCAGCTCGTCTAGAGCCCGCAGACACCCGATCTCGTAGAGGGCCCCCGTTACCCCGCCCCCGGCGCAGACCAGGGCCACTCTCGATCGCCGGCCGCGCCGCCCCCCGGCCCCGGTCAACCTGTTCAATCAAACCCCCGCCAGAGTCTCCGCCTTCCCTCCCCGGCTGGCGGGAGCGCTCAGCCCTTGAAGCGATCGATCTTCCGGGACAGCTCGTCGACCTTGCGCGTCAGCTCGTGCACCTCGTGCCGGCTCGGAATGTTGACCGCGGCCAAGGCCGCCTGCACGGCGTCGTTGACCGACCGGCTCACCGCTTTCCGCTCCTTGCGCACCCGGGCCTGCAGGGCCTTCATGCGCGCGTCCAGGTCCTTCAGCGCCTTCCTGCGCTCGCGGCCAATGAGGGCGCCGACGTCCTTCAGCATGGCGGAGGCGTCCCCGGTCGTGATCTTGTTCCTCTTGAGGAGCCGCCGGACCTGCTTCTCCAGGTTCTCCTCCGCGGAGGTCAAGGCCCCCAGGGTCGCGTACCAGGTGTCCTTGAGCCGTGCGCCCGCGGTCTTCGCGTGCGATGCCGTGCGCGCCACCCGCGCGGGATGAGGGGCTTTGCGGCCCGCCGAGTTCGTTCTCTTTGCCATGACAGACTCCCTTCCTTACGTTCGCGGGGCCGCCGTCCCCGGCGCGGGCCGGGTTCGGGCGGTGCGCTGTTTCCTGTTCTTGTCGTGGGGACCGCGCTTCCGAACCCGCGGGCTCCCGAGGGTGGTGTCCAATGCCTCCAGGCGGCCCTTGAGGGCGTGCAGGGAGGGGCTGGCCCGGCCGGGGACCGCGCGCTCCAGGAGACTGCGGATGCGGCTCTCGATCCCCGTTTGCGCCTCGGCCACGATCCGATGGACGGCTTGGCTGATTTCGTGTCGCAAAGTGAGGGCCTCTTCCAGGGTGAGGCGGCCCCGGGTGAGAAGGCCACCCACGATCTTTTCTGCCTCCTCCCGAGCCCGGGCGGCTGCCTCCTCGGGCGCCCAATCCAACCCCGTCCCTACGCCCGAGCCCAAACGAATGACGCGGGCGAGGACCTGGCGGGGGATGCGGGCCGTGCTTTGTCTGATGCCCTCCAGCATGATCTGGGCCAGGGTGAGGGCCGTCGTGTCTTGGCCCGACTTCTGGTCCTGGACCTCGACCTCCTGGCCGGCCGCCACCCAGGCCCCCAACTCTTCCAGGGTCACGTAGCGCCGCGTGGCGGGATCGTAGAGCTTGCGGTTGCGGTAGCGCTTGATGATGCGGGGGCCGGCGTTCCCTTCCACGTCAGCAATGTAACGCAGTGCGTCATTATTGTCAAGCAGAATGACGCGCGGCGTCAGGCGACCCCCAGGGCCGGGAAAGGCTCAGGGGCGACGGGGCCCGCTGTAGAGAGAGAGGGGACGGTCCTGGGCCCAGGCCGCCCGCCGCCTGCGGATGAGGCTCACCCCCAGCAGGATCCCTAGAACGAGGGCCACGGCGAGGATGAACCCCGTCAGCTCCAGGGAGGACAGGAGGACCCCTACCAGGTCAAAGGTGGGCTTCTCGACACGGATCCAGGTCACGGCTCCCACGGCCAGAGTCAGCGGCTCCCTTCCCTCTCCGCCACTGTAGATCGCCGGCCGGAGCCCGTCAATTGACGGGTTTGGGTGCGGCTCAAGGCCTCGAGATAGCTACGGACGCCTTTGAGCAGGCTCTGCGCGATGGCCTCACGGTATTCGTTGGTCTTGAGCCGCTTCTCGTCCTCGGGATTGCTGACGAAGGCGATCTCGGCCAGGATGCTGGGCATGTTGGCGCCGATGAGCACGTAGAAGGGAGCGGTGTGGACGCCGCGATCCTCGACCGGGTGGCGGGTGCGCAGGTGCTCGACCATGGCCTCCTGGACGGAGGCCGCGAAGTCCCGGCTCTCGTCGATCTTGCTGTTCAGGGTGATGGCCTTCACCAGGCCCTGGAGATCCTTGAGGGTGGCGGCGGAGATCGCGTTCTCGCGGGCGGCCACCGCCTCCGCGTGGGGGGTTCCCGCGAAGTTGAGGAAGTAGGTCTCGATGCCGCGGGCGGTGGGGTTGCGGCTGCTGTTGGCGTGCACGGAGAGGAAGAGGTCGGCGGCCTTGGAGTTGGCGATGGCGGTGCGCTCTTCCAGGGCGACATAAGCGTCGCTGGAGCGGGTCATGATGACCTCCGCTCCCAGCTCGGTCCGGACGAGCTTCTCCAGGCGGAGGCATACGTCGAGCACGAGGTCTTTCTCCTGGAGGCCGCCCCGCCCGATGGTCCCGGGGTCGTGGCCGCCGTGGCCGGCGTCGATGACGATCCGCCGCGCGCCCAGCCCGAGCTGGCGGGCCAGGCTGTAGGAGCCCGCGCGGTTGACCTCGGGGGGCGCGGGGGCGACGGCGACGGAGGCGGCGGCGCGGCGAGGCGGCTCCGCGCCTTCGATGGCGATCCTCGGGTTGGACCGAGCCCGGGCGGCGCCGAGGGGCGGCTCCAGCATGGCCGTCATCCGCCGGGAGGGCAGGCGGTCGATGGTTTCCGGAGAAGCGGGAGAAGTCGGCGCGGGGCCGGCCCCGCGGGAGCCGGCCGAAGCCTCGGGGGGGGCGGAAGAGCGCGGGCCCTCCCCCGGCCGCGGCGTACCCCGCACGTCGACCACCAGCCGCGTGCGCGTGGGGTCTTCGAGATAGAAGACGGAGTGCTCTTTGACGTCCTTGAAGTCCAGGACCACGCGCACCACGTCGTCCTTGTTCTGGCCGATGCGGACCTTCTCCAGGAGCCCATCGCCCACCGGGAAGCTGCGGGAAGTGAGGTTCGGGTGGAGCCGCGTGCCCACGAGGTCTACCCACAGCCGCTCCGGATCGCTGATGCGGTCGTAACGGAGGGGGATCTTCTTCTCCAGATCGATGACCACGCGGGTAGAGGACTCGCCGCTCCAGAAGCGAAGATCATAGACTTGGGCGAGGCCGGGCGGTGGCGGGCTGGGGAGGGAAGCCGCCTGGACGGGCGCCTTCTTGCGGAGCAAAGCCTTGATCTGGGCCGCCCGCTCGGCGTCCGGACAGGCGGCCAGGTAGGCGCGGCCGGCCTCCGCTAGGCGCTTGCGGTCCCCCGACTCCTGGGCCACCTCGACCACGGCGAAGAGTGCCTTCTCGCCCAGCCGGCTGCTCGGGTATTCCGCCACCAGCAATTTGTAGGCCTGTACCGCGTCGTCGTTGTACTTCGGGGTCTTGAACTGGATCGCCATCTGCCGATAGAGGTTGCCGATGGCCAGGAGGGAGTCGTCGCAGTACCCGCTCTTGGGGTAGCGCGCCACCACCTTGCGGTAGCGCATGATCACGTGCTCCCACACGCTGGAGTCGGCCTGGAGCTTCGGGGAGGCGTGGAGGGTCGCCTCCGCGTGCCGGGCCTCCTGGAAGAGCACGCCGTCGGGACGGGCGGCCGCGGCGGGGCCGGGGGCAAGAAGGGCTCCGATCAGGACCAGCCCCACAACCGCGCTACGCGCGACCCTCACTTCGGCCAGCTGTCCACCGTCTCGTAGTAGTCCGGAGCAACCAGGATCTCGCGCGCCTTGGAGCCGTCGGCCGGGCCCACGATGCCGTCGCGCTCCATGAGGTCGATCAGGCGGCCCGCGCGCGAGAAGCCGATGCGGAACCGGCGCTGGAGCATGCTGGTCGAGGCTTGCCCGCTCTGCACCACGAAGCGCACCGCCTCGTCGAAGAGATCGTCGCGGTCCAGGATTGCAGCCGCCTCCGCCGCCCGCTCGGGCTTGCCCACGCTGTCGTCGTACTGGGGGCGAGCCGCCTTGCGGAGATAGGCGGTGAGGCGCGCCACCTCTTGCTCGGTCACGAAGGCGCCGTGGATGCGGGTGAGGCGGGCGCTGCCGGGGGGGAGGAAGAGCATGTCTCCCCGTCCCAGCAGGTGCTCGGCCCCGATGGAGTCCAGGATGGTCCGGCTGTCCACCCGGGCCGCCACCCGGTAGGAGATGCGGGAGGGAAAGTTGGCCTTGATGAGGCCGGTGAGCACGTCGACGGACGGCCGCTGGGTGGCCAGGATCAGGTGGATTCCCACCGCCCGCGCCATCTGGGCCAGGCGGGTGATGGACTCCTCCACCTCGTGGGAGGACACCATCATGAGATCGGCCAGCTCGTCGATGACGACCACGATGTAGTGCAGGGGACGCAATTCCTCCTCGCCCTCCGCGGTCGCCCGCTCGGCCCGGATGATGTTGTTGAACTGCTCGATGTTGCGGACGCCCTCCGAGGCGAGCTTGCGGATTCGCTTCTCCATCTCCGCCACCGCCCACTTGAGGACGTTGGAGGCCACCTTGGCGTCGGTGACCACGGGGGTGAGCAGGTGGGGGATGTCCTCGTAGACCCCGAGCTCGAGCCGCTTGGGATCTATGAGGATGAGGCGGACCTCGTCCGGGGTGGACTTGTAGAGGATGCTGGAGATCATGCAGTTCAGGCCGACGCTCTTCCCGGTCCCGGTGGAGCCGGCGATGAGCAGATGGGGCATGCCCGCGAGGTCGGTGACGTAGGGGTCGCCCCCCACCGTCTTGCCCAGGGCGAGGGTGAGTCGGCCGGGGGCCTTGCGGAAGCTGTCCGACTCCAGGATCTCGCGGAGGTAGATGGTCTCCCGGACGTCATTGGGGAGCTCGATCCCCACGTTGCCCTTGCCGCTCACGCGGTCGATGCGGATGGACTCCGCTTCCAGGGCAAGGGCGAGGTCGTCGGCCAGGGTCACGATCTTCGAGTACTTGACCCCCGCATCCGGCTTGAACTCGTAGGTCGTGACGATGGGGCCGGGGTGGATCTCCTTCACCGTGCCCAGCACACCGAACTCCCCGCACTTGGCCTGGAGGATGCGG
>WNFI01044420.1_pt1 | contig 12320 bp, 15 predicted proteins | sample 5400471 | NCBI WGS metagenome assembly WNFI01 (sample SAMN13153348, study PRJNA577476) | soil metagenome | isolation source: 100 cm saprolite on Douglas fir-dominated hillslope | place: USA:California | collected 2013-09-17 | reverse complement strand
TTTTGGAAAATTCGCCAATTAAGTCCTACAGCTCAGAAATGTGGTTTACAATAATAAAATGTATTTCCTCTTCTTCTCAACCAATATCAATTTTTTTTTAAAATTACTTCCTGGGATCTATAGAGGGGACTCTGGCCTATTACTCTCTGGAGCCAGAATCCCTATTTTCAGTGTTGTGGAGAAGGAGAAGAGGGAGAGCGAAATGGCGAGTTTTGCTGACTAAGGGGGGTGTTGGTTCCTGATGTCACCTGCCTTAGACAAGATCACCTAGTGCGAGCCACCTCAGGCTCAGATATGGGACAAAAGAGGATAGAAAACGAACTGACCGTATTTCTTTTGCCACTCTGAGAACATGAAACATTGCCCTGCCCTTATCTTGACGATATTTCCTATGATTGGGTAACCACGAGGGCCTTGAGGTAGCTTTCTGTATGGACTTGCAAGGTAGCGAGCTGTGTAGAGTACGATAATGCCGAGAATGGCACCGATCGAGAAAACTCCATGGTCTTGCACCCTGATCCAAAGTTGGAGTAACGGATACTTGAGATCCTCAATCATGCAGAGAAAGGAGGTAGATGCGTATGGACCCAGGACAGGGCGTATTGGACCAGTAGAGTGTGTATAGAACCAGCGAAGCACGTATGGAACCAGAGAGGACCTATGACCAACCAAGGGAGTACTTATATAATATTTCCCGGTGACTCTTGACTGTAAAGAGAGACAGGGCTTCTATAGTATTTCCCAGCCTTAGCTGTAAGGAAAGACGGGCATCTATAGTATTTCCCGGTGACCCTTGATGGTAAAGAGAGACAGGGCTTCATTTGCACCGGAAGGAAGAATGTCTCAGATTAAAACTTCAAAGGCCCAGAGAGGATTTCCACTGATGGACTGTATTGGTGTTGATAGTGATAGAATGAGCACAGGAATGGGAGCGAGACCCCAAGTGAGGGGCGCGCCATAATAAATACAAGGCCGGACGGATCATCTCAGATAACGATTTGGTAATCCTAACCCTACTTAGCGAAATGCACAGATCTTCAGATCTGCGATTTGCAATACTTCACCTTTCCACTCGACGGCTGGTCAGCCACTAATCCTAGCGTGTTTCATCACGCTGAGGACGATTGCATCCCTCGGAACTCCAATCACACACCATCATTCGCTTTCTAGCCTATGGCTTATAGTTTAGTTGCCCCTGCTTTCCCCGGCTCCCGCACTTCACTTTACGCCCACACTGCCAGTCCCCACACCGTCTCCTGGCATGGCACTGCCCCGCCTATTCTCACAACCTCCCTTCTCTCGGGTTACGCAACGATGGTTTGGTCCGTGGGAGTAGTCATGCGTACAGACAGAATTTCGTTGGACCTCTATAAGCAGGTAGTGTGAAATGTGTAGCAAGTGCTACATGGGGTTCTTTCTGTACCTCGAGGCGCACGTAAATGGATGGAAAAAAATTTGCCCCTCCTTTTTCACCAATTTTTTTTTTTGCCCCTTTAGATTAGATCCCTTACTAGTCCTTCATTAGCTTAGTCTCGTTCTCCATTTCAGGCGCGTCAGGAACCCGGCATTCGGCCGGTTCGCGGCGCAGCCGACACGGCCCGATGGCTTCCTTTCAATTGGCTCCCTCTTCTTCCTCTCGATGTATTTAAAGTGACTCCTTGAGAGAAAAACAAAGACGTATGCTTAGGTAGTACGTCAATTGAGCTCACCTCAGTCTGTGGTTGCAAAGACTGAGGTAGCTGTATGCGCGCGGCGCGTTTTTGTACAGTACTTTTTATGAATTCCAAATGCTCTCGATTATGTCATCCCTTACTGACACGATGCGTGACTGGTTGTTTGTCCTCTACTGGATCTCCAACACTCCTCCATAATTACAACAATAGACTCCCTTCTGTCTCGCTTTTCGTGTGTGTTAGCTACTGCCAACGTACGAAGACCAACATGGTATCGAGCTGACGAACCATTGTGCGTTGACCCCAGCCATTCACGCATTGACGACTCCCCTTCTTTAGCCTTCTTAATCTCTATTCACTCGAACTCACTCACGCCGCCGAGAAGCGTTACACCACGTTGTACGTAGTAGATATCATAATGTTATCTTGTTGATGACATATAATGGAGCCGGAGAGACTCGAAATGGTGGTGGGAAGAAACATCCGAAGAGCCTGTACAGGGCTCTATGTCTGCTCGAAATAATGGGAGAGAGAAAGAAGTGCTTGAGGGTTTCCGAGTGTGGCTGGGAGTGCCAGAGTCGGCCTGTAGAAGGAGGTGAGCCGCAGTGCGGAAGAGTAGGACAGCCTCGCCACATTGGCTAGGAGCAATTTAAATATGGAGCGTATTGGGTGTGAGATGATGATAAGTACAGGCAACGACTGAGTACACTAGGGAAAGGAGGATGGGTCGAAGAAATACGTACGATGCAGCGCTCGGCGCGGGAAAATAAGCTCCTTGCCCCACAGGCGTGCACTCTGAAAACATGAAACATTGCCTTGCCCTCATCTCTACGAGAGTTCCGATGATCGGGTAACCACGAGGGCCTTGGGGTAGCTTTCTGTATGGACTCGCAATGTAGCGGGCTGTGTAAAATACAATGAGGCCAAGAATGGCACCGATCGAGAAAACTCCATGGTCTTGCACCTCGATCCAAAGCCGGAGTAGTGGATACTTGAGATCCTCAATCACGCAGAGAAGGGAGGTAGATGCGTATGTATCCGAGTCCAGGAAAGGGCGTATTGGACCAACAAAGTAAGTACAGAACTAGCGAAGGGCGTATGGGACCAGAACGGGTCCATGAACCAGCGAAGGGAGTATTTATTAGAGACGGGTTATGGTGAAAGGGATAGGACAGTACGCAACCACGAGCAGCAATCAATGATGCGCAGCGAAGAAGCGAAGGTTGATCGAGGATAGAGCGGAAGTGAGCACACACAGGAAGGCTTCGAGAACACTCAACTGGATGACATTTGGCTGAGCGCACACCGCGCTATTTATCTACTTTACAAGCTATTGTACTGAGGGTTTTAGTTATGTGGTAGAGTGACTATTTTGTGCAGTAAGACAGTCGCAGAGTACGAGAAGAAAACTGAGACAGAGTAACAAAGGTAAGCACGCGAGGGAGCCTAATGAGACAGTGGTCGCGTTTGCTATTATGAATGAGGAATGAAGTGAGAGGGCCACATGGTAACAAGGTAGGAAGGGAGAGATCCGTCCATTGAGGGTGGGACGTGGGGAAAACAGGTGAACAGGTTGTGTCGTACTGGAACATGGGACAAGGTCAGAAGGTGAAACTAGGGAATCGAGACAATAGTAACGTATGTAGGCACGAAGCCTACAAGTTCCAAAAATTGGTTTAGGATCACATGTAGTGAATCCTGGGGTGTAGCGAAGCACCGGGGTGTGTATATACACAGGCCGCGATGTGCCAAAAAACGCCATTTATATAGTATTCCCAGGTGACACTTGATTGTAAAAAGAAATGGGGCTTGATTTGCATCGGAGTGAAAATGCCCCTTGGAGAGGATTTCGCGGCATCAAATGGAAGCCACGCTGTACATACAGTAGTAGATATCTTGTTGGCCGTATATGAGAGACTCGGAGCGTATCCGAAGAGCTTGTACAGGGTTCCATGTCTGCACAAAATGATGGAAGAGAACAAGAGGCGCTTTCCGAGCTTGGCTGGGAGTGGGCCTGTGGAAGGATGTGAGCCGCAGCGTAGAAGAGTAGGACAGCCTCGCCACGTTGGCTAGGAGTAAATTATATATGAAGCATATTGGGTGTGTGATGATGGTAAATACAGACAATGACTGAGTACACTAGGGAAAGGAGGACGAGTTGAAAGAAAAACGATGGGGCGCGAGGCGCTGGAAAATGCTCCACGGGCGCGCGCCCCAAGGATGGGCAGTCCAAGTATCAAGCTCCTCTGTATCGACCATATCTCTATATTGTCCACATTGTCCTACTCAATATATTCTCACTTTCTCCAAGAATTTCTCTTGCATGTGCAAGAATTCCAACTTCTTTCCCCCATGTATGCAACGTCATCCTCATAATCCCCTCAGCTCACGTGCCTTTGCAAGCATCGCAGGGGCCTCGGGGAAGCGTGGAGTGATCTTGGCCTCAAACGGGACCGGACGTCTGCAGAAACCCTCGTGTTAGCATCCGCATAGTGATACGTGATAAAAACTACTAACATCGACAGCCCAGTCTCGGACCAGCTATCCAGATCCAACGGAACCAAGCGCCCTGACGCGTCCTTCTTCCGCTCGATCTTCATTGCCCATAGCATGGTCGCGATGTTGATGAAAAGCGAGTTGTCGGCAGAATAGCGTCCGACGCAAATTCTATTCCCAAAGCCGTACGTAAAGTGCCCGTCCTTCCTAAGGTCGGATATAAGAGGCGCCACTTGTCCACTTGCATCCAGATACCGCTCCGGGTTGAAATGCTCTGCATCCTTACCAAAGATTTCCGGATCGTGGTTCATGCCCCACACATTTGGGATGCAAGTCGAGCCTTTGGGGATGAACATCCCTTCGTACCAGTCATCCTCCATGACACGATGTGCGGCGGCTAGCGGAGCAACAGGTCTCCAGCGTAAAAGTTCTTTAGCCATGGCACGAATGTAGGGCAGGTGTGGGTAGTCAGCGAAGGTTGGCAGACGCGAGGGGCCTACGACGGCGTCAAGTTCTGCCACTGCACGGGCTTGTGTCTCTGGGTACTCGAGCATTGCAAGCGTCCACCATTCCATTATTGCCGCTGTGGTCTCTGAACCAGCGATACTACAGAGCAGAATGAGTAAGGGTCAGTCAGCTACTCTGATATACATACGATAGGACTTACTACAAGGTCACTGCCAGCCACGAACGTTGTTTCGGCGACAACTTGTTTTTCTCAGCATCACGAATCAACGTTGCTGCTACGCTTTGATGATCATCCCCTTTTGCCTACGAAAAGAATAATCGTATGTGTAAAGCTCCAAGACTGAAATGTGAGAAAATTCATACAACGTTTGCCTCGACTGTATGAAGAAAACCTTCGAACTTCGTAGAACCCTCCCTGTGCCAAGCCTCGGCTTCTCGCTTCCATTTCGCCAGGCTTTTTTAAAATTTTAATTTCAAGGACAATCCATTATGACGCACTAACAGCACACACCTGCTGGGGAGATATCGCAACCAGGGGAGAAAATCAACAGCGCGAGCACCCATAAAAATGGCGTTCAAGAGACGGTCGACAAGATCATTGATGGTGACGACAATATGGTCCTGTTCAGAGGTAAGTGTCGGGTGCCCATAAACGGAAGACAGAGTCGTCGATGCCGCAGTACGACGAAAATGTCGACTGTATCGCGTAGGTTCATTGAGCATGTCATTCGCCAGGACGATAGCCTCTTTCATTTGCGTCTCGTGAAACCCCTTCACCGAGTTGGTACCAAACTTCTCTTTGGAAGATTTGCGCATCTGACGGTGACTAAAAGATATTAGTTTTCATTCGAAGCGAAGCCATACACCGAGTACGAATGAGGAAGTGCTTACGTATCACCATGCTGGGCTATTGAAAAGACGAGACCACCACTCATGATGTCGGACCCAACAATGCATTGAGGTCGATCTGAATATATCCCTGCACGTCCATCAAGAAGTGCTACGCCAGCTTTTGGAGAGTTGATAATGATAACTGGTTGGCCAGCTACGTTGAGGTAAACAAGGCCGCCTGGTGCGAACCAGCTCAGATATGGGGACAAAGGATGATAGAAAGCGAACTGACCGTATTTCTTTTGCCACTCTGAGAACACGAATGGCACCGATCGAGAAAACCCCATGGTCTTGCACCCCGATCCAAAGCCGGAGTAGTGAATACTTGAGACCCTCAATCATACAGAGAAAGGAGGTAGATGCGTATGTATCCAGGAATGGGCGTATTGGGCCAGCAAAGAGTGTATGGAACCAGCGAAGTGCGTATAGGTCCAGAATGGGCCCATGAACCTGCAAAGGGAGTAGTTATATAGTATTCCCAGGTGACACTTGAATGTAAAGAGAGATGGGGCCTCATTTGCCACCTGATTATCACGCCTAACCCTGTGGATTTACAGATCAATATTAGGGGATATCACAGAAGGGTTTCTCGTTCTGTGATCCGTGCCCGATCCGTGTGACACCTTCCCGCACTGTACATGACTTTCATCACCAAAGATGAACAAGCTGGGGTCCCAGAAAACTCCTTATAATTACAATTTGTATTCTACTTATTGGTACAAATTCCCTGATATATATATGTTATATATGATGTTGTGGATAAGTGGAAATAGGCATGCCTGAGACAACCAAGTTGCATTGGAGGTTGCGGAGGGCGGGGACAGTGCGGGAAGGCGCGAGGTAATTACGCGGATCGGGTCAGAACAGAACAAGGAACCCGAAGCTGTGTTTATCGCCTAAACAGGTGTCCGGAATAAAAAATGCCATGGTTAGAAAGGATTTCCGCGGGATCAAAAATGGAAGCCACGCTGTAGATATCACGACTTTATCTTGTTGACCATATATGACTTGGAACGGCGAGAAAAAAACATCCGAAGAGCCTGTACAGGGTTCCATGTGACCATGTCTGCACGAAATGATGGGAGCAAGAGGCGAGTAGGACAGCTTCGCCGCGTCGGCTACGAACAATTTAGATATGGAATGTATTGGGTGTGAGATAGTGGTAAATACAGGCTAGGGAAAGGGAAGGCGGCGCGCTTCCAGCCCCAAAGACACGCTCAACGCGCTCACTGCTGGTGTCATGCCTCTGGCTGCTGGCAGAGATTCAGACCATCCCCACTTTACTCTCCTCTCTCTGTGTCCCGAGAATCACAAGTACATGACCATAATAAATAATAAGTCACATCACCAGAAAAAGTATCGATGTAGATGTATGTGGTATGTATGATTGATAGACTCCGACTCCAAGTTACTCCGCTGTAACCTTGGTTGTCAAGTCAACTACGTCGGTGATGTCCGCAAGGCTGCCGAGGTGTCAACGCGTGTGGTGCGCTGCGGGTGCGTAGCTGTGTGCTCCTTTATGAGGATGGTTCTTCCTCAGGATTGGAGGATTCTCCCTGATTCAAATATCGCTTACTTGCTTACTAGTACGGTACCTGGTCTTTCCACATCCCGAGCGTGTCCTCGCATTTTCTCCACACTGCGTATTCAAAGTTATATTTACATTCCCCTCCGTAAATGTATCCAAAAATTTCAACTTCTGTCTGCTCGCGTATACATGCCAAGGTAACCTGGCCCTCACAACCCTCGCAGCTCGCATTCCTGTGCTAGCATGGCAGAAGCCTCCGGGAAGCGAGGAGATATTTCAAACTCGAACGGGACGGGACGCCTACAGAAACGCAAACGTTAGCACCTACATCACAGTATAGTGATAACAAGTCTACTAACACAACCAACCCAACATCCACCCAGCCATCCAAATCCAAGGGAACAAAACGCCCCGACGCGTCTTTCTTACGTTCAATTTTAGTGGCCCATAGCAGCGTTGCAATGTTGATAAAGAGCGAGTTGTCGGCCATGTAACGACCGACGCAGTTCCTGCGGCCAAAACCGTACGCGAAATGCCCCTGTTCCTTGATCTCGGACATGCCAGGCGCAATGTCCCCACTTGCATCGAGATACCGCGCCGGGTCAAAATGCTCTGTATTCTTGCCAAAGATCTCGGGGTCGCGGTTCATGTGCCATATGTTTGTGATACAAATCGTGCTCTTGGGGATAAACATCCCTTCGTACCAGTCATCCTCGGTGGTTCGATGAGGCATGCCCGATGGAGCGACTGGTCTCCAGCGTAGAGATTCTTTGACCATTGCACGAATGTAGGGCAGGTGTGGATAATCAGCGAAGGTCGGCAGACGCGAGCGGCCTACGACGGCGTCGAGTTCTGCCTGTGCACGGGCTTGTGTCTCCGGGTACGTGAGCATTGCAAGCATCCACCATCCCATCATTGCCGATGTGGTATCCGCACCACCAACACTACGGAGCAAGGCAAACAGGATATGGTTAGTTAGCGCTTACGAGCACGAAACAACACTTACTATACGGCCCCTCCTATCCACGCACGTTCTATCGACGAGAGCTTGTTCTTCTCAGCCTCACGAAACAATGTTGCTGCCGCACTTCGATCATCATCTCCTCTCGCCTATGCGGAAGAAACGGTATGAGTAACGCTTTGACATGAATATAAAAGAGAAATCCATACAACGTTCGCTTCGACCACTTGAAAGAAGTCTTCAAACATTGCACTATCTTGCCTATACCAAGCCTCGGCTTCTCGTTTCCATTTCACCAGGCTTTTTGACGATTTCTTAATCAATCTATTACAACCACGATGCATTCACGACACTCACCTGCTGGGGAGATGTCGCAACCAGGGGAAAAATTGAACCGGATGAGCACCCATAAAAGCAGCCTTGAAAAGACGGTTGGCAAAATCGTTAATGGCCTCGACGTTACGATCTTGTTCAGACTTGAGCGTAGGGTAGCCATAGAAGACAGACAGAGTCATCGATGTCGCAGCGCGACGAAAATGCTGATCCCATCGCGCGGGACTACCAAGCAAGTCGCTGGCCATAAGGATAGCTTCCGTCGTTTGCGTCTCGAAGAACTTTCTGACTGAACTTTTACTGAATACCTCATTTGAAGCCCTGCGCAACCGACGCCAGCTGAATAGACGTTTTCTTTCATTGCGTCGACTTTGGAAGGAAAGAAAGGCTTACGTTTCATCATATGGGGCAAATCCAAGCATGAGACCACCAGTCATGATGTCGCAAGCGATAACATTATGTGGCCGATCTGAATATGTCACTCCACGTCGATCGAGCAGCTCTACGGCAGCTTTTTGAGAGTTGATAACAATTATCGACTGGCCAGCTGCATTGAGGTAGATGACATCACCTGGTCGTGACCGCATCAGAAATGAGCCAAAAGAGGACTAGAGATGACAAACGGACCATATTTTTTATGCCATTCTGCAAACTTGAGCCACAGCCCTGTCTTCATCTCGGAAACATTTCCTATAATTGGGTAACCACGAGGGCCTGGAGGTAACTTGCGAAGAGGACTTGAGATGTATCGAACGACATAAATTAGAATAAGACCAAGAATGGCCCCGATTGAGAGAACTCCATCGTCTTTCACTTTCAGCAAAAGCTGGAGTAATGAAGACTTGAGAGTCTCAAGCAGGCCGAAGGTAGCAGATGAAGAGGACATTATTATTTCTGTATGAGCTGAATCGACGGTATGAGAAACATGGATGGAATCTTGAGACCAGCGAAGAGTGTATTTATATTCCCCATCTTGACATAGAGAGACTGAGTATCAATGAGGATCCGTGCCAGGAGGCTTGATGAGGATCACCGCGGGAAAAAAATACCATTCCACGTATTAGAGGAATTGTCGCATGTGGGAGATTAGATGGCTATGAGAGGGCGGCTAAGGACCTTTTGGTCGATACTAGGCTTCCATTCCCTGCGCAGTTGTCCAGGAGTCCCACTGCCAGCACGACTCGACAGTTACAGTACCCCACATTTGGATGCAGGGAAGGTAACGTAAACCTAAGATTACAGCATTCCTGAGTAGTCCTGCATGCGTCATAGGGGGAAACGATATTCGGCCGTTAATGCGGGAGCGAAATCAGAACATAGATCTGGAGAGTCATAAAAGTATTCTGTTGAATGTTCCCCTGGACGTAGAAGTTGCTTTGCCCCAGGATAATGGACATTAATTGACGCATGTGACACTGTCGCCTGCCTCGTGCAACGTAGTCACTGGTGATTGGCCAATGGTGATCCGAACACAATGAAACATAATTCTTCCATCGCTGGCTCACATGGGGATTGCCATGCTTCCATCCCACCTTTTGTAGCTTTGATTTTCATCCACGCAGAAATCAATATTGCTAGTGGGACATCATCAGTGCGTATATCGGCTGATATCATCTTTGCCATAAGGGAGCTTTCGGAACGGCCATTCATCAAGATAGATAATCTGAGGCGCCTGGCTATGAAACAATGATGTGACGCTGGAAATACGAGGAGAGTATCGACGACACTTTCAGAAACAACCCTGTGAACTCGTGATCCTGAGAATGGCGGTCATATTTGTAGCTATTTGTACGGTAGCAAGTCACTGCAAACACAACACAACTTCAGGTTTCTCGCTCTCGCACAACTATTAAACACATGATGTACACTGAAGAAGCATACCTTTTCGTTTGGTCATGCCCACAACATGCAATTGCCTTGTGAAATATAATACAGTACGAAGTCCGCAGCACCCTAGGTAAGTAGTAGCTTGGGGATCAGTCATCCAGGGGTAATGCCGCAGTCATTTTTCCGCAGTCAGCGGGGTAACCACAGTCACTCGGGGATAATGCCGCAGTCATTCTATGCAGTTGTCTTGATATAATACAGTACGAAGTCCGCAGCACATCAAGCATCAAGCATCATCTAGTAAGTTAGCTTGGGATCAGTCAGGGGTAATGCTTCATCAGCAAAACGTCAAATAATAAATTTCTAGCATTTCCGACTTTGTGAGGTGAGGGACTTGTTGAAGTAAAAACTACGTAAACACCGCTTTATAACGGACTAACTTACCCATATCGTAACTTTTCAGGGACAGGCGTCTATCTAAACACCTTTTCACTTTTCAACTTTTTGACTTCATAGTGACTTATGAAGTGCAAAAAACATTATGCCAACTTCCTGATGCCTGGCTGTTGCAGCTCTCCAAGGATGTCTAAGCCGAAAGAAGCAACCTCCACAGTGACGGCTCCAAATCTCGTCGACTCATTCCCTACGAATCATTCCCTACGATCATGATTTCACCTCCACGATAGGCTCTCTACGGGGAAAAGAGAGCATTCGGACGCGCCTAGATGCAGTACTTCATTGCGCGCCTTGTCTCTAGCTGGAGGCTGCACGGCATAACACGGCAGGAATGATTCATCAGCTCCCATCCCGATCAGCTGATGTTGATAGATGGACGCTCAGAAAGCGGATAAATAGAGGAGGGCAAAGGCCCGGATAGAATCAGAAATCCCACACAAGTATACTAGTGTCAGCTCATGTCTGGATACAAGAACTTCGCAGTCCTTGGGGCCGGCGGCATCGGAAACTACATTGTTCAGCAGCTCCTGAAGGATAAGGCTGCCGGGATCGTCAATGAGGTCGTCGTCCTTACCCGTCAGGTAGTGATCATTCTGTTCAGTTGCACGTAATATGCTGAGTAACTTTTGATTGGTAAGAGCTCCAAGACCACGGAAGGTGACGCCAATGTGATCCAGGTCGACTATTCCAATGAGGGATCCACCCAGCAAGCACTGACCGGTGTGGACGTCGTTATCAGCACCATTCCTGGGACGGCCGTCGATATTCAAGTGAACATCGCTGCGGCAGCCAAAAAAGCAGGTGTCAAGTTGTTCGTTCCTTCGGAGTTTGGAGGAGTAACCGATGGTGAGACCGAGTCGGTTTTCGGAGCGAAGGCGAATGTCCAGAGCCAGCTGAAAGCTTTGGATATCCCGTACGCTGCTTTTTACACTGGCCTGTTCGCGGACTACGCCTGGGTGCCGTACGTCTCTTGATATACCTCTTGGCTTTTGGCTTTTAACCACAAATTCAAATTCAAAGGTATTTTGACCTCGACGTCAGGAGCGGGAAAGTGTCCATTGGTGGCGAAGGCAACGAGCCATTTGCGTTCACCTCCAGAACGGATATCGCCCGATATGTTTCTTATGTCTTAACGCACCTTCCTCCCGAACAACTGAAAAACCGCACCTTCACCATCGCTGGCGAAATGAAGGTAACGTCTAACTTGGGATGTAGTAGTGTCTGACCGACTAACTACGACCCTCGAATAGTCGTTCAACGAAATATTCAAGGCGTATGAAGAAAAGACTGGGAAGACGCTGCAGGTCACTCATCACCCCGTTTCCTATTTTGATGAAAAACTAGCTGCCAACCCGAAGGACTTTTCTGCATTCCTGCGCAGATACTGGGCCACTGCTGAACCGTTCAAGCCGACTGACAATCACCTGCATCCCGACTGGAATCCGTCACCCGTGATTGATAGCCTTCCCGTTGCGTAGACGAGAGAGCTCTCTCTGAAATAGTGCAGTATGCTTTCGTCGTGAATGGGGTGTCGCCCTTGTCTATTACTTTCTGTGCGCGCTACCTGTAAAGCATTACATGTATTCTGCGTATCAATGGAGTTGCTCTCCGTTCTACTTGTAGCAGGTCTTGCATTCAAATCATGGCTTCTCCCCACCCCTCGAGCGCAGGCTCAAGCTACGCCAGA
>WNFI01271039.1_pt1 | contig 12321 bp, 11 predicted proteins | sample 5400471 | NCBI WGS metagenome assembly WNFI01 (sample SAMN13153348, study PRJNA577476) | soil metagenome | isolation source: 100 cm saprolite on Douglas fir-dominated hillslope | place: USA:California | collected 2013-09-17 | reverse complement strand
TCTCAATAATCTCGCACTTCTATCCATAGAAACCGGGAAACTCGACGACGCGGAACGATATAACCGTGAAGCGCTGGCCTTGAAGCGGTCGAACGAAGATCATTCTGCGGAACTCTACTCGTTATTGACCGATGGGCTCATTGCTGTCCACCGCGAACAGTTTGGCAAGGGGGAATCACTTTTCCAAAAGGTGATCCAGGAATCAGGCGAAGACATCTCGCTGCGCTGGGAAGCAGAAGCAAGTCTTGCAGACGTCTATGATAAGCAGCATCGGCCAATCCTTGCTGACGGGCAATTCCGCAAGTCGATCCAGACGATTGACCAGGCTCGCTCTTCGCTTCACCGCGAAGAATTCAGGCTTTCTTTCCTCACGCAAGCCATCGCCTTCTACGATGATTACGTCCACTTTCTGGTCGGGCACAAGCAAGAGAGCGGCGCGCTGCAGGTCGCCGAACTCAGCCGCGCCCGCACGCTCCTCGATGGCCTTGGCCTGAGTTCCGCAAAGTTTACTTTTCCCTTGAAAGGCTTCCAACCAGAGGCCACCGCGCGACGGCTCGGCGCCGTTGTTCTTTCTTACTGGATTGGCACCACGCATTCTTATCTCTGGGCCATCACGCCATCCAAAGGCACGCAGTTTTACGAGCTTCCCCCGGAAAAAGACATTTCTTCTTTGGTGCAGTCCTACCGCCAAGCCCTCGCCGGTCCTCGTGACCCGCTCGAAACCAACAATGCCGCCGGTCAAAAACTGTACGACATCCTGATCGCCCCGGCGAAACACCTCATCGCCAAAGACCAGCGCGTGGTAATCATCCCCGACGGCCCGTTGTACAGCCTGAACTTCGAAACCTTGATTGCGCCTTCGCCCAGCCCGCACTACTGGATTGACGACGTCACCGTCACGAACGCCAGTTCGCTCGTCCTCTTGTCTGCTTCAACAACGAACACGGCGCCTCGCCAGGGTAACCTGCTGCTCATCGGCGATCCCGTTTCGCCCGGCGCCAACTACCCTGCTCTTCCCCAAGCCGCGCCGGAGATCGAACGCATCAAGCTGCACTTCGACGCGCCCCGCCGAACCATTGCTTCCGAGGCCCAGGCCACTCCTGCCGCCTATCTCACAGGCGACCCCGCGCATTTCTCTTACATCCACTTTGTCGCACACGGTACGGCCAGCCGCACCAGCCCGCTCGATTCCGCCATCATCCTCACCCGGCAGAACGATTCGTTCAAGCTGTACGCTCGCGACATCATCCAGCACCCCATTCATGCGGAGTTGGTCACCATCTCGTCTTGTTTCGGCGCGGGCTCACGCACCTATTCTGGCGAAGGCCTCGTCGGCCTCCCCTGGGCGTTCTTGCGTGCCGGCGCACACAACGTCATCGGCGCGCTCGGGGAAGTCAGCGACACTTCCACGCCACAGCTCATGGACCGTCTCTACGACGAATTGAGCCGCGGCAGCCCGCCCGCCGAGGCTCTGCGGAAAGCAAAACTCTCGTTGCTGCATTCCGGCACGGTCTATAAAAAGCCTTTCTACTGGGCGCCGTTCCAACTCTACGCCGGCTCCTAACCTCTTAGGCGCACGGCTGCCACAGCCGCGCTGCATCTTTCCCGGGTCCCGCGTGCATCTTTCCCCCGGATTCCCTGAAACGCTTTTCCTTTCAAAATCACTATTGGAGTATCTGAACATCCATTCGGAGGCTTCATGGAAGAAGGAAGAGAAAACCCGGAATTGCGATTGCAGACCGGTCCGCAGTCCATTTCTGCGCAAGGTGGGGACCGGAACTACTCTTGTGAAATGACCCCAGCGGATCAGATCTTCGAGACCCTGTTGCAGCGCGCCGCAGAAACGTTGAACGCCAGGCAAGCTCATTCACCCCGCTAGACCCGCCGAAACTCTTGCCAGTCAGCCGGTTCCTGCACAGTTATCGCGGGGGCCGGCGAATCGGTCCGGTGAATTCTTCCACCGATCGGTGGATTCGCTTCCCGCTCACTCTCTCCTGCAACTCCGAAACCGCCCAGTACGTAGTAACATCACAGGTGCCATGATGCCGGGCGCAAACAACAAAAACGGAATTGCTCTTCAGGCCGAGCGCGTTGCTCGCCACTACCAGATGGGTGAGGCGCTCGTGCGCGCCGTGGACGACGTCTCGCTCAGCATTCCCAGCGGCGAATTTCTGGCACTGCTCGGAAGCTCCGGCTCGGGAAAGTCCACCTTGCTGAATTTGATGGCCGGCCTGGACCGTCCCACTTCCGGTGCCATCCGCGCCGGCGGACGCAACCTCGCGGAAATGAATTCCCGCGAACTCGCGCAGCACCGCAGCCACACCGTTGGCATGGTGTTTCAGGCCTTCAATCTTCTGCCGCGAATGACTCTCGAGGAAAACGTCGAACTTCCGCTTCGTCTCGCGGAAGTGGATCGCAGCGAACGCGCCGCCCGCGTCAGCGAAGCAATCCAGCGCGTGCGTCTTGGCGCTCGCCTGACTCACCGTCCCACCCAGCTTTCCGGCGGCGAGCAGCAGCGCGCGGCGCTCGCGCGCGCCCTCGTGAATCGCCCCACGATTCTTCTCGCCGATGAGCCTACTGGCAATCTTGACAGCGCCACCGGCGACGAAATCATGCATCTGCTCCGTGAAATCAACGAATCGCTCGGCATGACCATCGTCATGGTCACGCACGAACGTCCGCGCGCCGAACGCTTCGCTCATCGCATCGTGCAAATGGCCGACGGCAAGCTGGCAAGCGACGGGAGCACCCGATGAAAACGCGCGATCTCACCGAACTTGCCGGCCGCAACCTTCGCGAAGCGCTCTTGCGGAATTCCCTCACCACTCTTGGAATTTCCGTGGGTGTCGCCTCGCTCATCGCCTGGGTCTCACTCGGCGTGGGTCTCCAGGAACTGGCCAGCAAGCGCCTGCTGCGCACGGGCCTGTTTGACGCCGTCTACGTCTCTCCGAAAACGAACGTGCGCGGTTTCGGCCGTCCTTCGCGCGATAACACGCTCACGACCGAAGAACCGAAGCCGCTCGACGAAGATGCTCGTCAGCAAATCTCCAAGCTGGCCGGAGTTGTCGAGGTCTATCCGGAGATTCGCTTCTTCACGGAAATTCGCTATGCCGGTAGCCCCAAAACCGAAACGTTGATCGGAAAAGATCTTGTCCTCCGCTATGCCGAGCGCCAGGCGCTTCCGCCGGAGCCTGCCGCAAAGAATTCTGCTCCGGGGAAAGCGCCCGACGATAGTCCCGGCGCCGGTTTCTCGATCGTTCCCCGCGAAAAAAAACTGCGCATCGTGGGAATTGTTGAGACGGAGCCTGCCGCGGGATTTGGCGGATTCGGCCGCGGCCGCGTCTTTATCCCCCTCCAAGTCGCGCAAGCCCTGCGCATCGCCCAGGCCAACGATTTGCGCAGCGTCCTGCGTCAGAATTCCGCCGCGCCCGGCTATGCCAGCCTCACCGTTCGCGTCAGCAACCCATCCAAAGTAAAAGACGTGGAAGAGGCCATCAGAAAAATGGGCTTCATCGGATTTTCCCTTCAGGACATTGCGCGCGGGCTTCGTCAGGTCTTCATGGTCTTCGACGCGTTTCTCTTCATCTTTGGCAGCCTGGCGTTGGCCGTGGCCTCGCTTGGAATCATCAACACACTGGTGATGGCCGTTCTCGAACGTCGCCGCGAAATCGGAGTCCTCAAGGCGCTCGGCGCTTCCGATCCTGACATCCGCAAACTCTTCTTCGCCGAAGCCGGCGCGATGGGCTTTCTTGGCGGAATTTTCGGCGTCACCTTCGGCTGGCTCATCGGACGCGGACTTACCCTCGGCATAAACTTTTATCTGGCGCGCCGCGATGTGCCTCCTATTGATCTCGTAGCTGTACCCTGGTGGATGGTCTTTGCGGGGATTGTCTTCGCCGTGCTGGTAAGTCTCGGCGCGGGCCTTTATCCGGCGTCGCGCGCCGCGCGCCTCAACCCCGTTGAGGCCCTCCGGTATGAATAGAGCTTTTCGCGGTGGCATCCCCGCGGCATTTTTCTTTCTATTCTTCACGTTTTCGTTTTCCCCTGCGCGCGCCGCAGGACGCGCCGAGTGCCTCTCGGTTTCCAGCAGGATTCTGGGCCGCGCCGTTCCCTACTGCGTGCTGTTGCCTCCCAGCTACGATTCGCAAAAAACCGTGCGCTACCCGGTCCTCTATTTTTTGCACGGCCTCGGCGAAGACGAACAGATTCTCGTCGGCGCCGGCGGCATGAATCTGGTCGAGGATCTTCGCGAACAGAACCAGATCGGCGAATTCCTTATCGTCACGCCCGCTGGCGGCAGAAGCTTCTACATCAACTCGCACGACGGCCGCGAGCGCTACGAGGATTTTTTCCTTCAGGAATTTCTGCCGCACATCGAGCGCCGCTATCGCATTCGCCCGGGACGCCAATTTCACGGGATCGAAGGAGTCTCCATGGGCGGCTACGGTGCGCTCCGCATGGCCTTTCGCCGTCCCGATCTGTTCGGCTCGGTCAGCGCGCACAGCGCCGCTTTGATAGAAAAACCTCCCGCGCTTGTCCGGCCGGGCGCGCAGCCTTCGGCGATCTCGCGCGTTCTCGGCGGCGTGTTTGGTTCGCCGCCGGACGCTGCCTTCTGGCACCGCAACAGCCCCTTCACGCTTGCCAAAGCCGCCCAGCTACCGTTGCGGCTGAAGATTTATTTCGATTGTGGGACCGAGGATGAACTCCCGCGCTTTCGGTCTTGGCCCCGCCGCAGCGCCTGTCAAGCACTAACCTGCTTCGCGATTCTCACCATGGCTTCCACGCTGCGTTCCACGTCCTCATCCGTAGTAGTCCAGTTGGACACGCTGATCCGCATCGCCGTGTGACCCTGCCATTCCGTCCCGCCGCACCAGCACGTTCCCTCGTTCTGCAATTCCGCAATCACCCGGCGTGTCTTGGGGGAATTGCCAAACGATACCAGCACCTGGTTCAGCACCACGTCGTTCAGAATCGTGAAGCCCGCCTTCCGCAGGCGCTCGGCAAACAGCGTTGCCAGGCGGCAGTTTCGCTCCACCATCTCCGCGAGTCCGCTGCGCCCCAGAGAGCGCAGCGCGGCCCACACCTCGAGCCCCCGCGCACGTCGTGAACCCTCCGGCGTAAAGTACGAGGGCTCGCGCTTGTCGCTGGTCTGCAGATACGCCGCGCTTAGCGCCATGGCCGCGTTCAAGTGCCGTGGATCGCGCACAAAAGCAAGCCCGGAATCGTAAGGCACGTTCAGCCACTTGTGGCAATCGGTCGCCCAGGAATCGGCGTCCGCCACGCCCTTCATCAAGTGTGCGCGCGCTGGAGCGGCCGCCGCGCACAATCCAAACGCGCCGTCGACGTGAACCCACGCGCCCGCCTGATGCGCTCGCGCGCAAATCTCCGCAGCCGGATCGAACGCTCCCGTATTCACATTTCCGGATTGCATGCACACGATGGTGCGTTCATCCAATTCCGGCATCGCATCGGCTCTCATCCGGCCCTGCTTATCCACGGGCACACTCACAACGCGCGCGCGGCCAAGCCCCAGCAGCGCAAGGGCTTTTTTCAGGGCCACGTGCACCTCGGCGCCCACTATCACCTTGATTTCCGGCGCGCCGAATAACCCTTGCTCCTCCACATCCCATCCCGTACGTTTCAGAAGCGCGTGCCGTGCGGCGGCGAGCCCGGAGAAATTCGCCATCGTCGCGCCTGTCACGAAACCAACGCCGCACGAAGAATCGAGCCCAAAGATCTCGCGGAGCCACCCGCCAGCAATTTCCTCGACCTTGGACGAAACGGGCGACATCACCCAGAACGAAGAGTTCTGGTCCCACGCTCCGGCCAGCCAGTTGGCTGCGAGCGCCGCCGGAAGCGTGCCACCGTTCACAAACCCGAAGTACCGTCCGTTCGCGTTTGTCACGGTCGCCGGAGAACCAACGTCATCCAGTAGACCCAAAACAGCTTCCGCATCCGACGGCCCCTCCGGGAAAGCTCCGCCCAGCGCGTCCAGCCGGGCAATATCCTCGGGCAAGGGAAACACGCGCCGCGTCTCCACGGCATTCAAATAACGCGCGGCTCGCCTGGCCGCTTCCACGAGCAGCTTCTCTTGCTTCATTCCGTCTCACCTCAAGCCATTCATTCTGCGGGATGACGCTGCCGTTGAACAGTGTGATGCGGCCCCGACAATGCGGACCGGGTCAGCCAAATTGGCAGACGGAAATTTGAGGAGGTATTTTGTTTTCAAAGTTGAATTCCCTACCCTTCCGTTTCCGGCAGCGGGCTTAAATCCGTGGAAGTGCGTTCCTCGAAATCGGGGACATTGTAGTCGTCATCTTTGGGGCCGTCGTTTTCGGAGACTTGGCGCTCGAATTCCTGGAGGGCGGCGCGGTGGCGTCCCTTACGATACAAATTACTGATGGCTTTATGCAGACTCGGGAGCGCGTTGGCGTAGGAGAGTTCGAGACGCACGGCGGGAAGACTGTTGAGAAGCAACTGGCCGACGTAGGCGAGAAGCGCAGCCTTGCGGGGCGAGATGCGGTCGCGCGCTGTGAGCTCGAAGATCTTGCCGAGGGCGTGATTGACCGAAGCGGCGGAGCGGAAGTTTTCAATGCCGTCGAGGAGGCCGTCGGCAAGGCCTTCGGTTTCGCGCTGATGCAGGCGTGCGTGGTGGGCGCAAAGCGAATCGTGGTACCAAGCACGGAGCATACGGCAGCGGTGGTTGTGCTCGGAGATGAAGCGGCAGTGTTCTTCTGTGTGTACGAAAGGGGTCTTTGGCTTGGCAGGCATGGTGTCTTCCTTTGTGGCCGGGGTTCGTGAGGTGAGGAGAACTGAGGAGTAAGAGCGCTCTTTCTCTCCGGGCACCTATGGCCTGGACCCCGCCCCCGGTGTTTTTTTAGAAGTATGTGATTCGATGAGACTTTAAGTCCTTTGTTTCAGAAGTATGTGTCCCGAAAGGGGTTACAGGTGCGTTTTTGCAGATATCTGTGATTCGAAAGAGGTTAGGCCGGGAAGTGACTGGTGAGCGGTGATCAGTGACAGGCGAAAGAGGCATGGAACGGCCTGCCCATCGGCGGCAGAGGACGTTCGTCAGCGAGGCCACGTTCGATTCTCAAATCGTATAGTAACAGATCATGCATCAAAAGTCAAGAAAAAACAAGTGGAATGGAATGAGGAGGTTGGAGGCACGGCCCGTGGCGGCGAAGGGGGTGGCAAGCCCGAGGCTGAAGGAAACCTTAAGGCTGGTCGCTTTCAGTCAGGGTGACGGTGCCATCGCCGTTGATCTTGACGTAGCGCGGCTTTTCCGACGAAGGGCAGGCGCCAGAGTCGATGCTGGCGTGGAACTTGCGATCTTGCCACCAGAGCTTCCCCGCTCGCACACAGTTGGGAATTTCCTGTCCGTCCAAATCGCCTTTCCAGGCCAGTGGAGAATCGTCGCTCTCGGTTGTCACGGTGGCAGGCTGAACGCGCAGAGCAGATTCGAACGTCCGGCCCAGGGGCCCGATAGAAATCGCCGTGGCCTGGACATCATACCGGGCGCAGCCTGCGTAGTGTGCTTCTCCAGCGAGTTCGACGACATCGAATGCCAGAGCGGGTGAGCTGGAATCAATGCCAATCCAATAAAGGCCGGAGGGGAAAGGAGCGCCGGCGTTTTTCGAGACGGCTTGAAGTACAGCCAGGCGCCGATCTCGAAAGACGGGGCGCGAGGCAAAGGTGGTAACGGTATCGAGAGTCCAGCCAGTTCTCTTAGCATCCGTTTTCGTTTGCCTCTCATCCGGGAGCGAAGCTTCGCCAAGAAAAGGGCGGGAGTAAACCGTCACTAGCGAGGCCGGAGTCCCTCCCTGCCCGGAGACAAAATAAAACGCTTCCGGAGAAGCGAGGACGATAAGACTCCTTCGCGCGTCCAACTTCAATTCATCGATCCAGGAAACCGGGCCGATGCCTCTCACCTTGAGCGGGCCGGCGTGCCCGGCGATTTTGAATTTCACAAGAGCGTCTCCCAGCGAAGCGACTTCGTCCGCGCGCAACGGGGCAACTTTGTTGCTGAGGAGATAGAAATCCGCATGCCCGCCGGCCTCCGGCTTGGACTCTTTCGAACAAAGGAAATCGCCCGCGTCGCCCTTCCAATCGCAGTGTAAGTTGGTGCGCTCCATCTGGCCGGAGTCGAAAGCGGTGCATACTCCGCCTCCCTCGTTATAGCCGCAGTCCGCGGTGATGGCGACGCTGGGCGGCGAAGATCGAAAGTCGAGCAGCACGCGAGCCTCGGTCCAATTGGCGGCGTTCGCGCCGCCGAGGTTTTCCCGAAAGCCCAAAGTGATGAGTGGGACCTCCTTGTCGGGCGTGGCCAAACCGAGGTCCGCGAAACTGCAGGCATCCGCGCCGCTTGCATTGAAGCAGCCCGCGATTCGAGAGGCTTCAAACGTAAGACTTGCCGAAGATTCATCGGGCCAGGCGCCTTCCGCGCCGGGAACTCTCTCAAGTCGCCACCACTCCGAATTGTGGCCGGAGCGATAGTCGTCAACATTGACCGACGTCTGCGCATAAAGGGCGAGTTGGGCAGCGGATGAGGTTCCGATAGCCGCCTCCGGGAGGGTTCCCGTCAGATAGATCTTGACGAAGAGAAATGGGGATTCGCGGGTGAAAACGAATTCATGCCCTTCGGAATAACCAAGGTCCCCGGGCCGCTGATCGAGATGCTTGAAACGCAGGGCCGGGTCCTTATGCAAGTTGATTTCGACAGCTCCCTCGGAACAACCAAAGGGTGAATGATCCGGTTTTGCGTCCTGAGCGGAAAGGGGGAACGCCGAGGCAAAAAGAATAAAAAGGCAAATCGTTTTGGGCACGAGTTCCATTCTATGGCGGAATACGACCAACCTTCTCCAAAGGATGAGCAACTCGATAACAAGAGGTAAACATTCGCTGGGTCACGGCATCGGAACCAACCAATGAAACGCAGCGGCGCAGAGGACGCTGAGAAGGAAGATGCCGGGCAGGAACCCGCCTGCGGCAGGCAGGCCCGGCGCCATGTTGTTCATGCGTGGACGGGGTCGCGGCGTTTGAGCGTGGGAACGAGCCGCAGGTCACAGAGGTTCTGCACAGTGAGCCAAAGCAAAGCGGCGTCGAGCCGCCGCACTCCAAACCGAGTGGCCCAAGTTCAAACACAAAACGCAGAGGCGCGGAGGGCGCTGAGAAGCAAAGAGGAGATGCCGGGCCGTTCGCAACAACACTCAGGGTAAACCTGAAAGTTAGGCGCTACACGAGCGAGAAACTACACGGATGCTGCCGCTAGTATTTCGGTTCGAAGGCGTTTACGCTGTTTGACAGAAGCGCAGGGCAATGACCATCCGGGTTGACCTGAATCCAGAGATGGAGGCTCGGCTGAAGGCCGAGGCGCGTTCTCAGGGTGTGCCTTTGGAGAAATTGGCGGAGCAGCTTCTGAAAGAGGCATTGACCGCAAGCTCGATGCCGCAAGGTGTGCTGACCGTCGAGGAATTTCATCACATGCTTGCGGGCATGGCAGAAGGATCGGAAAAACTGCCCAATTTGGCGACCGAGAGCTTCTCACGCGAAAGCTTCTATGCGGACGGGTTAGATGGCAGGGACGCCGTACCTCGTCGATAGCAACATCCTCCTCCGGTCCTCGGGACGTTCCGACAAATTAGGTTTTCTCCCAGTTAGATACACTCTTCATGCGTGGACGGGGGCGCGGCGTTTGAGCGTGGGAAGCGATTGGATGGATTTTCCGGCCTTGTGCTGGGCGAGGCGCAGGTCATAGAGGCTTTGCAGGTTGAGCCAAAACTGCGCGCTGGTGCCAAAGAAATGAGCGAGGCGCAGTGCAGTATCGCCCGTGATGGAGCGGGTCCCGTTCAGTATCTGAGTGACGCGATTCGTGGGCACGTCCATTCTGCGCGCGAGTTCAGCCGCGCTCATATCGAGGGCTTCGAGTTCTTCGGCGAGGTGTTCCCCTGGATGGATCACTGTAAGTGCCATAGGGATTCTCCTAGAGAGAATCAACTCCGCGAACCAGTGTTGCGCTGAGCATATACTTCCGTTATTTTATGCCTATATAAGATTTCCCGGCAGGAGGCTTTCATGGCAGCACGCATTATCCTCGGCGTTCTTGCGCTCCTCTTCTTGAGCCGTATCGTGATGAGTCAAAATAGTTCTCCGTCTAATACAGCGTCGCAGGAATCCGCACCTGGACTTGTGAAGCAAGCGCTGGCGGATCATAGGGCGGGACAGTTCGATGCCGCCATCGAAAAATACCAGAATGCGATCAAGCGGGACCCAAGGTCCGGCGATGCCTACGCGGGGCTGACGCGGACCTACTTAGAACAGGAAAAAGTGCAACTGGCATTCGAGACGGCAAGCAAAGGCTTGGCAGAAGTTCCCGGGACATTGCCAATCCGCGTTGCCCTAGGCGAAGTCTACTTTCGGCAGGGGAAGATGACGGATTCCGAAAAGGAATTCCTTGCGGCCATTAATAGTCCGCATCCCGACGCGCGCGCGTATCCCTGATGCGGCGCGAGCAGATCGAGTGGCTGGAGAAGAATTTGGCAGCCCCTGGGAGTGATGAGCAAGGGCAACGCCGACCTCTCGGGCGCTATCTGGAGATGTTGAGAGAACGCGAAAAACAGCCAGGTCTGCAGTGCAGATTGAGCAATAACCTTACGGCTACCGAGGCGCCGCTCAGGCCGATGATGATCGACCCCAGACACATGCACGGCTTCGGACTGGCAGTCCAGGTGAACGGACGGTCCTCGAAGTTGCTTCTGGATACGGGAGCAAGCGGCCTGCTGATCAATACGAAGCTGGCACAAAGAGCGGGTATCCAGCCGGTGGTCAGCACGAAGTTTGGCGGGATCGGAGACAAAGGCCAGATGAGCGGTTACGTCGGCTATGCCGACTCCATCAAGATTGGAGACCTCGAATTTCAGCATTGCCTGGTTGAGGTTTCAGATAAGCGGGCAATCCTCGATGAGGACGGCGTCGTGGGAACAGACGTATTCAGTCATTACCTCGTTGTCATCGACTTCCTCTGGCAAAAGCTGAAATTGGAGGAACTCCCGGGGCGGCCCGGCCAAAAACCAGCTCCGGCAACCCTGGCTTCGTCCAAAGAGGACGGAGGCGATCCGGTCTCCACGAAGGACGAGAAGGACAATCCGGAAGATAAAGCCTCACCCTCCGACGCCGGTAAGGGCGCAGACCCGGCCAAGGCCGTGAACGCCGACGGGCCCACTGCAACGTCCCTAGGGCCTCAGGACCGTTACATTGCCCCTGAAATGCAGAACTATACGCGAATCTTTCGTTTCGGTCATTTGCTACTCATCCCGACGCGGGTCGCGGACGCTCCTTCCAAGCTGTTCCTGATTGATACCGGGGCGATGATGAACAGCATTTCTCCGGAGGCGGCGCGTGAAGTCACGAAAGTTCACGACAATGACAACATGCATGTCAGGGGCATCAGCGGCTCAGTGAAACAGGTTTACAGCGCGGATAAGGCGGTCCTTCAATTCTCTCATTTTCGCCAGGAGAATCAGGATCTGACTTCGTTTGACTTGAGTAGTCTAAGCCGAAGCGCTGGCACGGAAATATCGGGAATCCTAGGGTTCACCACGCTAAGACTATTCACGGTCAAAATCGATTATCGCGATGGGCTGGTGGATTTTGTCTACATCGGCCCAAAACAATGACGCCTGCACCATTCCGTGCCTCGGTTGCAGGCGAGGTCAGAGAGGCTCGTTTTCGGATCGCATTGGAAATCACGGTTGCGAGGACTGAAGTTGCTGGGCGCGGGCGACAAGCTTTTTGAGCTTGCCCTCGACGGAAGCGTCGCCAATGTGCTCGTCCTCGAGCACGCCGTCGGCGTCTATCGTGAACGTATGTGGAATCGCGGTGACACCAAACAGGCGCGCCACCGGGCCGATAAAGCTACCGTCGCGCGATTGCGGCCAAGTCATTTCGTTCTTGACCACGAACTCCTTCCACTTCGATTCGTCGGAGTCCAGGCTCACGCTTAGGATCACAAGCGGCTGGCCCGCAAAACGCTTGGCGATCTTCTGCATGTGAGGAAGGGCTTCGCGGCAAGGCCCGCACCAGGTGGCCCAGAAGTCGAGGAGCACGACCTTGCCGGCGAGGTCGTCAAGTGCGATGCGCTGGCCGTCGAGCGTGGTCACGGCGAAAGGCGGGGCCATGCGGGCGCGCGCGAGTTCGATGTTGGCGACATAACGCAACGCCCGGCGGCGCTCCGGATCGTCATCCGGCTTCATTTTCGCGAACTGCTCGAAGCGCGCTCTCGCAGCGTCGTCCTGCTTGCGGCGAGCCAGCGCCATGCCATCG
>WNFI01254128.1_pt1 | contig 12324 bp, 13 predicted proteins | sample 5400471 | NCBI WGS metagenome assembly WNFI01 (sample SAMN13153348, study PRJNA577476) | soil metagenome | isolation source: 100 cm saprolite on Douglas fir-dominated hillslope | place: USA:California | collected 2013-09-17 | reverse complement strand
AACGAGCGCTCGAGCACGACGTTGCGGCCCTTGGGCCCCAGCGTCACTTTCACGGCGTCGGCCAGGATGTTCAGTCCGTGGACCATCTTGACGCGCGCGCCTTCGTGGAAACGTACTTCTTTGGCTGGCATTGCGTTTCTCCTAGATATTCGTTGTTCAGTTCCCGATCACGGACGATCTCAGGCGCCTTCGATGACGCCCATGAGATCTTCCTCGCGCATCACGAGCAGCTCGTCGCCTTTCACCCTCACGGTCTGTCCGGAATATTTGCCGAACAGCACGCGGTCTCCGACCTTGACGTCAATCGGGATCAACTTGCCGTTGTCGTCCTTCTTGCCTTTGCCGACAGCGACGATTTCGCCCTGGTCGGGCTTTTCGGCTGCCGTGTCCGGAATCACAATGCCTCCGGCGGACTTCTTTTCCTCTTCAATGCGCTTGACGATTACGCGATCATGCAACGGACGGATCTTCATTTAAGGCTCCCGTTCAAAAACGTTATGTATTACAATGGGTTGTGGCGCATACAAGCAGAATTCTTGGAATCGCTCTGGATTCTGTTAGCACTCTACCAAGACGAGTGCTAATCATAGCGGTTGGCCTCCGGTATTTCAAGCCTGTCTTGCTGGCCTGTGGGTCGTTAGTCCTCACTCCGGGTCTTGGAGCCGGGGCTGAGCTGCCTATATCCGTCCACAAAGAGTTAAGCGCCGTGGGCATCCCGGTTTCGAGCGTGGCGGCGGTAGTGCGGGAAGTCGGGAGCGTGACGCCTTCCCTGTCGGTACGCGCCGATGCCACGATGAATCCCGCTTCAGTGATGAAGCTGGTGACCACCTACGCCGCGCTCGAGCTGCTCGGCCCGGCCTATCGCTGGAAGACCGAGGCCTATCTGGATGGCGACAACCTGGTGCTGCGCGGTTACGGCGATCCGAAGCTCACGTATGAGAGCTTCTGGCTGCTCCTGCGAAGCCTGCGCAGCCGCGGGCTGCAAGAGATCCGCGGCGATGTGGTGCTCGATCGCAGTTACTTTGGCCCAGCGGCAGATTCACGCATCGACGACGAGACGTTCCGCCCGTACAACGTCGCGCCCGATGCGCTGCTGGTGAATTTCAAGTCCTTGAGATTCAACTTCCTGCCCGAGCCCGAGCGCGGCACGGTGCGTGTGTTCGCCGAGCCCGCCCTGCCCGGCCTGAAAATCGTCAATACTCTGAAGACCATTGACGGCGGCTGCCCGGAAGGCCGCGCCTTTCGCGATCTCATCCAGGCCGCGTTCGAGTCGAAGCCGCCGCGCGCGTCGTTCACCGGCTCCTACCCCGCGGCCTGCGGCGAGAAGGACCTCAATGTGGCGCTATACGCCCCCGAGGACTACGTTGCCGAAATGATCCGCCAGCTCTGGTCGGAAATGGGCGGAACCTGGAAAGGCACTGTGCGCGAAGGGCAGGTGCCGCCGACCGCGCCCCTGGTATACGTGCACGAGTCCGATCCGCTCGCGGAGATCGTGCGCGACATCAACAAGTTTTCCAATAATGTCATGGCGCGCCAGCTCTACCTGACGCTCGCGGCCGAGCTTGGCGGCGCCCCGGCGCGCGGCGAGTATGCTTCCCAGGCGATCCGCAGATGGCTCACCGGCAAGAAAATCGCCGCGCCCGAGCTGGTCATCGAGAACGGCTCCGGGCTTTCGCGCAACGAGCGCATGAGCGCCGCGAGCCTCGCCGCCCTGCTGCAGGCTGCGTGGGCCAGCCCGGTGATGCCGGAATTCGTCGCATCGCTACCGGTGGTGGCGGCCGACGGCACCATGAAAAAACGCCTGCGCGGCGAGCGCGTCGCGGGCAACGCGCACGTCAAGACCGGGTTGCTAAGCGACGCGCGCTCGATCGCCGGCTACGTGCTCGATCGCCACGGCCGCAGGTACGCGGTAGTGATGATCGTGAATCATCCGAGAGCGCCCGAGTCGCAAGCGGCGCTGGACGCCCTGCTCGCCTGGGTTTACGACGGCCCGCCGGCCCGCAAGGCGCAGAGCCAAAAGCAAGACAACTGAAGAAACGCTAAGATGGGCGGGCGCCTGGTAGCTGATAGCATCGTTCAACAACAAAGGGGATGACTATGCGATTGAGAATCCTGGCCCTTACCTGTGCGGCACCGTTGCTCGGGATTTCTGCCGCCGCGTACGCACAGGAGGAGCGGCAGACCGGCGTCTACGCCGGCGCTTCCCTCGGCCAAGCCACGATGGATTTCAGCGAGGATGCGCTTCCGATCAACCAGCCGACGGCCTCCAAGACGGTGGATGCGAAGGGCAATGCCGGGAAACTGTTCGCGGGTTATCGGTTCGATCAAAACTTCGGGCTGGAGGCCGGCTACACCCGGTTCGGCCAGTTTTCCCACGCGCGGACGACAGCCGCCGGCGACACGGTCTCGGCCAGTATCCGGGCAAGCGGCGTCTTCCTGGATATGCTGGGCATCATCCCGCTCGGGGACTTTTCGCTGTTTGGCAGGCTAGGGACCATGTATTCGAGCACCAAGACTACGCTCTCCACATCCGGGGCCATAGTCTTCCCGGCGGGTACTAATACCAGTCCAACTCGCCGCGAAACGAATCTGCACTATGGCGTTGGGGTCGACTACAGCATCGCCAAGCACATTGGCGCGCGATTCGAGTACGACAGAGCGCGCAAGGTCGGCGACGTCAACACCGGCGAAGCCGACATCTCCATCTGGGCGGTGGGCCTGATGCTCAAGTTCTAAGGGCTTCGTTCAGAGCCCGAGCTCGCCCCACAGGGCGTCGATCCGCCGCTTCACCTCGGCATCCATCGCGATCGGCCGGCCCCAGCCGCGCGCGGTCTCGCCCGGCCATTTATTGGTCGCGTCGATGCCCATCTTCGAGCCGAGACCGGCGACCGGGCTTGCGAAATCCAGATAGTCGATCGGCGTGTTCTCGGCGATGAGCGTGTCGCGCGCCGGGTCGACGCGCGTCGAGATCGCCCAGACCACCTCCTTCCAGTCCCGGACGTCGACGTCGTCGTCGCACACCACGATGAACTTGGTGTACATGAACTGCCGCAGGAAGCTCCAGATGCCGAACATCACGCGCTTGGCGTGGCCGGGGTACTGCTTGGCAATGCTGACCACCGCAAGGCGGTAGGAGCACCCCTCCGGCGGCAGGTAGAAATCGACGATCTCGGGGAATTGCTTTGTCAGCAACGGAACAAAGACCTCGTTGAGCGCGACGCCCAGGATTGCCGGCTCGTCCGGCGGCTTGCCGGTGTAGGTGGAGTGATAGATGGGCGAGCGCCGCATGGTGATGCGCTCGATCGTCAGGACCGGAAAGCGCTCCGCCTCGTTGTAGTAGCCGGTGTGGTCACCGTGCGGACCTTCGACGGCCGTATCGCCGGAATTGATGATCCCCTCTAAGACCATTTCGGCGGTCGCGGGAACTTGCAGGTCGCTTGCCAGGCACTTCACTACCTCGGTGCGCGCGCCGCGCAGCAGCCCGGCGAACTGGTACTCGCCCAGCGAGTCCGGCACCGGCGTGACCGCGGCGAGAATCGTCGCCGGATCGGCGCCGAGCGCCACCGCCACTGGAAAGGGCTTGCCGGGATTCGCAAGCTGGTGATCGCGGAAATCGAGCGCGCCGCCGCGGTGGGCGAGCCAGCGCATGATGACGCGGTTCGGCGCGATAACCTGCTGCCGGTAGATGCCCAGATTCTGGCGCGTCTTCGTCGGCCCGCGCGTGACCGTGAGGCCCCAAGTTATGAGCGGGCCGGCGTCCTGCGGCCAGCACGTTTGCACCGGCAGGCGCGCCAGATCCACGTCCTTGCCTTCCCAGACGATTTCCTGGCACGGTCCGGAAGAACGCTCCTTCGGGGCCATGTTGAGCACTTGTTTCAAGACGGGAAACTTGTCCCAAAGATCGGCGAGGCCCTTCGGCGGCTCGGGCTCCCTGAGATACGCCAGCAGCTTGCCGACCTCCCTCAGGGCCGACGGACTCTCGACGCCCATCGCGGCGGCGACGCGCTGCACCGTGCCGAAAAGGTTTCCGAGGACTGGAATGCCGTGCCCTCTGGGGCGCTCGAACAGCAGCGCCGGACCGCCGGCGCGCAGCACGCGGTCGCAGATCTCGGTCATCTCGAGCCGCGGCGAGACCTCGGCGGCGATGCGCTTGAGCTCGCCTCTCGACTCGAGCTGCGAAAGAAACTCGCGCAGGTCGGCGTATTTCATCGTGGCGGCTGCGGTCCGCCGCTCATCGCTTGAGCTGCATCAGGCGCTCGACGACGGTTTCGGTGAAATCGAGCAATCGGGTATTGCGGCCGCGCACCGGGTAAACGCGCTCGCCGCCCGCGAACGTAAGCGTGAGGGAGGTGTTGCCCAGCCAGCCGAGCGCGGCGAGCGCACCACCGCCCAGTCCCGCCGCCGCGGCGAGCAGCGGCAAAGCCTGCGCCATGCTCTCGAGAAAACGAAAGATCCCCTGAAGCGCGGCCGCGACCCCGGTGGCTCCGGCCACAACCTCCCCGGCTAAGCTGGCGGAATACGCCGCAAGCGGTCCCGAAATCGCCAACATCAGCAGCGCGACGGCGATCAGCGCCGCGCCCCAGCCGATCCTTCGCGTGTCGCGCTCGAACGCGACGCGCACCGAAGCGAACGTGGCGAGCGGCAGGGTTTCGAGCTCAAAGTCGCTACGGTGCACGAGACAGCTGGCGAAGAGCGTCATGCTCGTGCCGCGCACCGGCCCGCTGTCGAAATCGAAGCGCGTGATCGCGGCGCCGGGATCGCTCATCGCCAGGGCAAGTTGAGGGGGTAGCTCAGGATGATGCCCGCGAAGATCGCGCCGCCGACCCAGTTGTTGTGCATGAAGGCCTTGAAGCAGCCCGCGCGGCTGCGGCCGCGGATCAGGAACCAATGATAGACCATCATCGTGCCGGCGACCCCGAGCCCGGCGTAGTACGGCCAGCCGCGGCTCAAGAGAACGCCCACCGCGACGAGGATCGCAAGCATCGCCCCATAACTCGCCATGACCGCCGCGACGTCCCAGCGGCCGAGCGTGAGCGCCGAGGTGCGGATACCGAGCTTCGCGTCGTCTTCGCGATCGACCATGGCGTACTCGGTGTCGTAGGCTAACGAATAAAACACGTTCGCCGCGAGCAGCAGCAAGCACGCCGCCGGCAGGCGCTGCTGGATCGCGGCGTACGCCATCGGAATCCCGAAGCCGAACGCGATCCCGAGGTAGGCCTGGGGCAGCGCGAAGAAGCGCTTGGCGAAGGGATAGCTCGCCGCGATCGCGAGGCCGGCGAACGACAGCAGCACCGCCCAGCGGTTGAGGAACAGCACAAAGCCGAATGCGGCAAGCGCCAGCGCGCCGGCGACCGCCAGCGCTTCCTTCGGCTCGATTTCCCGTGCCGCGAGCGGCCGCTGCCGCGTGCGCTCGACGCGCGCGTCGAACTCGCGGTCGGCGAAATCGTTGAAGGCGCAGCCAGCGGAGCGCATGAGAAACGTGCCCATCACGAACACGATGAGGATATCGAGCGCCGGCTCGCCGCGCGAAGCGAGCCACACCGCCCACAGCGTCGGCCACAGCAGGAGGAGCGCGCCGATCGGCTTGTCGAGCCGGATCAGCCGCTCGTAGGCATCCAGGCGCTTGACGATGAACGCCAGGTCCATGCCGCTAGGATAACCGCCCAGGACGACTCATGCGTGGGTGAGGTCTTGCCTCGAACCCAGCCACCGCTGGACATGCGAACGAGCCACGTCAGGCTCCTTTTCGATAAGCTCTTCGGCCGCTTCGCGAGCGGCAAGCACCAGGTCCTGATCGAGCCGCAGGTCGGCGAAGCGCAGAAGCGGATCGCCGCTTTGCCTTTCGCCCAGGAATTCACCCGGGCCACGCATCTTGAGGTCCCGTTCGGCGATCGTGAATCCATCCGCGTTCTCGTAGATCACTTTCAGCCGCTCGCGCGCCATGGGAGAAATATTTTTTGCAAAAATCAAGATGCATACGCTGTCGCGGGAACCGCGACCTATGCGACCGCGCAGCTGGTGCAGCTGCGCCAGGCCGAAGCGCTCGGCGCTTTCGATCACCATCAGCGAGGCGTTGGCCACGTCCACACCGACCTCGATCACAGTCGTGCACACCAGCAGCTGAATCTGGCCGCGCACGAATGCCTGCATGACGGCCGCCTTCTCGGCGCTCGGAAGGCGGCCATGGACCAGGCCGACGCGCAGGGTTACCAGCTCGCGTTTGAGCGTTTCATAGGTATCGAGCGCGGTCTGCAGATCTCCGTCTTTCGATTCCTCGATGACCGGGCAGACCCAGTAGGCTTGCTGGCCCTCCGCGCAGGCTTCCCGGATCCGGCTGAGCACCTCGCCACGCCGCGCCGCGCTCACGAGCCGCGTGCCGACGGGGCACCGCCCGGGCGGAAGCTCATCGATCACGGAGACATCCAGATCGGCGTAGTACGTCATGGAAAGCGTGCGAGGAATCGGCGTCGCGCTCATCATCAGCTGGTGCGGCAGGTTCTCGTCGGCCTTGCGGCGCAGCGTGAGGCGCTGCTGGACGCCGAAGCGCTGCTGCTCGTCCACTACCGCGAGGCCGAGGCGGTCGAATTCGACGCCCTCCTGAACCAGGGCATGGGTACCGATCACAATAAGGGAGTCTTTGTTCCTGATTCCATCAAGTGTTTTTTTCTTTTCCAATTTCGACAACCCGCCATGCAACCACGCCACCCGCAAGCCGAGCGGACCGAACCAGTCGCCGAACTTGCGGTAGTGCTGCTCCGAAAGGATCTCGGTCGGCGCCATGACGGCGGCCTGCCAGCCGGCGTCGGCGGCAGCAAGGCAGGCGATGGCCGCGACGATGGTCTTGCCGCTGCCGACGTCGCCCTGCAGCAGGCGCTGCATCGGATGCGGCTCGCGCAGGTCGTGCAGGACTTCGTTGAGGGCACGGGTCTGCGCCCGCGTCAGCCTGAACGGCAGCCTCTTCATGAAAGACTGGAGAAGCGGGCCGTTCGCGGGCAGCGGCGGTGCGTTCCTCGAGTGCCGCCTGCGGTAGGCGAAGCGCATCGACAGCTGCTGCGCAAGCAATTCGTCGAACTTCATCCGCCGCCACGCGGGATGCGAGCGGCCGGCAAGCGATGCAATATCCATTCCCGGCGGCGGCTTGTGCAGCAGGCGCGCACTGTCTGCGAAGGGCGCGAGCGAATAACGCTGCCGCAGCGCGTCGGGCAAGCTGTCATCGAGCTCGCCCGAATCGAGCGCCTCGAGCACGCGCGAGCGCAGCTTGTCCTGGGAAAGCCCGGCAGTCGTCGGATAGATCGGAGTCAGCGCCTCGGGGAGCGGCTCGTCGCCGCGCACGATCCTGTATCGGGGATGCGCCATCTCGGCGCCGAACCGGCCGCCGCGCACTTCGCCGAAGGCGCGCACCTTCAAGCCCTCGTCTGCTGCGCGCTGGAACTGCTTCAGCTGGCTCGGATAGAAATTGAAGAACCGCAGAACCAGGCCCGTTGCGCGCACGATCAGCTGGCGGCGCGGCCGATACTCGACCTTGACGCTTTCGACCCCCGCCTCGACCGCGACCGGCTTGCCCGCGGGCGCATCGCCCGGAGCGAAGAGGGCTGTCTCATCCTCGTAGCGCAGCGGCAGGTGCAGGACGAAATCGAAACGCGAGCGCAGGCCGAGCTTCTCGAGCTTGAGCGCCAGCCCCTTTGGGGGCTCCACACCCGCCTCTTGTTTCACCCAGCGTGCAGGATCGCGTCGATCTCGACCAGCGCGCCGCGCGGCAGCCCGGCCACCCCGACCGCGGCGCGCGCAGGAAACGGCTCGCGGACGTATTGAGCCATGATCTCGTTTACGCGCGCGAAGTGCGCGAGATCGGTGAGGTAGACCGTCATGCGCACGGCGCTGTCGAGGCCGAGCCCCGCCGCGTCGGCGACCGCGGCGAGATTGCGGAACGCCCTGTGCGTCTGCGCCTCGATGCCTTCGGCAAGCTGCATGCTCGCCGGATCGAGGCCGATCTGGCCCGAAAGGAACACGCTGTCGCCGGCCCGCACCGCCTGCGAATAAGTGCCGATCGCGGCGGGCGCGTCCTTGGTCTGGATTGCCGTCTTCATGCGGGGTATCTTAGCTCAATGACCTATTTGCAATGAGCACGGCGCTCGAAAACCTCGAAAAGCTCGTCGGCACGCCGCGCGACGGCGCGCTGCTGCGCTATTCGCTCGGGCTGGAAAACCTCAAGAGTGGCGAGCCTGAGCGCGCCATCGAGCACTTGCGCGAAGCGGTGGCGCGCGATCCGCTCTACTCCGCGGCTTGGAAGGCGCTGGGCAAGACCCTGGAACAGATGGATCGTCGCCCTGACGCCTTGGCGGCTTACCGCCAGGGAATCGAGGCGGCAAAAAGCAAAGGCGACCGGCAGGCCGAAAAAGAAATGACCGTGTTCGCCCGCAGGCTGGAGAAGCCGAAGAGCTAGGCGGCGCGAGCCGGCAGGAGGCGCAGCAGGACCTCGCCGAGCCCGGTGACGAAGGCTTCCTTGCCGATCAGCGCATCGGCTCCGGCGCATTGCGCCTGGAACGCGGTTTCCTCGGTGTAAAACAATGCCAGGGCGACGACCGCGGGCGCGCCGGGCGAGGCTTTCACGCGACGCACCATGTCGAGGCCGCGGATCGGCGCGAGACCCAGATCCAGGAGCAGCAGGTCCGGCGCCACCGATTGGACCAGCGCCAGTGCGTCGAGCGCGCTGCTCGCGGTTCCGGCGAGGACGCAGCCCGGCAGACTTGCTATGTAGCCCGCCGCCGCGGCGAGAAACGCGGGGCTGTCATCCGCGATCGCGATCCTCCGGAGAGCCTGGTTTTTTGGCATGCGACAAGGGTATGGACCCACCTCCTCCGAGGGAATCAGGGACTCCCCTAAGGGGATACAGGGAAATACCTGAGCCTGAACCAACCCCGCAGCGTCTTGGGGGGTTAGCTGTCGGAGACGAGCCCGGTCTTCAGCGCGTAACGAACCAAACCGGCGACATCGCGGATTCCCAGCCGCTCCATGATCTGCGCGCGATGGGTTTCCACGGTCTTCACCGACAGATTGAGATCGAAGGCGATCTCCTTGGTGCTCTTGCCGCCCGCGACGAGTTTCAGGACCTCGCGCTGGCGCGGGGTCAGGACGTCGGCGGCCTCGCCGCCGACGCGCTGCACGTAGCCTTCGACGACCTGCCGCGAAACAGCGGGGCTGAACCAGCTCTCGCCGCGCATTACGCTGCGCAGCGCGAGCTCGAGCTCGCCGGTCGCGGCGTCCTTGAGTAGATAGCCCACCGCCCCTGCACGCAGCGCCTGCAGCACGTACTCTTCGCCCGCGTGCATCGACAGGATCACCACCCGCACGCCGGGGTGCTGCTCGTGGATGCGCGAAGCCGCCTGCAGGCCGGTCATTCCCTTCATCGCGATATCCATCAGCACCACGTCGGGCCGCTCGCGTTCGGCGAGCGCCAGCGCTTCCTCGCCGCTCGCCGCTTCGCCTACCACCTGCACCTGAGCCATCGCGCCGAGCAGTGAGCGCATGCCGGCGCGCACCAGCGCATGGTCGTCGGCGAGCACAACGCGGATCGGCGCGGCGGGGGACGGCGGGACGGGCGGCTGCGGCATCAGGCAGGCTCGGCGCTTTCGCTCGGCGAAAGAGGGAATGTCGCCAGCAATACGGTGCCCTGTCCCGGAGCGGTGCGCAGCTCGAACGAACCGCCGGCAAGCGCGACGCGCTCCTCCATGCCCACCACGCCGAGATTGCCGCCGATAATGGCGCGGCGCCGCGCCGCATCGAGATCGAAGCCTGCGCCGTCGTCGCGGACCGAGAGGGCGAGGCGCCCATCGGCGGTGAACAAACGTACCCAGAGGTGCGCCGCGCGCGCGTGACGCAGAACATTGTTGATCGCTTCCTGGGCGACGCGGAAGCAGGCGGTCTCGATGTCGGGCGCGACCAGGCGCGGCGCCTCGTTGGCGTCGAAGTGCGGCGTGAGGCCGCCGACGCTTGCCTGGCGGTCAAGATGCGAGCGCAATGCGGCCACCAAGCCGAGATCATCGAGCTGCAGCGGCCGCAAGCTCAGGGAAAGCTGCCTGACGCGCTCGAGCGCATGCGTCGTCGTGCCGACGCACTCGTCCAGCTGCGGCTGCAGCGTGCCGCGCCCGGAGCGAACCAGCGACTCGAGCTGGATCTTGAGCGCCGTCAGCGCCTGGCCGATGTCGTCGTGCAGGTCGCGCGCCAGCCGCCGGCGCTCTTCTTCCTGGACCTCGAGCAGCCGGCGCGACAGCGCGCGCAATCGTTCCTGGGACAGCTCGAGCGCGCGGCTGGTGGCGAGATGCCGCTCGCGCTCGCGCCGCTCGGTCAGCGCGCGCCGCACCGCCGGCGCAAGCCGTGCCAGGCCGTGCTTGAGGATGTAATCGGTCGCGCCGGCGCGCAGCGCTTCGACCGCGCGCTCTTCGCCCAAGGCGCCGGAAACGAGCATGAAAGGCACCAGCGCGTCGGTGCGGCGCACGAAAGCAAGCGCTTCGAGCCCGGTGTAATCGGGCAGCGAATAATCGGCGAGCACCAGGTCAAAGCGCCCCGGCGCGAACGCCGCTTCGAACGCGGCGCGCCCGGAAGCGAGCGTCGGCTGGCAGCGAAATCCGCCCTCGGCGAGCGCCATCAGGGCGAGCTCGGCGTCGGTAGGCTCGTCCTCCAGAACCAGGGCGCGCAGCCCGTCAGCGCTCATGTTGGTGGAGTGGAGGAGGATCGAACTCCCGACCTTCGCATTGCGAACGCGACGCTCTCCCAGCTGAGCTACCACCCCGACGAAGGCGGCTGATTTTACAGCAGAAGCCCGCGCACCGACAACGGCGCGGCGAGCGGTTATGATGGGTAATGCAGATCGCACCCCCGTTCGGGTACAGGGAAATCGTTCCGTTTCTCAAGACGCACAAAGTGCGTCTTCTCCGCGCTGGCGAAGTTCCCGGCTTCGCCCAGCGCAGCAACGCGATTCCCATCAGCTACGCCGAGTTCCAGCTCGCCGGGCGCGAGTATCCGATCGTGTTCACCAGCGGCGACGGAGGCAAGACTTTCGCCGCGGTGGCGGTTCTTGGCATGACCGACGGCGAGAATCTCTATTTCACCGGCGGCACCTGGGCCGGCGGCGTCTACGTACCGGCCTACGCGCGCCGCTATCCGTTCTGCATGGCGAAGGTGACGCTCGACAAGGTGCAGCAGAAGGACCGGCTGATCTGCATCGAAAAGGACTTCGTCGACGAGATGCGCGGCGAAGCAATGTTCGACGCCAAGGGGCAGCCCGGCGCCAAGTGGGCCGACATCGAACGCCTGCTATCTGAATACGAAGCCGACCTCGAGCGCAGCCGCGAGATGTGCGCGATCCTCTCCGACTACGGCTTGCTCGAGCCCTTCACGATGCAGGCGACGCTCGCCAAGGAGAAGGGCGGCGGCGCGATGCAGGTTACCGGCATGCATCGCGTGAACGAGAAGAGCCTGGAGAACCTCAATGCGGCGCAGCTCAAGAACCTGCTGCGCACAGGGTTGATGGCCCGCACCTACACGCACTTACTGTCGCTGGAGAACTTTGCGCGCCTGCTGGAGCGGAAGGCCGCGCGCCCGGCCGCGTCCTAGGGTCTAAAAGACTCCCGCTTTCTTCTTCTGCTTGCGGTCGGCCATGATTTTCTCGTAGCACTCGGCTATCACTATGGTGGGCCGGGTTGGATTCGAACCAACGACCAAGGGATTATGAGTCCCCTGCTCTGACCGGCTGAGCTACCGGCCCCCGCGCCCTTATAGCAGAACGCCCGCGTTCTAGAGCAGAAGGGCTAGCCTTCCTGGTCCAGGAAGCTCTTGAGGCGCTCGGAACGCGACGGGTGGCGCAGCTTGCGCAGCGCCTTCGCCTCGATCTGGCGTATGCGCTCGCGCGTCACGTCGAACTGCTTGCCGACCTCCTCCAGGGTATGGTCAGTCGACATCTCGATGCCGAAGCGCATGCGCAGCACCTTCGCTTCGCGCGGCGTGAGCGTGTCCAGAACTTCCTTCGTCACGTCGCGCAGGCTGGCGTAAGTCGCCGCGTCCGCGGGCGCGAGCGTCGACTGGTCCTCGATGAAGTCGCCGAGGTGGGAATCGTCGTCATCGCCGATCGGCGTCTCCATCGAGATCGGCTCCTTGGAAATCTTGAGGATCTTGCGGATCTTCTCTTCGGGCATCTCCATGCGCTGGGCGAGCGTCGCCGGGTCGGGTTCCTGGCCGGTCTCCTGCAGGATCTGGCGGCTGATGCGGTTCATCTTGTTGATGGTCTCGATCATGTGCACCGGGATGCGGATGGTGCGCGCCTGGTCG
>WNFI01664919.1_pt1 | contig 12325 bp, 18 predicted proteins | sample 5400471 | NCBI WGS metagenome assembly WNFI01 (sample SAMN13153348, study PRJNA577476) | soil metagenome | isolation source: 100 cm saprolite on Douglas fir-dominated hillslope | place: USA:California | collected 2013-09-17 | reverse complement strand
GGGTATCGTGAACTCCTCCGCGAGGAGTCCTAGTCTTCGACACAACCGTGTCACAAATTCACCAAGGTGTGAGAACGACCGCAGCTCAAGACAAGGAAGGACTTTGACTGGGCCTCTGTTCCCGCGATCCTCCCAACTTGGCAGTGTCCGACTCGCGTTCGACGCATCGGCGCAGCGGGAGGCCTCTCTCGTCCTCTTGCACGGAGGATCCGGCACGCGTGTAGGCACAGATCTGATTGACCACATCGATGCTCGCTGGCAGTGCTGGGCTCCGGACTTGCGCGGACATGGTGACTCGTCCCACACGCCGGGCCACTACGCACTAGACGAGGTCGCCTCGGACATTGCTCGCTTGATCAAAGAAGTCGTTGGATCACCTTCGGCGGTGTATGGCCATTCGTTTGGAGGACACGTTGGTCTGGCGCTTGCCGCTGGCTGGCCCGATCTCGTCCGGGGTCTGATTCTGGGTGATACACCCCTCTCATTGGAAACGCTCCAGAGGTAGTCAGCGCCGTGGGGGCGGAGTCGCCGTATTACGAGGCGATGGCCGCCAGTCTTGTCCGACACGATCCGGATTTCCTCGACTCAGTCCTGAAGCGGTTGGATGTTTCCCATCGCAAGCTCAAATCGGGTGCAATTCTGAAACAAGTCCATTGCCCCGTCCTGCTGATCCGAGCCGATCCTCTGCGTGGCGGGGTTGTTGGCGCAGCAGACCTTCAGTTGGCAACCAAATATCTATCAAACTTCGACGTCGTCAATGTAGTCGGCGCCGGTCATGCTCTCGAGGATCACTTACAGGTGGCGACCGCGATCAATCGCTTTCTCGCCCAATTCCTCGACGTCTAACGAACCCGACGCTGGGAGGGAGTTGAAACAGGATGGCGTGGGGGTACCGTCCCGCCTCGTTGTCGATAATCCGAAGCTATCGATACCCATCTCTTTCAGGGGGGCGTAAACCTGGCTCGCGCCGGTGGACCGGGCGCTTGCAGGGTGAGGACGCACGGGTCAGGACCGTGAGGCACCTGGGTTTGAGTTGCCGACTTTGGCTAGACGCCCGGTACCCAGCGCTCCGTTTGGCGCCATGCCTGGACCAGCCGGCGAATCTTCCTGCGGTCACGTCCGGTGACGCGGGCGTTTCCGAGATGCTTTTCCTCGAGGCGCCCAGGACTCAGATATGAGGTGGTTGTCGCCTGACTCCAGGGGCTGTCCAGGCGAGTTGTGTCTCCGGTGCCACCACACGCAATGGTGGGGATAAGTACTCAATAGCGTCAGCGGGATCGACGGCTCGGGATGCTGGCCTAGCTGAGCTGCACGAACTGTTTGATATCCCGCGATGGAGACCTATCACCTTAAAGCTCGCCAGGGACTCGAATCTCTCCGGCGACGATCTGTCTGTGCAATTCGTCGGTTCGCGCCAAGTACGGGAGCACCAGTGGGTTGCTCTTGGAATACCCGACGCCGCCGCTGGCAAGGTCGAACGTCTTGACCCGTGGATAGGGCGATTTTCTCGCCAGCGCGTGGACGTAGTCCTTGACCGCATCGTCCAGGTGCTTGACCATCGAGGTCAGGATGACCTTTTTGACATCCGCCGGAGCAGTCAGATACTGGTCTGAATCGGCACCGATCGCGAGTGCGCCAGCGTCGTGCGCAGCCTGGAAAACGCCGCCGCCGGAGCCTCCGGCAGCGTGATACACGACATCGGCTCCTTTCATGAACATCCCATGAGTGGTTGCCGACGAGCTCGCGCCTATTCTGGCAGCCAGTCTTTCTGCGACGTATGCCGGGCTGTGCTGAATCCCACGTCATTGTCGAAGCGGAAGGTGTGTGAGGTCTGTTCCGCACCGTACATGCCATTGAACGGGCGTCAGCGAGTGTGTGGAGCGGTGCGTTGTCGTCGTGCTCTTCACAACCAGGCAGAGAAACTGCATTGGGAGCGTGCTGGATCGGCTCGACAGGAGCGGTGGTACTGGGTCGAAGGCGGCAAGGAAGCGAAGGCTCAGGCACGCCTGGCCAAAGTGCAAAGGGACAAGAAGCGTCAGGTGCGTCGTGCGGTAGACAAGGAGCGAAGGCGTCAGGTGCGGTTGAAGCAGGCCGTACAGGTGGCGTCGTAAGCAAGGTCAAGTTGTATCGCAGGGTGCACTTACGCCGCCTCGAGAAGGCACGAGCAGACGAACAGGCACGCCGCCACAAGATCCGACGGACCTCGGAGCCACGATCCGACCGACCCGATCAGGGCCCGACTCCGAGGACCATGCGATGACCTGCCACGACCGTTGCTCCATCAGTTCGCCTTCGGGTAGGGGGTCGGTCATTTCTCGGAGGCGTGTCCAGCCGTACACCGACCCGATCCTTCGGGGTGTGTGTCTCTGTCAGCACGAAACGTTTCGAGGCGCGAGATCGAAATGAAGGTCGCTGAGATCGCGCGAAACGATGAACAGGGCCACAAAAGGGCGATTGTTATGCCATCTGATCCCAAAACCCCGCCGCCCCCGACCGGCTTGGACGTTACCGGCCGACGACTGTGGCGAGCGATGCAGCAGACCCTTCAGTTCGATCCTGCCGAAACGCAGCTTGTGAAAGAGCTATGCAGAACGGCAGACATGTTGGAGAAGCTGGCCGAGCAATTGCTAAAGCATCCGTTCCACGCCGACATGCTTGCCGAGGTCCGGGCCCAGCGAATCGTGTACGCGAGGTTGATGGGCGCTATGCGACTGCCCGACGCCGATGACGGACTGAAGCGCCCGACGCGTCGATTCGGAGTTCGTCAGCCGTACCGACCGCAGAACTTGAAGGTGGTGAAGTAGATGCCGACCCCGCGACGCGCCGAGGCGCTGAACCAGTTCACGAGAGACTCGTGGCCGCAGGGGTGGAAAAAAAGCCCTATCCGGCTGCGGCTGATGAGCAGGGAGATGTTCGCCGGTGGCTTGACCCAGGTCAAACGCGATGTTCTTCAGCGAATCGCGGACGGCGAGCGCGGCCTTGCTGAATCGTTGGAACCTGGTGCGCCGCTGGACGCCGACTTCGCACGGCGGGCGCTGGACTGGCCATGGCTTCAGTGAACTTCGCGAAATACTCAATTTCTGGCTGCGAATTACGCGCTGGAATTCCTGGTCTAGGTGCGGTAGCGTTGTCGGCCACGGAGGACCACGCCGAGGAAAAATTCAATAGGGACTGGTTCTCCAACATGAACGACGATTTGCAGCGACCGGCCGCGCCGAACTTCATTAGGCGGACGGCAGTAGCGGTAGGGATCGCAGAACCCACCACTGACATCAGGAGCGCCGAGGAAAGGGCGAGGGTCGCCCGAGCCAACGAAGAGAAGGCCAAGTCCGCCGTGGCTACCGCGACCACAGAACGGATCCAAGCCGAGAAGGCGCTGGGACCTGCACGACAGGCGGCCCAGCAGGAAGCCACCACGGTCAACCGCCAGGAGACTGAGCGACTCGATCGGTTGCAGGAACAGCTCGACCGCGTGATCGCCCGCGTAAAGGCAGATGACACTCGGCCCCAGGTTGCCCTTCGCCTTCGGTGCCGAGTATTTCTGCACGGCGGTGGCGCTGGGTCGCTGGCCGACGGGGAACCCTCGAACCCGAGCGCGACCCTTCACGGGATCCTCACGATGGATCCGATTGCCGGGGCGCTCTACGAAGTGGTGCGCGTCGGCGGCCAGTTGATGCATTGGTGCATCGAGCAGGGCGCAGATGATCAGCTATACGCCCGTGCCGACGACCTGGAATTTGCCGGCTGGAGCTCGATGATTGAAAGAATCAAGAAGCTGGCGGGCGAGTCGTGAACTTTTACGGCGTGGAGTACGGCGTCGACCTGCTGCTCCCGGCCAGGGACTACTCCGTGGACCTGCCGCCGCGCAGAAGGGGTCGAGGTGATTCGGCTTGGGCACTGCATCTTGTCGCGCCGAGACAGCGACCAACATCGATGGCTGGCCGGTCACGCCCTGAGCTATGGTCCGAGGCTCACCAGTCTGGAAGACGACCAGGCGATAATGGCGAACAGCAGCGCGCCAGCGGTGTCGTCATGGTGGGATTCGGTCGACCCCATGCGGGACATTGCCGTGACGGTCAATCACCAGCAGCCGAAGATCGGCACCGGGTTGAGTCTCTTCCGCAATGACGAAGGGATTAGCGCAGGCGTCGTTCTAGATGAAACTCCGGCGAGCGACCTACTGCTCGAGCTCGGCGACCAGCAGCCATTGGGGTTCTCGGTCGGGGTTGCCATGCAGAGGTGGCGAGACACCGGCCGCCGCATGAACGGACTCCCGTTGATCGAAGTCGAGCAAGCGGCGATCTTCGAGATCAGCGTTGTCCCGAGTCCCGCCGATGATGAGGCCTGGGTCTACCGCGTCGGGGCGGAGCGCCCTGATTGGTTGGCTCGGTCAGAAGCCATCGAAAGGGCGGCGACCCTTCAGCGGATGCAACACATTCGCTGACCGGCGGCGTCGGGTCACGGGTGGCAGAAGTTGATTACCTCCTTGGTCGCTACCCCGGCACACCCCTGCTGGACCAACTGCGAGACCACTTAGCGGTCGGCGCAGGGAGTCTCGGACATCGGACCTCCCAACGTCCTAGGGGATCGCTTCGCCTTGCCGTCCAATCGCTGCAATCAGTGTGCCAACGACGCCAGCGGTAGCGTCGTGGAGACGCCACAGACGATCGTTCACGTCCGGCCTCGAATCAGCAGGGTTCTCGAACGCCAGCTTTGTATGCAGCAGTCCTGCCAGCTTTCCCTTGGTCGCAGGGCCATCGAAGGTCGTCGTTATCGCGACGTCGCCATCCCGGAGTAACCCCGAGGCGACCTTGATTTTGTAGGCGCGATCGCCGCCCTCGATCACTAGATTGCTTCCCTCCTCTACCAGTTGAAGTCCCCAGAGGTGGAGAAGTCGATGCTTGTCCTGGTTCCAAAGAAGCTGCAGCGCCCACAGCGCGCTCAGGTGCGGGTTCGGCGTCGAGTGTGGTTGGAGGCGTTCGACGTAGTCGACCACGCCCTTGCCGACGCCGCGAAGTTGATACATCGCACAGGTAGTCGCGAACCCTATCGGGTTGTCGGCAGTTATCTTCCCGCCAGACTGAGCCCAATTGGCAGGCTTGTCGGAAATCGGGAAGCCCGTGCGTTCGAACTCCTTGCCCGTGTAATCGAGCGTCAGTTGAAAGATGCTGTGGTCGAGAGCCGACCGGAGGTCGTGGATGATTTCGCCAAGAACGACGGACCACAGCAGCGGCAGGGGGTGCCGAAGTTTCAATAGGTAGACCCACTGCGTGTAGTCTGCGCTCGGCTTGGGGTCCGCGAGTGGGTAGGGCATGCCGTCAGTAAATGCGCCCATGTCGATGCCGAGGCTATCCAGTTGACTCTGTGCCCGATGAAGCTTCTGACGAATACCCGCAAGGGCGGCTTCCTGCGCATCAGCCTGATCCTCGGCCGTTCGATTCACGGAGTTTCACGGTACACGCCGCCGTGGACGATCCACGTCTAGAAGGCCCTATCACTCAAGAGGTGGCATGTCCGGCGAATCCTCAGTACCTGGCGCGGGCAGTTCGAGATGTGTTGCCGCGCGCAGGCTTTCCGAGGCCCCGACCACTTGGTCGTACGCGTCCAGCATGGCCTCAGGCGTAGCTGTGCCGCTCTGAACGAGGACTCGCAAGCCGTGCAGTTGCCGCCGGAGTTTTTCATAGGACTGCAACACCGGCTCTGCCTTCTCTCCTAAGTCAAGGGTGAGGTCAGGTTCAGCGGCTCGATACGCTACCTTCGCCTCCGCCAGGTGTTCGTTGACGGCCGCGAATTGGTCAAAGCCGACTGTTGGCATCGGGTAGGGGTGAGCCCTCAATTCTCCGGCCGCGTCAACGATGTGGTCGGATGCGACAAGGAGCAGTCGGAACGCCGCCCGGCGTCGGTCAACCGCAACGGCTCGACGGGCAGATTCCCTAGCTTCCTGGTCGAGGCGTCGCTGGCCTTCCATCGTCCAGCGAACAGCGAGGAGTGTCGCGGCAGCTGTCGCTACCGACCCGAGGACACCGCTGACGAGGCCGACCACGACCGCATCCGGAACCGACGTGCGAATGGCGATGGCGACCAGACCAGCGACCAGGAGACAACCAACCACGAACAACCCAGCCACAACACCGACACGCCGAATCATCCCCAGGAACTCTAGCCGTCCCAGATCGCACCTTTTGTCTGCGCGGTCGTCCAAGTAGGATCGACAGGTGAGAGCCCGCCGGCGGTGGTTTTTGATTGCTCCGTTATGTCTGATTGTGTTGGCGATTTTCGGAGCCCTCGCGAGCCGCGCGCTTGGTCTGGTTTGGCCTGCTACGGTTGCCGTTCTACTTCCCAACTTGCTTCTTGTCCTGTTGGGCATTGGTATTGTGATCTCGATCCTGTTGGGGGCAACAAATCGAGGCATACGCTAGAGTCCTCGGAATCCGCCGACCTTGGATCTAATCTAGCTCGGTATGGCGAGCCCGCCACCTCGGGTACGTACTTCGCTGACTCGTCGTTCGGCAGTATTGCTGACAATCACGGTGATCACCGGCGGCCCCGGAGCGGTTGGGGTGGCGCTTGGCACAATATGGCTGCAATCCAACTGGACTCGTGGCCAACTTGCTTCAAGCGGCGGGCCTAGTCCTTGTTACGGCGTCTGGGACGGCAACCATCCTCCTCATTCGCGATCGCATTGGTGGGCCTGCGACCGGAATCTTTGCACCGTTCTGGCTTAGGTTGCCCAGACTCGCTTGGATCGTTTTGGGAATCGGCCTCTTCCTAGCTTTAGTCGACGTCGTGCTCGCATTCATGCCTTCTCATCCGTAAGGTCTCGAGATCGGACCTTCTGTCTGCAGCTCGTCCAAGAAGTTCAGTAGGTAAAACCTGCTGTCCTGACGGTTTCGTTAGGAAGTGGTGCTGCTGATCTCACAGCCACACGACACGATGGAGGACATCCTTGGTAAGAGAAGGCCGGCGGTCCGACTCCGCCGGTGGGCTCCCTCCCTCTTTCAAGGGAGGCGGCCGATGCGCGAACAACATACTGCTGTGATCACGCTTCGGGCCCGTGAGGCCCCGGGTTCAAATTCCGGACCCCCGACCAGTTGTTGAATTCGAAATCACGTTGTGCCGAACTGCCTTAACGCGATTCCGGTCTTGGAGGACATAGAAGGACACAGAGCTGTGGAAATCTGGATAAGAGGCGTTCGCGGATGGTCGTCGCGTCGGCGTTCGAGCACAGAGAGCTGACGGCCCTGCGCGACCTCCGCGGCCCGGACTGCGCGCTGGCCTTCCGTGACTTCAGCACAGCTGGCCTGGCTGGCATCAACCGGCGCGATGGACGCGGAAATGCGATATCGGAGCCGATTGACCAGCAGTCGCTTCTTGAGTTAGATTCAGTAGGCGATGGGAGTCCTGATCGCGGGGGTCTGGATGATGGCCCTCTTTTTCGGTGGGGTGCTCACGCTCGGAGTTATCGCCCTGGCCACCGGTCGGATGCCGTTCAACATGTGGGGCGAGGCCTGGACATCGGGCGAAGCTCGAAGGCTAGGCGCAGTATGGGTGGTCGTGGGCGCGACATACGCGATATACGGTCTCTTGGGCGGAGTCGTGCTCGGTATCGAGTACGAGACCCGGGCGACCAACCCCCTGATAGGACACTTGTGGGGGTTCTTCGTGCCACTGATCCCGGGGTTGGTGCTTCTCGGCGGACTGCTAGTCCAGCTCCAGATCTACTACAGACATCGGCAGCGAGTGCGCGAAGGAGGTTAGGCGCTTAGCAGATCCCTGACGTGTCGGACACTGCAGCGACTGTTGTGAGAAGGACGCGAAGGCCACGCATTTTGGGTTCACGCGGACCGCTTGACAGCCAAATAGGGGTTCGCGAGGCTGGGGATGAACGAGGCTGGCGTCTTCCGCGGTCTTGAAAACCCCGGGAGGTCGTCCACTGACGTCGCCTAAGATCGCTTTGGTCCAGCAACGTCGATTACATCGACCCGAATGACAGCCAATGACAGCCAGGTTGGCCGTTGGCGATCCCTCCCTCCAGCAGGGCATCGTCGGAGCCTGCGAAAACGCTTGCAGACTCTCCCGCGGTTTTCTGGACCGTCGGAGCTTGAGAGCCTCGCGCGTCCCATTCATGTAACGCACGCGAACGGAGAATTGCTGCGCATAATCCGAGCTTATCGGAACCATCCTGCGCGAAGCCGCTCCGCTAACGCTTGAGCCTAAACCGCAGCGTAGGGCTCACCCACCGGTTGGCCGCGTAGGCAATTGGAAAGAGCAAAACTCCGGCTACCGGCATGATGACGAACAAGTAGACAGTGCGGGAATAGGTGTGATCGATCAACGCCGCCCCGATCACGGCGCCACCAACTCCAATTCCTAGCCACCAAACAAGCAGCCCTACGAGCGTTGGCCGAGGCGGCTTCATGCCACGCCAGTATCAGCCCGAACGGTCGTGATAGCTATCTCTTATCAGCACCAAGCTGGGGACAGATGGCCCTTGCGCCAACCGCGGGACAACGATCTCCTCTGCATTGCGCCACAAATGTCGGGAACGTCGCGGTTCTCTGACCTGGGATCCACAAGGACAAATCGGCACCGGGGGACGCAAAGGTAAGTGGATGACTCGCGAGACTAATCTCGCCAGTAGCCGGAAGTCTCGGGTGCTAGGGACGCCGAACAGGCAGATACCGCCTAGCAAGTAACATCGTGGCCCATGACCCGCTCGCGCTACCTTGTACTTACAACGACCGCGGCGGGGGCGGCAGTAGTCGCCGCAGCCATATTCTTTACCCGAAACTCCGGGTATCTGGCCGTCGGATCGTTGGCGGTTGCCGCTGCGATGATGATCGCTTTCTGGGTAATCGCGGCGTGGCCCCGCGCGCGTCGGGACACGACTGCATCAGATGAAATTGATCGCGAGAGGCTCGATGCCGACCTTCTCTACGACTTCGCAAGGTCACGGCTCGAATTGCAGAAGGGGGCCATTGATTCGATTGACGCAAAAGTCGGAGTGATCTTCTCGGTCGGAAGCGCCGAAATAGGCGCACTTGCGGCGTTCTTGGCTCTAAACTCGCACCCCAAGCCCGGGGTACCTTTGGTACTGGCAGCGAGCTTCGCTAGTTACGTCGTTTTGGCGGGCATCTCAGCGCGTGTTTTGTGGACCAGACATTGGTTTCAAGGGCCGAGAATGGCTGAGGTTGTTGAGGCCTACCGAATGCTGGACAAGAATGTGGTCAAACTTGGAGTAGCTGAAAGCATGATCAAGGCATTCGACGACAACGTAGACGCTGCTGCTGACAAATCTCTTGCCCTAAAGATCGTAATAGTGGCGTTGATCGTGCAGACGCTGGGCCTGGTCGCGTCAGTGCCGCTAGTTACTTAGTCTTGCCGCTCCTCTCAAGGGTCTCTAGGGTGAAGGTGGGCACACCTTTGAACTTTGGAACATCCTTCAATTCGGCGTCCTTCAATTTGTGCCCATTGTCTGTTCCGACGGTACCTTGCTGAGGTCCGGAGTTGTCCTTGGGCTGGGCGCCATTTTGAGGTTGCGTCACCCCCTTATGGTACCGCAGGTTCAAGGAGTAGGCATGAGTTGCCATTGGTCTCAACCTTAGGAGCTGCAGAAACCCCTAGGCGCAAGGGCATGCGACAGCCCCCGATTACGACCAGCGCCCCCTGGCAGGCACGGCTAGGTTAGCTTGCGCGAACGGACCCTTATAGACAGCAACTGACCGACTCCCGTCCGTCCCTCGACACGCGCTGGCTTCGCAGACCAACTATTCATAGCCAGCCCCTGGCATCGGGGCTGTTCGACTTCCACAGCTGACGCGACAGCAGCTATCTCCTCGACGGCGGACAACAGGGGAATATTTGAGGTATAAATCGCCCTGGGAGGGCGCCCATGGTAGCCAAGCGAGACAAGTGGTCGTTGTGGCAGATCCGGTCCGATTGACGAGGTCAGGCGCAAGGGTCGAAGCGGCCCAGGATGGGATCCCGCTGTACGTGTACCTCGTTAAGGATCGCTATTCCGGAGCATTCGAGATCCTTCAGATGGACGCGACCTGGGACATTCATGCGAGCGATGGAAAAGATGCCCTAATGGTGAAGACGGCTAGATACCGATTCCGCCAGAACGAGGTGATATCGATCCCAACGACGCTCTACGGTGACATGACAAAGCGCACCGACGCTAAGGTGGAGCCAGGAAAGGTAGTCGGATGTCTATCAGACGGTGACAAACTGCATTACTTGATCGCGTTGCCCCAAGCACAAAATCGAGGAGACGAGTTAGATGTCAAGTTCTCAGTACGGCTGGTTGACACGTTCACCGGCTCGAATGAGTTCGTCGGGCTTACCGTTAGTCGTCCAATCAAGAAACTAACCATGCATGTGATCATGCCAGAAGGTCGTCCCTGTACCTCGTGCTGGTTGAAAGTCAACCAATCTACCCGCCGCAAGACGCTCACGTCTAGCCGGGAGGGGCACGACGGCAGGACCCGACTTCGATTTGACCAGCGACATCCGCGTTTAAATGACCGGTATGAAATTAACTGGGCGTGGCCAGAAACGTCCGCACTCTCAAGCGAAGCGTAGAACCCCTTTCCCGATCGATAGATGCGACTGTCAGCTCGAGTTCACGTGCTATCGATAGGCACCCATTATCAGGAGCAAACCTGCCCCAGCATTCGAGACACAGAGGCTTCCTAGCTGCTCAGCCGAGGAACTCAGGGTGACGGCTCATTTAATGGTGGCGGTTCTTCTCCCAGCTCCAGAACTGATCTCTAAGCTCGTTGCCCACTTGTGAATCCTTCTCCATTCGGTTTCGGGCCCAGATTCCCATGCGCAGAATCCAACGTAATTCGCGCGGTGAGTAGTACCACTTAAACCCATTACATTCGTGGTGCGCAGGGAGATAGTTGGACCGGTCGGACCCTCCTCCAGTAGCGAAACTTGCCACGTGATCTGCGACCCAGTCATCGCCATGAATCTTGCCACCGCAAATGTGACACCGGTTCGCAGTCGTTGCCAAAATGAACGCCCTGTCCGTGTCCGAGGGGCTGCGTCGCGGACCTCGGTCCTTCCTCCCCGCAGGTCGCCAGACGTGAAGCGTCCGTTTGGTGAGCATACGTTCGAATTATCAGCAGCAGCTGCGTCATGCCAACAGGGCTGCAAAAGCGGTAGCAATTCGCGGCATCGAGCGACCGATTTGACCGGTTTCGAGCTGTTTCAAAGCCTCGGATTACTACATGAACTGCTACATGATCAGGCCAGATTCACGTGATCGGGTTGGTCGACCAGCCGCTTGCTCTCTCCCCCATCCCATAAGGAGACGCGCGACCCGCGTAACTCTCGTCGAGCTCACGTGCCGTACCAGAAAGCGCCCTGCCGGCGGCCGGGAAAGCTACTTCAAGATTTCGATCATGGGCTTCTCCGGATGATTTCCGCAACTTGAAGGGCTGCGCTTTCCTTGTTTCTATGAGCTCATCTTTTTGCCTGGGCATCCCAACAACCCGAGGTGCCTCAGCGAGTCGCTGTCCCAAAGGACTCTTCAGTAGCGATCCTTCCACCAGTCGGCAATATCGATACGGCGTGCGAACCAAACGCCAGGAAACGATTTCGCGTACGCAATGAACCTGTCTACCGCCTCGGCTCGTGCCGGCCGACCCGCCAGGCGCATGTGCAGCCCTATGGACATCATCTTTGGGCTAGTTTCCCCTTCCTTGTAGAGCCTGTCGAACGTGTACTTGAGATGCTCCTCGAAATCTGACGGAGGTCCGAAATAACCACGGCCGAACTTCATGTCATTGGCGTCCATCGTGTAGGGCACTACAAGGTGCTTGGTACCTTTGACTTCAACCCAGTACGGAAGGTCGTCGTTGTAGGCGTCGGAGTCGTATGTGAATCCACCGACTTCGACCAGGAGCTCTCGAGTGTTGACACTTGGTCCATACCGGCAGAACCACCCTCGTGGCCGCTGCCCGGTCGTTGTCTCGATCGACTGGATTGCGAGGCGCATGCGTTCGAGCTCTACCTGGCGCGTGAGCAGGTTTGGATCCTCCCACCGGTAGCCATGACTACATACCTCATGCCCATGCGCTGGGATTTCTCGCGCTGCGTCCGGGTTACGCTCGAGAGCAACCGCGCATGAAAAGAAGGTGACTTTCACATCGTGAGCCTCAAAGAGTGCGAGTAGCCGCCAGAACCCTGCGCGAGTTCCGTACTCGTACATCGTCTCCATGGCAAGATCTCTTTGGCCTGGCTTGGGCGCCGAGGTTGCCGTTATCTCTGCACCGCCTGGCTCGGCAAGGGAGTCACCATCGCCGACAGCCCTCTC
>WNFI01452281.1_pt1 | contig 12327 bp, 14 predicted proteins | sample 5400471 | NCBI WGS metagenome assembly WNFI01 (sample SAMN13153348, study PRJNA577476) | soil metagenome | isolation source: 100 cm saprolite on Douglas fir-dominated hillslope | place: USA:California | collected 2013-09-17 | reverse complement strand
TAGGGTCCGGCATGACTGACAACGGCGTCGGTCCCGCCCGCCCCTTGTTCCCGGCCGCCAAGGCTGTCGCGGTTGAGCACGAAGACCCTGCCGTCCTTGCCGGCCTGAACCAGCAGGTCGGGGAACGACGACGTGCCGAACGGCAAGCCGACAGGCCCGCCAGAGCCCAGGTCCTGGTCGTTGGCATCGAGCGTCGGCGCATTGGCCGGACTGAAATAGTCGGCGCTGGCCAGGGCGGCGCTCGCGGTCACGTTCAGCCTGACCACTGAGTCGCCTAGCTCGGGCGGCGGGCTGGTGCCTGGGCTAGGCGGCGGCGATACGCCGTTGCCGGTGGAAAGGAAGATGCGGCCCGACCCGTCGGACATCAGGCCGCCGCCCGACTGCCAGATGCCGCCCTGGCTGTCGGTCAGGCCGGCCTCGTCGGACCACAGGGTTTGCGCCCTAGTCGAGGTGTTCACTGCCGCCACAATGCCCGTATACGGCTGGTAGTCGCAAATCGACCCGAACGCGGCGTAGACCGAGCCGTTGAGCAGCAGCAGGCTCGCGCGCTGGCGCTCAGTGAACGGGTTGAAAGCGATGCCCGGCTCGTTCACCGGCGAGCCATGGATCGCCACCGGCCAGCCCGTCCTGACGGCCCCGGTCTGCGCGTCGAGCGCATAGCCGTAGACATGCGGCTGTGACGGTGTGGGACCGTCATTCAGCACGGCAACCAGGTAGACGGTGCCGGTGCCGCTGTCGTAGACGGGGGTGCTGGTTATGCCGATATCTGGGGCCAGGTCTCCGCAGACCAGCGCGCTTTCCGGCTCGGGAGGCCCGAGATAGCGCGACCATTCGATAACACCAGTCGCCGCATTCAGGCCGTAGACGTGGTTGGTCTCGGTGGCCACTATCAGGACCTGGCCCGCCACCACTGGCTGGGCGTAGATCTGCCCGTCCAGGTGAGTGTCGAAGAGCTGGCCGAACGTCGGCCCGGCCACGATGGCAGGCGAGAGGCCTGGCTCACTTGGGTCCCACCCGGTGCGCAGGTTGTTCTGCGACGCGGTGACCTCATCCGCGTGCGCAGGCGCAGCTGGAATCGTGGGCAGGGCGCCAACGACCGCCGCAGCGCCGGCGGCAACGAGTCCGACGGCCACGATCGCGGAGGAGAGCCCTCTGGCGAGTCGCCTGGTGCCGGGTAGCCGGATACGACGAGCGCGGTGGCGTGGTGCCCGGACTGTGGAGGTAACGGGCTGTGGGCGCATGCGACATCGCTCTCACGCGGGCAGCCCGGCGCGGACGCCCCCGAATCATGGTTTGCGAGCTAACTGAACTCAGACGCCCCAGCGACGTAACGGGTTGACATGAGTGATCAAAGCGTTAACTCACGGAAAATAGCCCCTGTCAGTCTCGTGCGGCGGTGACGGCCGTAATAGGCAGCGAGGAGTCCGCCGCGAAGTCCAGCGCCGACGGCGGCACGTCACGCGCGAGCAACTCCGCGCCCAGGGCCGCGACCATGGCGCCGTTGTCCGTGCACAAGCCTGGCCGCGGGACTCGCAGGACCAGCCCGGCCGCCGAGCATCGTTCCTCGGCCAGCGCCCTCAGCCGGGAATTGGCCGCCACTCCACCGCCGATCACCAGATGGCCGACACCGTGCGCTTTGCACGCCGCGACGGCCTTGCTGGTGAGCACGTCCGCCACCGCTTCCTGGAACGAGGCCGCGACGTCGGCGACTGGAACCGGCTGGCCGACCGCCTGGCGCGCCTCGACCCAGCGGGCCACCGCAGTCTTCAGGCCGGAGAAGGAGAAATCGCTGCTTCCGTCGCGGTACTTGCCGCGCGGGAAGGCGACAAAACTTCGGTCGCCGGTCATGGCCGCCCTGTCGATCTGGGGACCGCCGGGAAACGGCAGGCCGAGAACCCTGGCAACCTTGTCAAACGCCTCGCCCGCCGCGTCATCGATAGTCGCGCCGAGCGGGACGATGTCGGCGGCCAGGTCCGGCACGAACAGCAGCGACGAGTGCCCGCCGGAGACCAGCAGCGCAATCACCGGCGCTGGCAGCTGACCGTGTTCAAGCTGGTCGACGGCCACGTGCGCGGCCAGGTGATTGACGCCGTACAGCGGCTTACCGAGCGCTATCGCGTAGGCCTTGGCCGCGCACACCCCGACCAGCAGCGCTCCCGCCAGCCCAGGCCCAGCGGTGACAGCCACGGCATCGACATCACTGAGCCGGACCCCGGCCTTGGCGAGCGCCCGGTCGACGGTCGGCACCATGGCCTCCAGATGGGCCCGGCTAGCGACCTCCGGCACCACGCCGCCGAATCTGGCGTGCTCATCTACGCTCGACGCGACCGCGTCCCCGAGCAGTTCATGGCCGCGAACGAGACCTACTCCGGTCTCATCGCAGGATGTCTCGATGCCCATGACCAACGGCGCCGTCATCGGGTCTCCTCGTTCCGGCGGGCTGCATGCGGCGCTAGCTCCGCGTGCCCTGCCTGGGCCAGCTCCGCCTGAGCCGCGACAGCCAGATCGCGCCGCATCACGATCGCGTCGGCTCCAGATGGCTGATAGTAACCGCGGCGGATGCCGATCTCGGTGAATCCCCACCAGTGATACAACCGCTGCGCCCGCTTGTTATCCGCCTTGACCTCCAGGAACACCTCGGCGCAACCGCGTCGTCGCGCCTCCGCCAGCAGGGCCGCCAGCAGGTCGGTGCCGATACCCTGACCCCACCGGCTGGTGGCCACCGCGATCGTTAGCACGTCGGCCTGCTCCCCAGCTGCCAGCAGGCCCGCGTAGCCGACGATGCCCTCGGCGTCCTCGGCGACTAGGTAATAGCGGCTAGCAGGCTGCTGGCTGAGTTCACCGGTCAGCATCTGCCTCGACCACGCCTCGGGGCCGAACAAGGCAATCTCAAGGCTCAGCACTGTGTCCAGGTCAGCTGTGGTCATGAGGCGAAGCGCTGGCTTGGTCATGGCGTCACCCGCTTGGGCCGGCCCGGTTCCCGCGCGTCGGGCCTGCGCAGGTAGAGCGGCTCGGCTGGCGATGGCGGCTCGCCCGAAACCACGCGGCCGGCGGCCAGAACAGCCAGCTGCGCCGCCGCCGGGAAGCGCGGGCCGATCGGCTGCCCGGCGAGCTCCGGATACAAGAACGCGCCATCTCCGGCAACCGGCAGCCCGGTCGGCAGCGTTGCTGGCGGCCCGACGTCAGGCCCGGCCAGGCGGGCGCAGGACGGCGAGTAGAGAGCCCAGTAGACCTCGCCGCGCCGGGCATCCGTCGCAACCAGGAAGTCAGACCCGCCAGCCTCGGCAGCGGCCTCGGCGCCGATCACGTCAAGCGAGCAAACGCCGTCAAGCCTGATGCCAAGCGTGCTGGCCAGAACCTGGGCGGTGATCAGGCCGACACGCAGCCCCGTGTAGGGGCCCGGCCCAGTGCCCACCGCGACGGCGGTGAGGTCGGAACGGCCCGCGCCGGCCCTGCTCAGTACTTTCTCGATAAAACTCGCGAGGAGTTCGCCGTGCCTTCGTGCGTCTACGGCGGATTCCTCGGCGATGATGCCGGCGCCGTCGTGGAGGGCCACGGTCACCGCCGGCGTCGCGGTATCGAAGGCCAGCAGCAGCACGGTAGCTCAGCCTAATGCCGCCGAGCCGCTGCCCAGGCCGCCAGTCAGGCCGTTGGCTCACTCTCGGCCTTGGCCAGCACGCTGCCGGCTACCGCCCTCGCACATCCCGTCAGCGCGGCGTCTGACACCGGTCCGAACCCATGACCGGATTCCTGCCCGGAGCATGACACCTTGATCAAGACATTCCGCTGCCTGATCAAGATCGTGAGCACGTCGGTGCCAATTCCGCTGACGTGCTCATGCTGGATGGCGGTGAACGCCCGCTGCCCAAGGCCGGCCAGCGGAGTGATCGTGGCTGGCGGCAGCGGGGACTTTCTGGGCGGGCGGGCCAGCCCCTGCCGGGCAGTCACGAAGTCCAGTTGCGCGTTAGCCGTCGCGCTTCCGTTGTTGCCGGCCGCCGCAAAGGGCTGAAAGGCCTGGATGGCGACCTCAAGTACCAGGAATGTCGGCTGCCTGTCGAAGGAATAGCTGCACTGGCTGTCGGTGGCGGTGCCGACCGAGACCCGCTGCGTGCGCCCGGACGCCGGCAGGTAAGCGTTCAGTACGCTCGCACTGACGGCACTGCACGCGTTGGGTACGGACTTGTACTCACCGGCCAGCAGTTTTGTAACCCAGGGCGTGGCGGCAGGCGTCGACTGGCCGAAGAGCCACACGCCGCCTGCCGCCAGCAGCACGACGACGACGGCCGCTGCGGCCCAGCGGTAAACCCGCTGACGGGATTTGCGCAGCCTGGTCGCCGCCGCCCGGCCCCTGGGGCGGGAAATGCCGCGGCCGGGGCCGGAAGCGTCCGGCTCAGCTTCGACCTCGGCGGGCTCATAGCTGCCGCCGCGGATGTCCTCACTATCGCCGACGAGCGTGTTTGGTCCACGGCGCCGACCCTGATAGCGCTCGCCCTCACCGGCGTCATCGGAGTAATCGCGGTCCGCATAGCCGTCGTCCCTGTGGCCACCGTCCCCGTGGGCCGGGTCGTCGTAGCCGCTGTCCAGGTCAGCCGGGTCGTGGTAACCACGGTCCTGGTCAGCACCGCCACGGGCAGCACCGCCACGGGCAGCACCGTCTTGGTAGGCACCGTCCCGGTAAGCACCGTCTTGGCCAGCACTGTCTTGGTAAGCACCGTCTTGGCCAGCACTGTCCTGGTGACGACCGCGCTTTCCCGAAGCGGCGTAAGGATCGTCATACTGATCGGCGTACGGGTCAGCGTACCGGTCCTTTACGCGGCCGCCCCGCAGCCCGGACGGACGCGGCCGGGAGCCGGCGGGCCGTTCCTGATAGTCACTCGGGGGCGCCCAGGGCGGGAGATCGGCATCGGTGTCAGTCGCGAACACGTCGTGACCTTGCCGGCCGCCCCGGTCCGGCCGCTCAGTCCGCCCGGGCCGGGGCGGCCGGTCACCGCGGCCGCGGTGCTCAGGATCCGGCTGACGCGACGGGCGACGGGGCGGGGAGCCCTGCTGGGCCACGGCGCGCCTCCTGAAGGCAGATGGAACCGCGGCTAGCCACGGCGTAACGGCGAGGATTACCGCAGTGTAGTAGCGCGAACATTGCGGCGGTGGACAATTCGGATCGGTTTCAGCGGTCGCGCGGCTCGCCGGCCAGCACCACCCTGGCAGCGCCAGCAGACTCAAGCCACCGGTGGCCGAACGCCCGGACCTGCACTGTCCTGGGCCGGTCAAGGTCTTCAGCGAGCTCGGCCTCCTCGTCGCTGGCGATTGCAGCCGCCTCGGCGCTGCCGAGACCGGGTCCGGCCGGTTCGATGTCCAGGGCGGCCGGCTCGATGCCGACCTGGAGGCAACTGCTCGCGAGCTCCTCGACCAGACCTTCGCCCCACTCGACCACTGTCACTGAGGCGGCCAGGTCGGTATCTAGGTCTAGGTCGTCGACCTCGGCCCGGCTGCCCAGGCGATAGGCGTCGGCATGCACGAGGTCTGGCCCGGCGCCCAGATTCGGATGCACACGGGCGATCACGAATGTCGGCGAGGTCACCGGCCCGCGCACGCCCAAGCCCGCGCCAATGCCCTGCGCCAGAGTAGTCTTGCCCGCCCCGAGCGGCCCGGACAGCACGACCAGATCACCTGCCCGCAGCAACCCGGCCAGCCTGCGGCCGAAGTCGCGCATCTGGTCCGCCGTGGATACGACGACTATCTCGTCAACGGCGGGCGCCCGCCTGGTCACGCCGGACACTGCCGGGCTGGTGACACCTCGAGCGCGAGGGCCGCCAGGTCGGATATCTCCTCGGTGACGAGGTCCGGGCGCTCAAGGATGATCATGTGGCCAGTGTCCGGCAACCGAAGGAGCCTGGCGCCCGGAATAGCTGCGGCAAGTTCGGCCGCTTGCCGGGCCGGGATGAGCCGGTCGTCTTCACCGGTCATCACCAGCGTCGGGACCTTGCCGAGCGTGCCGAGCGCCGCGCGCTCGTCATGATCGAGCAGGGCCAGGTAGAAGTCGGCGACCACATCGACCGGCGTGGCGCGGATTACGCGCTCGAGGAAGTCGACGAGGGCCGGGCTGACATCCGGATCGCCGAAGGCGATGAAACGCGTGGATAGGAAGGCAAGATCACCACCAGCCTCCCTTAGGCGTTCGATGATCGCCGCGCGCCTGGGCTGGGACGAGCCGCGCAGTAGTCCAGGCGCGGCAAGCCGGGCGAGCGGGCGGAGCGGTGCCGGGAGCCAGCTGGTGGCATCCATCATGTGCCCGGTGGTGGAAAGGAGCACAACGCCGACAACCTTGCCGCCGAACAGGTCCGGGCGCTGGGCCGCTAGCGACATGATCGTCATGCCGCCCATCGAGTGCCCGACGAGTACGACCGGGCCCCGGCCGGGTGCCGTCGCCGCCAGGACGGCGGCGAGGTCGCGGCCGAGCTGCTCGATGCCTATATGCGCCGGGTCGCTGCGCCCAGACCGGCCATGGCTCGCCCGCAGGTCTCGACGTGCAACGGCACACCGTCGTCGGCGACCACCGTGACTGTGCGACCGCGCAATTGCCCGAACGGCTCGTTCCTCGCCGGGTCCGGGCGCAACCGGATTCGGCCTACAGCCACTTTCTCGGCGGCGATCACCGCTCCGGCCGCGGCGGCGGCGATCCCGGTGGCAAGGCCAGCGACGCTAGTGAGCCGCCGCCGCTTGGCCATCAGTTCTCCCGTTCAGTGGCAGCCCGGCCGTCGCGCTGCCTGCGGCCGGTTCCCCAGTCGCTGTTACCCCAGAGTAAGTTCTCGGCACGCTGCCGGTAAACCTTGTGACGATTTCGTAGGAGATCGTTCCCAGCAAATCCGCCAATTCCTGCGCGGTCGGCTCGCCTCGGTCGCCGGGACCGAACAGGACAACCTCGTCTCCTGCTTCAGCGGGCTCATTGCCCAGGTCCAGGATGATCTGGTTCATATTGACTGTCCCCGCGATCCGGAACCGCCGGCCCCGGAGCAGGACCTCGGCCATATTGGTGGCGTGCCGCGGGATGCCCTCGTTGTAGCCGAGCGGGAACACGCCGAGGGTGGTCTCTTGGCTGGTGACGAACCGGTGGGCATAAGAGACGCCGACGTCCGCAGGCACCCGCTTGACCTGCACGAGCCTGCCGCGCAACGTCATCGCCGGGCGGAGCCAGTCGGGCACGCCGCCGGGCAGCGTGCACAAGCCCACGACGGCCCCGCCTGGCCGGACCAAGTCGAAGTAGGACTGCGGCACCGTCAGCGTCGCCGCACTATTGGCCATGTGCCGTACCTCGGGCTGGATGCCCGCCCGCTCGGGCCCGTGCGGCGTGCACCAAGCCAGGCCAGTCGGCACTGGTCGCACCCCCGCGGCACATTCCGGTGTCAGCCTCTAGATGCAGCCGCGCGGGCTTGCCCACGTCCGGCGCTGCGCGCGCGATCTGGTCGACCAGGGCCACGGTGCCCACAGTAAGGTCGACGTCGTGCCTGATCGCGTCGGCGGGCGGCGCATCAGGGCTGCCGAGCAGGCTCAGTACCGGCGCGGTGAACCCGGCCTTGCGCAGCTTGATCGCATCCGCGACGTGCACGACTCCAAGCCAAGTAGCCCCGCCCGCCAGCGAGGCACGGGCAGACTGCAGCATGCCATGCCCGTAACCCTCGGACTTGACCACGGCCATCACCTGAGCAGCACCGACATGCCTGCACAGCGCAGCCACGTTCGCCTGGATCGCATCCAGGTCGATCAGGGCTTCCGGGTGACCGTCCATGACGCTCCAGTTTGCCAGCCCCCACGCCCGGATTAGCCAGGCTGTCCGGGAGCTGCCCGGTTCGCCGATTTTCATTGCTTCGTGATAAGCAAGCGGCATGGCAGATCTGATCCCGTTGACCGTGCTGTTCGGCAACCCCGAGCGGGTAAGCCCCCGGCTATCCCCGGATGGCTCCCAGCTTGCCTGGATTGCGCCGGATGAGGGCGTACTGAACGTCTGGCTTGCGCCGGTCAGGCCAGCCGAAGGCGTGGACTGGGATGCTGCGAGCGTCGTTACGGACGACACCGACCGGGGCATCCGCCAGTTCGCGTGGGCGCACGATGGCCGTCACCTGCTGTACCTGCAAGACAGCGGCGGCGACGAGAACTGGCGGCTGCACGACGTCGACCTGCCGACCATGCAGCGCCGCGACCTCACCCCGTTCGAGGGCGTGCAGACCGAGCTGATCGCCACTGAGCGTGACTTCCCGGACGAGATCCTGGTAGGCCTGAACAAGGACAACCCGCAGCTGCATGACGTTTACCGGCTTGAGCTGAAGACCGGCGAGCTCACTAAGGAACTGGTCAACCCTGGGCTGATCGGAATAGTGGCCGACGCGCACCTGGTGGTCCGGGCCGGCCTGCAGCCGCGGCCGGACGGATCGATGTCGCTCATGGTCCGCGACGGCGCCGACGAGGACTGGCGAGAACTCCTGGTGATCCCGGCCGAGGACTCGCTGACCACCGGGCCGGTCGCGTTCAGTGCTGATGGCCGATCACTGCTGCTGGTGTCCTCGGTAGACGCGCAGGCCGCCCGCCTGATCCGGGTTGAGCTGGCTACCGGCGCCACCGAGGTGCTCGCTGAGGATCCGGCCGCAGATGTCAGCGACGTCCGGCTCAATCCGGACACCCGCGAGCCGCAGATCGTCACCATCCTCAAGGCCAGGTCAGAGTACCGAGTGCTTGACCCGTCGGTGGCCAGGCATGTGGACGCCATCCGCGCCCTGCACCCCGGCGATCCCGTATTCGCCGACGCCGACGATGCCGACCGCGTCTGGCTGGTGTCGTTTACCAATGACGCCGGTCCGGTGTCGTATTACGCCTACGACACCGCAACCGGCACTGGCAGCTTCCTATTCGAGCACCAGCCCGAACTATCCAACTATGAGCTCGCGGCCATGGAGCCATTCGGCTATCAGTCCCGTGACGGCCTGGCCATCAACGGATACCTCACCTTCCCGCCGGGTCAGGACCGGACGGACCTGCCCACCGTTCTCCTGGTGCACGGCGGTCCGTGGGCACGCGACGCCTGGGGTTTCGATCCGCAGGCCCAGTGGCTGGCCAACCGTGGCTACCTGTGCATCCAGGTGAACTTCCGCGGATCGTCCGGCTACGGCAAGGCGTTCCTCAACGCGGGCGACCGCGAATGGGGCGCGAAGATGCAGAACGACCTCAGTGATGCCGTCGCGCACGCGGTCAGCCAGGGCTGGACTGACCCTTCGCGCCGTCCAACCTGATCACGCTGATCGAGACGATCCCGCCGTACTGGGCTCCCATGATTGCCCAATTCCTTCGCCGGGTCGGCGACCCGGCGAAGGATAGGGACTTCCTTTGGTCTCGTTCCCCGCTGTCGGCGGCCGGGCAGATCCGGATTCCGCTGCTGATAGCCCAGGGGGCTAACGACCCGCGGGTGAAGCAGGCCGAGTCGGAGCAGATCGTGGCTGCCCTGGAAAAGGCAGGGATCGAGCACGACTACATGCTGTTCGAAGACGAGGGCCACGGGTTTGCCAAACCGGAGAACAGGTTGAAGTTCTTCGCCGCGGCCGACAAGTTCCTGAGCCGGTACCTCGGCGGCCAGGCCGAGAGCTAGTGACACATGGCCGCTGGCGCGGCGTGCCAATAGCGGCCTGGGTTGCGGGGCTAGGCGCTCACTCCCCGGGGCCGCGTGCCCGCCAACGGCCGCCGGCCGCGCTGGAGCCCGTTCCCCTACTCGCCTTCCCTCGTTACCGCGCGGATTGCGGCGGGGATGGCGGCAAGGATGTCGGCCGCCCCGATCGGCGCGTCTCGCGCTGCCAGGCGGCCAGCCATCCCGTGCAGGTATGCGGCCGCAGCCGCCGCGAGTGCAGGCTCGACGCCCTGGGCGAGCAGCGAGCCTGCCAGGCCAGACAGGACATCGCCAGAACCTGCGGTGGCCAGCCAGCTCGAGCCGGTCGAGTTGACCAGAACCGGCCGATTGGGTTCCGAGAGCGCAATGACCGTGGTAGATCCCTTCAGCAGCACGGTTACGCCGAGCTGGGCTGCGGCGGCGGTCGCGTAATGCAGCCTGCGGGCCTCGATGTCGGCCCGGTCGGCGTCCAGCAGCCGGGCCAGCTCGCCCGCGTGCGGCGTGATCACGGTGGGCGCGTCGCGGGGCAGGAGATGAGGGTTCGCGGCCATGACCGTTAGCCCGTCGGCGTCCACGAGCGTTGGCAGCCCGGTCGCCAGCACCGCGGCGAGCATGGCGCGGGCGCCGTGACCAGTGCCCATGCCCGGGCCGGCGGTCCACGCCTGAACCCGGCCAGCCGTTTGCAGCGTGTCCTGCGGCTGGCTTGCGTCAGCGGGCGAGAGCACGGCTTCCGGCCAGTGCTGCCTAACTACCTGCAGGGTGGCTGGCGCGGAGATCAGCCGCACCATTCCGGCGCCGCCCCGGATCGCCCCGCCGACCGACAGCACAGCGGCACCGGTGTACTGCTCGCTGCCGGCGAGCACGCCCAGCACGCCACGGCGGTACTTGTCCGACTCGGCCGATGGGCGCGGCAATATTGCGGCAACATCGGCCGCCTGCATTGCCATCACGGCTGGCTCCGGCAGGTACGGGCCGAGGCCGATGTCGATCAGCTCGGCCGCGCCTGCATGGCTGGCGCCGGGGTCGATGAGCAGGCCCGGCTTCCAGGTTCCGAAGGTCACTGTTACGTCGGCCACAACAGCCGGGCCCTGGACCTCACCGGTGTCGGCGTCTATGCCGCTCGGCAGGTCCACGGCAACCACGACGGAGCCATCGGTGCGTGCCTGCTCGGCCAGCGAAGCCAGCCCGGCTGCGGGCTGGCGTAGCTCGCCCTGGCCACCAATGCCGGTGAGACCGTCGATGATCAGGTCGGCAGCCGCGATCGCCAAACGTGCCTGCGCGCTAAGGCCGCCCACCTCGGCGTCGCCGCCCCCACCGTGGCCGTCCCCAGCATGGCCGTCCCCACCGTGGCCGTCCCCACCGTGGCCGGCCTCAGGGTCGCCGGTCGCCGTCTCCCTAGCGACTACCACCCGGCCACCACCCGCCAGCAGGGCCTCCCGGCCCCGCTCGTGCAGCCGCGAGCCTGCGGCAATCGCCACGACGCTGGCGCCACGTCCGGCGAGCCGCGCGCCCGCATATAGCGCGTCGCCCCCGTTATCGCCCGCCCCGGCGAGCACCACGACGCGCGACCCGTAGACCTGGCCGAGCAGGCTCGCGCATACCGACGCCAGGCCGGCCGCGGCTCGCTGCATCAGCGCCCCTTCGGGCAGTTTCGCCATCAGCGCCTGCTCGGCGATCCGCACTGCCGCCACCGTGTGCGCGTTCCTCATCGGTCAGCACTGTTCCTTCCTGCAAAACCTGTTCCGTCCCGGCGCGCTGTTCCTTCCCGCCGCGCTGTTCTTCCCGCAAGCCCGATCCGTAGATAGCCAGCTGAGGCCGCCCGAGGCTGTCATGCCCGACGACCGCATCTGTCCAGAGCAGCCCGGACGGCCCGCCGAGGGCCTTGGCCACTGCCTCTTTGGCCGCGAAGCAACCAGCGAGCGAACGGACCGGCTGACCCATTTCGCTCTCAGCGAACAGTCGGGTGGCCAGCTCCGGAGTCCTGGCCAGGGCCTGTTCCAGCCTGGCGACCTCGGCGATGTCGACGCCGATGCCAACGATCATGCGCTAAGCCTGCCATGAGGTCCACGAGCCCTCAGGCCCGAATGGCCCCTGAGGACGGCAAACTGGCTCCGGCCTGTTCTTTTCATCGATTCTGGATTCTGGTTCCACAAATCGGCTTATAACGGGGCGCCGAACAACCAGAATCGATGAAGAGCACGCGGAATCACCGACGAAAGGACGTTCGGCGCACGGCTGCCGCAAACTTCGTCGCCCGTTTCAAGCCCATTTGGACGTTTGCGGCGGCCGGGCAGCTGGCGTGTCGCTAATCCAGATCCCTGATCGCGTCGGCAATGTGCGCGGCCAGACGTTCGGCCTGCCCGGAATCCTCGGCCTCGACCATGACGCGCACTGCTGGCTCGGTGCCACTCGGCCGGACCAGCACCCGGCCGGCCTCGCCCAGCTCTGCCTCCGCGCCGGCCACAACCTCGGCCAGCGCAGGAGACGAGGCGACGCGAGCCTTGTTCACGCCGGCAACGCTTATAAGCACCTGCGGGTACCTGGTCATCACGCTGACCAGATCGGCCAGCGGGCGCTCCTGACGTACACTCTCTGCCAGCAGTTGCAGCCCCGTCAGCAGCCCGTCGCCGGTTGTTGCGTGGTCCAGCATGATGATGTGCCCGGACTGTTCGCCACCGAGG
>WNFI01069610.1_pt1 | contig 12327 bp, 12 predicted proteins | sample 5400471 | NCBI WGS metagenome assembly WNFI01 (sample SAMN13153348, study PRJNA577476) | soil metagenome | isolation source: 100 cm saprolite on Douglas fir-dominated hillslope | place: USA:California | collected 2013-09-17 | reverse complement strand
TGTCCTGCTCGAGACCAGCGGAGAGCGGCCACTACAGCGGGTTCCAGCTGGTGTGATCAAGATCGTCGATGTGAAGTGTCCAGATTCAGCCGAGGCCGACACGTTCTTCATGGAGAACCTGGAAACGCTGACCGCGCGTGATGAAATTAAATTTGTTCTGAGCAGCCGCACTGACTACGACTTTGCTCGAGACTTCACCGGGCGGCATCGTCTCGCCGAGCACGTGAACGCAGTTTTATTCTCACCCGCTTTTCGCAAAGATGCGACCGGCGCGCGCGATAGTTCGCATTGTTTGCTCGATCCCCAGGAACTCGCCGAGTGGATGATTGCCGACAACGTGCAGGCTCGACTGGGCTTGCAAATGCACAAATTTATTTGGGATCCTGCGGTGAAGGGCGTTTAGAAAAAGACCAGCAGGGGCTGTCTCCGTACGAGTTGAACTTTTTGATTCTGCAACTGCTGGCGAACTGTTGCCATCTGAGCTGCATGGTGTCCATTCCTCAATCCCGCGCGGTGGTGCTGCTCAGCGGCGGCATGGATTCATGCGTCTGTGCGGCGCTGGCGGCCCGCGACTACGATGTCGCGGCGGTTCATGTCAGTTACGGGCAGCGCACCGAAGAGCGGGAGCGCCAGTCGTTTCTAGCCATCTGCCGCCGACTAAACATTCTCGACAAGCTCATGGTCCGAAATGACGCCCTGCGCGTCATCGGCGGATCAGCCCTTACGGACGACACCATCGCCGTTCCAGAGGCCGAAAATGTGGGGCACAGCATTCCCGTTACCTACGTGCCATTCCGCAACGCCCACTTTCTGGCCGTGGCCGTCAGTTGGGCCGAGGTGCTGGGAGCGAAAAAGGTGTACATTGGCGCAGTCGAACCCGACAGCTCGGGATATCCTGACTGCCGCCCAGCCTATTATGATGCCTTCAACCAGGTTGTGAGGATGGGCACGAAAGAGGGGCGAATTGAGATTGTGACGCCGCTGATCGCCATGCGTAAGGATGAGATCGTTCGACTCGGCCTTGAATTGGGTGCGCCCTTCGATTTAACTTGGTCATGCTACAGTCGCGACGATCAGGCTTGCGGCGTATGTGATAGCTGTGCCTTACGCCTGCGGGCCTTTGAGACGGCGGGCATGAGTGATCCGATAACGTATGCGACCGTGTGAGTCGAATCTGCAATCAAAGTCGATAGCGGAAAATCAGGTTTGCCGGGAGGCAAGATGAAGAAGCATCTGGCAATTTTTCTCTTTGTGGTAGCGGCGTTAGGACTGTACGTGCCCGCGCTCATGGCCCAGTCAGGAACGGTGAAGGGCGTCTGCAAAGACGCACAGGGCAACCCCATCGCCGATGGAATCGTGGTCTATACCAATCTCGACAACGGGCAAAAGTACAACCTCAAAACCAATAAGAAAGGCGAGTACTTTTCGCTGGGAGTCTCGGCTGGTGCTTACCTGGTGTCACTGTACAAGAATGCTGATGACTTGAAGGCGGGCAAGGAGTTGTTCCACTTCAACAAATTTCCAGTCCAACTGGACGAGAACACTCTCGACTTCGATTTGAAAAAGCAGTCAGAAGACACGGCCAAGGGACAAGGCTTGACTGCTGAGCAGGTCAAGGCCATGCAGGAACAACAGGCTAAGGCGTCGAAGGAAAATAACACGGTCAAGGCCTTGAATGAAAAACTGAACGCCGCCAAGACTGCCGCCGACGCCGGCGACTATGACACGGCCATCGCCGCGATGAATGATGCCAATCAAATGGACCCGTCGCGCGATCTACTCTGGTTCAAACTCGGCGACTACTATCGCCTGTCGGCGCCCAAGCAAACCGACCCTGCGGAAAAAGCGAAGCGGCTGGAGTCGGCGGTGGAGGCATACCAGAAGGCAGTACAGCTCAAGCAGGCGGTCACCAACGACAAGGATCCTGCCGCCGCCAAAAATCTGGCCGCCTATTACAACAATCTGGCGGAGGCTTATGCCAAGGCGAACAAAACGGATGATGCCGTTAAAACCTATGCCCTGGCGGCACAGGCCGATCCTACTTCCGCAGGGCAATACTACTTTAATACTGGTGCAGTTCTAACCAACGCCGGCAAGGTCGATGACGCTCTCGCCGCCTTCGACAAGGTGATCGCTTCCGATCCCACCCGCGCCGATGCCTATTACTGGAAGGGCGTGAACATGATCGGTAAAGCTACGTTGCAAGGCGACAAGATGGTGGCGCCTCCGGGAACGGCGGATGCATTCCAGAAATATCTGGAACTGCAACCGACAGGTACTTACGCCGATGCGGCTAAGCAAATGCTGGCCAGTATTGGGGCAACCGTTGAAACCAACTTCGGCAAAAGGAAGCCACCGAAGAAATAGTTCGCTTCCGTGTATAAGGAATTTAACGAACGAGGGCGGCCAGAAATGGCTGCCCTTGTTGCGTTTTGCCAGCAGAAGGCTGCGTTTGGAGCGGTAACACGTTACTAAGGACTATGTACTTGCTGTCCTTCGCGGCAAGCGCGGCGCGCGGTACAGTTAAGCATCTGAGTTCTCCCGTCTGTGGTGTTTGCGATTGCTGAGGTAAGAGGAGCGAATGGCCGCACCAACTATTGCACCCATTTCCGTTGCGCTGGAAGGATTCTCCGGAACCGGTCGAGTGGCGACGTCCGTGCTGTTGAGCGCCATGCTGCGCTCGTCGGAAAAAATCAGCGACCTGATTTTCTCTCCCGGACGCCCGCCCCAGATCCAGGTCTATGGCCAGATGATTCCCGTTCAGGTGCCGGGACTCACCCTCCTTACGCCGGACGACACTCGCCGTATCGCCGCGGACTTAATCGGCGACAACAAGCAGGCCATTACCACCCTTCGCGAACATGGAGCCTGCGATGTTTCCTTCGGCCTGCCGGGGCTGGCTCGCTTTCGAAGCAACATTTTTATTCAGCGCGGAAGTTGTGCAGTGGTCATGCGGGTAATTCCTACTGTGATCCCTGAATTCGGGGCACTGCGGCTGCCGCAACAGTTGTCCGAAGTAACTAAGTTACGCGACGGAATTGTTCTTGTCGCGGGACCTGCCGGGTCTGGAAAATCATCGACTCTGGCTGTGCTCCTCGACTGCATCAATCGCGAACGCTATTATCACATCATTACGATCGAAGATCCCATAGAGTTTCTGCACAATCACAAGTGTTCGACGATTCATCAGCGAGAACTGCATAGTGATACGCCGAGTTTTGCTCACGCTCTTCGCTCCGCGATGCGCCAGGCGCCAAAGGTAATTCTGGTTGGCGAGATGCGTGACCGCGAGACCATCGAAATTGTGCTCGAAGCAGCCGAGACTGGACACCTCGTGTTCTCCAGTCTGAACACCATGGACGCGTCGAAGACGGTAGAACGCATCGTAAGTTCGTTCTCGCCGACAGAGCAGCAGTCAGTACGCGAGCGCTTCGCCAAATCTTTCCGCTACATCATTTGCCAACGGCTTTTGTCCAAGACCGATCGCACCGGGCGTGTGCCCATGTTCGAGATTCTCAAGGCAAATTCCCGCACCCGCGAATGCATCGAAAAAGGCGAGCGCGAAGATAAGACCCTTCTCGATGCCATCAAAGCCGCGTCCTCCGAGGGCATGCAACACTTCGACGGTGAGATTGCAGAACTCGTGCGTGACCGCGTGGTGGACCTTGAGACGGGATTATCGTTTGCCAGCAATCCCGCGGTGCTGGGGCAGGAACTGGCGCGGTAGGCGCGAGATTCGCGAGACAGATCTTAGACCGCCCTTCGTCGCAACACATAGCTCATCCATCTGCCCGGTCGCATCAACCACCGCAGCGCGAATGTCGTCGCACTGGCAAACAAAAAACCAAGAACTAGAGATATAGGGATAAAGTATTGGCCGGCCAGTTCGTGTGCGCCCGCCGTATTGGCTGGCACGCCGCCCCACGTGAAGAGGTGCGGGCCCACCCAGAAACCGACTCTCGAAGGCATGATCGGCTTCATGATGGCGGCGACGATGAAAGCAAACGCACTGACGTAACCGAAGATCCCCACCAGGAACGCTACTAGGCCCTTGACGCCGGTCAACGCAATCCGAGCAGAGGCTCGCAATAGTACCCACGGCGCAAAACTGCGACTGGAATGCTGCTTGGGAACTTCCTGCGTGAATTGCAGGGCCAGCGCATCCGCATCGCCTAATGCCGCAAGCGCCGCTTCCACGGGACGGGGAGAACCTTGGTTAATGAATTGCTGCACGCGGTCGGCAAGGTGACTGCGTATCTCTGCGACGATCTCTTGCCTCTGGAATTCGTTAATGCCTTTCAGGCCGCCCGAGACTTGGCTGAGGTAGCTGGAAATGGGATCGGCCGGAACCACGGAATTTGCGTTCATTGGGAGTTCTCCTTCACTCGCGCTGTCAAACGGGAAATGCTCTTGGTGAATTCGCCCCACGTCTGGGTCATCGCGGCTGCGCGCTCGCGACCAGCCGTAGTGAGCCAGTAGTACTTGCGGGGATGACCGGCTTCGGCTTCTACCCATGTACTCTCGAGCAGATCGTCCTGCTTCAACCGTAGAAGAATGGGATAAAGCGTGCCCTCCGCAACCTCGAGCCCGGAGCCTTGTTCCAGGTAACGCAGGATTTCCAGGCCATAGAGCCGGCGATTCCAGAGCACGGCGAGGATCGCAAGGTCGAGGCAGCCTTTTCGCAACTGGGCTTCCCAGCGTTCGTCACGAATTTGTGGTGTGCTCTTCATAGCCATATATATTGTATTGCAATGTATATGGCTAAGGCAAGCATTATTTAGGAACACCAAATTGGGAAGATCAGAAACTCAGACCGTTGATACCCCTCTTCCTCAGGCGGCTGCTAACCCTTTGGCGTTCTGGCACGATATCCCGGTATCATTGCGCCGATGGCCGCAAACACCGAGCAGTCCGCGATCCCAAGTTTTGAAGACGCCCGTCATCTAGTTGAGGAGCAAGCCACGCTGGTTCATGCGTGTGCCACTGAGTCTGCAGCCTTGCTCGATGCCGCCGGTCGAGTGTTGGCTGAATCCGTGCTGGCGGATCGCGACATACCGCCATTTCCTCGTTCCACACGCGACGGTTACGCCGTACGGGCTGCGGACTTAGCCACGATCCCTACGACTCTCAAAGTTATCGGCGAAATCAAGGCCGGAGCGAAGCAGGAAGAGATTCCAGCCAACATAAGTTCGGGGCAGGCCGCATCCATCATGACCGGGGCGCCGATGCCCGCCGGCGCCGATGCCGTGGTGATGGTCGAGTACACGTCGACGCACGGGGAACGTGTCGAGATCATGAGAGGCGCCGCCGCCGGAGAAAATGTCGTTCCGCGAGGAGCGGAAGCGCGGCAAGACAGTTTTCTACTCGACTGCGGTCAGCGACTGAACGACGCAGCGATCGCGCTGGCTGCCTCCGTGGGTAAATCCCGGTTGAAAGTGTTTCAGCGCCCGCGCGTTGCCGTGCTAACCACCGGAGACGAAATCGTGGCGGTTGATGCGACGCCCGGCCCAACCCAGATTCGCAACTCGAATAGTTACTCTCTTGCCGTTCAGATTCAACAGACAGGCGGAGAACCGGTTCTGCTTCCCGTCGCGCCCGATGAGCCGCAAGACCTCCGGCGTCTGATCGAACAGGGATTGCAGTCCGACTTGCTGCTGATGACCGGAGGCGTTTCCATGGGACGCTATGACTTGGTCGAGCAGGTGCTGGCTGAATTGCACGCCGAGTTCTTCTTCACCGGAGCGAAAATCCAGCCCGGACGCCCCGTTGTGTTTGGCCGAGTCAAGTGTGACGCGGGCACTCCCTCGGCGAGTTCACGGCAGGCTCCCGACCGGGAAATGCCTGCAAAGTATTTCTTCGGCCTTCCGGGAAATCCAGTCTCGACCATGGTGACCTTCGAACTCTTCGCGCGGCCCATGCTCGAAGCTTTAGCTGGCATGTCTCCGCGCAAGCTGGCCTTCGCGCATGCTCCGCTGAGAGCCGAGATTCGTATCAAGCCCGGCCTCACGCGATTTCTCCCTGCGATCTTGTCGGGCGAGTTCGAAAACTCAACGGTCGATGATGGGCCTTATTTTAGTGAGTCCCGCCGCTAAGTGATGGTTAAGACGAGGGCGCTGCTGGTCCCACCGCTGATACAGCCTAAGTAGGCCGAGTTCCCGCTCGGAGTGTTGACCGTCACGTTCGCTGTTCCCGCAGCGGAGATCACCGCCGTAGTGATGGTGATCTGCAACTGAGTGCTGCTTGTGACCGCTGTGTTTAGCGTCGTCCCGTTGATGACCCCGACAGAAGACGAAACAAAATGACTGCCATTCACCGTGAGAACAAAGCCCTGCTGCACCTCAGAGAGCGTAATCGTGCTGGCGGACAGAGATCCAATGACCGGGGCTGGCCGGGCACTTCCGCATGCGGGATTCAGTGCATTGCAGCCTTGCAAGACCAGCGAGACGAGCAGAAGCGTGCAGAGCGATCCCAAGAAGGCACCGACTCGTTTCATACGGGATCGTACCACGCGCTCGAGCAGAAACCTCGTGGTCACACCACCGAGCTCATCCGTTGGTGTATAGCTCTTGTCGTCGGCACTCGCCGGACAAGGCATCTACTGGTCCGTAGATGCTTGCCCGTTACCCTTCCAATGAACGACTAAGGCCGTCCCTTCGGCTTGGGCTCATTCCTGCTTGGCGGCGGCTGTCTGCTCTGCAACTTCTGCTGTTGCTGTGCGTGTTTTTGCTCTAGTTGCTGCGTCTGTTGCTGGTGCTTCTGCTCGACCTGCTGCTTTCTCGCTTCATTCGCTTGTTGTTGCGCTAACCGCTGGTGGTCCTGTTCTTGCTTCTGCTGAAGTTTCTGATGTTCTTGTTCTTGCCTTGCGTAAAGCTTTTCTTGCTGTTGCTGGTATTTCTGGTTCACTTTAGGGCTTCCCGTGTTTGCAGGTTCGGGACGTGAATGCGGCTGGAGATCCTTCGGATGAACCGCAGTGGAAGAACTTGAAGCACCATTTTCTGGACGCGAAGCCGGTCGATTGTCGGCTGGCTGACGCGCAGCCCGATTGGCCGGCGGATGATAAGGCGCTCCTGCCGCTTTGGCCGGCACGACTGCGCGGTCGTTAAATACTCCCGGCCTAGGAGTGGCGGCCACCGGGGGCCTGCCCTGGTTCACGGAAGCCCGCAGTTGCGGATTAGTGCGGGCAGCTTGCACGTGCTGCGCTTGAACTGGAACAGGCGGAATATGCCTCTCGTGCGCAACCGCCTCTTCTTCAGGCCGCGGACGCGCATTAATTCCACCATTGCCACCGTTGTAGCTCACCCGGTTCACTACGGTGGTGTTGTTGATCACGGTCGTGTTGTAAACGTTGTGAATGTTGGCGACGTTCACGTTGTTCACAGTGCGGTTGTAGTAAAACTGTCTGCCTTGCCAACGTCCGCCTTCATAGCCCTCGCCAAAGTATCCGTAACCGTAACTGATCCCGCCATAGAAGCCGACATGCGGACCCCAGTAGCCCTCGTAGAAGACAAACGCGCTGCCGCCCCAACCCCAATAGGCCGGCGTCCAGAGCAGACCGGGTTCCGGAGCTAGCACCCACGTACCCGGCACCCAGTAATAATCGTCTTCATCCTGGTCATAAGCCCAATACCCCGGCGTCCAGATATACCCATCGCCGGGACAAAGAGGCTGTTCATAGACGGGCAGTTCAGGCGGAGCGAATGAAACCGATATGCTGATTTGCGCAAACGCTGCCGCCGACGCGATGACGATTAGCAGTACGAGCGATAGTCTACGAATGAAGGGGAAAATAGTCATTGGACTTCCTCTTGGCCTCTGACCGCTTATCCGGTGTTGCCCTGCTGCTGTGGGCGCGTGGATTGGAGGCACGATTCTCCGGGAAACTCAGGTATGACTTCTCTAACTGGTAAATGGTTGGCTGAAAACTTTCTCATTTTTGAAGACTCTTGAGTCTGAGCAAAAAATGCTCAGTGCCATCAATGTAAGATAGGGCTTCCGCGTGGCGAAAAAGCTTTCTCACTACGATGACGCGGGGCGCGCCCGGATGGTTGACGTCTCCGACAAATCGGCTACCAAGCGTGAAGCTGAAGCCAGCGCATTCGCAGCAATGAGTTCCGCGGTGCTTGCGGCGCTGCTGTTGTGCGCTGCACTGGGTGTCACGCTATGTGCCGGGCAGTCTATGCCTGAACCCGTTTTCAGCGTTCCTTCCGCGGGCGCGCCGGAGCTTGCTCCACAAGGCACCTTCGCGGTCGGCGTACGAACGGTTGACATCAAGAATCCGGCACAGCCCGACATCCTCAATTTCGACAAGGCCACGGGCAAAGCTCCGCTCAACGACCGCCCTCTCACCCTCGAAGTCTGGTATCCGGCTCTCATTCCCAGTGGCAAGGACGAGCGCACGACTTACGAAATGCCAATGCCCGGAACTCCAGCGACCACGCCTACCCAGAAGACGTTCGCGATTTTCGGCAAGGCTCTACGCGACGCTTCGCCCGTGAACGGCAAGTTCCCGCTCGTAGTGGTGTCGCACGGCTACCCAGGTTCGCGTTTCTTCCTGAGTTATTTGACTGAGAACCTCGCCTCCAAGGGATACGTCGCTGTCTCGATCGACCACACTGATTCCGTTATCGGCGCGGTGAAACCGTTTCCCAGCACGTTGCTGAATCGCGCCAGCGATCAACTCTTCACCGTTGGTGCAATTGAGGACATGTCAAAGCAAGCCGGCAATTTTCTGAGCGGCCTGGTGGATGACACTCGCGTCGCGATCATCGGCTACTCGATGGGCGGCTATGGCGCGCTGGCCAGCGCGGGCGCAGGATACAGCAAGAAAGGAATGGCCGCGGGCATTGTACCCGGCGGCTATCTCGAAGATTGGACCGCGGGCAACCCCAAGTACGCCGCCAGACTTCGCAAAGAAGTGAAAGCAGTAGTAGCGATCGCTCCTTGGGGCGCGCAGCTTCCCTTCAATAGCTGGGATGCCGATGGCCTTGCGGGAATTCACATTCCTCTGCTCACAATCGCGGGCGACCAGGACGACGTTTCCGAGTTCACTAACGGCATCAAGCCCGCGTTCGAGAAGGCAGTGAACTCGGATCGCTGCATGCTGGTCTATGAAAACGCCCGCCACAACGTCGGCGGAAACCCGCCGCCACCCGAAGCGCTCGGCGCCTTCACCACGCGCGAATTTTTCGACGAGCCTGTATGGCGCAAGGATCGCATCGCCGCGATCAATCAGCACTTCATCACGGCATTCCTCGATCTCTATCTAAAAGGCGATGAAAGCCGCCGCAGCTATCTGCATCCCACCCCGGAGAAATCAAACGATGGCACTTGGCCGCTGGCGCAAGGCGAGTCCGCAGGCAGCAAGTTCAGTGACGGAGCGACGTACTGGAAGGGCTTCCAGCGGCGCTGGGCTCTCGGACTGGAGATGCATTGCGTGCCTGCGGCAAAAAAGTAGTGCCGCAAAACCGTGCCTACCGCAGACATGAATGACCCTCGCCTCCCATGTAAGATAGAGCTTCCGCATGGCGAAGAAGCTCTCCCATTACGACGACACTGGCCGCGCCCGGATGGTCGATGTCTCCGGTAAATCGGCCACGAAGCGTGAAGCTGAAGCCAGCGCTTTTGTAGCCATGAGTTCCGCTGTGCTGGCGGCGTTGCCGAAAAATCCGAAAGGCGACCCGCTGGAAGTGGCGCGGCTGGCGGGGATTATGGCGGCCAAACGGACTTCGGAGCTGATCCCGATGTGTCATCCTCTGCCGCTGGCGCGCGTTGATGTCGATGTGCGGCTGTGCGAAAATGGCGTCGCCGTTACCTCCAAAGTTACGACCACCGCCGAAACCGGCGTGGAGATGGAAGCTCTGGTGGCCGTCAGCGTGGCTGCGCTCACGGTTTACGATATGTGCAAGGCACTCGACAAAGGAATTGAGATCCGCGAAATTGCGCTCGAGCGCAAGAGCGGCGGCAAGAGCGGCGATTACCGGCGGATAAAAAAGTAGTCCAGTCAGAATAGTCCAGTTAAACATGGCCAACGATGTCAAGCTGCTGGTGGTGGACGACAACCCCATGGTCCTGGGGATGTTGCAGCACGCCCTAAATCCGCTGGCTCGGGTGACAGCGGCTTCCGATACAGCCGACGCACTGTTGAAGGCAGTGGCAGGATGCCGCCGACGACTACCTCGAGAAGCCTTTTTTCCTGAAGGACGCAACCCGTCGTATCAAGCGCATGGTCGACCGCATCGCGTTGGAAAAAATGGCGAAGACCGCGCCTTCGGACGGAGTGGTGCGCGGTAATCTGTCGCAGATGAATGTGATTGACCTGATGCAGTCGCTGGAGATGGGCCGCAAGAGCTGTCAGCTCTCGCTCACCAACGAAGGCGACAAGTGCGAAGTATTTTTCGCCGAAGGCCAGGTCAAGCACGCCACCTACGGAGAACTGGTGGGCGATCCCGCGGTGTTCAAAGTATTGCGCTGGACCGGTGGAAATTTCCAGCTCGATTTCGAAGGCAAGACCGACAAAGAAACCACGCAGCTCAACACGCAGGGCTTGCTGATGGAAGGCTTGCGGCTCTTGGACGAATCGCAGCGCGACGGCGGCGGCGAGGCCGAAGCGGAAGTTCCCCAGACCTCCTCGGAACCCGCTCCCAGTGCGGCCTCCAGCACTGCCTCTCCGAACCCACCTCCTGCTAGCTCCGCCTCCCCTAAACCCCGAAAGGAAGAAGAGGAAGATGTCCTCCTCGACAACTGAGCCGCACACTGCCGGGACAATTACCGCAGCGGTGGTCACGGTCAGCGATTCCTGTTCGCGCCGTGAGCGTGGGGATTTGTCCGGACCGGCGGTAGCGCGAGCGTTGGAGAAGCATGGCTTCTCGGTTACGGTGCGCGAAGTTGTCTCCGATGATGTGATCCAAATTCAAAACTTGCTGGTGCGGTTGGCGCGCAAAGTGCGGCTCATTGTTACGACGGGCGGCACAGGGATTGCCCTCCGTGACGTTACTCCGGAGGCGACGATTGCAATTTGTGATCGCATTCTGGACGGTGTAGCGGACCGTATGCGGCGGGACGGCGAAAAGAAAACGCCTTTCGCCGCCCTCAGCCGCGGCGTCTGTGGCACTCGCGGACGGGCGCTCATTCTGAATTTGCCGGGAAGTCCTAAGGGCGCAGTGGGATCGTTGGAGGCTGTCGCTGAGTTGATTCCGCACGCGATTGATCTGCTAAGCGGGAAGACTGCACACTGAGAGCAAGCCTGCTGGTTCTGGGTCGTAACTTTCGTATTGCTGACACGCACCCAGAATCTTGGAACTTATAACGTGCCACGCAAGCTATAATTGCGCGCACCAATGCCTCTAGCTTCCGGCACCACGCTCGGACCATACGAAATTCAAACGGCGCTGGGCGCAGGTGGCATGGGCGAGGTCTACCGCGCCCGCGATACGCGGCTCGATCGCGTCATTGCGATCAAGGTTCTGCCTGCTCATCTCACTGCCAATGAAGTCATGCGCCAACGGCTGGAACGCGAGGCCCGCGCGATTTCCAAGCTCTCGCACCCGAATATCTGCACTTTGCACGACATTGGGCAACAGGATGGCATCGACTTCCTCGTTATGGAGTATCTGGAGGGTGAAACCCTCGAGCAGCGCCTGAAGAAAGGCCCGCTGCCGGTCGATCAAACGAGCCGCTATTCTGCACAGATCGCGGAAGCTCTGGCTCATGCTCACAAGCTGGGAATCACCCATCGTGACCTGAAACCTTCCAACGTCATGCTGACGAAGGCAGGCGCGAAGCTGATGGACTTCGGCCTCGCGAAACAGTCCGAACTCGCCTCGCTCTCCGCTGCACTTACGGAGATGACAGCTGAGCAATCGAAGCTTACCGGCGAGGGCATGCTCGTGGGCACATTCCAGTACATGGCTCCCGAGCAACTCGAAGGCAAAGAAGCCGATCCGCGCACCGATATTTTTGCTTTCGGCGAGGTCATGTATGAAATGGCAACCGGCCAACCCGCATTCAATGGCGGAAGCCGCGCCAGCCTGATTGCCTCCATCCTTACAACCGAGCCCGTCCCTATCTCTCAGGGTCAGCCGCTCATTCCTCCTGCACTCGAACGGATCGTCCGCAAGTGTCTCGCGAAGGATCCCGACGAACGCTGGCAAAGTGCTGCCGACCTGGCCAGTGAACTGAAGTGGATGAGCACAGAATCCAGCGCGACACAGTTTACCGTTCCAGCGCGTGCAATCTCTCAGCCGAAGTTCGACTGGAAACTTTGCGGCATGATCGCGATGGCCCTGCTGGCGATCACCGCGCTTCTCTTACACTATTTCTCTCGTCCCA
>WNFI01059823.1_pt2 | contig 12327 bp, 9 predicted proteins | sample 5400471 | NCBI WGS metagenome assembly WNFI01 (sample SAMN13153348, study PRJNA577476) | soil metagenome | isolation source: 100 cm saprolite on Douglas fir-dominated hillslope | place: USA:California | collected 2013-09-17 | reverse complement strand
CTATGTGCTGCTTGCCCTCGCTGAGATAGCTCATCGGGTTGGACTGCACCCCCGCGCCGGTTTGAAAACGCCACAGCGATTTGCCGCTGGCCGCGTCGAGCGCCAGAAAGTCCCCTTCGTTGGTGCCCGCGAATAGCAGGCCGCCTGCGGTGGATAGCACGCCCGCCGAGGGCGCCGAAAAGATTTTGTACTCCCATTGAATCTCGCCCGACGCCGGCCGGAACGCGCGGATTACGCCGTAGCCGCGGTCGCCGGGGATGTCGCGGAAACCGCCGCCGTTAAACAGCGCGCCGGGTTTGTATTCGGCCTCGCCTTTGTAATAAACGCCGCCAGCCTCGCGCACGGCGACGTAAAACAGATCCGTCTTCGGGCTGTACGCCGGGCTGTACCAGTTATTGGCGCCGGCCGCGCCGGGATAAACCTTGATGCCTTCCTCGTTCGGTCCCATGTTCGGCACACGCACTGGCCGGCCGCGATCGTCCAGGCCCTTGGCCCACGTCTGATGAGCGTACGGATTGCCATGCAGGAACTCGCCGGTGGCGCGGTCCAGCACATAATAAAACGCGTTGCGGTTGGCGAACAGCAGGACCTTGCGCTCGCGCCCGTTAAACTTGGCCGTGGCCAGCACGGGGATCTCGGTCGAATCCCAGTCGTGCATGTCGTGCGGCGTGAACTGGAAGTACCATTTCAACTTTCCCGTGTCGGGATCGAGCGCCACCACTGAATCGGAGTATAAATTGTCGCCGGCGCGGTGCTCGTCGTTCCAGTCCGGCCCCGGATTTCCGGTGCCCCAATAGACCAGGTTCAGCTCGGGATCGTACGCGCCCGTCACCCACGTGGTCGCCGATCCCGTTTTCCAGCTATCGCCCGCCCAGGTTTCGTTGCCCGGCTCGCCCGGCCCGGGAATGGTCCAGAAGCGCCACGCCTGCTTCCCCGTTTTTGCCGAATAGGCGTCGATGAAACCGCGGACTCCATATTCGCCGCCCGCGATTCCAACGATGATCTTGTCTTTGACAGCTAGCGGCGCAACCGTGATGGCGTAGGCGGTCTTGTAATCCGCTACCACGGTGTCCCAGCGAACCACGCCAGTCTTCGCGTCCAGCGCGATCAGGTGCGCGTCCACGGTGCCCACGAACACCAGCTCGTCGAGCAGCGCCACCCCGCGGTTCACTTGCCCGCAGCACACGCGTATGTCTTTGGGCACGGCACGCTGAAATTTCCAGAGCGGCCGGCCCGTGCGCGTATCGAGGGCCGTCACGTTGCTGGGCGGCTCACTGATATACATGATGCCGTCGGCCACCAGCGGCGTCGTCTCCACCGGCGCCGCAGTGGTGGTTTGGTAAACCCACACCGGCTTCATTTTTTGGACATTGCCTGTGTGGATCTGGTCGAGCGCCGAGTGGCGCTGTGCGCTGTAGTTGCCCGAGTACGTCAGCCAGTTGCCTGGCTCGTGCTCGGCCGCGCGAATGCGGTCGAAGCTCACTTGCGCCGAGGCCGAAAAGCACGCCGCCAGGCTGCATATGACAACACTCTGAAACACCTTCATTGCGGACCTCGCAGCGAAACCAGGTAGGCGATTAAATCGTCCATGTCGCGATCGTTCAGGCGGCCGCGATAACTCGGCATGGGCGTGCGATCCGTGTGCTTCTCGAATGTGGAGAGCTCCTGCTTCCAGAAAGAGTGGAGGTTGTCGGATAGGTCGCGCAACTGGATGGAGTAGGTATCCTCGTTCAGTACGATGCCGGTGATGCGCCGGCCGGCGCTGGTGGCGACTTCAGCCATCGTGAATTCCTCGGGCAAATTCGCCGCCGGGTCGAGCAGCGCCGCCCGCATGTACGCCGCGCTCCGGCGCTCGCCAATCTCGGTGAGCGGCGGTCCCACGCGCCCGCCTTCGAGCCCCACGGCATGGCAGCCGGCGCAGCCTTTAGCGTGGAAGACTTCGCGGCCCGCGGCCAGATCGCCCGGAACGCTCTCTGGCGCCATGCGGCCGAGCGTCCTCACATGCGCGGCCACCTGCCACATTTCGTGATCCGTCATGCCCCAGGCTCCCGGCATCTCGGTGTTTGGAATGCCGTCGCGGATCACTTGAAACAGCGCCGCATCATCGGCCGCGTGCGGCAGCCTGGGCCGGGCCAGATTGGCTCCGCGCCCGCCGTTGCCCTTGGGTCCATGGCAGGGCGCGCAATTCGCCGTGAACAGACGCGCGCCGCGCGCAAAATCGGCCGCGCTGGTGAACGGATTCTCCTTGGGGATCGGGGCGTCTGTCTGCGCGCTCAAAGGAACAAGAAACACTACCGGCAGCAACCTGAATTTCCACGCCAAGCCACACCTCGTAAGTGCCGAGGAGTATATCACGGGCGTGCGTGCAGTAGAATGTTAGTTATAGGCTGATGCTTTCGATCGTCATTCCGGTCCACAACGAGGAGCGGTCCATTCTGCCCTTGTACGACCGGCTGACCTTAGTTCTCGAATCCGTTCGCCGCCCTTACGAAATCCTGTTTATCGACGATGCGTCGACCGACCGCAGCTTCGAGCTGCTGGCCAACCTGGTCGAGACCGATGCGCGCTTGAAAGTGATCCGTCTGCGCCGCAACTTCGGGCAGAGCGCCGCTCTTTCCGCGGGATTTCACGAAGCCAAGGGGAAAATCATCATCGCCATGGATGGCGACCTGCAGCACGCGCCCGAAGATATCCCGGCGCTGCTGGCGAAAATCGACGAGGGTTTCGATATCGCCAGCGGCTGGCGCAAGGAGCGCGTCGATAATCCCATCACCCGCAAGATTCCCTCGCGCATCGCCAACTGGCTGATGTCGCGCGCCTCGGGTCTCGATTTGCGCGATTTTGGCACCACGTTCAAGGCCTATCGCACCGAAGTGTTGCAGGACGTGAACCTATACGGCGAGCTGCACCGCTTCATTCCCGCGCTGGCCAGTTTCTATGGCGCGCGCGTGGCCGAGGTGCCCATCCGCAACACGCCGCGCGCCGCCGGCGAATCGCATTACGGTCTCGGCCGCACGTTCCGCGTCCTGTTCGACATTCTGACGATCCGTTTTCTGTTGCGGTATTTTACGCGGCCCATGCATTTCTTCGGGGCGCTCGGCCTTGCAGGCACGTCGCTTGGTTCTCTGACGCTGGCCTACTGCGCGGGCGACAAATTCATCAACGGCCACGACATCGTGCTGGAGCATGGACCGCTGATGTTGGCGGGCGGGCTGCTCTTGCTGGCCGGCCTGATGATGTTCTCGACCGGCCTGCTCGGCGAAGTCATGATCCGAACTTATTTCGAAAGCCAGGATCGCCGCATCTACGCCATTCGCGAAATCCTGACGCAGAAAAAGCGCGGCGTGGTGGACGAAGCGGGCCGTTAGTAGCTCCCGACAGGCCGCGGATTTACGTAGATGAACGCCGGCAGAAAGCCAAGTAACTCAGCTTTATTTTATCCGCGTTGATTCGCGTTCATCCGCGGCTACCGCCTTTGTGGTTCGCCGTTACAGCTGCTTCCCGCGTCCCCAGTACTCGTCGAATAATCCCTTCATCGCTTCGCCCATGCCGCCGTGATCGAACACCAGCGCGGTCCAGCTGGGGCGCGTGATCACCGGGTCGAGCAGCGCGATCAGGCCGCGGTTGCCGTCGAATAGCGCGAGTTTCATGGGGAGCGAAGGAACCTGGCGTACTTCCACGCCGGCTGCCGAGTAATCGCCCAGCCGCTGGCGATGCCCGTCATCGAGCGTCGCCGATTCCAGCAACAACCGGCAGGCTACGCCGCTCTGGCGCGCGTGTTTGACCAGCTTCTCGTCCAGCGGATCCACCGCGTACGGCGGGCGCGAAAACTCCAGATACTCCGACTTCACTTCGGAGAGCATCTTGCGGTATTCCGCCGCGGTCTGCGCGGGCTCGGTGACGATGCGAAGATAATCCAGCGTGCCGCGTCCGCCTTGGCCCTCCGAGTAGAGCGACTTCAGGTCGTCCATCAAACCCGAGGCCACGCGGCTCTGATCGGTGAGCTCGTGCTCCATCGACTGCCGCCGCCGCGAGAGGTAGCTCGGAATGGCGAGATCCGGCTCAACCGCCGAGAACAGCTTGGTCTTCTCCTGAACGACCTGCGCAAAACCCTTCTCCACCAGGCTGTCGAGGACTTCGTAAATCTTCTGCCGGGGGACGTGCGCGCGCGCCGCCAGTTCCAGCGCTTTGAATTTAGGATGACCGAGAAGAACCAGGTAGGACCGGGATTCGTAGGCGTTTAATCCCAGCTGCTGCAATCGGCGCCAGAATCGCTGAAACTCCACCTCCACTAATGCGTCGCCCATCGAATCCTAACGATACCAACAAGAAGTCCAGTCCACAAAGGTTATTATTGGCTCCGCGGGAGCCTCTTTCTGGCTTCCCGAGCCGTGTTTTGCCCAGCCTATTAACTTAGTAGATACACCGCATGTACGACTCTCGATATCAGGGGAAAACCCTCATGGTTCTAGGGGTTACAGACATTGACTTAGTACTAGTCGGACCCTACAATTGAGCCAGTGTACCGCCACGATGAGCGCCATAACTCCTACCGACGAAGCCGCCGCCGCAGACTCCGATAAGCCCACCGGGCCCATCAGGATTGTGATCGCCGACGACCATCCGATCTTTCGCGATGGCCTGCAAAAACTGCTTTCGGTCGAGAAAGATTTCGAAGTAGTAGCCGTGGTTGGCGATGGCGACGAAGTCTTGCGCACTGTCAACGAGCATCATCCCGACGTTCTGCTGCTCGATTTGCAACTGCCGGGCACTCACGGGCTGAGCATTCTGCAACAGCTGCAGATCGCCCAGAACACCACGACCAAAGTAATCGTGCTGACGGCTTCCGACGACCGGAACGAGTTCGTGCAGGCCATGAAGCTGGGCACATGCGGAATCGTGCTCAAGCAATCGCCCACCGAACTTCTACTCAAGAGCATTCGCAGGGTTTATGCGGGAGAGATCTGGCTGGATTCAAGCACCACGGCGGCTGTGGTGCGACAGCTCGCCACGGGCGACGACCGTAGTACTCCGGGCCCCCGCAACGGCCGTGTGCGCGAGCGTTCTCCGCTCAGCCAGCGGGAGCGCGAGATCGTGGGGCTGGTGGCCCAAGGCTTCAAGAACAAGGAAATGGCGCAGAAGATGTTCATCAGCGAGCAGACGGTCAAGAACCATCTGCACAATATCTTCGACAAGCTGGGAGTTTCCGACCGTCTGGAATTGGCGCTATACGCGATCCACAAGAAACTGCACTTAGGCTAGCCGAAACGCTCAAACCGCGACGGTGGCTTCTTTCGAACCGTACTCTTTCAACTTGTTGTGCAGGGTTTTGAGGCTGATCCCCAAAATTTCAGCCGCGCGCGTCTTATTGTTCTTGGTGTGTTCGAGCGTGCGCAGAATCAGGCCCTTTTCCGCCTCTTCCACCGTGGTCCCGATGGAAAATTGAACCGAGTCGCTCGGCGCGGCGGGGGTATCGGTTGCCGTTGCCGTGGTGGCCGTGGCCGGAGCCGCCGCCCGATTTTGCAGCAGCGCCGGCAGGTGCTTCATCTCAATCGTTCCTTCACCCGCCAGAATCACCGCGCGCTCCAGCACGTTGCGCAGCTCGCGCACGTTGCCCGGCCAGTTGTGCCGCAGGAACCCTTCCGTCACTTCCTGCGAAACGTCGCTCACCTTGCAACTGTGCTTGCGGTTTAACTCGCCGATCAGAAACTCGGCGATGCTCCCGATATCGTCCCTTCGTTCTCTCAGCGGCGGCAGATGGATGTGGAACACATTCAGCCGGTAGTACAAATCTTCGCGCAAGTGCCCGCCGCGCACGGCCTCTTCGGGGACCTTGTTGGTGGCCGCCACCACGCGCACATCCACCTCGAATTCCGTCTTTCCGCCGAGACGGCGTACTTTCGAGTCTTCCAGAATGCGCAGAAGCTTGGCTTGTGTGAGCGCGGGCATCTCGCCGATCTCATCCAGCAGCAGCGTGCCGCCCTGCGCTACTTCGAAGCAGCCCGCGCGCCGTTCGGAAGCCCCCGTGAACGAGCCTTTCTCATGCCCGAACAGCTCGCTCTCGATCAGCGTTTCCGGCAGCGCGGCGCAGTTGATGGCGAAAAACGGCTCCTGCATGCGCGGCGAAGTCCCCACCATTTCGCCCAGCGACCCCTTGTAAAGCAGCTGCCGCTCGAGAATGCGGTTGGTGGTGCGCAGGCTATTGTGCGTTGCCGCCCGCCGCAGCAGCACCTGCAGCACGTTCGACTGCACCGGCTTTTCGAGAAACCAGAAAGCCCCCAGCTCGTGCACCGTGCGCACGCCCGTTTCAATGCTGCCGAATGCCGTCAGCACGATCGAAGGCGGCGCGTCCGACCCCATTTCCTTCAGCTTCGCCAGGAATTGGTAGCCGTCCATGCCCGGCATGTTGAGGTCGGTCACAATGACGTCGGGAGAAAAACTGGCGACTTTTTCCAGCGCTTCGCCGCCTTCCGAAGCCGTGTCGGCCGACATTCCCCAGGCGTTGACCATGCCGGCCAGGCCCGTCCGCTGGCTGACCTCGTCATCCACGATCAACACCTTTAAGAGCTTATCCACTGGTTCCATTGTATCGTTCCGGGCAAGCGGGCGACCTGGTTGAGTCAGTAGGCCCAGGAAAAGGTACCAGAACCCCCAGTCCCGTGCCGATTCCGCCTCTCTCAGCTGCGTATTTTTTTCAGCATCTTACAGCACTGAGTGATAATAGAATCAGGTGGGAGGCGCCGCCAAGCGGTTTAGCGCCCCAACCGTGCTTTTCGATACAGCCCTATGATGGAAGCGCTCATCCGTCGCGCGCGTCGGCGCTACATTGCCAATCAATTTTTGTCGCAGGGCGCGTACGCGTTGAGCGCGGGCATGGCCGGCGTGATTCTGCTCCTCATCGCCGGCACGCAGATTCTGGACTGGCCTTTCCTCATCGCCATCATCGGCGGCACGCTCACCCTCGGCATATTTCGCACGCTGCGGCGCGTTCCTACGCCTTACGTGATTGCCCAGCTTGTCGACCGGCGCCTGCTGCTGGCCGACACGCTTTCCACGGCGTTGTTTTTTGCGGACGGCGGCGCGAAAATCTCCGCGCCCATGCGCGATGAGCAGCGTGCGCAAGCCGAGCAGGTGGCGGCGCGCGCCGACGTGAAACGCGCCATCCCGTTTGCCATGCCGCGCGCGATCTATTCTCTGGCCGCGCTTGGCCTGGTGGCGTCGGGCTTGTTTGCGCTGCGCTACGGCATGAGCCGCTCCCTCGACTTGCGCGCCCCGCTCGCCCGCATCGTGATGGAGACGTTCGGCGGCAATCCGCAAGAAGCCGCGTTGCGCAAAGATGTCCGCAAGCCGCGGCCGGACGGCCCCAAGCCCATCGGCCTGTCACTGCCCGAAGGCGAATCGCCCAGCCCGCAGCCGCTCGATCCCGCGGCCGATTCGGCGCTCGACACCGTCGGCGTGCCCGACGCCTTGAACGACCCGCTCAGCCAGAATCAGAAGAACAGCCAAGCCAAGACCGAATCGGCGTCGACTGAAAAAGCCGAGGGCGCCCAAGGCGATTCCGAAGCCTCCGAGGGAGCCGACGCCTCGAGCGGCGAGAGCCTCTCCGACAGCCCGCAGGGCGCCAAGAATGGCAAGCAGGCCGAAGCCGGCAACCAGGGGTCGCCCTCGCAATCCAATTCCGATCAGAACTCGAGTCTGATGTCCAAGCTGCGCGACGCCATGTCGAACATGCTTTCGAAAATGCGCCAGCAGAACGGCGGTGGATCGCAGCAGCAAGCCAACGCCGGGCAAAGCGAGCAGAAAGCAGGCGCGCAGCGCACCGGAAAACAGAATGGCGCCTCCGGTGAGGGCCAGCAGCAGGCCAACGGCCAGCAATCGAACGAAATGGACGGCCAGCAGGCGAGCGCGGAGGGCAAGAACGGCCAGAACTCGCAGGCGCAGGGCGGCGGCCAGAGCGCCGATCAAAAGGGCGCCAACCAGCCGGGCAGCGGCATCGGCCGGCAGGATGGGAACAAGGATACAAAACTCGCCGAGCAGATCGCGGCCATGGGAAAGATCAGCGAGATCATCGGCAAGCGCTCCGCCAGCGTGACCGGCGAGATCACGGTCGAAGTGCCCTCCAGCCAGCAGCGCCTGCAGACGCCCTACTCGCAGACCAATGCCACCCACGCCGACGCCGGCGGAGACATCAGCCGCGACGAAGTGCCGGTGATCTTCCAGCAGTACGTGCAGCAATACTTCGAGCAGATCCGCAAACAGCCCGCGCCTAAGCCCGAGACCACCACGCGAAGCAAAGCGCAGACGCCGGGGGCGAAGACGCAGCCGCCTTCGTTATAGGCAGGAGGCAGGGTTTAAGAAACCGGTCACCATAAAAGGGACAATATAGTGTTAACTGGGTCATCGCTTTACAGTATTCGTCTGATGCCTTTGGATAAGGGTCTGCATCACAATTGCCGTAGGGTTGCATCGGTTCTCTGGCCGGGGTACCATCAATCCTACCGATTACGACGATTCTCATGGTGCTTGCGGTCGATAAGAAATTAGGCGCCGCAATGGAGAACGCAAATGCCGAAAAAGAATGATTTTGAAGTTAGGGTCGTTGAAAGAGAGGCCCTTCCAGTTGCCATAACAACAGCTTTAGGAACGGGGACTTCCGCGAAGTGGACCTACCTCTCAGTGACATTGCCTTGTGTAGCGGACGAGACACTCAAGATCATCCCTGCGCCGCGGGTGGTTGTCCACGAGACAAGTCGATAACGTTTCCGCCTTTAGCGTCGCCAGCGCTGGTTCCTACATTTACGTTCATTTGTTGAACTTGGCGCTGATTTTGCATTTGAGTCAATGTAATTTTCAACTCTTCGACCCTTGCATTCGTTTTCTTTGATGTCGAGTCGGCGCGTCCCGCTTTTACAGCAGCAATAATCGAAGCGATCAAGCCTGCCAGCGATGTCACTGCACCGGCGATCACCGTTACCAAGCCCGTGATGTTTTGAACGGTCGGGACTTCACTTATCACTTATCAAATCGCCGGTTGTGCTTGCACTGGTGGCTGCGTCACTAGAAACCCAACCGCTTTTGCTAATTCGTCGCCGATAAAAACGTTGAAGCTGTACAGCCCAAAATCTGGTATTGGAAGGCCCGCAATACCAAACTGTACTTCTGCCGCGCCCGTGTCGCCCAAGTCTACGTTGCCCTCAAACTTAACCAGCTGGCCACCAGTTGGCCGGACAACCTCGACGCGAAATGCAATATGCTCTCCCGGTTGGCCAACGATCTTCATTGCCAATGCCGATTGGTGTTGAACTGATGGGACCGCTTGCGTAAAGATGCGATCAAATACGCCGATCAGGCATATCTTGCGACTTACGTCGAGGAAGGCATAGTCGCATAAAATCGCCCAGTCACATTCAGCCATTGTTGTTTTCTCCTTAGCCAGATACCATCTTGCAGTGAGACTACAGAATTTCGGTGGTTGTGCATTCGGCAGTTCCCCCCTACTCCCACGCCCGCTTCGCCACGCCCTTATCCCGGTCTTTCACGCGATCGTAGAGGTACAGCGTCGACACCGTGCCGAGCGCCTCGTTGTACAGGCTGACTTGGCCGAGCGCTTCCCGCAGATCTTCCTGAAAATCGTGGAGGCCGCGCAGGTCGGCGGCTAGCGCGGGCTGGCGCTTGCCTGTGGGCGTCAGGAAAAATTTCTGAAAGCCGCCGTCGGTGAGCACGCCGATCTCGCCTTTCACTAGGATGCCCGCGGGCTCGACTACGCCTGGCTCCGCGTCCTTGAAGTCGAGCACCACCGCGTAGCCGTTGCGCGTGAAGCGCACCTGGCGCGAGCCGGCTTGCGTGGTCACGATAAATCCGGCGCGCCTGGCCTGGTCCAGCCGTTCATCCAGCGTCAATTCTTTGGGGCGATCCCGGCGAAAAAACATGTCTCTATTATAATTTGCCCATGCCCTTTATTCTTTCGCTCGACGAAGGCACCACCAGCGCGCGCTCGGCTCTTTACGATGAACAAGGCCGGTCGGTGGCCATGGAGTCGGCTACGTTCGACACGAAGTATCCACATCCGGGATGGGTCGAGCAGGACGCGCTCGAGATCTGGCGCGCGCAATTGAAGTCGGCCCGGCGCCTCGTGGAGCGGGCGCGCGTGGCGCCGACCGACATCGTGGCTGTGGGCATCACCAACCAGCGCGAGACGACGGTCGTGTGGGATGCGCGGACCGGCGATCCCATCGCGCCGGCCATCGTCTGGCAGTGCCGGCGGACGGCGGAATATTGCACGCAGCTCGCGGCGTCGCCCCAGGCGCGCGAGATAACGAGCAAAACCGGCCTCGTCATCGACGCCTATTTTTCGGGAAGCAAAATTCGCTGGATTCTCGAAAACGTTCCCGGCGCCCGCCGCCGCGCCGAAAACGGCGAGCTGCTGTTCGGCAACATCGATACCTGGCTGATCTGGAAGCTCACCAACGGCGCGGCGCATGTCACCGATCCCTCGAACGCCTCGCGCACCATGCTCATGAATCTGGCGACGGGGGATTGGGACGACGATCTGCTTCGCATCCTCGAAGTGCCGCGCGCCATGCTGCCGCGCATCGTGCCCTCTAGCGGCGTGGCGGGAGAGACCGAACCGGAGCATCTGGGAGCGCGCATTCCCATCGCTGGCATCGCCGGCGACCAGCAGGCGGCGCTGGCCGGGCAAGCGTGCTTTCGCGCCGGGTTGTCGAAAAATACATACGGCACGGGCTGTTTCGCGCTGCTGCACACGGGAGCGCGCGCCCCGGTCTCGAAGAACCGGCTGCTGGCCACGCGCGCGGCCTCGACCGACGCGAGCGCGCAGTTTGCCATCGAAGGCAGCGTGTTCATCGCCGGCGCCGCCATCCAGTGGGTGCGCGACGAGATGAAAGCCATCGCCACCGCCGCTGAATCGGAAGCCGTGGCCGCGTCGGTGCCGGATAATGGCGGCGTGTATTTCGTACCCGCGTTTGTGGGGCTGGGCGCCCCGCATTGGGATCCCGATGCCCGCGGCCTCATCACCGGGCTGACACGCTCGACCGGACGCGCGCACATCGTTCGCGCGGCGCTCGAAAGCATCGCCTACCAGACGCGGGAGCTGGTCGAAGCCATGCAGGCCGATGCCGGCGAACCGTTGCGCGAACTGCGCGTGGATGGCGGCGCCGCCGTGAACGATCTGCTGATGCAGTTCCAGTCCGACATTCTGGGCAAACCCATCGTGCGCCCCGTCGACGTCGAAACCACGGCGCTCGGCGCGGCCTACCTGGCGGGCCTGGCCACCGGATTCTGGAAAAGCGTCGCCGAAGTCGAGAGCTTCTGGCGCGCCGAACGCCGCTTCGAGCCGCATATGCATGCCGAAAAGCGCGATCGCTATTTCGGCGAGTGGAAAACCGCCGTATCGCGCGCGCGACGGTAAGAATTAGTACCGCCGTCATCGTGAGATTTCATCCGTTCATCGATGTAAAAAATAAGTTAATTCTTTACGCCAGGATATTCCTTTCCGCATACTTGCTCTATTCTGAGTTACCGGACTAACAACATGAAAAAAACGACTGCGCTATTGGCTCTCTGTCTGTTCACGCTCGCAGCCTCTGCTTCCCTGCGGGCCGCCAATGCATTCTTAGTACGCAACCTGGTCTCGGATATCCCGGAGCTCGCGGACCAAACCGACGCCAACCTGGTCGGCGCGTGGGGCATCTCCGAATCGGCCACCAGTCCTTTCTGGGTCTCCGACGCGGGTAAGGGCGTGGCCACGCTTTACAACTCGAGTGGAGGAGTGATCCCTCTCGTGGTGGCGATACCGCCGGCCAAGAGCGGAGGCGCCGGCATACCTACGGGCACCGTCTTTAACACTTCGACAGGCTTTGAGGTTGCTACCGGAAAACCCGCGGCGTTCATCTTCGCCACGCTGGATGGCACGATATCCGGCTGGAATTCTTCGGTCGATCGCGGAAATGCGATCGTCAAAGTGAACAACTCGAGCGCCGGAGCCGCCTATACAGGTCTGGCCATCGGTACCAGTAATTCCAATACCTTCCTGTACGCTGCCAATTTTCACGCGGGAACGGTCGACGTGTTCGACAGCACGTTCGCCGCCGCCATGCCCGGGACTTTTAAAGACCCCATGCTGCCTACCGGGTATGCCCCGTTCAACGTTCAGAATCTCGGCGGCAAGCTGTACGTAGCCTATGCGCTCCAGAACGCGGACAAGAGCTTCGCCGCGTCTGGCGCCGGCAATGGATACGTGGATGTCTTCGACACGGCGGGCACTTTACTCGGGCGTCTGATCTCCACCGGACACCTGAACGCGCCCTG
>WNFI01047931.1_pt1 | contig 12327 bp, 10 predicted proteins | sample 5400471 | NCBI WGS metagenome assembly WNFI01 (sample SAMN13153348, study PRJNA577476) | soil metagenome | isolation source: 100 cm saprolite on Douglas fir-dominated hillslope | place: USA:California | collected 2013-09-17 | reverse complement strand
GATGGTGAAGGATAGACCAAAATGGGTGTTCTCATGCCTTGGATTGCACCAAAGAGTTCGACTGAGTAAGGAGAGCAAGGCATTGGGAAAAAGGATTGAGTCCCTGCGCCATCCAGGTGCCAAAGAGACTGGCCAATCCCATGCGCGTTTGTGATCCTTTAGGGGAACGGGAGCCGCCGCTGATCTTGCGTGCAATCACCAGAGGGCGCACACTGCGCTCAGCCAGATTGTTATGCGCGGGAACGCCTGGTACCGCCACGAACACAAAGAGTTCGGGTAAAAAATTCGCCACGCGTTGGCACAAGACCTGCTGAGGCGCAGTCGTGCCTACATAGGACTGGCAAATAACCCACAGTTGCTGCTCGAAGACATGCTGCTGTGCGAGACGCACCTGTTGAAGCTGGCGAAAAGACAAGCTGGGGTCTGGTTCTTGTGCTACCCAAGTTACGGCCTGGTCATACACGTCTTTAACGGCTTTGGCCCAATTCCAGACCTCCTCATGCTCCGGGAATTTTTCCTTGAGTTGGTGGATAGCACGCAAATAATGTGCCCAGCAACGTTGATGAAACCCTTGATGGATGTTGTAGCCCGCATAAAAATCGCTGCCCAACACTCCCTGATATTGGTCTCCAATCAAATGTTTGACCACTTCTCCTGCACGCGAGTGATGATACTCGTAGTATCGCACTGTTGGAGTACTGACACTCCAGATGTAGCCGTTGATCCCATCCTCTCGCCAGCCCGTCTCATCGGCTTGCACTGCTGGACTCGCACGAAGCGTGACCTTCAGATGGTTGAGAAGGGGTTGGGCATGGGCCACGAGACGGTGGAGAACCTCCACGATCTCTCCAATGCTCACCTCAAATCCGTACAAGGTGTGTAGCAGTGTGCGGATCTGCCGAATGGGCAGACGCATCACGGTGCGCAACGTGGCGATCAGACTGCTCAGCCGCACGCCAATGCGCCCCTGCCCAAGCACTTCGGCGTGCAAATCCACTGGCGCTGCGTGCCATTTTTGACACGACGCACACCAGCCCTGGAAAATCCGATGGTGGATGACCGCCACCGGCTCAGGTGACGGAATATCAATCACCTCTCGCGCCCGTGCCAGACTGATGCCGCCCAGGCGCAAGTGACAATCGGGGCAGGTGACGATCCGATGCTCCACGATCTGTGTTGGCACCGCACGCATACGTCCGTGATTGTGCTCCGCTCCACGCTTCTTGCGCGGCTTCTTTTCTTCCGTCTTTGGCTTTTTCACGTTCGCTTTGACAAACTCCGGGGGAACCGTCTTCTGCTTTTCCAGTTCCTCGATGCGGGCCAGAGCCAGACTGAGGGCTTCTCGCAACGCTTGGTTTTCCGCTCGGAGGTGAGCGATTTCTTCCTCTTGTGTCATCGCTTGAGTTTACCACAGAGGTCAAGTCTGAACATTTACGGAACCATTGGGTGCGCGTCAATTTTTGGCAGAGAGATAGGCAGGAGAAAAAGCAGATGGTAGGATAGGGGAAAGAGCATCAGGTATTGTCAACTTGGTAACGTAACTGAGCAATGTGCTAAAATAGCTTCATGCCAACAAACACTCCTCCTCCCAATTACAAAGGGTTCCGTTTCCCTTCTGAGATTATTAGCCACGCTATGTGGCTCTCTTTCCGCTTCTCGCTCAGTTTTCGCGATGTCGAAGAGCGGACGACGCCCAGCGGGGGATTGTCGTGACCTATGAAACAGAAACAATCGCTCCTCAAACACCATTAGCGTGAAGCAATATCAGCCTGGCTGATGCGAGCGCGCTCTTCTTCCGTCAAACGCCAGCCGAGCGCACCGACATTCTCGCTCGCCTGCCTTGCATTTTTTGCACCGGGAATGGGGATAATGCACGTGTCCTGGTGAACCAGCCAGTTGAGTGCCACCTGTGCGATCGTTTTCTCACGGGTATGAGCAATCTCTTCCAGCACGACAAACAACGGCTCCAATTTCTCAGGCCGTTTATCACGGGTGCCGTGCAGCAAACGCTGGACTACTGAGAGTGATCCTTTGGTATCTCCTAGTGGATCAAGTCTTGGGGCAATGCTCGTAAGTAAGCGCCGGGCGAATGGCATCGACACAGGCGCAGACCCGGGGCGATATTTGCCGCTCAGGACGCCTTGCTCCAGAGGACTATACGCAATCAGTGCCACATTCAATTCACGACAGGCATCCAGGACGCCGTTGGTCTCCGGGTAGCGATGCAAAAGGCTATAATGCATCTGGTTGGAAGCGAGTGGGATATTGTGACGAGCCAGACGTGCATGCGCTTGTCGCATCATCGCTGCACTATAGTTGCTTACGCCCACTGCACGCACCTTGCCCGCTTGTACCGCCTCCGCCAAAACATCCATGAGCGCGTCCACCTTGAGGAGAGGAGAGGGAAAATGGATTTGATAGAGATCGATGCACTCAACGCCCAGACGCTCCAGACTGTGATCCAACGCTCCTAGCAAGGCACGCGCAGAAGAACGTGTTCGGGAAAAACGGGTGAGCGGTGGCGCAAATTTACTGGCCATGACGATAGGACGACCATCGTCCCGACGGCATGCACCCAGAAGACGCTCCGATTCTCCATTCCCATACATTTCAGCCGTATCAAAAAAGTTAAAGCCAGCATCCAGGCAGGTACGATACGCCTGGGTTACATCGTCGTGTGTGTACGATTGACCATAGCCCCAGATGCTTTTATCGCCCCAACTCCAGACACCAATACCCAGAGCAGGGACAACAAGCTCTGACGCGCCTAATTTACGCTGATCGATATTGATCATAACTTACCCTTTCTTGTAACTCCTCGCCTTCGTTCACTACGACAACCACAATGGATTGTCGCCATGCGAAAGTGAGGACAAAATAGCGATCGAACGTTCATTCGTAAAGAATGAAAAACTAACGAGCGATGGCATCCCAACACGCCTTGGCAATCTGGGTAAGCGTTGTCTCATCTACACTCACCAGGCCAGCGGAGGATTGCCGGGCTAGCCTGAGCGCAACCCCAAGCGTGAATTCACCAATGACCTCAAGGGGGAGATCCTTGATCAAGTCCTGGGTACGCAGATCCGCAATCAGAGCATAGAGCGCTTTCCCTTCAAGAGGGAGATCCTTGATCAAGTCCTGGGTACGCAGATCCGTAAGCAGATCATCGAGCGTTCTGGCCTCATTCCGCAGCCCGGCATCCTGCTGTTTGGCTCTGGGTAAGCTTTCGTACTGTTCCACAAAAGCCATCTCCTGTGGATGAGTGAGGCAATAACGAAAGATGACCAACCAGAGCGATTGGAAACGCTTCGCCAATGGCTGCTGTGGGTCATCCGCAGCAAGCCAGACGCGGCCCATATCACCTTTGATACGCTGATAGAGTGAGGCAAGCAAGTCGTCTTTACTCTCAAAGTAATGATAAATGATCCCTGCACTTGCTTTGGAGCGTTTGGAAATCAGCGACATCGGCGTGTGTTGGAAACCGTGTTCTGCGATCAATTCCAACGCCGCCTGCAAGATGGCTTCGCGCTTGTCTCTTTTTTGTCCATTGTCTTCCTCTTGCATAGAACCTTCTCTTCTCGCGCGAAACTTCCAGCAGTTCCGCAAGTGATGACTGTCACTGGTCACGATCGGCGTGACCACTTGCGTTGACCACAAAACGGGCAGATGAGCAATCAAGATGAGAGTTTCGTGCCTTCTTGCCACTAGATCGAATAACCATTCTATTTATAACATACACGCATCACATTTGCAAGGAGCATCTTCGGGGCTGGCACAAATGTTGAACTCTTTCTTGCCAAGGGATCTACGAGGTATCGTTATTGGGACTTCTTCTCTCCTATCGTACTTACAACTGTAGTACTAGTATGCACTGCGAAATGGATAAAGTGGCTTGAGATGGCGATACAAGCTCAACAATAGTACGCTTCATTGTTGAGCTTTTTTATTGCTGTGCTTTCTTCCTCTGGGTGAGGGGTTATACCCCTTTGGCCTGAGCGATGTGGCGCAGATTACTGGCGATGACCCCCAGACCGAGCCACCGTTCCATCCCGTCCATCCCGTGATAGCGGCTTTTGCGCCACCCATAGTCCCGCCGCAAGCTTGCGATCCTCCCCTCAATACCCGCTCGCCACCGATACCCGCGCCGGAAGGCTCGTGTGCGTTCCAGAGCTTTGCGTTCCTCGGAGAGCTTACCGGAGGCCGGGATCGCCACCCGTTTGACTCCTGCCTCCTTCAGTTTCTCTTCCGTCTCGGCGCTATGAACCCCACGATCTCCCACCACCAAACGAGGGGGCCGGGCAAAAACCTGCTGGTGGTGGGCCACGGCATCGATGGCTTGCCCATGCTCAGTGGGATGCTCCAGGATCTGATACCGGGTGACCATGCCTCCCTCAATCTCGTCGAGCATGACGTGGCGTCCGAACTCGACCAGGGCTCCACCCTTGTGGCGGGGAATGGCGCGCGTGTGCGGCTCAAACAGGCTCAGCACCTTCTCCTCCGTTGCCACCTTTTTCTTCTCTAGCACCCGCCTGCGCGTTTGGGTGATGACCCGCTCGACCAGGGGGAGAACCTGTTCGGCTTGCTGCACCAACCGTTGGGCCACCTTCTCGGTCTCCTGACTCAGGACGCTCAGCACCTGGACCACCTTCTTTGCCTGGCGCACCATCTGTTCGGTGGTCTCCACCAGCTTCTCATACAGCTTCTTCTGCTCGGCCTCCTTGTCTTCCCCTTTGCGCCGCAGTTGCCGATGAAGCGTTTGCGCCGTGCGCCTCGCGGTACGCAGCCGGGAACGGCAGAGTTGCTGGGTCGACTTCCCCTGCGCCTGGACGAGCACTTTCGCTCCCTTCACCAGACGGGAGAGCACGCGTACACTATCCACCAGCAGGCCACTATCCGTCGGATGGTGGATCTCGGTTTGCACACACGTCGCATCCAGCCGCAGCTTGCGCCCTTTGGTCACTTTGGCCTGCCTTGCCAACGCGACCACCCGGTCGTTGAGGGCGTGCAGCGTCTCCGGGCGCAAGGTCTGCAGCCAACGGAGCAAGGTGGTTTCGTTGGGCACCCGCTCGAAGTACACCCGGCAGAACCAACGCAGGACCAGGCTGTCCTTCACCCGCGCCTCCGTTTCCCGATAGCTCCACTGGTACAGGTGTTTGCAGATGAGCATGCGCAGGATCACTTCCACCGGCGTGGAATGGCGTCCATGCACCAGCGTGAAGCGATACCGTTTTCCCAGGTCCGCACGGACTCCTTGATAGAGTTCATCATCATCGAGCAATTGGTCCAGTTGTTGGAGCACCGGGTCGGTCTGGGCGGCGACCTCTGGCACGCGGGCAAACACATCTTCGGGGGCTAGTACTAGGATGCTATTCACCATCACTTCGATGAATAGGAGAAGCCTCCTTTGCTCGACAAAGTGTGTGTTTTCGTTCCCTTTGTTTCGCCAGGGAGGCCCTTTTTCCTGGATCAAGGCCAGGTTCGTTTCTATTTGGACCTTTTGGGAAGTTATTCTTGAACATGAATCATAATGAGGCAGGGGTGAAGCAAGCGGCCTAGTACTAGTATCCCCTGCGAAATGGCTCCAGAAGCCTGAGGAGACTATATACCCTCAAGTATTCATTTGCTGATGATTGAGCTTCCATCTTGTTGGGCTTTACGCTCCTTTCCCGTGAGCAATATGCCTGAGATTACTGGCAATAATCCCCAGGCCCAACCAGCGTTCCATCTCCTCTTGCCCGTGGTAGGCACTTTTGCGCCAGCCATAATCGCGTCTCAGACTCGCGATGCGGCCCTCAATGCCTGCCCGCCAGCGATAGCCTCGCTTCCAGCGGCGAGTATGCTGTACTGCCAGGTGTTCCTCCGAAAGCTTGCCCACCTTGGGGATCGAAACCTGCTTGACTCCTGCGGATTCCAGGACATCTGGCGTTTCGGCTGAGTGGACTCCCCGGTCACCTGCGACCAGGTTGGGAGGATGCGTGAAAACCTCCTGGTGATGCTGCACCGCTGCGATAGCCTGCCCATGCTCACTCTCGATGCTCCAGAATCTCGTAGCGGGTGACGATACCTCCCTCCACTTCATCGAGCATGACCTGTCGTCCGAACTCGCGCCTCCGCGCCGCCTTTGTGCCGGGGAATCGCGCGCGCGTGCGGCTCGAAGAGACTGAGCACTGATCTCGGTCTGAGGGAACGTGCTTGCCCTCCAGGACCCGGCTGCGCGTTTGCACGATCACGCGTTTCACCAGCGGCAATACTTCCTCGGCCTGCGTGAAGAGCCGCTTCGCTTGCGCTTCGGGCTGCTGGCTGAGCGCCTCGACCACGCGTGTAGCCTGCTGTACCATGTGCTCCGCCGTCTCGATGAGCTTCTGATATTCTGCCCTCTGTGTCATGCGTGCGCAGGAGATTACCGATGGCCTGGTCGATCTGCTCATCCATATTGTTCACAAAATTGATGTCCGTGCAGAGAAGCGGGTTGAAGAAGAATATATGAACGAATTTAAGCGTGTGGCGAACAAAAAGGGCATTCTCTACCGCATTGCCGAAGCGGTGGTGGACCATCCCGACGAACCCGTCTCCAAAGTGGTGTTTCCCGTGGCCTCCGAGAAGCTCTTGCGGGACATCATCAAAGAGTACAAGGCCAAGAGCCCGGCTTTTCGCCAACAAGTACATACGATCATGCGAGCCTCCTACAGCCATCATTACCGGCGGATGGTCCCAGAACTGCTTGAGATCCTTGATTTTCGCTCCAACAATGAGCTGTACCGCCCAGTGATTCGCGCCATTCAACTGGTGAAGGATTATGTCCATAGCCCTCGGCAATATTACCCTGACCATGAGATTATCCCTATCAAGGAAGTGGTGACCGCCAAATGGCGCGAGTTTGTGGTCGAAAAAGAGGATGACGGAACGGAAAAGGTCAACCGGCTCAATTATGAGGTGTGTGTCTTACAGGCATTACGGGAACGAGTACGTGTGCGCGAGATCTGGGTTGTGGGAGCCAACCGCTATCGCAACCCGGACAATGATCTGCCCACAGACTTTAGCTCGAAGCGCGACACCTACTATGAGGCCCTCCACCAGCCGACCGAAGCAGACAAGTTTATCGAGCAACTCAAAGAGGACATGCGCAAAGCTCTCCGTTCGCTTGACGGAGCCATGCCCCGTATCCGTAACAAGGTCAAACTCCTACCGGGCCGCAAAAAAACCATTTGTCTCTCCCCACTCGATCCGCAACCCGAACCCCGCAATTTACTAGGACTCAAGCAGGAAGTGGGCAAACGCTGGCCGATGACTTCCCTCTTGGATATGCTCAAAGAGGCCGCTCTGCGCACGAACTTCCCTGAATTGCTGACCTCCGTTGCCACGAGAGAACGCCTCCCGCGCGAGGTGCTGCATCGGCGGTTGATCCTGTGTCTTTATGGCCTGGGAACCAATACCGGCTTCAAACGCCTGCCCAGCGCTGATCCTGGCACCACCTACTCCGATCTGCGGTATGTGCGCAGTCGCTACATCCACAAAGAGCAATTACGCAATGCCATTGCTCACGTTGCCAATGCCATCTTTGAAGCACGGCGAACTGTTAACGGTCAAATATGCCACGGCTTTGCGTCTGGGAACGGCAGACACCGAGTCCATCTTACAGCGGTTTACCCGCAACAATCTTCAGCACCCGACGTATCAGGCGCTCGCAGAGTTGGGTCGTGCGATCAAAACCATCTTCCTATCAGTACCTCGAATCAGAAGAGTTGCGTCGGGAGATCCATGAAGGACTCAATGTCGTTGAAAATTGGAACTCTGCCAATTCATTTATCCACTATGGAAAAGGAGGAGAATTTACTTCTAACCGCCTGGATGATCAAGAGATTTCTATGCTTGCTCTGCATCTTTTACAGATTAGCCTGGTCTACACGTTATCTCGTGATTTTGGAGGCCATTTCGAGAATTGCCCCTGTGCAGCTTGAGCTTGCATTGTTCTTTACCAGGTGCATAGGATGAAGCATCGTTCACCTTTTAGGGCAGAACAGGAGAAGCTAACGATGGGAGCATTTACACCAATTCAATCGTCTCAGCCTCCAGGCCTCTTTCTGGTCATGGGGCCAGACGGCACCGAAGTCACGACCATCAATGAATTCCTGTTGCACTTAGTTCAATGTGGGCGATCAGCTTACACGCTCCGTTCCTACGCGCAAGGTCTTGCTCATTTTTTCGACTGGCTCCATAAAACCGGGCGCCAGGCTGATGAGGTTACGCCGCAGGTGATAGAAGCCTACATTACCGCATTCAGCCTCCAGGCAAAAGCAGGAGCTTGTTCAGTTGATCCTGCCAAAGCAGGGCAGATCAACCTGCTCACCCGCAAGTCTGCTCCTGGGAAAGAGCGGCAGCCGCGGACGATCAATCACCGCTTGAGTGTCCTGGCATCCTTCTTTGCCTACCGTATTCAAGCTGACACTGCCCAAGGAAGCGGCCCCTGGGTCAACCGCTCCAATCCGGTTCCGGCCAGTTCGTTACCTCAACAGAACACTCATGGAATGCCTGGCCGAGATATCCCCAGACGAGGAAAGCGAGGAGAACTACGCCGTCGCGTGCCCCGGCACCTTCCGCGACAAGTTGATCCTCCTCTGGCCCAGCAGTTCATCGATACAGCCCACTCCTGGAGAGACAAAGCTATCCTTACCTTGTTGTATCGCACGGGGCAGCGAATTGGCGATTGGAGCGAGTTCGCAGGTCGGCACGGCATTCTCGGCATGACCCTAGCTGACGTGGACGAGCAGACCAGCACCATCACCGTGCTGTTGAAAGGTGCGCGCGATGAGCATCGTGTCCCAGTTACCGAGGACTTCTGGCCACTGTACCATCATTACCTCTCTGCTGAACGGCCTGCTGATCTTTCGACGCCGGCGCTCTGGATCGGTCTTCGCAAAGGGAAGGGAGCGCCGCTGACCTACGCCTCCTTCGAGTCGGCGCTGCGCTATGTTGGTCGCAAACTGGGTGCCAACGTGAATGCTCATATGTTTCGTCATGCGCTTGCCCAGGCGCTCGTCGATCAGGGGCACCTCAAAGTCGCACAAGATTTGCTGGGCCATCAGCATTTGGAAACGACAGTAGATGTGTATGCATCAACTGACCACCGAGCACTTGCCGAAGCGCTGAGTGCAACGAAAGCTCAATTTGATCAGGAAGTGGTCCAGCAGAATCAGGTGAGAAGAACTGGTCGCGCCTCCCTACCCGAGGGACGCTATGTTTTCTCCTACGACGATCTGACGCTCCAGGAGCTCGATCAGGCGGCAAGGAGCCGACCAGAACATCCGTGAGGAAAAAGCCATGGTGACATTCCCAGCCCAAATTCGTTTGGAAGACATCCCGTATGAGGGGGATTCATTCCTCGGCCAGCTCACCTGCGCCCTGGGAGAGATGCGTTTCCATTCTCACGCTCGTCAACAAATCCTGCGTACTTTTGAACCTCTGCGGCGAACGCTCGATGCGTGTCCTGGCCTGACGCTTCAGGAACGATGGCAAAACTTTGAACAACACATCTGGCCGCAGTGGTTGGCTGGACAGGACCGACCTCTGGGAAAATGGTGGACCGGTGGTGTACGGGTTGCAGTCACGGCTCGTCTCGTCCGGCCCGGCTGGGAGCTGCTCTGCCACAGTAATACCGCGACCTGGATGAAGTCTCTCTCTGAGAACGATCCGCTCTTCCACCAGGTTCAGCGTCTGAAAGAGGCACTGGCCTCGCTCTCGTGGGCACGTCCGGAGATGCAGGCTGCTGCACTCAATGCAGGACTCCGCCTCTTGCTCTTCCATAGCTATCACGTTCTTGAGCAGATCACCGAACAGAATCTTCTGAACATTCCCGCTGCTGCGGAACTTGGCAGCGATACCCTCGATGCAGCACTCTGTTCATTGGGGATCTTCGCCAGAACCCCAAAACGAGCAGGGAGCCGCCACTTGCGCAAAGAACGTCTTTCCATCGAGGAGCTGGTGGCCCAATCGGCGATCCCAGAACAGTTTCAGGAGGTCACAGAGCTGTACCTCAAGATGTATACCGCACGGATCAGTTCGGCTTACCAAACGCTGCGGCACAAAGTGTATTCCCTGGCTCATTTCTGGCACTTCATTGCTGAGCGTTTCCCTGAAGTGCAGAGTTGCGCGGAGATCCTGCCGATTCAGGCGCGTGCTTTCATCCCGTATGCCATTGAACGTGGACATTCGATCAAGCGTGGGAAAGCGGAGGAGCAGGACGATCGCGTCACCGCCTGCAACTGGCTCATGAATGTGCGGGTGTTTTTTGCCGATATTTGTACCTGGGCAACAGAACCCGCTTCCCCGCTTGCACCCTTTGTGCCGCGTACGATCCCCTTAACACGGCATGATCTGATTGGTGTCGGATTTGAGCAGGCCCGCAGACGCAGCCAGGCTCGCATGACCACCGCCATTCTTGACCTCGAACGGGAAATGCCCAAGATCCGCGCCTACGCGTTGCAGCACTGGTCAGAAGCTGAAGAAGCATATCGACAGGCATCCGACAGCACGAAGAAACAAGCAGCAGCGCTGAGCGCATTTTGGGATTGGGCCTTACTGGAGTTGCTCGTTCAAAGTGGGTTGCGCGTGGAAGAAGCCTGCGAACTGACAACTCTGGATATCCTCAAACGAAAAATGCCTGACGGTCGAATGTACTACCTGCTTCACGTCAAACCATCCAAGTATGACCGCGCGCGGGTTATTCCCATTGGGGATGGCCTGGGGCGAGTCATCGCCGAGATCATCCGGCAAGTAAAACAGTTTTATGGAACGGCAACCGTCCCTTTCTGCGATCAGTGGGATTACCACGAATCGCTCCCGCTCCCGCGCGCGCCCTATTTACTGCAAGGCGCGGGTCATCCGAGCTGTCTTACTGCCCAGACCATTCGCGTTCGTTTGCGTCATCTCTCAGAGAAGTCCGGCGCGCAAACGGCCGCCGGAGAACCATTGGTGTTGCATCCGCATGATTGTCGTCGGGTCTTTGCCTCGGAACACTTAAACAACAATACACCAGTGCATGTGATCCAGGCTCTGCTTGGGCATGCTACCCTCGATACGGTCATGGTCTACGCGAAGTTGTATCCAGAGCACCTGGTCGATGAGTATCGGAAAGCTCTCCATGGGGTCTATCGTGCGGTCCATGGCGAGGAAAGCTTTCGCAACCCAACAGCGGAGGAATGGGCAGCGTTTGCAGCAAGCTGTAGCCTGCGTGACATGGGGACCCATGTGTGTGCCTTACCAGCAGGAGAATATTGCCCGAAAGGGTTGGTGTGTTTAGGATGCGTTCATGCGCAACCCAAAAAGAGCGCCGTTCCAACCTTCCGTAGAATGCTGGCCAGCCATGAGCGCGCCTTAGCTATGGCTCACAAACGGAACGAACCGGCTGGGCAAATTGCAGCACGAGAATTGGAGGTGGCACGTATCCGCCAGGCGCTGCGCCGAGCAGAGGAACTGACATTGGACGTAGCGGCAGCGATTGAAGAAATGGCTGAGGGGGTAATTCCTGAGTGAGTGGGATGCTGGAGCCAGGAAATCACGAGATAATATATTAATACCTTGATGATCCAGGATGTGCTCAAAGACGAGAGGCCGTAATGCGATGACATCCAACCGAACCCCACCAAAGAAGAAGGCCAAAGAACTGGCGAAGTACCTTCGGGCAGAGCGGGCCGACTACCCTTACCTCAAGAGCGTCTTTCGGGCGCTGCGCGAGGAGTTGGAGATTTCCGTCGAGCGTTTACCGCAACGCTTGCCAGAAGTCCCAACGGAGGAGGAGCTGCGCCGCTTCTACCAGGCCGTCTGGAATTGCCGCAACTTTGCGGATATGGTCCTCATCAAAACATTGTTCTACACAGGGGTCCGGGTCAGCGAACTGGTTGCCATTCGGATGACGGAGGTGGATATCGAACGTTGTCAGATTCGCATTACGCAGGGGAAAGGGGCGGCAGCCCTTGTCCCCGTCTCAACGCTGAAGCGACCGGAGCGGGCAGCACTCTGAATCGCACCCGCCAAAAACGCATCGGACGATGCATCCCGCACGCCGACTGAAACCGTTGCCTGGGCCCCTTTGCCTGTACATACCTTGACACGTATATGCTCTGTGGAGTATACTAAGGGAGTGGAACCTGTGTTCGAAATCATTGCGGAGCCGAACCGCCGCGCGATATTGAGCCTCCTGGTCTCGTCACAACAGTCGGTTGGAGAGATCGCGCGTCAGCTTCGTATGCCGCAGCCGACCGTGTCAAAGCACCTGCGAGTGCTGCGCGAGGCCGGTTTCGTGGAATCCACGGTGGACGCACAGCGCCGTCT
>WNFI01201283.1_pt1 | contig 12328 bp, 12 predicted proteins | sample 5400471 | NCBI WGS metagenome assembly WNFI01 (sample SAMN13153348, study PRJNA577476) | soil metagenome | isolation source: 100 cm saprolite on Douglas fir-dominated hillslope | place: USA:California | collected 2013-09-17 | reverse complement strand
AGCCGGAGCTCGCCGATGCTCATGGAAATCTCGTAGTGCTCCGCCTCGAAGCCGAAGGAGCCGGCCATGCCGCAGCACCCGGCGTCAATCTCGACGACCTCGGCGCCCGGGATGCTGCGGAGCAGGGCCGTCGTCGCGGCCGTGCCCGCGAGCGCCTTCTGGTGGCAGTGACCGTGGAACAGCACGCGGTGGCCGCTGACGGGATTCTCCTGCGGCAAGACGAGCCTGCCGTCAGCGACGGCCTCCAGGAGCAGTTCCTCGGGCAGTCGCGTGGCGGCCGCCACGGCCTGCGCTCTAGGGTCGCCCGGGAGCAGGGCCAGGTACTCGTCGCGCAGGGTCAGCAGGCACGAGGGCTCGACGCCAGTGACCGGGCAGCCGGATGCGACCGGTTCCGCCAGGGCAGCGACGATCCCGCGAGCCCGTTGCTTCGCCTGGTCGAGCAGTCCTTTAGAAAAACTTGCCCGGCCACAGCACCCGGCGTCGGCCAGCCGGACCCGCCAGCCAGCAAGCTCGAGCAGCTCGACGGCGGCTCTGGCGATAGCCGGCTCGGTGTAGCTGGTGAACGAGTCAGCCAGAAAGATCAGCTCGCCGGCACTGACGGCCGCGCGGGCCGACTCGGTCCGGCGGGCCGCCTTGGCCCGAGCCAAGCCGGTTTAGCGCCCTGATTGAACCGAAGGCTCTGGCCCTGAGCGGAACGCCGTGCCGGTCGTAGTAGGCGGCGAGCGCTTCTGATTTGAGCGCGGCCATGTCGACGCCGAGCGGGCACTCGCTCTTGCACGCCTTGCACTCCAGGCACAGATCGAGGATGCCGTGCAGGCGCTCGCTCGCCAGAGCCGCCGCGGTGTCCGGTTCCGTCAGCGCCTTGACCAGCGCGTTGGCCCGCCCTCTGGTGGAGTGCTCCTCCTGCCTCGTGGCCATGTAGGACGGGCACATTACCCCGGTGAGCGACTTCCGGCACAGCCCGATGTTCATGCACCGGTCAGCGGCGCCCAGCATTCCTCCGGCCACGTCGAACGACAGCCTGGTCGGCCGGCCAGGCAGCATGCCGCCAGCCTCTCGCGGCGGCTCGCGCACGTGCTCGGTCATCGGCAGGGCATCGACAATCTTCCCGGGATTCATCCGGCCATCCGGATCGAACAGCCGCTTGACCTCGCGCATCGCCTGGTACAGCTCGGGGCCGAACATCCGCTCGTTGAACTCGCTGCGCGCCAGCCCGTCGCCATGTTCGCTCGAGTTGACCCCGCCGAATTCCATCACAAGCTCGTGCACCTGCTCGGCGACGGCCCGCATACCGCCTGGTGTAGTCGGCAAGCCTGGCCGGCTCGACGGCCGTGTCCTCCACGAAGGCGAGCGGGCGCCGCGACCCGGTGCTCGCCGCCATCAGCAGCCCGAGACCAGCCTCGCGCACCTTGAGCAAGGCTGCTTGCGCTTCCGCGCTCGTCGCCCGCAACGTGAAGTAGCCGTGACCCCCTCGCTGCCACGCACGCTCCAGGCGGTCAAGCCCGGCAATTGCCTCGCCCTGGGTCTCGCCGTAGAAGGTGACGAACAGCAGCGCGTCGGGATCGCCTTGCAGGATCGACCCGAGCGCCCTGTACTCGATCTTGGTGCGAGACAGGTCAAGGATGGTACGGTCCATCAGCTCGACCGCCGCCGGTCGGCACTCCAGGGCGGGCTCTGTTGCCTCGATGGCCGCTTGATCGGATCGGAAATGGCCGACCGCGATTACCCGGTGGCGAGGAGCCGGGACCAGGCCCACCGAGGCCTGGATGAGGGTCACCAAGGTTCCTTCAGAACCGGTCACGAACTTAGCGAGGTTGAGCAGGCCCGCGTCAGGCTGGCGGTCCTCGTCCGGCGGGCCTGACGGCCGACCGGTCGCACCCGGTGGCGGCTTCCCGCCTCCGGCCAGCCAGTCGAGCCTGTATCCCCCGGACTGCCGCCAGAAACGGGGGTAGCCGGTCGCGATGGCGGCAGCGTGCTGGCGCGCAAGCCCGGGCAGTTCCCGGTACAGCGCCCCTTCAAGCGTCGCCGCCGCAGCCAACCACGTCCGCTGCTGCTCGGTGACCGGCCCGAAGGACGCGCGGCTGCCGTCCGACAGCACAACCTCAACGCCGCGCACGTGGTCGATCGTCATGCCGTAGCGGACCGAGTGACTGCCTGCGGAGTTGTTGCCGATCATGCCGCCGATCGTGGCCCGGTTCGCAGTTGAGGTGTCGGGGCCGAACCGGAGGCCGTGCGCCGCCGCGGCCGCGTTGAGTCGCTCTTGCACCACGCCCGGCTGCACCAGGGCGGTTCTGGCCTCGGCATCGATGTCGAGGATCCGGTTCATGTGCCTGGAGAAGTCGATGACGACGGCGGCTCCGACGGCCTGCCCGGCCAGGCTGGTACCCGCTCCCCTGGGCAGCACGGGCACCCCGGCCGCTGCCGCGACGGACACGACAGCGGCGACATCATCGGCGTCACGCGGGAAGACCACGCCGATCGGCTCGATCGAGTACATGCTGGCGTCCCGCGAATACAGATGCCTCGTGTACCCGTCGAAGCTGACCTCGCCGGACACCGCAGCCGCGAGCGCGGCCGCAAGCTCCACAGCGCCCATCCTCAGATCATCCCATTTGCTTCTGAACGATGGCACGGCGACATCATGAGCCCATGGAGCAACTCGATGGCAGGCATTTCCTGCAGATTCCTGGGCCGACTAACGTTCCTGACAGGGTGCTGCGTGCGATGTCAGCGCCGACCATCGACCATCGCGGGCCCGAGTTCGCTGAGCTTGCCAAGCAGGTCATCGCCGGCCTCGCCGACCTATGCGGCACGAGCCGCCCTGTGGCGCTTTACCCGTCGTCGGGCACCGGCGCTTGGGAGGCCGCGCTCGTCAATACGCTATCGCCGCGAGATACCGTGCTCGCCTTCGACACCGGCTATTTCGCGGCGCTGTGGCGGGCCATGGCCGGGCGACTCGGGCTGCGGGTCGAAGTGGCTGAGGGAGACTGGCGGCGCGGCATTCAGCCAGACATGGTCGCCAGCCGGCTCGCGGCCGATCGCGAGCACCGTATCAAGGCGGTCATGGTCGTGCACAACGAGACCTCCACCGGCGCGACCAGCGCGATCCCGCCCGTAAGGGCCGCGATCGATCAAGCCGGGCATCCCGCGCTGCTGCTGGTGGACACCGTGTCCTCGCTCGGCTCGGTGGACTACCAGCACGACGGCCAGGCTGCCGCGAAGCTACTGGGACTGGCGACCCGTGCTCGCCGCTGCGGACACAGGTCAGTTCCCGTACACCCCCGCGACCAACCTGCTCTTCGGGTTGCGAGAGGCGCTCGCCATCATCGGAGAGCGGGGCAGACAAGCGATATTCGCGCGGCACCGCCGGCACGCGGAAGCCATCAGGCGGGCGGTCCGCGGGTGGGGGCTGGAGATCTGGTGCCAGGATCCTGATGCCTACTCATCGACGCTGACAGCGGTGCTGCTGACCGACGGTCACGACGCTGACCTTGTGCGCGAGCTCATCCTGAGGCGATTCAACATGTCGCTTGGCGCTGGGCTCGGCAGGCTGGCCGGTCGGGCGTTCCGAATTGGCCATCTCGGCGACATGAATGACCTCATGCTGGCAGGCACGCTGTGCGGAGTCGAGATGGGGCTGACCGCCGCGGGAGTCCCGCTGGCAGGCAGCGGCGTCCTCGAGGCGCTCAGCTACCTGGGCCCTTCTGCGGCGTGACGACGCCTCGCACGATCCCGCGCGCGGTCAGGTCTGCTGGCGTGAGCCTGAGCAGGTCGGCGATCGCCGCGGCATCGGCAGAGTCGCGCTTCAATATCGACGTGGCAAGCTCTGGAGCGGCCACGGACAGGTAGCCATCGGGCGATATCCACGAATCGCCTGGAGAGCAGAGCGCTATGGCGCCGCCCGACACGCCATCGCCCATCACCACGGACGTGATCGGGACGGTGCAGGACCTGACGGCGACGAGCAGCTCGGCGATAGCCGTTCCGACAGCCATGACGACGTCAGCCGCTGCGACCAGGCTGGACCACACGCCGCCGGTGGTTGGGTCCCCGGCGACAGCCGCGAACGGTATGCCCTCCCGTCTCGCCGCCGCGATAGCCGCAGCCACGGCCTGCATCTGCACTAGGGCGCTCGTGCCTTCCTGCATCCGCGCGCCACCGGAAGCGGCCACGCAGACGACCGGTAGCCGTTCACCGATGGCGGCGGCGAACGCCCGGGTGATCATCGCGCCCTCGGCCGTGCCTATGGAGCCGTCGAAAAAGGCGAATTCGAAGCCGACCAGCACGCACCGCTCGCCGCCTATGGTCGCGAACCCGGTCGTGACAGCGAGCCTAGTGCCGGTCGCCTTCCTGGCACGCTCCAGGTCGTCCGCGGAGCCAGGCCAGCCGCTCGGGTTGCCGGGCTCCACCGCGGGCCGGAACGTCTCCAGGCTCTCCGGATCGGCGATGCCGCGATACAGCGGAGTCTCAGCGCCGATGACTGCCTCCGACCGCGAGAGCCGGCGGGCGACTCTTTCCGCCACTCAGTCACCCGCCGGCCCCGCTCGGGATTACCTCTTATGGGGTGACGGCCGCTAGCTGCGCTGCCGACATCACCGTTACCTGCACTTCCTTGCCGGAGCGGGTTGCGACGAACGCACCGTACGCTCCGAACGTGTTGTTGAACTGGTTGTAGTCGAGGCTTCCGCTCGCACCCTCGTAGTTGATCTTCTTGCCGGCCTTGAGCAGCGCCAGGCAGGTCGCGTACGTGAAGCACGATGTCCCGGGCGGATTGGTCACCATCTTCATGTCCTTCGCCACGGTGGCGCCGGCCGTCGTCTTGGCGTAGTCGTCAGCGAGCGCGAGCGAGATGACGGCGTCGTACGCGTAGTTGGCGTTCGCCAGCGGCCCGACGCTCTTCTGGGTCGGGAACAGGGTGTTGAACTCGTTCAGGAACGCGGTGCCCGCCTGGCCGGTGACCGAGGTGCCGAACACCGAGGTCAGGTGGAGGTGGGCGGTCTGGTAACCGATCGCCTTGAGGAAGTCGCTGCCGCTGGTGACGTCCGTGCCGATCCACGGGATGTTCTGGCCGCCTAGCTGCTTGAACTCGCGGAACAGCACCGCGGCGGTCGGCGAGTCCTCCTGCGTGAAGATGACCTGGGGGTGGGTGGCGAGGACCTGCCTGACCTGGCTCAGGTAGGAGGTCTGATCGGGGGTGACGTTCACCGTCGTCAACACCGTGCCCCCGAGCTTCTTCCAGGTGGCGGTGATCGGCTTGATGAAGGTCTGGGCTGCGGGATCGGTGTAGAACAGCAGCGCGGCCTTCTTGTAGCCCTTCATGTGCCCGTACAGCGCCATCGCCACGCCGAGCTGGCTGTCCGATGGGCTGTCGCGGAAGAACAGCGGGTCAGTTTGGTGATCCCGGGCGGTGTCGCCGCCCTGGAACTCGTCGACGATGTGCTGGGCGTCCAGGATCGGCTCCACGCCGTTGATCTCCTGGGTTTCCGGCCCGATCACACCGCTGATGTTCTTGGTGAGCATCTGGTTCACCGCGGTGACGCCGTCGGCGACGTCGCAGCCGGTGTCTCCGGTGACCAGCTTGATCTGGTGGCCGTTGACGCCGCCGGCCTTGTTGATCAAGGCCTTCGCTACCTGGCTTCCCTGCAGCATGGCCTGGCCGAGGCTGGCCAGCCGTCCGGTGAAGCACGACAGCACGCCGTAAGTGATCGGGCCCGAGCTAGTGCTGCCCGACGACCCGCTCGATGATGATGCGCAAGCGGCAAGCAGCAGAACTCCGGCGCCCGCGCCCGCTACCGTGCAGACTCTCGACAATTTCATTGTGGGGTGCTCCTTGCTAGTTCATTCGACCGATATATAGATCCACCACCGCTTCGTCTGTGAGCAGTTCAGCGGCCGGGCCGTCCAGCCGGTTCCGGCCGAGTACGAGGATGTAGCCCCAGTGCGCGTGCCTGAGCGTCAGCCGGGTGTTTTGCTCGACCACGCAGACTCCTACTCCGGTCTGCGCGACTTTCTCGATCTGAACCCACAATCGGCTCTGGAGAATCGGGGAAAGCCCGGCGCTCGGCTCGTCGAGCAGCATGACCGCCGGATCGAGCATCAGGCCCCTTGCCATGGCGAGCATGGTGCGCTGACCGCCGCTGAGCAGGCCGGCCCGGCGCCGCAGCGCGGGTTGCAGGTCGGGAAACAGGTCGCACATGGCATCGATCCGGTCCTTGAGCCCGGTCCGCCTGAGATAAGCGCCCATCTCCAGGTTCTCCTTGACGGTCAGGCCAGGGAACACGTTGGAGGTCTGCGGGACATAGGCCAGCTTGCGCCTGACCAGTCTTTCCGGCGAGAGGTTAGTCGTGCGTTCCCCGAGCACGTACACGCTGCCGCCGGAGATCCTGAGCACACCGCTGATCGCCTTGAGCAGCGTCGACTTGCCCGCACCGTTCGGGCCGACGATCGCGGTAATCTTGCCAGCGGCCACGGAGAGCGAGATGTCCTCGATGATCGGCGCGCCGCCGTAGCCCGCTGTCACGCCGACGGCCCTGAGTACCTCGGTATCCGGCGAGTCACTCATGGCTTTGGTCCATGCCGAGGTAGGCGTCGACCACCCGGGGGTTGTCGCGCAAGCCGTCAAACGGACCTTGCGCGATGACCTCGCCGGTGTCCATCACGACCACCTCATCGCAGATCCTCTCGATGAAGGGCAGGTTGTGCTCGACGACGATCACCGTGTGGCCATCGTCGGCGAACTGCCTGACGGCCTCGCCGATCCGGGTGCCGAGCACCGGGTTGACGCCGCCCATCGGCTCGTCCAGGATGACCAGCCTCGGATCGGCAGCGGCGATTCTGGCGAACTCAAGCAACCGTTTCTGGCCGCCGGACAGGTCACCGGCCTTGACATCACGTAGGCCGGCCAGTTGGAAGCGGCCCAGGATCTCCATGACCTTGGCCTGGTCGGCCGCCTCGTCACGGCGGATCCTTCTGGCACGGACAATGGCGCGCAAGAGGGCTTCGCGGGAATAGGCGCACCTGGCGACGAGAACGTTCTGCAGCACGGTGAGTTGCCGCCACTCTCTCGGCGTCTGGAACGTGCGGATCAGGCCAAGGCGCGCGATCGTGTCGGGCCGTTTCCCGATGATCTGCGTTCCCGCGAACGTGATCCGGCCCGCGTCTGGCCGCCCGAAACCTGACACCAGGTCCACGACGGTGCTCTTGCCGGCACCATTCGGGCCGATCAGGCCGAGCACCGTTCCCTGCGCTACCGAGAAGGTGCAGTCGCGGACGGCGGTCACGCCGCCAAACGACTTGTGGAGGTTCTCGATCCGCAGGATCTCGCCGTTCATGAGTCGGCTCCAACTCCGGCCCGTTGAACCGGGTCGAGCGCCCGTTCGCGGATCGCCCTGCCCCCACCTGAGCGCTCCGCGAAAATGCCCGCCGGGCGGAACCTCAGCATCAAGATGATCAGCAGGCCGATCAGCCCCTGCCGCCGACCAGGATCGCCGCGTAGACGACTAGCAACTCCTGGGGAGTCCATGCGGACGGGTTAAAGGCGCTGATGTAGGCGGCGAAAAGCCCGCCCGCCAGCCCGGCCAGAGCGGCGCCGAAGAGGTAGGCGCGGTATTTGGCGAAGAAGATCCCGCGGCCGTAGGCCGCGGCGGCCCGCTCGTCCTCCCGGACCGCCCTGAGCATCCGGCCGAACGGGCTTCTGGACAGGCGCTGCACGACCAGGTAGGTCACGGCCAGGATGACAAGCACGATGACCATGAAGACCTGACGGTAGCCGTTGTATGTGAGGTTCAATGCCGATTGGCCGGGGTTGATGAGCCCGAACAGACCATTAAAACCATCGAACAGCGGGGTGTAGACCTGGACGATCAGGTAGAGCGCGCTGACAGCGCCCAGCGTCGTGACCGCGAAGTAGATCTCGCGCAGATTGCGTAGTGCGACCGCGCCGATGATGGCGGCGAGCACGACGACGACGAGCGCCAGATAGCCGTAGAAGGCAAGATCGAAGTCGCCGCACCATCCCCAGACCATGTCGAGCCCGAGCGCCAGTATGGCGAATATGCCCGACTCGGTGATGACGCTGATCCAGTACATCATGCTCGCACCGCCACCATGCCGCGGCCGACGAAGAGCCCATTGGGCCGCAAGAGCATGAGAACAACCAGCAGGCCGAAGCCGTACGCGAGCTTGTAGGACGAGTTCGTGTAGTCCCCGACCAGTTCGACCGCGATGCCTACGGCGAGCGCGCCGCCCAGCGTCGCATACGGTCGGCCAATCCCGCCAGCGACGCAGGCCGTGATGGTAAGCAGCAAGAAGTTGAATCCAAGTCCTGGCCCGAAGGTCCCGATTGTCTCGGCGAGCGCGAACCCGGCGAAGCCCGCCAAGGCACCCGCCAGTCCCCAGGTCTGCATGACGATGCGACGCGCCGGAATGCCGCTGACCTGGGCGAGCACCCGGTCCTGAGAAACTGCCCTGATCGCCTTCCCGAACTTGGTCCGCTGCAAGAGCAGGTAAAGCAGCCCGGCGATGACGAGCGCCGACACGATCACCTCGACGTCGGACGTCGTCCACAGGAACGGGCCGACGTGATGCAGGTTGCCCTGGCTGAAGCCGTAGGAGACATTCGCCGCGCCGTAGATGATCATCAGGAGGTTCTGGATGATCAGGGACGCTCCGAGGGTGGCAATGAAGACGGTGATGACGTTCCGGCCCCTGAACTGCTCGATCAGGACAGCGTTGAGTAGGAGGCCGGCCAGCGTTCCAGCCGCGATAGCCATCACTGCCGCGCCGATGATGCTCTGGTGGAAGTACGTGCGGCCTGAGTAAGCGGCGTAGGCGCCGATCGTGAGCAGCTCGCCATGGGCAAAGTTGGCTATCCGGCTGACGGCGTACTCAAGGGTAAACGCAACGGCCGAGAGCGCCAAGATCGACGCCGTTGCCAGCCCAATCCCGACATTGATCAGGAAAGTATTCATTCGATCCCTAGACCTGTACGACATGACGTGCCGCATCCCGCTGGCACCAACTGGCGATGGCTAGGTGGACTAGTGGCTAGACCGGTAGTCCAGACGATATGATGTGACAATCTTTAATGTCAACGGCACCGTTCGCTGCGTTGGCCCTATTTGCGGTACCTCCTTGCAATCTACTGCACCGAATCAGCGAAATCGGCGCTGTTCTGGCCCGGAACCGCCGTCTGCGATAGGAGCATGAGCGAACGTGGCAGAACGGCGAGAAAGGCCAAGCACGGAGACGCTGCGCGCACCCGATCGGCAGCGGCTGTACGAGCAGCTGGCCGCCAGGCTGCTTGACTACGTCGAGATCACCGGCCTATCGGCCGGCGACCGGCTCCCTTCCGAACGTGATCTAGCCCAGGCCCTCCAGGTCAGCCGCGCGTCCGTCCGTCAGGCCACAGTGGCGCTTGAGGTTCGCGGAACGCTTGAAGTGCGCCATGGTGACGGCATCTACCTTCGCGCGCGACCTTCCGGCAACGACGACCTCAGCGAGCTGATGCGCCGTCGGCTGCGGCTTCCCGATGTCCTCGATGCGCGGGAAGCACTCGAGACGCATCTGGCGGCTCTGGCGGCGGTCCGGCGGACGGACTCCGACATCGAGGCGATGAACTTCGCGCTCGATGAGATGGCAGCGGACATCGCCAGCGGCAGTCTCGGCGAGGAGGGCGACCGGCTGTTTCACGAATCCGTCACCTCGGCCGCCAGAAGCCCGCTCTTGGCGGGATTCATGGCGGTGCTCGCTCCCGCGATCGCGGAGTCGCGCCTCAGTTCGCTCGGCGAGCCGGGCCGGCCGCCCCGCTCCCTGGCCTCGCATCGCCGCGTCGCCGAAGCCATTGCGGCAGGAGACGAGTCAAGGGCCAGGCAGGCAATGCGGCGACACCTGAAGATGGTGGCCGACGTCGGACTGCTCCGCTGGTCGAACGGCGGCGGCGAGGCCTGAGTCCCAGAATCTCCCGGCGTTCGCCCGCAACGCCGACGACGGCGGCTGCTAGCCGGGCTGCGGCACCCGGGTGTCCGCCGGGATGCTCGGTGGCGCTACCCAGCGTCCAACACAGCGGGACCGCGCCCTTTGGTCGGCGGGCCACAACTGGACTCAGCGGGACAAGATCGAACCGGGCCGACGGCCCGGCTGCCAACTCCTGGCGCTTTGACCAGCGGCGAAAGCCCGTGCCGCTCTGGCAACCGGGTGGAGTGCGAGCCGGACGTGGTGATCACGCCCGCGGACCTGGCTTCCCCGCCTTCGCGGCGATGATCTCATCGATGGTGGGACACGTGGGCATGGTCTTGCCGACGGCGGCGGGCATCACGCTTCTCAGCAACTGCCCGACCTGGCGGTACGGGTCCCGGACGTTCTGAAAGGAGCGCGAGATCTCAAGGGTCCGCCCCTCCGCGCACCGCAGCCTGTACGCCGTCAGCGCCGGCCTGGACTCCTCCGCGCTGACGTCGTAAACCTCCGTCCAGACCTCGCCGACCTCAGCGACCTGGCTCCAGCGCACGGGGACGGCGTCCGCCCGCGGATCGTCCAGCAGCAGGCACCTCTCGGCGAAGGCGTAGAACCAGACGCGCCGCCGCGGTTCACGCCCCGCCACACGCTCAGGCCGAACCAGGCACCCACGATGAACGGCAAGGCTCCAAGCACCGGCAGCGCACCCGGCATCCCGGCGGCGGCACCGGCGATCAAGATGGGGATCGCTGCCAGCGGAAGCAGGCCCACCACATGAACCCTGGGCCTGACGCCTCCGCCGGCCCGCGCGCTGAAGACCCCGACCACCTCGCCACGCCCGAACCGGGCGGCCAGTAGTTCCGCCGGTACCGGACACAGCACCGCCCCGCGGCCCCACGCTATGCGTCATCGCCCGCCCGAGACAACCTCCCGGCAGGCCAGCTTGGCGGTACCGTACCTGACAAAACCGAACCGGCCATCCATGGCGACGATCCGCACACCGCATTGTCAAAGGGGCCAGCTACGATCACGATTGGACCTGAGATCAGGGGCAGTAGAAGTCCGGCACTGCCAGTTCTGGGCCCGGCTCGGCGATGTGCGCGGAAGCCAGAACACGGCCACGCCTCCGCCATGCCAGGTCCCAGCAGTTGTCCTGTGAGTGCCGGGAATCCACGGAGCGGTGAATGAGGATTATCGACGCGTGGATGCAGCACCCGTCGGCGGAGTTCCTGAAGCACCCGATGTTCGATTCCCTGCGGCGCTGGGCCCGCGGTTCGCTGGACGACGGCGATGTCCCCGTCGAGGCGACCGTCGCGGCGATGGACGCGGCGGGCGTCCAGACCGGGATGCTGTGCGCCTGGTGGGGGCCGCGCGGACCGCTCATTACCAATGACCAGGTCGCGGCGATCGTCGGCCGCTACCCCGGCCGGTTCGCCGGCGTCGCCGCGGTCGACCTGGCCTGCCCAATGGACGCCGTGCGTGAGCTGCGGCGCTGCGTCCGCGACCTCGGATTCCGGGCGCTGCGCGTGTTGCCGTGGCTGTGGAACCTGCCGCCCGACGACCGCCGGTACTACCCGCTGTACGCCGAGTGCGTCGAGCTAGGCATCCCGTTCTGCCTCCAGGTCGGCCACACCGGGCCGCTCTGCCCCTCCGAGCCCGGCCGCCCGATCCCCTACCTGGACACGGTCGCGTTGGAATTCCCCGAACTGGTCATCGTCGGCGGCCACATCGGCTACCCGTGGACTGCGGAGATGATCTCCCTGGCCACCAAGTACCCCAACGTCTACATCGACACCTCCGCCTACAAGAGCAGCCGCTACCCCCGCGACCTCACCGACTACCTGCGCGGGCACGGCCGGCGCAAGGTGCTCTTCGGCTCGAACCACCCCGCCTGGCCCGCCGCCGACTGCCTGGCCGACCTCGCCAGCCTCCACCTCGACAACGAAGCAACCCAGCTATTCCTGCACGGCAACGCCGAACGAGTCTTCGGGTTGACCACAGGGCAAAGCCTGCCGTGAACCACCAACCTGCCGAGCGGTCAGGTCTCACCAGCCCTCGTCGGCGGGCCATTCCCAGGTGGAGGTGGAGGGACCGTAATTTCAACGGTTTGCGCCGCGAGGCGCTGCCGGTCGAGTGGAGGTGAGAGCCCTTCGCCGCTGGCTTGTCGCAGCAGGTCAGCGTAGCTGAGGGCGGCCTGGCCCGGGTGGTGCTCGGATGCGGGCCGGGCGCTCGATCCGGCGGATCTGGTGCAGGTCAAGTACGACATGGTGCGCAGAACCGATGTCGAGGACGTGCCGGCGAGCCAGGCCGCCGCCGCTTTCGGGTTCTCCCGCAAGTCGCCGTACTCGCCCAGGACGGCACTGCGCGAGCGGGGACT
>WNFI01162617.1_pt2 | contig 12328 bp, 13 predicted proteins | sample 5400471 | NCBI WGS metagenome assembly WNFI01 (sample SAMN13153348, study PRJNA577476) | soil metagenome | isolation source: 100 cm saprolite on Douglas fir-dominated hillslope | place: USA:California | collected 2013-09-17 | reverse complement strand
GACCTTGACTCCACCCTTTACGTGGACGCGCACCGGCCAGTACTTGCCGTCCGAGCTGTATCGGCCACGATCCTCGACCGTCACCGATGCGATCTCCGCCAGGTAGGTGGGGCTGGCCGTCGGCGGCGAGGGTGGTGACTTCCTGATCGCTCGGCCCTGACCCGACGAGATGGCACGCAGACGTGGCGAGCAGCGCGGCGATCATGGCCGCAGCGAGTGCGCTCCTATTCACGGCTCCTCCGCGTGGGTCCGCCCCAATGGCGGCTTCGATCGCGTTGACGCTTTCGGACCCTGGCCCACAGACCGAACGCGGCCAGCCCGAGGCTCGCCAGGGCGCCGCGCCACGGGCGCACCGTAACGTTGATGCCCACAGTGGGTTGTCCGGCGGCGGCGATCACGCGCTCGACGAAGCGATGCGATCGGTGCTCGGCCGGTCACTTCATACGGCAGCTGGCCGCCCGCGAGCAGCGCGTAGAGCGTGGCCCCCAGCGCGTAAACGTCGTGACCTGGACCAACCGTGTGACCGGCCAGGGCCTCCGGCGAGGCGAACCGTGGTGTACCGGTGACCGTCCCTGGCGGCGTCGCTCCCGAGGTGTCCGAGAGTCGAGCGATCCCGAAGTCGCTCACCTTGGCCGCCGGCTCGCCGGATGCCGGCAAGAGCACGTTGGCCGGCTTGATGTCGCGATGGAGAACTCCGCGGCGGTGTGCATGCCAGACGCATCGGCTCACGGCAAGGGCGATCTCGTACGCGCGCACAAGAGGCAGCCGCTCTCCGGCGGCCGAGAGTCGATCCATCTCCTGGTGGAGGTTGGGCCCATCTACGACCTCCATCTCGAACCAAGCGATGGTCCCGCGGTCGAACAGGCTGTAGGTGTGCACGAGGTAGGGAGTCGCCAGTGCCTGGGCCGCCCGCACCTCCTCTCGGACGCGCTCCAGCAGCTCCGGGTCGAGGTTCACGAAGATCTTGAGCGCGATATCGCGGCCGAAGTCCCGCGACCGCGTCCTGACGACCGTCGCCCAGGCGCCCCGGCCGAGGACGCGCCAGCCGTCGTAGCGTTCGCGAAAGACGACGTCCGAGAAGCAGAGCGTGCGCAAGGCGTCCGGCGCCGACACTCGCCTCCCGGTCTCGGATTCGACCTTGAGGCTCACGGCTTGTAACCGTCAGGGAAACCGCTTCGCGTCCTGCCAGTACCTGTAGAACGTGGGGGCGGAGATCTCCAGACTCGCTGCAGCTCCGACCGCGCTGTCGCCGTGGCGGCGCAGGCGGTCGAGGATCAGCCTCTTGCGGAAGGCTCGGAGGGCCTCGCTGTAGTTCGCCTCTTCATCCTCGAGGTAGGCCTCGGGATTCGGGTTCCTCGGGCCCGTGAGGATCTCGGGCTGAAGACGTCTGATGTCTGGTACGTCGATCCAAGCACCTGGCGGCGCGTGCGTCACGAGACCGGAGCAGACGTTGCCGACCTCGCGGACGTTCCCGGGCCACGAGTACTGGAGCAGCGTCCGGAGGGCGTCTCGCGTCAGGCCCTGGGTCTTCTTCTTCAGCGCCCGCTCGTGCTTGGCGATGTAGTACGCGAGGAGCGGTCGGATGTCCGCCAACCTGCGAGGATGGCGGAGCGGGACCAGCGCCACTTGCAGGGCCTTCACACGATAGTAGAGATCCTCTCGGAAGGCTTTGGCGGCGACCTCCTCCTCCAGCTTCCGGTTCGTGGCGAGGATGATCTGGACGTCGACCGGGAAAGATTTGGTGTCACCGATGGGCTGGACGGTTCGAGTCTCCAGCACGCGCAGGAGGAGCGCCTGGCCGTCGGGCGGCAGCTCGCCGACCTCGTCGAGGAGGAGGACGCCGTTGTTGGCGGCCCGGAACAGGCCAGGCGAGTCGGCGATCGCTCCGGTGAACGAGCCACGGACGTGGCCGAACAACTTGGACTCCGCGAGATCGCCGCGGAGGCCCGCGCAGTTGAACGCCTGCAGTGGGCCGCGGCTCCGCTTCGGTGAGTAGTGGTGGAGGTAGCGCGCGACCAGTTCTTTCCCCGTGCCCGACTCACCCGTGACGAGGATGGCCGGCGCATCAGTCCGGCTCGTGCTCGGGAGCAGCCGGTTGAGCGTCTCACCGAGCTCCCGCGTGGCCTCGCTCTCGCCGACGATCTCTGGCCCGTCCGCGTTCAGGCTGCGCCGCCACTCGGCTTCGAGTTGCTGGATCCGCCGCTGGCCGGTGACGTGCAGCGTGAGCGCCTGGCCGAGGGCGGCCGCGTAGGCGGTCAGCCATTCCAGGTCCTCCGCCTCGAATGGTCGCCTCGCTTCGTTCTGGAAGTAGAGGACGGCGACTGCGCCGCCCGTCAGCGAATCCGCCACGGGCACGCAGAGGACGCTGTACGGGCGACCGCGCAGCGAGGCCGTTGTATCGAGTCCCGTCACGCTCGAGTTCTCGATCAGTCGCCCCTGGCCGTCCTCGATCGCCGCTCGGATCACGGATGGACTGATGCCAGGAGAGGACCGCAGCGCCCGGCACGCGGCCTCGTTCTCGGGACTGAGACCCGTTGCGTACAGGATCTCGACCTCGGGCGGCTGCTGCTGAGCGACGTGGATCAGGACGCCCTTCTCCGCCCCAAGGCCCGTCATGGCATCGACGAAGCTTTCCCTCAGCGCTGATTCCGGGCCGCCGCTCCGCACGAGGACCGCCAGCGCGCTCGTCAGCGCGTGAAGGAGCGCGGTCTCGTCGCGGTCGCGCTGGCGCGTTTCGAAGAGCAGCGAACGCTGGGCGCACTGGTTGCTGTCGTCGGGGCGGGTGGACGGCGGGGAGATGCTCTCCCGAGGCAACATCTGATTCCCAACGCGGCCGGACTCGGCGTGCGAGTCCGAGTGTTTTGCACGAATTGTTCCCCGCGTATGTGATCCGAATCACCCGGCGCCTCGGAGACTCGGCGAGGCGGCCCCGCAACCTATGAGCGGCTCCCGCTCGCGACTCTCAGGAGTCCTCTGACCTTGCTTCAGATTTGAGAAGACGAGGTCGTCCTCTCTCAGACCTGAGAAGAGACTGACGAGCGTCTCTCTTCCGTGACAGTCACTTGGCCGCGGCGCCGCCGTCCAACGCACTGGGCCGCCGCTTTGCAGGCGACCTCGCACGAAAGGAAGGGATCTCATGGGCAGCCGAAGGACACGCACTCTCGTCATCGGACTCTTGCTCGGCACCGTGCTCCTCGCGAGCGCGCCCGCGTTCGCGCAGGACCCGTTCGCCGGGCTGACCAACATGCTCAACTCGAGTGCCCGCACGTGGGCAGCCGCGCTGATGCTGGTCGGAGCCCTGATCGCCGGCGGGGCGATCATGATGGGCTCCCACGAATCCGGACGCCACACCCGGAACTTCCTGTTCGGAGCCGTGTTCTTGGTGCTCGCCGGCGCGGGTCTCGCCATCTACGACCGCATCGCCGGCATCATCCGCTGACGCGCGGGACCTCGGGTTCGACCATGACGCGCCGACAGAGCGAATGCTTCCGCAACCTGGACGACCCGCTCAAGATCTTCTCCCTGCTCACGGTGAAGTCCTGCGGCCTCCTGATCCTGTTCTACGCCGGAGCCGTGGCCAGCGAGCTGCTGTTCGGTCTCTGCTCGCTGCTCTTCGGGAACTGGAGCTTCCTCGGGCAGCTCGGGATGACGGCTTTGCTCGCCATGTTCCTGGTGTTCGCCGAGCGCCACGACGACGAGCACCTGGTCCCGTCGGCGATCCGCTACTACGCCTCCCGGCGGTGGCGCGTGCTGTACAGCGGTGCCCGTGCCCATCCCTATCGGGGGCATGCGCTCGAAGGTCTTGTCGCGGGTGGACCGTGGCAACGGTAACCGAACGCAGCCTTGCTCCCGAGATCAACGTCGTCGACATCCACGACGATATTGTCTGGAGCCGCACCGGTCACCTGACGCTTGCCTTCCGGATCGATGCGTTCCACGAGCCCGGCTTGGACGGCGCCGACTTCGACGCGGCGGCGCTTCTCGCGGAGAACTGCTGGTCCGGCCTGCCCGAGGGGACCTTCTACCAGTTCTACGTGTTCGTCGACCAGCGGCGTGGCGTTGGGCGCCTTGCGGAAGCGCTTCCGGCGATCGCCGGCGACAGCCCGAAGGATCGCCTGCTGGAGGAGTTCCGCAGGGCGCGGTTGCACGAGCTCACGCGGCTGGAGGACAACGGCACCGCCGCCAATCTCGTCCAGGACCGGCGGCACTACCTCTGCGCGACCTTCAGGCCGCTCGTGCCCAAGTCGTCCCCGCTGGATGGCGGGTTGCGCGAGATCGCCCGCACCCTCAAGACGTGGAGCCGGCGCGGACGTGCATCCGGCTCGAAGGGTACGGCCGGCGGCGTGGTCGACGTGGACTCCCTCTCGGAGCGCGCACGGTGGGAGCGCGACGGACTGCCGTCGTCGATTCTCGAGGAAACGCCGTTCGCGGCGGACACGTCGCCGGTGTGGAGTCTCCTCAACGATGACCTGCTGGTGCGGCGCGACCATTTGCGGCTCGGTGACCGCTTCTGCGGCGTCATCTCGCTCAAGGAGCTGCCCGACCGCACCGAGCCAGGGATCCTCGTGCCGCTTCTCGCCCTCAACCGCGAGCGGTACGTCGTGTACTACCGGATCGACATCCCGCGCGCCGGCGCCGAGCTCGCCGCGCTGCGCACGAAGGCGACCCTGGCCGCAGGGTTGAAGCTGGAGAACTTCATCGTCAAGACGGATCGGACCGACCCGCAGGCGAATGCCGTCGAAAAGCAGACCGACGCCGCGATGGAGCGCATCATCTCCAGCACCCAGCGCATCTTCGGCACGACGCTGCAGCTCGTCCTCTACGACAAGAGTGCTGGAGGCCTGGAGGAGGGAGTCCAGGAGACTCTCGGTGTCCTCTCACGTGCTCATGGTCTCCGTGGTTACCGCGAGACCTATCTCCTGAAGGAAGCGTATCTGTCGCTCCTGCCCGGAGCGCCGCCCCTGGTCGAGCGCCGCCGAAAGACGTTGACCCCGGTCATGGTGGACATGCTCCCCGTGTGGGGGTTCCAGTCGGGCGAGGGGAAGATCCCCTTCCTCACGCCACACAACGGCCTCGTTCTCTACGACCCCTTCGACACCGGCTCACAGCCAAACGCGAACATCCTCGTGACCGGGACCTCGGGGGCAGGGAAGTCGTTCGCCGTGTCGTACCTGCTCTCGGCCTACGAGGTGGCCTGCGCGGGGCGTGGCGACCGGCCGCCGTTCACGTTCATCCTCGACAATGGCGCCTCGTACCGGCGCTACATCGAGCTGCGACCGGACGCGCGGTACGTCGCCTACGACTTCGACCACCCTCCCGGCGTGCAGCCCTTCCTCTGGAACGAGGATGACGAAGCCCTCGACGAGCACGTGAGCCGGCTCGAATGGCTCCTGCTGGACCTCCTCCACGTCTCGGAGGCCGAACCCGAGCGTTTCGAGCGAAAGAAGGCGGCGATCGAGGCGGCCCTCTACAAGATCTACCGCGATGGCCTGGACAGGGACTTCAAGGGTTTCGCCAAGGCGCTGGAGACCGTCCCCGAAGGCAAGCCGTTCATCACCGCGCTGTTCCCCTTCACGGAGGGCAAGTTCGCGAAGCTCTTCCAGGTCCGGCCCGATGCGAACCCGCGCGAGGACACCTACGCCGTGTGCTACGACTTCCTTCACCTCACCGAGCACCGCGACTTCGCGGCGCTCGCCTTGCGGCTGTGTGTGTACGAGATCCGCCGCTTCGCGGCGCGCATGAGCCGGCGGAGGCACCGCACGTTTCTGGTCATCGACGAGAGCTGGGCGCTGCTCGAGGCCGGCACCGGCGGCGGCGTCGCGTCCCTGGCCGGTCCCTTTCTCTCCAGCTCCGTCCGCATGGGCCGCAAGGAGGGGATGAGCGTCATCGGCCTCTCGCAGGTGATCGAGGACTTCGTGCGGTCTCCTTACGGCGCCGCGATCGTCGGGAACAGCAGCACGAAGCTCGTGGGGCAGCCCGGTGGAGAGTCAGTCGAGGGGCTACGGGTCAGCCTGCGGCTCACGGATCGGCAAGTCGAACAGGTCCGCCGCCTGTCGCGAACTCTCCGGTACCACGAGTTCCTGCTCATCCAAGGCGACCGCTGCAACGTTGTGCGGGTGCCGGCCGATCCATTCAGCAAGTGGGTGTTCACGACCAGCCCGAGGGATCGGGACCGGTTCATCCAACTCGCCGAGGAGCGGCCTGAACTCTCGCTGCTCGACCAGGTGCGATTGCTTGCCGCCGAGGGTTGATTACGCAAAGGGACTCCGATGGAGTGCCGCCGGCGCGAAGGTCGGCGGTGCCATCCTTGCCCTTGCCGTGATCGCGTCGTCGCGGCGGCCCGAACTCGTCCTTGGACTCCTCGGAATCGCCCTGCTCGTGGCCGGGGGAACCGCTTGGACGAGAGGCGGTCCCGGCGCGGTCCCTATCCGAATCCTCGTCTCCCTTGGTGCCGTCGTAGTCGCGCGCCTCGCGTTCGGGACCTCCGGCGCACTCCTCGCCTCCGTCCTGCTGGTGATGGGTGCGTGTCTGCGTCTTCGCCTGACGGACGCAGTCGCGGGTCTGGCTGTCTTCGGAGGCATGGTCGCGTTCCTCGGCGACGCCAGTCTCCGTCTCGCCCTCGCCTTCTGGGTAAGTGGTGTCGCGACCGTCCTCCTTCGCGCTCTCGCGCCGGCTCTCTATCGTCGCGTCTTTCGGCGACGCTCTCTCATCGCTGAGAAGGCGAAGGCGACGCCTCTCGCCCCTGAGAGCTGATTTCCCGTTCCCGTCGCTATAGCGCAGCAGTTATCACCCGAGAGAGGTGGCCGCGGCCTTGCAAACCTGCGAGCGGGAGGTGCCCCATGCCAAGGCGCTGGGTCGCGGGACTCGTGGTCGCTGTACTGTTGCTGGGATCGTCCGGAGCGTCGGCCGATCCCACGAACTGGGCCCAACTCGTCCAGATCATCGCCTGGCTCCAGAAGATCGACAGCACGATGCAGAGCATCAACGGTCTCGTCGCCGACATCAGGAACAAGTTCGCGATGGTGTATCCGGACGGCTCACTCCGGAGGATCGAGACTCTTTTCGAACCCGTCGACTCGATCAAGGACGAGGTCGAGAAGCTCGCCTGCAACTGGCGCTTTACGCCGCGTGTAGAGAAGCTGAGGCTCTCTCTGTTCGGGAACCGTTCGTTCTGCCAGTCGGACTGGACCCTCCTGTTTGGCCCGCCGGTGCCGACCGTGGACTGGGATCTCGAGAGCCTCGCAACGTTTGTCTGCGCTGGGCGCGGCCCAACTCGGCAACGTCATGGTCGAGATGGGCGACACGCAGACCGCCATGCTGGAGCTCGACCAGGAGGCGCTCAACGACAAGCGCCGGCGCCGGTTGCTCGACCATCAGAGCGCGGCGCTGATCTACATGGACCTCAGCCGGCGCCAAGGGAGTAGTCCGCCCGTCTTCGACACCCTACTGGGAGGACTACCGTGACCCGGGGCCTACGTCGGACCGGCGCGGTGCTGCTGGTCGCTCTCCTTCTCGCCGTGCCAGGACAGGCGCAGGTTCCAGACCCCGTTGAGCCGGGGCTGCTCGCCAAGATCGTGGCCGTGCTGCGTGCGATTCAGGAATTCCGGATGGAGCAGCTCGACGGACTCGAAGAGCAGATCTTCAACCGACTGCCGGGCCACGCCTTCCCATCTCTCCTGTTCGAACGGATCCGCCTCACGATCGCGAGCGTCGTCGATATCCGCAGGGAGCTGCAGCGGCTGTCCTGCAATTGGTCCACGAGTCCAAGGACCGTGTCTCTGCGGGACATGCTTCTCAAGCGGATGACTTTCTGCCGCTCCGGCCACCAGGATGTCTGGGGCACCCACGAAGGGTTCTGGGATGCCCCGATCCAGGAGGTGAACGATTACGTCGCCACGATGACCGCGAACATGATCTCGGAGCGCACCCATCGGACCAACACCACCTGGGTGCGCGCACACTATGACCTCTTCGACGGGCACGCGATCATGTTCAGGTCCCCGGGGGAGGCGAACCGGGCGGAGGCCGCCGCCCTGGCCTGGGCGAACCAGATCGCCGTCGGGAACAGCCAGATCGCCACGCAGAACCTCCTCGTGCGCCAGATGGCGCGGGACCTCGAGAGGTTCGATCAGAAGAAGGCGGCCGACCTCAGCCATTACACGTACCGCGGCCTTAGCACGCTGGCCGGTGGCGATGGCCGCAAACCGCCTCGTGATCCGGCGGACGGAGCAGGCCAGTGAACCGGAGACTGGCGGTCGTCATCGCCCTGGCGCTGCTCTCGACGGGGTGCACCGCCGACGTCCTCGGACGGGTGAGGGGCTTCGACGTTCTGCAGATCATCCAGAGCGGACCCGTGGTCGACGCGGTCCTCAAGGCCAGGAACACCGGTCGCGTCTTGGCAAGCATCGAGGCACTCCTCCTCGCGTTCGTCTGTTGGTACCGGATCCATACGGGCGCGCCCTGGCTCTCCGTCACGAAGGACCTGTTCCTCGGCATCTTCATCTGCGCGTACATCCTGACCAGCGTCGGCACCGCGGCGGGCTTGGAGCGGTGGATCTGGGACGTGGGCGTCTACCTTGGGCGAGAGTTCAACCCGACGGGCGGCTTCCTCATGGCGAACTTCGACAAGGCGATCGGACAGCACGCGCAGCAGATCCTCGAGATCCAAGCTGGCGCCGTGCCGAACATGCGCGCCGAGGACTCGCGCGCCGTCGAGGCTGTCGCGTGGCAGTTCTCGAGTCCCTTCACCGCCGGTCTGGTCGGAGTGAACGCGATCGCCATCTACTTAATGAAGATGGTCATGCAGGTGAGCTACGCGTGGCTGGTTTCCTTCTATTGGATGATGGCCCCGCTCGTCGCGCCGATGGTGATCCTGCCGCAGACCAGGAGCGTCTTCCTCGGCTGGCTGAAGACCTACATCAGCGTCGCGCTCTGGCCTTTGTTCTTCGCGTTCGCGGAGCGCCTGGCCTTGGCCATCCCCTGGAGCGCATGGATCGGTTCCGGTGACGCGGCAGTGGACGGCTGGGACCTGCTTACGAACATCCTGCAGGGCGAGTTCATGCTCGCCGTCTTCAATATCCTGTTCTTCTTCGTGTACCTGTCGATCCCGATCGCCAGCTACCTGATCGTCTCGGGCGCGTCGAGGCCATTCAGGATGGTGTAGCAACAGGCGGCGCCCATCGCGATGGTGCGGTCAGCCCATCGCGAAGCTCGTCAAATGGATTTGGTCGGCGGCCTCACTGGCCAGGCGCTGTCCGCTGCACTCGCCCGCTCCGCACCCTCAAGCCCCGTTTCAGTTCAAGGTTGAGGAAGAAGTGGTCGGTGGCGTGGACCGCCTCACGGACGGGCCCCACGCCTTGAGCGGCGGCAAGTAGAGACCGGAACTCGTCCCTCGAATCCACTTTGCGCCCGAACAGGCACGACTCGAAGCCTCGGATGAAGTCTGCCCAGCGAAGGTACTTCGGCTGCCGTGTACGTCGGCTTAGGCTGGCCTGGTAGGGAAAATCAGCGCCATAAAAGCGCGCTCGACGGAGAGCATGCGGACGTTCATCGACGCGGACGAGTTCGCTGGCGCAGTAGACGATCCAGGGATGCCCCGCCATCGTGTTGTGCTGCTCGCGGTCCAAGGGCTAATGCTCGCTCCCATTGCGATAGAGGGCCTTGTACTGAACGCCGAATACCTTCAAGCGAGTCTGATCGAAGAATAGCCAATCGGCCGGCACGAACTTCTCGAGATCCTGAGTCGGATGCCAGTCGCGGATGGTATAACCGCGTCGCTCCAGAGCGCCGACGATGTCCGCGCTCGTCCAATCCTGGATGTGTTGCTCGGCGAGGATGACTGGCATTCAGTGGGCCCCTATCTGAAACCGGCAAGACCTCGGCTTCAGTTCACCCAGCGGATCCGTATACCGTAGCGAGGGCATTGAGCGCCTGTTCCGCCGCCTCCCTCATCCTCGCTCCAGTCCGCGAAGACGCATGCTTCTACGCCAGCCGGCAGCGGCTCAACGCGTCAGTAAGAAGCCGACGATCGCGCCGAGAATCGGTACCAGGATCAGGACGAGGATGACCCAGAAACCAGCTGCGAGGAGCTGGTTCAGAGCGCGAAGGAAAAGACCTTCTCGCGGCTTCGAGGTCCGGAGGGGGCGGCCGCAGCTCGGGCAGGCCTCGGCGAGTCGGGAGACGAGGGCCGCGCAGTCCGGACACGGACCGAGGTTGGTGGACGCCACTCGTCTCTCCACGCATTCGACGCTTCGGTCACGCCTCTGTCCCTCCGGACCGGCCCGCACCTTCCGCCTGCAAGCATACTGCCGCGCCGGCGGGCCCTAACAGGTCCGCGCCTTCTCAGCCAGAAGAGCCCGACCCGCGGTCTTCTCGTTTTTGAGAGAGGCCGTCCGGCGTCGGCGCTCGCACAGAAGGACTTCTCCGGACTGACGGCGGGCAGGCCGTGGCGGCTGCCTTGCACTGCCCTCGTGCCGGTTGGAGGGTTCACGTGCAGCAAACACAGGACGTCTCGCCAGGGAGGAACGGCGTCACGGCGCGCTGCTTCGGGTGCCGAAACCGTTACGGGCTCGTCAACCTCATCGTGCTGGACTCGGGTGTCCTGTGCTGCCGGCGTTGTTGGCGCAGCCGCGACATCCTCGACGCGCCCGGACGGAAGGGCGCCGTGGAGCTCGTGGGATGAGCGCCTCCGATAGCCGCTTCGTCGCGATCTGGGCATCCCACGAAGCGCGAGCCAGGATCTGGTTCCGCCTCTTCCTCGTCGTCGCTGCCGGCCTTGTCCTCAGCCTCGTGACCACGATCCGCGTCTGGAACAGGCCGCGCGAGGTCATCCGGATTGGATGCGACGGGATCCCGCAGGTCATCACGCTCGACAACGCGGCCTACTCCGAACCCAACGAGCGCGAGATCAGGGGCTTCGCCACGGAGTTCGCCGTCTTCTATGCGCGGAGCGATTCGTACTCCATCCTCAACGATCTGGTCTGGTGCGCCAACCGGATGGCGCCGGAGCTGCGCGAGCGCTTCAAGCGCAGCGTGCGCGGAGCGCCCGATACGCCCGGAATCATCAAGGTCATTGAGAAGCTCCAGAGGCGGACGCAGATCGACCCCGCCACACTGGATATCCAGGTCGACAAGCGGCCGTATCCGTGGAAGGTCAAGGTCAAGGGCATCCGGCAGGTCGTCGGCGACCAGAGCCCCGGCGAGACCTTCGAGCTGGAGCTGGACCTGGTGCGAGCCTCGCGCGAGGAGCGGCTCGAGGGGCTGTTGGTGTGGAGCATCCGTGCGAAGGGTGACCCAATCGACACCGTGCTCGCCGCCGTGGGCACGGAAGGAGGACGGATCCAATGAACTCGACACTGCCCTCGCGGTGGCAGGAGATTCTGCGCAGGGAAGCCGCGGAGAACGTGGGGAACGTCCTGGCTCAGGCCAAGGACCATCCCGATCCGCGTCGCATCCCGCGCTGGACCGTACCCACGCTGGCCGTTGGCCTGGCTTCCGTCTCTCTTCTCATCAACGGAAGGACGGAGGCCACAGGCAAGGGAAGCGTCCCCTTCGACCGCTCCACGGTGATCTCGACGCGCACCGCCGGCCTGGGTGCCAGCGCCGAGGACCTCGCGCCACGCAGCGCGCCGAGCACAGCCCCGACGCTCGAGCCGCTGTCAGCAGTAGCCACGCCGATTCCGGAACGGCCGGAGCCACGGCCGGCTGCGCGTGGGAAGAAGGCCGGCGGTGCCTGCCCGGACTGCGACAAGCGGCGCGCCGCTCTGGCCGACGTCCTGTCGACACCACCACAGGAGCCCGACACGCCGCAGCCGACACCTGCGCCCGAGAAGCCACCTCCAATGGTCATCAATATCGGCACGCGGATCGCCGCCGTTCTGACGGACCCGGTGGTGACCGGCGCGGCTCTCGCTCCTGCCACGGCGAAGCTCGCGAACGACGTCTACGTCGGCGACCGCTTGGCCATCCCTGCCGGCACGCTGCTCGTCGGCGAGGGATTCGCGACTCAGCAAGACGACCGTGCTCAAGTCGTGTTCAACGCGATCGTCCGGGACGGCAAGACCATCCAGCTCGAAGGCTGGGCGCTGCAAGACCGGGAGATCGGCGTCCGGGGAAAACTCGTCCGCAAGGGATCGAAGGCGAAGAGGGGAGCGGGAACGTTCCTCGGCGCTGCTGCTTCCGCCCTCACGTACGGCCTGGCCGGCGTGGGATCCGGTCCTGAACGCGCCGCCCTCGGCGCCCTGGGAGGGACGGCGGCGAACGACCTGATCGGCGTGGCCCGTGACTGGCGGCAGTCCGACAAGGTCGTCCGGGTTCCGGCGGGTGTCCC
>WNFI01399866.1_pt1 | contig 12329 bp, 11 predicted proteins | sample 5400471 | NCBI WGS metagenome assembly WNFI01 (sample SAMN13153348, study PRJNA577476) | soil metagenome | isolation source: 100 cm saprolite on Douglas fir-dominated hillslope | place: USA:California | collected 2013-09-17 | reverse complement strand
CTTGCGCAACTACCCGGGTGCGATCCTGATCGTCACCCACGACCGCTACTTCCTCGACAACGTCACTGGCTGGATTCTCGAGCTCGACCGCGGCCGCGGCATTCCCTACCAGGGCAATTATTCGGCCTGGCTCGAGCAGAAGCAGAAGCGGCTGGAGCAGGAGGGGCGCGAGGAGGCGGCGCGCCAGCGCACGCTCGCGCGCGAGCGTGAATGGATCGCGGCTTCCCCGCGCGCGCGGCAGGCAAAGTCCAAGGCACGCTACCAGCGCTACGAAGATCTCGTGAAGCAGGCAGCGGAGAAGACGGCGCAAAGCGCGCAAATTGTCATTCCGGTCGCGGAGCGGCTGGGGCAAACGGTGGTCGACTTCGAGAAGCTGCGCAAGGGCTACGGCGACAACCTCCTCATTGACGATCTCACTTTCCGCCTGCCGCCCGGCGGCATCGTCGGCGTGATCGGGCCGAACGGCGCCGGCAAGACGACATTGTTTCGCATGATCGTCGGCCAGGAAAAGCCCGACAAGGGCAGCATCAAGATCGGGGAAACGGTGCATCTCGGCTACGTCGATCAATCCCGCGACGCGCTCGACGGCAACAAGAACGTCTGGGAGGAAATCTCCGGCGGGCAGGACATCATTCAGCTCGGCAAGCGCGAGGTGAACTCGCGCGCCTATTGCTCCACCTTCAATTTCAGAGGCGCCGACCAGCAGAAGAAGGTCGGCTCGTTGTCGGGCGGAGAACGCAACCGCGTGCATCTGGCGAAGATGCTCAAGTCCGGTGCCAACGTGTTGCTGCTCGACGAGCCCACCAACGACCTCGACGTCGATACCTTGCGCGCGCTCGAGGAGGCGCTCGAGGATTTCGCCGGCTGCGCGGTCATCATCAGCCACGATCGCTGGTTCCTGGATCGGATCGCCACGCACATTTTGGCGTTCGAAGGCGACAGCCGCGTGGAATGGTTCGAAGGTAACTTCCAGGATTACGAGCGCGACAAGATGCACCGGCTCGGAACCGATGCCATCATCCCCCAGCGCATCAAATACAAGAAGTTCTCGCGCTGATGGCCGAGGACTGGAACGCGCGCCAATACCTCAAGTTCGAGGAGGAGCGCACGCGTCCGCCGCGCGATCTCTTGGCGCAGGTGCCGCTCGCTTCCGCGCGCCGCGTGATCGATCTCGGCTGCGGCCCCGGTAACTCCACGGAGCTGTTGGTCCAACGTTACCCGCAGGCACGGGTGATCGGGGTGGACTCCTCGCCGGACATGCTGCGCCAAGCGCGCGAGCGGCTTCCCAATTGCGAGTTCGCTCAGGCCGATCTCGTCGATTGGACCCCGCCGGAGCGCACCGACCTGTTGTTCGGCAACGCGGTCTTTCAATGGGTCCCCGATCATCCCGCGGTATTGCGCCGGTTGCTCGCAGCGCTTCCGACGGACGGCGTCTTGGCCGTGCAGATGCCCGACAATACTGAGGAGCCGGCGCTTGCGTTGATGCGCGAGGTGGCGGCAAGCGGACCGTGGGCTGCGCCGCTCGCGCTAACGGCGGCCGCGCGCGACGATCTTCCGACACCGGCTGCTTATTACGATGTGCTCAAGCCGCTTTGCGCACGGCTCGACATCTGGCACACGGTCTACAACCACGTGATGGCGGGTCCGGACGCCCTTGTCGAATGGTTCCGCGGCTCGGCATTGCGACCATTTCTGTCGCCGCTCGACGAGGACATGCGCCGCGGTTTCGTCGCTGAGTACAAGGCGAGAATCGCCGGCGCCTATCCGCCCCGCCACGACGGTCGCGTGCTGCTGCGCTTTCCGCGCCTGTTCATGGTGGCGGTGCGATAGGTCGGGAGGTGGAATGCGCGAGAAACGCCGCGCCCGCCGATGGTTTTGCTCCGCTCGCTCGCTGCGCATCCTGATAGCCCGTCGTCGAACTCAGCTTCGTCGAGCACTACTGCGTGTCTGAGCTTCTCCCCTTCACGCGCACCTTGGTTGCGATCGGGCCCGTGTCGCCCACGTCATCGTTGTAATAGACCTCGTCTCCGGTCTTGAGGTCGTCGAAGTCGCCGGACAGCAGCGAGTTGCGGTGGAAGTAGAGGAGGCCGCCCTCCTTCGTGAGCAGGAATCCGAAATCTTCCGCGGGCGTGACCTCTGCGATCTGGCCCAGCGACTGGTTCTCGGCGTCGTGACCCCCGGCCTTGGTGCGGCCGTCACGCTGCTCTTTGAGGTCGAGCAGGCGCCGCTCGGCAATGCGGAACGCCTCGTTGATGGCTTTGTGCAGGTCCGGATGCTGGTATTTGCGCAGCAGGTGCTCGGGCTCGTGGCTGACGACCAGATCGCCGCGTCCGGGAATACCGAGTTCGATGTGGACGACCGGAGGGATGGTGCCGGTGAGATCCTTGGCGCGCTGATCGATCCGGACCCGGCACGAGACCAGCCGGTCGTAGAGCTTTTCGAGGTCGGCGACCCGCGCTCGGATTTGATCGAGCCCGCAATTTGGCACGTAGAGGGAAGCAGTCATGCGTCGACTTTGCAGCTATGCGGCGATCGTCATAAGTGTGTCGATGGCCGTGCTCACATGCGCGCGGGCAGCCGATCCGGGCTTTCAAAAATGGCTGCAGGAGCTTTGGCCGCAGGCGCAAGCGCTCGGCGTCTCGCGCGCGACGTTCGACGCGGCGACGCGCGCGCTCGAGCCCGACCTTACGCTGCCCGATCTTGATCTTCCCGGCCGGGAAGGCGCGCCGCCGCGTGGGCAGGCGGAATTCGTGCAGACGCCGGCCGATTACATCAGGGAGACCACGATCGCGCATCTCGCCGAGCAGGCGAAAAAGCTCGCCGCCGAGCACGCGCGCACGCTCGCCGCGATCGAGCAGCAATTCGGTGTGCCCGGAAACATCCTGCTTGCGATTTGGGGCCGCGAGACCGCGTTCGGCGGCTACAAGCTGCCGAAGAACGCCGTCACCGTGCTCGCCACGCAGGGATATTATGGGCGGCGCAAGGATTTCTTTCGCCAAGAGTTCCTTTACGCGCTCAAGATGCTGGACGAGGGGCACGTCAAGCTCGCCGACATGCGCAGCTCCTGGGGCGGGGCCATGGGTCTGACCCAGTTCCTGCCCTCCGAGTTCTACAAGTATGCCGTCGATTTCGACGGCGACAGCAAGAAGGATATCTGGAGATCGGTGCCGGACGCGCTCGCCTCCGCCGCGCAGCAGCTCGTCGGCAAAGGCTGGCAGCGCGGCACACGTTGGGCCTACGAGGCGCGCGCGCCGCAAGGGGTCGACTGCACCATCGCCGTGCCCGAAGTCACGCGGCCGCTCGGCGAATGGCTTGGCCAAGGATTTGCGCTCGCCTATGGCCGCAAGCCCGCGCCGGCAGAGCTCAGCCAACCGGCGTCGCTGCTGTTGCCGGAAGGCACTTACGGACCGGCATTCCTCACGCTCAAGAACTATTACGTGATCAAGGAATACAACTTCTCCGATCTCTACGTGCTGTTCGTGGGCCATTTGAGCGACCGCATCAGCGATTCGCGCCCGTTCGAGACGCCGTGGAGCAAGAACACGCAGCTGCGCACTGCGCAGGTCGAGACCATGCAGCGTACGCTCACCAAGCTTGGCCTCTACAAGGACAAGGTCGACGGCAAGGCAGGCATGCTCACACGCGCCGCGCTCGGCGCTTATCAAAAGGCGAATCGGCTCAAAATCGACTGCTGGCCCACCGCGGCCGTGCTCGACGACATGCAGAAGGACGGCCGCGCCATCCGACGACGTTGCCGTAGGCGTCATAAAGGGGCTGGCGCGTCCAATAGCATCGCGGTCCGGGCAGCGGCGCCCCATAAGCCGAGTACACCACATAGCCAGGTGGAGCCGCAGCAACGTACGGTGCGGGTGCGACGTAAACTGGTGCCGGCGCGGAATTCGCGATTGCGTTGCCGACGATGGCGCCCGCAACGAAACCACCGACGGCACCGGCGCCAACCGCGCATCCAAAGCAACGAGCATCCGCCGGCGACGGAGTGGCGGCGACTGCAGCGGTAATGGTCGCAGCCGCAGCTAAGGCAGCAAGTGTCTTCTTCATCAGCGTCTCCTTCAGCATCGGCGGGTGCCGAGCATTGAGCGCCGGCGGTCGCCGAGCGCAGTTCCGAGGTGTTGCGATTGTCCGAATACCCCCGACTGACCCATCCCCGAAGTTCAGTCGTCTCCGGATCATGCCGGTTAATTTGTCGGAATTTGGTCAGCCCTGGGACGGCGCAACAAAGGCTTTGCAGCGAAAAAAAGGCCGGCGCTCCTGCGACAGCGGGAGCGCCGGGTCAGGCTGCCGATCCGCCCGAGCGGGCGGGAGCCGTTCAGCACACGCGATAGCGGTACCCATTGCGCCAGCGCCAGCAGCTCAAATAGGGCCCTGGCGCCGCGGCATAGCCGTAATAGGCTGGCCCGTAGCTGTACGCCGGATAGTAGCCATACGGGTACGAGTAGGCCGGATAGTATCCGCCGTAATACCCATAGGAATATGGGCTCGCGAGCGCGCCGCCAATGATCGCGCCGGCTGCGAAGGCGCCGATTGCCGGGCCCCACCAGCCCCAGCGGGCATCTGCCGTGGTCGGCGTCGCCACCGTGGCGAGGGCTATTGTTCCCGCCGCAGCGAGAGCGGTGAGAGTTTTCTTCATGGTGTCACCTCTCTGTGAGGTCGAAGGGGTGACGGTCAGACGTCATCCGTGACCCAAATGTTCCACGCCGACGCTGAACGCGGGCTGAACGACTCCTTACAGACGCCTGAAAATGCTGCGACGACGCGCCCGCCCGCGTTCGCTGCGCTGCACATGGTTTGCCGACGTGTGGTCCCATGGGCTGTGTGGGTGCCGCGGGAACGGCGGGTGAGAGGCAGGCGCCGCTCGCGCATTCCGCGACAGCCAAGGGGTCCTGCTGAGAGGGACGAGCCTAGCGGCTGCAAGGAACAGCAGCTCGCGCGTGGCGGATTCGGCAAAAATGCGCTGGACTGGTGCGAGAGGTCAGTTGCAGGCGATCAAAGCGCGACGCCGAGCACGGACGCGAATCTTGGGCAGGCGCGCCCGTGTGGGCTCAAAACGCGAAGGCGTTGAGGACCAAGGTGCACGTGAATAGGGCACCCAAGATCAGTCCAAACCACTGGGTAATCCGACGCTCACTCATCTCCAGCCTCCCATCTTTAACCTTAGTCGCGCGGGCGATCCTTGCGGTTCAATTGCACCGCGGGCCAAGGCTTGGGAACGCCAGCAATCTCATGGCGCCGTCGCTTGACCGTAAGGCGGCGCCGGCGCGCAAATCCGCTCGATAGCAGATGTTGATCCAGGCATAGCCGTTCCAAACGATGCAGGGATCGGCGTAGTAGGGGTAATCGTAGTAAGCCCACGCTCCCAAGCCGTTTCCTGGGGCGACGGGCCAGCCCACCATCCCGGGCGCCAGCCGGGCCGCCAAACGCCGGCGCGGAATGCTCCGGCCAGCCCATCAACACCAGCGCCGCAGCCGCGACGAGGTCGCATATAGGCGCTGATGTCGCGATAGGTTTCCGCGCTGAAGTTCAGAGTGTTGCGAGAGATGCCCTCGGCAAGCCCGTGGCGAGAGGCGTGCGATCGGCTTGCTCTTTAGCCCGCGCGCGGGCGCGCCATAACCGCGGGGTCAGTTCGAGGTTTTACGCGCGCCGGCCAGCTGCGCCCCGTTGATCTGGTAGAGGACGAACCTGTTGCCAGCGAAGACCGGAGTGAGCCGCGTCGGATCGGGGTTGGCGTAGTCGTGGTCCGTGAACAGGATGTAAAGGTAATTGTAGTCAGTGGTCCAGCGCGACCAATAGGGCGGGTCGTCGTCCCAATCCCAATCCGTGGGTTCCGTGTGCGAGAGGAGCTGCCGGATCGAGGGTGGCGTTCCGTCCTCCGTATCCACGCGGTCGCGATAATCGCGGCGCACGTGCATTACCTGCTTGCCGAGCACGGTGAATGCCGTCGTGACCAGGGCGGAGCGCTCGATGATCGCCAGACAGGCGGCGTGCATGAGCCAAAGATCGCGTGCGTTGTCCCCGTTGTCGGGATCGGCGTAAGCGACCAGCACTTTCGAGCCGCGCTCGATGTGTCGCACCGAGTCGCGGAACGAGGCGGTTCCCCGCGAAAGCTCGCGCCATACGCCCTGCACCTCGAAGGCGCGCACGGCCAACAGCAGAACCAAAACCGTGGCAAAACCCCGGCGCACGAACTCGTCGCGCAAATCGAGATGCGCGCAGGCAATGATCATGAACGCCAACGCAATCGGCAGCCGCTGGTCCGCCATGTACGTGTCGAATAGGACGCGGGGCAGCGCCAAATAGGTGAAGCCGCCGACCGCCAGCAGCATCCATCCGAAAGGATGGAATTGCAGCGCGCGGTGCCGGATGGCGAAGACGGCAGCGATTGCAACGATCGTCGCCAGGAAGAACGTTGCCGAACGGGAATAGACCTCGATGACGTACAGGAGGCCGTTGAGTTTGCCGTTGAGCTCCCACGTGAAGTCCCAGCGCAGCGTCCAGGTCGGGCTCATCAGCAACAGCGGCACCACCGGCAGGAAGGGCAGTCCGCTCACGACGAAATCGAGCCAAGGGGGCATGCGCGGCGCGACCGCCCCGTCCAGGGACTGCGGCTCACGCCATCGCAATGCCAAGAGCCGTTGCAACTCGAATGCGAGGAGCCCCAGTCCGTACACTCCGACGGCGAAGAGGTGGCAGAAGAACAGCGCCAGCACGAACAGCGTTGACACCGCCAGACGCAGCACCAGCGCGCGCTCGCGCAACGCCACCCAGGTCGCGAGCGCCCACAGCGCAAGCCCGATGCCGAACAAATAGTTCATCGTGCCCACGAGAAGGACTTTGTTGTAGAGCAGCGGGAAAGCGATCAGCGGCAGCACCGACCAATGGCGATAGAGCTGGCGGTTGAGCGCGAGCGTGCCGGAGAGAATCAGCACGAAAGTGATGATCGTGTAGGCCTGTCCGGCCAGATAGACGTTCATGACCCGCTGCAGGATCGGAACGATCAGATCCATCATCAGGTTGGGAATGACTTGCCATTCGATTTGGTAGAACAGCGCCAGATCGGGATCGCTGCCGATCGTGGCGATCACATGCATGCGCGCGAGGTGGTTGATGTAGTCGGAGAGCGGCGGCCAGGGATAAAGCAGGATCGGGATCGAGGCGATGGCGGCCAGCGCGATGAATAGGACGGCGATTTGGCCGGCGCGGAAGCGAACGGCACTTTGAGGCATCGGCTCGGAAGCGCCGAGAATGCCGGCTCGAGCTGCCGTTGGCGCCGATGGGCTCGCCCGCTTGGCCGCGCGCAGTCCGAGAAGGCAAAGTCTACCGCCAGCGAACGCGGCGGGGCCAACTTTCGTGCGCGTGTGGCCTGTCGGCTTCACCCGGCTTTTCAAAATGGCGAAATCTGTCTTCACTCCGCACGGACGCGCCGGCGATCAGTTGGCGATGCGTCAACAAATCGACGCGTCCGGCCGGGAGCGCCAGGTCCATTCGATGCTAGCCGAAGGCGTGTGACCTCGCAGATTCATCCGCGGCTAAACCGAAAAAAGAGCTATTGTGGAGCGTCCCGACGCGCCCATTCGAAGAGTTCCCGATGAAATTTCCCCGTCGCCGATTTCTCTGTCTCCCCGCCGCCGCTGCCGCCATGCTTCTCCCCCGCGTCGCCAGCGGGCAAGCCTATCCTGCGCGGCCGGTGCGTGTGATCGTGCCATTCGCGCCCGCCGGTCCAACCGACGTATTCGCCCGCCTGATGGCGCAAAAGCTCTCCGAGCAGTTGGGCGTGCAGTTCTATGTCGAGAACGTCGCCGGCGCTGGCGGAAATATCGGGGCGGGTCGCGCCGCGCAGTCGGCACCGGACGGATACACCATTCTCGTCAACGGTGCGAACCACGTCGTTAATCCCGCGCTCTATGCGCACGTGCCTTACGACCCCACCGCGGATTTCGATCCCGTCACCATCGCGGTGAGCGCGCCGGCGGTGCTCACGGTCAATCCCGCGCTGCCGGTGCAGACGGTCGGCGAACTCGTCGCGCTCATCAAGGCCAATCCCGGCAAATACAGCTTCGCATCGCCGGGGACAGGCACGCCGCCGCATCTCGTGGGCGAATTGTTTCGCCTGTCGCTCGGTCTCGACCTCGTGCACGTCCCCTTCAACGGCGGCGGCCCGGCAATCGGTTCGGCGCTTGCCGGCCATACGCCGATTTCCTTCGGCTCGGTGCCGCCGGCGGTGCCGCTGGTCAAAGACGGGAAATTGCGGGCGCTGGCCGTCTCGACCAAGAGCCGCTCGCCGGCGCTGCCCGACACACCCAGCATGACGGAAGCCGGTTATCCCGAGGTGGTGGGGGAATCCTGGTTCGCCGCCGTCGTGCCGGCCGGAACGCCCAAGGAAATCATCACGCTCCTTCAGCGCGAGATCGCGCGTGCCATCACCCTGCCGGACATGCGCGAACGCTTGGCAGCGCTGGGATACGAGCCGGTCGCCAGCACGCCTGAAGAGTGCGCGGCCCGCTTCCGGGTGGAAACCGCCAAATGGGGGCGGGTCATCGGCGAGGCCGGTATCAAGGCGCAATGATGCGGCCTGGAATGGGCTGATCCACGGCTGCTTGGCCACGCATTCGAAACATCAACACAGGCTAGCAAGCTGGGATCCGACGAAAACCACCCTCAACCAATTCTCAATATAAAACTGTAATACTAATGTTGCATTGCGGTAGATGGCTGCTGCAGTGCACTATCCGTCATGATCCTCAACCGGCCGGTAAGACGCCATTCGGAGAGGAAGCTATGAAGAACCATTGCGCGTATTGCCACGGCAAGTTCGGGTTGGTGCGGCACCGTCGAGCGTTCAAGAGTTTTTGCTCGCAAAAATGCGTTGAAGAGTACAAGGCCTGGCTGCGTGCCGAAGTCGGCAAGCGCAAGGGCTGGTCGGATTGCATTTGGTCGGCGAGCTTGAGCGTCGTTCCTTACGCCGGCGAACGATCCGCCTAGGCGATTTCCCTGGTCTGACCTCATCTGCTTGCCGCTGTAAACGCCCTCTGCGCGGAAGAAAAGCTTGCCCATGTCATCGTTTGGGGCGGCGGCATTACCATTCTTTAACCGCGTTCATCGGTGGCGCGGACGCCCGCCGTGCAAACGTCAATTGCTTGTCGTTGTGCCTCGTCCCACCGCTACATCGAGGATGCAAGAACAAAAGCAGGACTCCAAGCGCTGCGGAAAAATTGTTAGCTAGAAGGGGGTCGTTATTTTCCGGGGAGTGTAACCGTGGCGCCGCGTGCATATTGGAAGGGTTATCTCAAGCTCTCGCTCGTCTCGTGTCCCATTGCGGTTAGTCCCGCGGCTTCGTCGTCCGAGCGCATCTCGTTTCGCCAAATCAATAAAAAGACCGGCAACCGGCTGCGCCAGCAGCTCGTCGACGAAGGGACGCGCGAGCCGGTCGACGCCGAGGACAAGGGCCGGGGCTACGAGATCGATAAATGCGTCTACATCGAGGTCGACGATGACGAGCTCGAAGCCATCGCGAGGCCATGCGCGGCAAGGGCATGGTCGCGCTCGGCCGCATCGTGCTCGCCAAGCGCGAGCGCGTCATCGCCCTGGAGCCGCACGGCAAGGGCATGATGGGAACGACGCTGCGCTACGGCTACGAGGTGCGCAAGCCGGAGGAATTTTTCAGCGACATCGCGGACGTGAAAGTGCCCGGCGAGATGTTGAAGCTCGCCCAGCACATTCTCGATACCAAGACCGGCGATTTCGATCCGAGCGCGTTCGAGGACCACTACGAGACCGCGCTCATAGAGCTGCTGCGCAAGAAGCAGGCCGGTTTCAAGCCGCCGAAGACGAAGGAGCGCGTCGCCGCACCGCGCAACGTCATCAATCTGATGGAGGCACTGCGGCGCAGCGTGCAAGCCGAGCGGGACGGCCCGGCCCAAGCGAAGAAAGGCCGCAAACGCGTCGAAGGGCAGCGGGAAATGCTGCTGCCGATCCAGGGCAAAGAAGCGCTGCCGCGCGCTGCCGCCAAAAAATCTGGCGCGCGTCGCTCGGCGGGATGATCGCCGAGCAACCGCATTCCCCTTTGCGCAGCGGACTTTCCGCGGCGGCGATCCGCGCCGTCGCAGCGGCGCTTGCCTGTGCGGTTTTGTGTGGCAGCCCGGCAGCCGGCGAAAGCTGGCCGGCGCGGCCGCTGACCATGGTGGTCCCGTTCGCGGCGGGCGGCGGGACCGACGTGCTCGGACGCATCATTGGACGGCGGCTCTCCGAGATTCTGGCCCAGCAGGTGATCATCGAGAACGTCGGCGGCGCGGGCGGCATGGTCGGATCGGCCCGCGTGGCGAAGGCGGCGCCGGACGGCTATCAATTCGTGCTCGGCAGCCGCGCCGACGCCATCAATCAGACGCTCTACAAAAATCCGCTCTACAATTTTGCCACCGATCTTGCGCCCGTGGTGCTGATCGCCGACCAGCCGACGCTCCTGGTCGCGCGCAAGGATTTGCCCACCGACGATCTTCGCCAGTTCATCGCCTATGCGCGCGCGAACCAGGCCAGGATGCAAATGGCCTCGGCGGGCGCCGGCTCAACGGGCCACCTCGACTGCATGCTCCTCAACGCGGCGATCGGGATCAACGTCACCCATGTCCCCTACCGCGGTGGCGGGCCGGCGATGCAGGATCTGATCGCCGGCCGCATCGACTATTTCTGCACGCTGAGTGCGACCGCCAGGCAGCAGATCGACGGCAAGCTCATCAAGGCCATCGCCATCCTTTCGCGCGACCGCTCCGCCATGCTGCCGCAGCTCGCGAGCGCCCGCGAGCAGGGGCTCGATTTCGAGGCGACGACTTGGTTCGGCTTCTTTTTCCCCAATGGCACGCCTGAACCGATCATCCAGAAACTCCACGACGCCACCGTCGCAGCGATGGACACGCCCTCCGTGCAGGAACGGCTCAAGGAGGTCGGCGCGGTGACGGTCGCGCCCGAGCGGCGATCGCCCGAATATCTGCAGAAGTTCGTCGCGAGCGAGATCGAGAAAAACGCCGCGCCGATCAAGGCGGCGGGCCTCGCGATGGATTGACGGCGCTCGCCACTAATTGCAGGCAGCGTCTCGAACGTGCAAAAATGGAATCCTGTTCGTAGAAGCGCGCCCGACACTGGGAGGTCCTGCTCACCCATGACCGACGTCACCACCAAGCCGCGCACCAAGGTTCGCCTGAAACCGAAGCCGGAGCGGCCGCGCCTTCACAAAGTTATTCTGCTCAACGACGACTACACGCCGCGCGAATTCGTCGTGACCGTGCTCAAGGGCGAATTCCGCATGAGCGAGGACCAGGCCTACCGCGTGATGATGACCGCCCATCGGCGCGGCGTATGCGTGGTTGCCGTCTTCACCAGGGACGTCGCCGAGACCAAGGCGACGCGCGGAACGGAAGCCGGCCGCCGCAAGGGCTATCCGTTGCAATTCACCACCGAGCCGGAGGATTAAAGTACCTCCGCATGCCTGCGTCCGCAGCCATGCAATGCTACTTGTGAGTCGAGAAAAGTTCAAACCTCACACAAGCGTGACGCCGCTCGCGGTTTTGTGTCTTTCCGGTGATCGCCGAACCAGCGACCCTCATCCGGCACGCAAACCTCTCCACCGCTCATTCCCGCGCAAGCGGGAATCTAGTCGATCGTTCCCGATCTGAGTCCCGCTTTCGTGGGGACGTATGGAGTGGAATTCCTGCGAGCACGAAACCGGAGAGCGCATCATGCCGAGTTACGGTCCAGAACTCATCCAAACCATGCGGGCGGTGCTCGACGCGGTGATGACTAAGATTCCGGTGGAGCAGGTGACGCCGGCCGTCAAGACGCACATGGCCGAAGTCATCTTGAAGGCGGCGGCGGAGGGCCAGACCAGTTACGAGAGGCTGTTGGCTTCGGCGTCGGATCAAATTGGGACGATTCTCTCGATGCTGAGCTGAATTTTCTCTCGGCCTTGTCACGCGAATCCACCAGAAACGAGTATTCTCTAAAAATCCGCCTGGCTTGCGGCGCGATGCCGAGGCGGCTCGCTCTGTGCTTGTCGCGTGCTCCAAGCATTGTCACGGGAGGCGCCCGTGCTACGCTCGCATCTCGCCTGACAAGAGAGGCACGGCGACTCGATGCTGCCATCGCAACGCACGCTGTTCGATATTCCGCGCGAGATTTGCTACCTCAACGCCGCCTCCTGGAGCCCGTTGCCCATCGCCACGCAAGAGGCAGGCCGCGTCGGCGTCGCGCGCAAGGGAAGGCCTTGGGCGATCGATCCGGCGCTTCCGCAGCGGCAATTTGAACGGGCGCGTCGCGCGGCGGCG
>WNFI01282939.1_pt2 | contig 12330 bp, 16 predicted proteins | sample 5400471 | NCBI WGS metagenome assembly WNFI01 (sample SAMN13153348, study PRJNA577476) | soil metagenome | isolation source: 100 cm saprolite on Douglas fir-dominated hillslope | place: USA:California | collected 2013-09-17 | reverse complement strand
CGGCTTCGCCGGGCCGGAGCTCGCCACCCGCATCGACGATGCCAAGCCCAAAGTCATCCTCTATGCCTCGGCCGGCATCGAGCCGGGCCGGGTCGTTCCTTATAGGCCGATGATCGACCAGGCGCTGGCGATCGCCAAATGGCAGCCAGAGCGCTGCGTGCTCCTGCAGCGCGACGAGCAGCGCGCCGACCCGGTCGCAGGCCGCGATCTCGATTGGCACGAGCTCGAGGCGAAGGCCGCTCCGCATCCTTGCGTCGAGGTCGAGGCGACCGACCCGCTCTATATCCTCTACACCTCGGGCACCACCGGCATTCCCAAGGGCGTGGTCAGAGACACCGGCGGCTATGCCGTGGCGCTCGCCTGGTCGATGGCGAACATCTATGCGATCCAGCCGGGCGAGGTCTATTGGACCGCTTCCGATGTCGGCTGGGTCGTCGGCCATTCCTACATCGTCTACGCACCGCTCATCCGCGGCGCCACGACCATCCTCTACGAGGGCAAGCCGGTGGGCACGCCCGATGCCGGCGCCTTCTGGCGGGTGATCCAAGAGCACGGGGCGGGGACGATGTTCACCGCGCCCACCGCCTTTCGCGCGATCAAGCGCGAGGACCCCGACGGCAACCTCATCCGCCGCTACGATCTCAGCAAATTTCGCGCGCTCTTCCTCGCCGGAACGACCCGGCCCGGCTCGATGCCGGCCGAGGCATAGAGGATGACTTTGGGCTTGGCATCGTCGATGCGGGTGGCGAGCTCCGGCCCGGCGAAGCCGGGAGCGATCGGTGCGCTCGCGATCAAGCTGCCGCTGCCGCCGGGCAGCCTGCCGACGCTCTGGCAGAACGACGAAGGCTACCGCAGCTCCTATCTCGCGGAGTATCCCGGCTACTACAAGACCGGCGATGCCGGCTATGTCGACGCCGACGGCTATGTCTTCGTCATGACCCGCACCGACGACATCATCAACGTCGCCGGGCACCGGCTGTCGACGGGTGGCATCGAGGAGGTGCTGGCGAACCATCCCGACGTGGCCGAATGCGCCGTCATCGGCGTCGCCGACGAGATCAAGGGGCAAGTGCCGTTGGGGCTCTTGGTGCTCAAGGCCGGCGCCGGCCGCGAGCCTGAGAAGGTCGCCCGCGAGGTGGTGCAGATGGTGCGCGAGCATATCGGCCCGGTCGCTTCCTTCAAGACCGCGATCGTGGTGAAGCGCCTGCCCAAGACCCGCTCCGGCAAGATCCTGCGCCGCACCATGCAGAAGATCGCCGACGGGCTCGAATACCACCCGCCGGCCACCATCGACGATCCGGCGATTCTGGGCGAGATCGGCGAAAGCCTCGAAGGTGTGGGCTACGCCAAGCGCAAAGCCACCGCCTGAGCCTCCTCGGGCCTGACGGGCGAGCGATGGAAATCGACGCGATCCAAACGGGCGGGCTCGACCGCGAGGCGGTGCTGGCGCTGTCCCGGCGCAGCAATGGACGGCCGCTCATGCAGCTCGTGCTGCATCTGAGCCTGCTCTCCGCCGCCGCCTTCCTGGTCTCGCTGGCGCGCGGCAGCGCTGTCTTGGCGCCTGCGATCGTGCTCGAGGGCGTGGTTCTGGCATTCCTGTTTGCGCCGCTGCACGAGACCATTCACCGCACCGCCTTCTCCAGCCGCAGATCCGGAGCTCGCCACACCGAAACCGGCGACGCTCGCCTCCTACCTCTGGCATGTGAGCGGGCTTCCCTATTGGTGGAGCGGAATTCGCGTGAGCCTGACGCATGCGCTGGCTGCCCGCGTCGATGAAGGCTATGTCGGCGAGGCGAAGCGCGAAGCGATCATCGCTGAGGCGCGGCTCTTGTGGGGGTGCTATCTCGCCATTGCGGCTTTGTCGCTCGCCTTCGAGAGCGATGCGGCGCTCGTCTATTGGATCCTGCCGGCGCTTGCCGGCCAGCCCTTCCTCAGGCTCTATCTCCTGGCCGAGCACATGGGCTGCCCCGAAGTGCCGGACATGTTCGAGAACACGCGGACCACAAGCACCAACGCCGCGCTCCGCTTCCTCGCTTGGAACATGCCCTACCACGCCGAGCACCACGCCTATCCCTCGGTGCCGTTCCATGCGCTCGGCCGGCTGCATCGCCTGGTCGAGGGCCGCATCAAGGTGACCGCGCCCGGCTATCTGGCACTGCATCGCCAATTGCTGCGCGATCTCGTCAACAGGACTCACTGAGAAGGATCCGTCCATGCGTCTCAAAGGAAAGACCGCGATCGTGACCGGAGCGGCGAGCGGCATCGGCCGCGCGGTCGCCGAGCGCTTCGCGCGCGAAGGCGCCAAGGTGGTGCTGGCCGATGTGAAGGCAAAGGAAGGGCGCGCCGCGTCCCGCGCCGTCGGCAGAGGCGCCAAGTTCATCCTCTGCGATGTCGGCGACAAGAAGGCCGTCGACCGCCTGGTTCAGCAAACCGTGCGCGCCTTCGGCGGCCTCGACATCATGGTCGCCAATGCCGGGATCGTGCATTCGGGCGATTTCCTGGAATTGGCCGAGGCCGATTGGGACAAGGTCATCCGCGTCAATTTGAAGGGCGTGTTCCTCTCTGCACAGGCGGCCGCCAAGCAAATGGTCCGTCAACTGGAGAAGGGGAGGGCGCCCGGCACCATCATCACCATGAGCTCGGTCAATGCCGTGCTGGCGATCCCCAGCATCCCCGCCTATGTCGCCGCCAAGGGCGGGGTAAACCAGCTCACCAAGGCAATGGCGCTGGCGCTGGCGCCGCACGGCATTCGCGTGAATGCCATCGGGCCCGGCACCATCCTCACTGAGCTGGCGCAGGCGGTGCTGACCGACGCCGCCGCGCGCCGTCGCGTCCTCTCGCGCACGCCCTTGGGCCGGCTCGGCACCGGCGACGAGGTGGCGAGCGTGGCGGTGTTCCTCGCCTCGGCGGATGCGAGCTACGTCACCGGGCAAACGATCTATCCCGATGGCGGCAGGCTGGCGCTCAACTACACGGTTGCGGTTCCTGATTAGGAACCAGTCGTTGCCAGGTTGACACTCGGTAGTCTCCGCCGAAGCGGAACTCCGTTCGTTCCTACGGCGTTGAACCCCTGGAGGGCCAGATCGCGGATAGGGATCGCCATGTTGAAACAGAACGGATTCCTCAAGCGAGCGGCACTGGCGGCGGCGCTGCTTCTGACGCCGGTGGCGCTCTCCGGCTGCGCCGAGACCATCGGTGCCGGCGCCGGCGCCTATGCCGGCCATCAGCTCAGCCACGGCAATACCGGCGCTACCGTCGGCGGCGCCCTCGGCGGCGCCTTAATCGGGCACATTATCGCCCACTAACTAAGGCCGTGCGTCGGCTTCGCGCCGTGCCACGGCGCGAAGCCACTCGGCGAAGAGCCGCGTGGCGCGGCTCGAGGGTGTGCCGCGCCGCGGCAGCACCAGCCAATAGTCCGGACCCAAGTCCAGCGCCGGACCGAAGGGCTCGACCAGCCAGCGGTTCCTGAGATAGAGCCCGGCAAGGCGCCGGCGCGTCAGCGCGAGGCTTCCTCAGCCGCCGAGCCAGCGCCGGCGCGGCGACCGGCACCAGCCGCTCGGTCAAGAGCGCCTCGGCGCGTACGCCGGGCCACGGGCCCATGCCGGTGCGCAGCGCCACATCGGCGCCCGCCTCGCGACCGATGGCGACCAGCGCCTTGGTTTCCGCGACCCAGACCTCGATGCCGGGATGCGCGGCCTGGAATTCCGGGAGCAGCGGCAACAGCCACAGCCCGGCGAGCGACGCCGTCGTGCTCACGCGGACGACCTTGGCGGTGTCGCGGCGCCCAAGCGCGGACTCGCGGCTCGCCGCATCGATGAGATCGAAGCCCTGGCCGAGCTTTGCGGCGTAGTCGAGGCCGAGCGGCGTCGGCGCCAGCCTGGCGCCGCCGCGATCGAACAGCAGCACCCCCAGATGCCGCTCGAGCAGCGCCACCTGCTTGCTCACCGCGCCATGGGTGACGCCGAGCTCGGCCGCGGCCGCCACAGTCGAGCCCAGCCTGGCGCAGGCTTCAAAGGCGCGGAGCGCATTCAAGGGCGGCAAGCGGCGACGCCCAGAGGTGTGATATTTGCTCACAGCAGGGGAGAATAACGCGCTGGCGCCAGCAGCGCGAGCGGTCCACATCACGCTCACGGATGCTCGCCCGAAGGAGACCGATGATGGCCGACCCGCTCACCTGCCTCGCACTCTGCGGCAGCCCGCGCCAGCGGACGCGCCTCCACATTCGCGATCTGCTTCAGAGCCGCGCCCCGTGGACGCGCCGGCTCGAGCGCGGCAAGGCCGGCTGAGCCGGGCAGGGCGCCGCATGGACCACGCGACCTGGATCCTGTTCGTCTTCGTCTCGCTGGCGGCCGTGCTGACGCCGGGGCCGGCGATGCTGGCCATTCTCGGACACGCGCTCGCCAAGGGCGCGCGGCCGACGGTGCCGGTGGTCATCGGCAATGCGAGCGGCGCCATCGTCTTGATGGGGGCCTCGATCGCAGGATTGGCGGCGGTGCTGGCGGCCCTGCCGCACGGATTCGAGGTGCTGAAATGGGCGGGCGTCCTCTACCTCTTGTGGCTCGGGCTCGGGGCGTGGAAGAAAGCGGCGCCGGCGGCAATCCCGGCGCCCATCGCGAAGGCGGATTTCTTGCGGGCGGATTCAGGCGCGTTCGTGCGCGGACTCTTGATCGCCGCCTCCAACCCGAAGGCGCTGCTATTCTATGGCGCGGTGCTGCCGCAATTCGTCGACCCGACGCGCCCAGCGCTCATGCAATTCGCGATCATGGCCGCGACCTTCGCGTTGTTGGAGCTGTCTGCGACCGGCATCGTCACCATGGCGGCCGACAAGCTGGCGCCGGTGCTGCGCCGCTACCAGGTCAGACGCGGCCTCGATCGCCTGGGCGGCGGGGTGATGATCGCGGCCGCCCTGCTGCTCGCGCTTTCCCCCTCGAAGGCGCTACCATGAGCCCGATGTCCGCCGAGGAGAGCGATGGCGATGAAGCAGACAAAAGACGCTGAGCGGAAGCCGAAGCTGGTCGGCATGAATCATGTCGCCCTCGAAGTCGGCGATGTCGAGGCGGCGCTGGCCTTCTATGGCCGGATCTTCGAGTTCACGCTCCGCGGACGCAGCCGAGGCCAAGCCTTCATCGACATGGGCGATCAGTTCATCGCGCTGATGGAGACGCGCAGGCCGCACCGGGACCGCAACCGCCACTTCGGTCTGGTTGTCGACGACCGCTCCAGGGTCGTGGCACTCGCCAAGGCGGCGGGAGCGACGATGGTCGACGGCCCGTTCCTCGACTTCCTCGATCCCTGGGGCAATCGCATCGAGGTGATCGAGGCATGGCGCCGGCGCGGAGGCGGACGAAGCCGCCGGTGCGGGGCACGCGTGCGAGGGCGGCGCCGAAGCGCCGAAAGTCTCGCGCCTAGGCGGACTCTGCCGGCGCCGAGCTCGGCTCTTCAGCGGGCGCGTTCGCCGGCTCGGGTGCCGGTGCCGCGGCTGGCAGCGGATGCGCCGGCGCCTTGGCGTTGGCGCGAGTGACGGCGTCGTTCAAGTCGGCCTCGCTGCACAAGCCCAAGGCCACCGGATTGCGCTGGCGGATGTTGGGGCTGTTCCAATGGGTGCGATCGCGGACCGCGGCGATGGTCTGCTTGGTGGTGCCCAAGAGCTTCGAGATCTGCGCGTCGCTCAGCTCAGGATGGGTCTTCAAGACCCAGGCGATCGCATCGGGCTTGTCCTGGCGCTTGGCGATGGGCGTGTAGCGCGGGCCCTTGGGGCGTGCCACCGGCTGCGGCAGATCGGGCTCGGTCAGCTTGAGCCGCGCGTTCGGGTCCTTGAGGCAACGCTCGAGCTCTTCTTTCGACAGCTGGCCGCTGACGATCGGATCGAGCCCCTGCATGCCGACCGCGACCTCGCCGTCGGCGACCGCCTGCACCTCCAAGGGATGCAAGCCGCAAAACTCCGCGATCTGATCGAAGGTGAGCGCCGTGTTCTCGACCAGCCAAACGGCCGTCGCCTTCGGCATCAGCAAATGAATCATGAGAGTCCTCCTGGAAGCGACGGGACACGGGTGCCGAGCCAGGCACGCCCTGTCCCAGAGGCTCCGGATGTGGGAATTGGATTACCGGATATATAAGCCGTGGCAAGCGGCCGGGGAAGGGCGCACTTCAGCGGTTTCAGAGGGTGAGGGCGATCTTGCCGATATGCTCGCCGGATTCCATCAGGGCGTGCGCGGTGGCCGCCTCCCGGAGGGGAAATGTCTTGTAGATTATGGGTTTAACCTTTCCCTCGGCGATGAGCGGCCAGACCTTCTCGAGGAGCTGGGCGGCGATGGCACCCTTCTGCGCCGGGGTGCGTGGCCGCAAGGTCGAGCCGGTGACGGTCAGCCGCTTGCGCATGACGATGTTGAGGTCGAGCGCGACCTTGCCGCCTTCGAGAAAGGCGATCTGCACCAGCCGCCCCTCGGTGTTGAGCACGGCCAGGTTGCGGGCGAAGTAGCTGCCGCCGACCATGTCGAGCACGGCATCGGCGCCGCCGGCGGCTTTGGTGACGATGTCGACGAAGTCCTCCTCGCGGTGGTTGATCGCCCGCTCGGCGCCGAGATCGCGGCAGGCCTGGCACTTTTCCCCGCTGCCGGCGGTGGTGAAGACCCGCGCCCCGAAGGCATGGGCGAGCTGGATCGCGGTGGTGCCGATGCCGCTCGAGCCGCCGTGAATGAGAGCCACCTCGCCCCGCTGCAGCCGGGCACGCTCAAAGAGGTTGGTCCACACGGTGAAGAAGGTCTCGGGCAGGCAGGCGGCGGGCTTCCAGGAGGCACGGCCCGGCAGCGCCGAATTCGGACCCGCCGGTCCCACCGCCACCACCTCGCCCGCGACCTCGAGCCCGGGCAGGTCCGAGGCGCCCGGCGGCGGCGGGTAGCCGCCCTGGCGTTGCAGGCAGTCCGGTCGGTTGAGGCCGGCGGCGGCGACGCGGATCAAGACTTCGCCGGCGTCGGGCTTCGGCACCGGGCGCGCGACCGGCACCAGCACCTCCGGCCCACCCGGGCGGCTGATCTCCACGGCAGTCATGGTGCTGGGTATGGCCATGCGGCGTCTCTTTGTCGGTTAACCTTGGCAGGATTAATATCACGGTCGGCGCCGTTGCAAGGCCGACCACCCCCGCCGGGCCCGGGAGGGCCAAGGATCCATGGACCTGGACGATCTGGAGCCGCGCAAGAAGCTGGTTCAGCTCAAGGATCTTTCCGGCTTCTCCTTGGAAGAATTGGGTCTTTACATCGAGCGGCTGCAGGCGGAGATCGCCCGCGCCGAGGCCGCAATCGCCGCCAAGCGCGCGCATCGCGGCGGCGCCGAGGCCCTGTTCAAACGCTGAGATCCGGGCGCCTCGGCCGGGCGCGCCGAAGGGCTCCCGAGATGAAAGCTCGGACTTGACTGAATTGTTATCCCTAGGGTAGCGTCCGCCTCACGAGGCAAGTTGGACAGGGTTGCAAGAATTTCAGAAAAGGGCCGATCCAACGGCCCTTTTTTTGCGCCTGCGCTTCGCGTGAGAAGTATTCGGCCGCACCCTAACCCTGCTGTACCCTCCGCCCAGACTCCGCCCCCGGAGCCCGACGATGGAAGGCGCCGATGGCCGAGGCCAAGTTTCCCCGCTTCGACACTCTCAGCCTGCATGCCGGCCAGCATCCGGACCCGACGACGGGCGCTCGCGCGGTGCCGATCTTCCAGACCACCTCCTATGTGTTCCGCGACGTCGACCATGCCGCCTCGCTGTTCAACCTGGAGCGGGCCGGGCACATCTATTCGCGCATCTCCAATCCGACGGTCGCGGTCCTGGAGGAACGCATCGCGGCACTCGAGGGCGGCGTCGGGGCCGTCTGCACGGCAAGCGGCCAGGCGGCCCTCCATCTCGCCGTGGCGACCTTGATGGGTGCGGGCGGCCACATCGTCTCCTCGCGCTCGATCTATGGCGGCAGCCATAACCTGTTCACCCATACGCTGCCGCGCTTCGGCATCACCACCAGCTTCGTCGATCCGCGCGACCTCGCCAGCTTCCGCGACGCCATTCGCCCGGAGACGCGGCTGCTCTTCGGCGAGACCTTGGGCAATCCGGGATTGGAGGTCCTCGACATCGCTGGCCTGGCGGATGTCGCGCACAAGGCGAAGCTGCCGCTCCTGATCGATTCCACATTCGCCACGCCCTATCTCTTGAAGCCCTTCGCCTTCGGCGCCGACCTCATCATGCATTCGGCAACCAAGTGGCTTGGCGGCCATGGCGTGGCGATCGGCGGCGTCATCGTCGATTCCGGCCGCTTCGACTGGGAGGGCTCCGGCAAGTTCCCGACCTTGAGCGAGCCCTATGCCGGCTATCACGGCCTGGACTTCGCCGAGGAATATGGCCCCGAGGCCTTTCTCATGCGGGCCCGGGCCGAGGGCTTGCGCGATTTCGGCGCCTGCATGAGCCCGACCACCGCCTTCCACATCCTCCAGGGAGTGGAAACCCTGCCGCTCCGCATGGCGCGCCATGTCGCCAATGCCCGCCAGGTCGCCGCCTTTCTTGACGGCCATGCCGCCGTCGGCTGGGTCTCCTATCCGGAGCTGCCGAGCCATCCCGACCACAACCTCGCCAAGGCGACGATGCCGAACGGAGCCGGCTCGATGGTGACATTCGGCATCAAGGGCGGGCGCGCCTCCGGCCGGCGCTTCATCGAGCGCCTCAAGCTGTTTTCGCATCTCGCCAATGTCGGCGACGCCAAGTCGCTGGTGATCCACCCGGCCAGCACCACCCATCAGCAGATGGACGCGGCCGCACTGGCTGCCGCCGGCGTCGGCGAGGATCTGATCCGGCTCTCGGTCGGACTCGAGGATGCCGCCGACCTGACCCAAGACCTGGATCAGGCGCTCCTCACCTCGCAGAAGGCCTGACCTTGCAGCTTGAGGTCGACGGCCGCTCGGTGTTTGCGGCGACCGGCGGTAAGCCGATCGGCGGCGGCAGGCCGCTCGTCCTGCTGCTCCACGGCGCCGGCATGGACCACACGGTTTGGGTCCTGCAGGCGCGGTTCCTCGCCCATCACGGCCATGACGTGCTCGCCCTCGACCTGCCGGGCCACGGTCGCTCGGAAGGCCCGCCGCTTCCCACGGTCGAGGCGATGGCGGACTGGACCCGGGCGGTCATCGCCGCTGCCGGCGCCAGCGAGGCGGCGTTGATCGGGCACAGCATGGGGGCGGCGGTGGCGCTGACGACGGCCGCGCGTGCAGGCGCTCGGGTCCGCCGCTTGGCGCTGGTCGGCGCGGCCACGCGCTTTGCCGTGCATCCGGATTTGCTGACTGCTGCCCGCGCCGGCGCCGATCTGGCACCGCGGCTGATGGCTTTCTGGGGCTTGGGACCCTTGGCTCAATTCGGCGGCCATGTCGCCCCTGGGCTGTGGTTGACCCAGGCGACCCAGCGCCTGATCGAGCAGGGTCTCAATCGCGGGCTTGCCGCCGACCTCGAGGCCTGCGCGGCGTGGCAGGCAGTGGGCGCGGCTCAGTCGGTCGGTTGTCCGACCTTGGTGCTGTCGGGTACCGAGGACCGCATGACGCCGTTGAAAGAGGGGAAAGCTCTCGCCCAGTTGATCAAGGGCGCGCGCCTCGAGATCCTGGACGGCGCCGGCCACATGATGATGCTGGAGCAGCCGGACCGGACATTGGATGCGTTGGCGGATTTTCTGGCGGCGGCGCCGGCGTCATGAGCGCTCCCTCGGGCCGCGCCCTCTACCGGCATTTCCTCGCCATTCCGACGCGTTGGATGGACAACGACATCTACGGCCACGTCAACAACGTCGTCTACTATTCCTACTTCGACACCGTCATCAACGAGTACTTGATCCGGGCCGGCGGGCTCGACATCCATCACGGGCCGATCATCGGCCTGTGCGTGGAGAGCTTCTGCGGCTTCAAGCGGCCGCTGGCGTTTCCCGAATCCATCGACGCCGGGCTCAGGGTCGGCAAGCTCGGCCGCTCCAGCGTCCGCTACGAGATCGGGCTCTTCCAGCAAGGCGAGGCCGAGCCGGCGGCGGAAGGCCACTTCGTCCATGTCTTCGTGCTACGCCAGGCGCGCAGCACAACGCCGATCCCCGAGCCGATCCGCTCGGCGCTCGCCGCCATTGCCGTCGAAGGAAAGGGCTGAAGGACGCCCGCGGCCAAGTCTACGAGGACTTGATCCCGAGATTCTTGAAGCGCTTGTTGAACTTGGCGACCTGGCCGCCGGCGTCGACCAGGCGATGCACGCCGGTCCAGGCCGGATGCGACTTCGACGCTGTGGCGACCTCGTTGCGTGGGAGTTAGGTCCCTAGCGTTTAAAAATTGCTTAAAATCACTTCCGTCTCCACCGAACGGTGGAGACCTTGCTGGCTCCTAGACCCTGATCCGGTCAGATTGAACCGTCTGCGCCGGAGGGATTTTGCGTTGCGGGCAGGAGCGGAGCGAAGCGCGTAGCCATCGCTACGGGCGAGCTTCGCGACGAACCCGCAGCGCAAAAGACCCCGGCTCTTCGGGTCGCGTTAGGAGGCTCGCCGACGTCGTCGCGGGCCTCGGCCGTACGTGCGTACGCCCTTCGGACCGCTCCTAGCCGGCGAGCCTCCTAACGCGACGCAGACGGTTCAATCTGACCGGATCAGGGTCTAGCGCATGAACAGGCTGCCGACGCGGCCGAGAAGCCCGGTCAGCTTGAGGCGCCCTTCAGTGCTGGTGAGGCAGACGCAGTCTTCGCCCGGATCGGCGAATGGCCGGTGGGTCACCGCATCGTCGGCCACGGCCACGTCGCCGCGGGCGAAATGCTGGTTGCCATCGGCGAAGCCGCCGGCCAGCACCAGGGTCAGCTCCTGGCCTTCATGGGTGTGCCAAGGAAGCGCGCGGCCGCTCTTGACCCTGATGAGGGTCGTGCGGGAGTCGCGGTCGGCCATGGCGAGCTCGAACTCCTCGATGCCGCGGGCAAGCCGCCGCCAGGGCACGGCATCGAGCTCGCGGCCGAGATAGGTTCGAAGCGGCTCCGGCAGGACCGGTTTGCTGCCGGGCGTGAGGCTCGACCGTGCGATCGTGCCGCTCTCAGCGGGGTTCGGCTCATCTAGCCGCGCCAGCATCCGCTCCAGCCCCTGCTCGGCGATCGGCGCCGGCTCCAGACGCTCCAGCAGCGCGCCACCGACCGCCTCGAAGCGACCGACCTCCGCCCGGCAGGCGGGACAGAGCGCCAAATGCGTCGCGCCCAGCGGCAATTTGGTCGTCTCGGCGATGGCGCTGTGCGAGAGGTCGTCATAGTAGGCGAGCTGCAGCAGCTCCGCCTGCTCCCGCGGCAAGGTGTCGATCGCTTGGCGCAGCCGCCGGCTCGCCTCCGCGGCCTCGAGGCGGCGATCGGCCGCCTCCGGCTCGGCCGGCATCAGCGCCGGATCCGCCGGGTCGAGCTCGGGTCGCCGGCCGCGCCGCAAGCCGTCGATGCGCTTGTTGCGCGCGATGGTGAAGACCCAGGTGCTGGCGCTTGCTTGCCTGGGGTCGAAGCTGTCGGCGCGCCGCCAGAGTGCGAGCATGGACTCTTGCATGACTTCCTCGGCGGTGCCGGCATCGGCGCCGAGCCGCAGCAGGTAGGATTTCACCCTGGGCGCGAAATGCCGATAGAGGTCGGCGAAGGCGCCGCGGTCGCGGTTGCTCCCGACCGCGACGATGAGCCGGTCCAGCTCGCCCATGGCCTCGCTGAAGATCCCTGCGGCGCGCTCTGCGGGCATGGTCCTTTCTATGGCGTGGACCCGAGTCCCGGCAAGGCGCGCCGGCGGAGACGGACAGAGGAAGGTGGCCCTGGGCGCGGCAAAGGCGATGGTGGCGGCCATATCGCGTGCATACGGCCGCAGGCTCGTCTTGGATCACCGCTGCCGGTTCCTTGCCGAACGACAACAAGGTTTTGCGCGCGGCAGGCCGTGCACGCTATATGGGTGCCGCAAGCATTCCGGGGCTTCATGTCGCTGCGTCTCACCCTCGCATTGCTGGCTGTCTTCGCTCTGACGGCGAGCGGCCGCGCCCAGGAGGTTCGCCCGATCGGCAGCTTCGAGCGCTGGAGCGCCTTCAGCTATCAGGAGGCCGGCAAGCCCGTCTGCTATGCCGCCAGCCAGCCGACCGGGGCCAAGGGCAATTACAGCAAGCGCGGCGAGGTCTTCGCCCTCGTCACCCATCGCCCGGCGGCGAAGGCGACCGACGTGGTGAGCCTGGTCGCCGGCTATGAGTACAAGCCCGCCAGCGAGGTCGAGGTCACCATCGGTCATGACAGCTTTCGGCTGTTCACCGGAGGCGAGCGCGCCTGGGCCAAGGACCCGGCCACCGACAAGGCGCTGG
>WNFI01225154.1_pt1 | contig 12331 bp, 8 predicted proteins | sample 5400471 | NCBI WGS metagenome assembly WNFI01 (sample SAMN13153348, study PRJNA577476) | soil metagenome | isolation source: 100 cm saprolite on Douglas fir-dominated hillslope | place: USA:California | collected 2013-09-17 | reverse complement strand
ACGACGGGATCGAGGTCATCGCCAAACCGACTGACCGTCAGCCCACAACCGCCGCCGCCTGACCGGCCAGGCCGTCACCAAAATTTAGCGATAGCTCCGCGGGCGCTTCTGGGTGCCACAACGGAACGGTCACACGCGCGAAAAGCCTCGTGTCAAAGCCAGTGTAATTTGTCTCGGTGACAGTACGCGTGAGATAGACTTGCGCCGTAACCGGGCCAAAATCGTAACCAACGAGACCGCCGAGTGCGATTTGGTTTTGCTTGGCCGCGCCGAACAAGTTTCGGGCAGCGCCGTTCAGATCAGTCGAGGCATAGCCGGCAAGGCCGACTTCCCATTTGTCGATATGTTTGGTGATTCCGAAATCGACATCTGCGGTGTCGGGCTGGAGGTGAACACCAGTTGCGCGGTCATTACCGCTATGGTGATACAAGACGTTGGCAGTAAGACTCCAGTTGTCGTGATTATAAGCAATCGACGCCACATCAACAAATGTCCAGTAATTGCCACCGAGGCCGACATTATTACCGATATCTGTATTTACTGGGAACCAGGCGCCGGGATAGTTGGCGATGCCCAAACCGCCGCCAAGATCCCAGGCCAAACCAACAAGAGCGGCCGAATTGTAAATGTCCTGGTGGTAGCTCGATCCCGTTGCGGCGCCCGGATTGATACCCACGGCAACCCCAATAGGAGTGATCGGGATCACTTCGAGGCGTCCGCCAAGGATCGTGTAAGGCGTGGACCAAGCGATCAACGGGATATTGGCGAGAACGTCAATCTTCGGCGCGCGTGGCGCCCTGGCAGAGCGCTCATTAAAAAGGGCTATGTCCACGAAATAGACGCCTTCAGGCAGAGGTGCTCCAAGCGCAATGCCGGAAGTCCAGCCCCCAACATTTTGGGGGTCCGCTGAGGCGGTTCCAGTTACTGCGATCGAGGCCGCCGTTGCGATTGATGCTGTTGTCCCCAGCGAGACAAGCAACTTGCGAATGAACGAGCGCGACAACAAGGCCATGCTGACCTCCATCACAATGAAACGATATCGTGCTGATGTCTCCACGTCGGTGCAGTTATCAATCTAAATCATACTCTCTATAAGCGCGATTGGGGAAGTCGGAACTTGCCCGCGGGGCGACGGCGTCCCCCGCGGGAGGAAGGAATATCAGGCCGCGTCAACCCGCTCCGGGATCGGCAGACCCAGCCAATCCTTATAGAAGCCGGACGGTCTTGGCACCCTCATAGCCTGATCAGTGCAACCAGAGATGCACGGATTGCAGACCGACAGGCGGTAGACCTGGCGCACGAGGCGCTCCTTGCATCAGTCCGATCAGAGCTCGATTGAACCGATCCCTCACTTGGTGTCAGTGCTGCCAGGTTGGACCCTTCACACCTGCGAGGTCCAACGCCGTCCCGCAAACACGCCCGAGAATCGACCCAGATGTTCGAACGCCTCATGCGTCTCGCCTCGGACCATGATCAAGGTTGGAATCCGGACCGAGTCCATCTTGCAAAGGTTTCGGGGAGAGCCGACCCGTACTCCGCTTCGAAAACCCGGCGACCAATTTCTCGAAGTCTTCACGCCTGCCACGCCGAATAAGCCTGGCCAACTCGTCAGGTTCGAATGGCAGCCGGTTGTTCGCTGCTGCGTCGGGTAATCGCCGGATCAGTCGTTGCCACCAGCGCGCGAGCCGCAGTTTAAGCCGTGTCAATAGCATCAAGGACTCTGGTGACGCTCAGCAAAGCAACATATTCTGAGACTTCCATTTCGGCTATCCCTCCGCAGCTTGCTCGCTGGATGAACCGAGGAGGTGCCAGCCGCGAGAGACAACGGGTGGAAAGAATTCGATAGTCCAATCATGGTGCTAATCGGAGCCATTGCCGGAAAATGCACCATTGCGGCTGGTGGAAGACTGTCAGCCAAGTCGTCGGGTCCGTTTGCCGAGCCCATACAAAAACTCCAGATCGCCCGCCTCTGCGAGCGGGCGTCCCCCAGACGCGAGCCGCAGGTCGAAATTTTGCATTGGTGTGGCGGGGCCATGCGATAAGAACGGCTCGCATTTTTCGGAGTCCGGTAGGGTGGGGCGGGCCGCTCAATCATGTCCGATTTGCTCCTTCTGCGCGATCATGTCGATGGTCCTGTTGACGAACAGGAGCCGGGGACGATCGCAAATTCGAGCTTCCCTGCCTTCACCTGCTTAGTCAGTGCACCGCTGTATCCTTCCACTGTCCTGACCCCACGCCGGCATCGGCCGTCGTTTCTCGGCGCCGCGACAGCGCTATAGGCAAGGTTCCGAGACCAGGTCTAGGCGCTGCGGTCTTTGGCGCGCGCCTTCTCATCGCGTTTGCCGTTCCGTCGCATGTGCTTGCGCACGATTGCCACCACGCACAACTGGGCTCCATCCGATCGGGAAGACTTCGAAACTCCTCATCGGTTAGCCCCTCGCGTCGGGTTTGCCCCATCTCCCTAAGCGCCGAAAAGGTGAGTGGAATGGGTAACTGCCGCGCCCGCGCGCATCGCGGCGGCGACCAGAGCGGCCTCCGCCAATTGCGCGTCGGTGGCACCCGCGTCACAGGCCGCCTTGTTGTGCAGCTCGATGCAATAGGGACATTGCGTGGTCAGCGCGACCGCGACGGCGATCAGTTGCTTTTGCTGCACCGTCAGTGCCCCTGCGGCAAATACCGCCTTATCGAAGGCCCAAAAGGCCTTCATGCTGTCGGGCGCATTTTCGTCCAGTTTCTTCAGGCGGCTGAGATTCTTCATGTCAAACATCAACGCTCTCCTTTGGTTTGATTCATCTTCAGGCGGCCAGCAGCGAGTCGCTTCCAAGGAATATCAGGCCGCGTCAACCCGCTCCGGGATCGGCAGACCCAGCCAATCCTTATAGAAGGTGTCGATATCCGGCTCGAAATCGCGGAGCACGGGATACCAGTGCGTTGGCGCCTCGACATCGTGCTGCGTGCCGCATTTCGGACAGTAATATTCGCGGAGCACCTGCCAGGTTGAGGTTGGCGCCATCAGCCTCGGATAGATCTGCTCCATCTTGTCCTGGGAGTCGCGGACATGGATGCGGGCGTGAAGCTTCCAGTTGTCCCTCCAGTCGCAGAAATCATGGCCGCAGTCGCAGCGGATCTTCCATTGCCTGGTGGTCTTGAGCTGCACGACGAACAGTTTCGGCCCGAGCGGCAGGACGATCTTGTCGTCCCAATTTGCGCGTTCCTGCAAGATCTCGACATAAGTCACGAACCGTTCCTTGTCCTTGGGCGTGGAGAGCATCTGGTGCAGCGTGTCGTGGTCAATCTTGCCGTCGACGAGATCGGCGATCTTGGCGCGGGTGTAGCTCATGATTTTTCCTCTTCGGGAGTTGGGTTTGATTGCGAGGCCAGAGCGCCGACACCGCGTCGGCGCCCAGGGACCTGTTTATTCCTCGACGAACTGCACCGTCTTCACATCCGGCAGCTCGGACACGTCCATGGAGTAGTGCGAGCCGTAATGTGGCACGCCAATTTCCTCCTCAGTCAGGATCCAACTTTCGGGCAGGTTCCAGAACGAGCGGAACTCCTTCTCGAAGCGAGGCCCGAGCTTGAAGGAAGCAGCGAACATCTGTCGGACATGCGTGCCGGCATCCTTCGCGAGGATCTTCTCACGCTCGCCCTTCATCCATTCTCGGGTCGGCACCGAATCGGCGATGCGCGCCTTGCGGATCGCCTTGCGTTTCGCCACGGTGGCGTCGTCGTCCACGGCGAACACGCCGTCGGCCCCCTTTCTCGCGATGACGCCATAGACGCGATCCGCGAAGCGTTCGAGCAGGTAGCCGCCGTTGAGATCGTCAACGACGCTCTGAGGCTCACGGTCGAGCGGATCGCCGAAACCGGGGCCGCCGCGCATATAGTTCAGATACAGATCGTAGTCGGCGAACATCTCCTCGGTCGTGATCGCCTGCTTGTCCCGCTTGATCACCGCGTCCTTGATCAGGCCATCCCAGACCGGGTTCTCCGGGTCGGTGTCACCGCCGAGCGGGATCGGCGCGCCGCTCGCGATCAGTTCCTTGATCCCCGTCTTGTGCGCGGCAAAGCGGTAACCAGAAGCCGCCGGATAGCCGCCCATCAGGCCCCAATCAGACGAGATGTGACCATTGCCCATGAAGAACATGGTCCAGTCCTTGGCGTTCCAGACGAGCCGCAGGCTTTCGAAGCCGCAGCCGCCGCGATATTTGCCGGCGCCGCCCGAGCTCGCCTTGATCTGGCGGCCGAGATAGATCAGCGGCTCGGCCAGCTCCCAGATTTCCATATCTCCCATGTCGCCTTCCGGATTCCAGATGGCTGCAGCATGGGAAAGACCATCCTGAACCGCAGTCGCTCCGGTGCCGTTTGCGGCGCACTCGAATGAGTTTACGGCATGGATCTCGTCATACTGGTTGAAGCCGCCGCCCTGGAGCCAGTTGGACGTGTTGGCGTTGCCGGCATTAACCTCCTCCAGATAGCCGCGTCCGAAATAGGAGCGCGACAGACCACGCCACAACGCAGTCCAGGCCGAGACCAGGAAGTGCCAGGAATAGGAGAAGGCGACACGGCGGTCATCGGGGTTCATCCACGTGCCCTTCGGCAATCGGAACTCGGTGCCGTAGGCCGCTCCGTCATTGATCATCTCCGACGGGATCAGCGTCTGGGTCATCATCACCCAGATGCCGGAGGTGAAGCTCACCTGGTGGGCGTTGTAGGTGTGCCAACCCCAGCGGCTTGCGCCTTCGAAGTCGAGCCGCCACGTGCCGTCGCCCCGGATCGTGATCTCGGAGGGCGCGTGCATGATCGTGTCGAGCTTGGCGAAATCGGACGGCACGCGCACGTCCTCATGCGCATAGGGCACGTCGACGAAGCCGACTTGCCGGTATTTGCCCGGGATGGTCATCGCCTTGATGCGGTTCTGCAGGCCGAGCCGGCCATGCTCGACCGCCTCATAGGCGAACTTCCAGTAGGAATCGATACCCTCCTCGGCGATCACCTCCTCAACCAGCTTGCGGATCATGTGGCAGCCGGCGATACGGGTGCGCTCGTCGAGCATCCAGTAGCGCGTGGTGCGCACCATGCGCTGGCTCTCGTGCAACCAGTCACGGAACAGCGTGTCGTTCTCTCCGACCTTGCGGCAGGTGATCGAGTAGCCGTCGCCGAAGCGCTGGACCTGGCCGGTCGCCATCGAGCCGGGACCGACCGCGCCGGTGTCGATGACGTGGGTGACGCCACCGACCCAGCCGATCAACTCACCCTCCCAGAAGATCGGGACGATGGTGTGGATGTCACACGGGTGGACATTGCCGATCAGGGAATCGTTGTTGCAGAAGAGGTCCTTGTCTCTGACGCCCGGATTGGACTCCCAGTCATTTTCGATCATGTATTTGATCGCCGCACCCATCGTACCGACATGGATGATGATGCCGGTGGAGGTGAGGATCGAGTCGCCCGCCGCGTTGTAGAGAGTGAAGCAGAGCTCGCCTTCCTGCTCGACGATCGGCGAGGCGGCGATCTTCTTGGCGGTTTCGCGGGCGTCGACGACGCCGGCTCGCAGCCGCGAAAACAGCTTGTTGTAGAGGATAGGCTGGCTGTCGCGCAGCTCCAACTTTTTCAGCCCGGCATAGGACTTCGTACGCTTCGTCGCCTCCATCAAGCGATCGCGATGCTCCTTCAGGGTCTCACCGCCGCGCACGATGCCGCGCGTCGCACCTTGGGTATCCTTGGAACCTACGTTGATGTTCATGATGACATTTCCTTTCGATTTCGTTGCGGAAGCGGGCCGTGCTCAGACTTCGTTGAGGTGGAAGAGACGATGCCCGTCGAGGAAGGTTTCGAAGCCGTCGGGGACGACGAAAGTGGTGGCGTCTGATTCGATGATGGCGGGACCCGTCACCTTGTTGCCGGGACGGAGCGCCTCCATCCTGTAGAGCCGCGCATCGACCCAGCGCTTCTTGCGGTAGAACCTGCGCGTGCCGGTGGAGGCCGATTCTGGCGGCGTTTCACCTTCGAGCGGCTCTTTCGGGATTTTCGGCTTCGGTATCGGCACCGTGCCGCGCATGATCGCGCCGGTCACCGAATAGCCGAGTTCGGGCGAGCGCGCCGAGGCAGCATAGACGCGTCCATAGGTGGCGTTGAAGGCATCGCTGAGCTGCTCCCAGTCCTCGGCGGTCGTGGCGGCGGGCAGCGGCGACTCGATCTCGAGATCGTTAAGCTGGCCCCTGTACTGCATACGGTAGCCCGGCTGCAGCCGCACCTGATCGGCCGAATAGCCGTTGAGTTTGAACTCCTCCAGAACGTTGCGGGTGAGTTCGTCCCAGGCAGATTGAAGCGTCTTCGCCGCCTGTTCCTGCTGGCTCTCCGACGCATCGGGGGCGAGGTTGATGTCGAGCGACTTGTCGTACCGATATTCGAAGTCGGCGGCCGCGCAGCCGAAGGCGGAAAAACCAGCCGCCCAGGCCGGCACGATCACATCCTCAAATCCGAGTCCCTCGGTGTAACCATAGGCATGGACCGGTCCGGCGCCGCCATAGGAGAAGCAGACAAAGCTCTGCGGGCTGTAGCCCTTGCCGGAGATCATCGCGCGCAGATAGTCGCGCAGCTCCGAATCCAATAATTCGATGACGCCGGCCGCGGCATCTTCCACCGACAGGCCGAGCGGATCGGCGATCTGCCGCTTGATGGCGTCAACCGCGCGCTGCCGGTCGAGCTTGATTGCGCCACCGAGGAAATTATCGGGATTGAGATAGCCGAGTACCATATGGCAATCGGAGACGGTCGCGGTCTCGATGCCGCCGTCCGCCCAGCAGACGCCGACGCGATAGCCCGCCGAATCCGGCCCGAGCTTGATCGCCTTGGTGTAGGGATCGAGCCGGATGAAGCTTCCGGCACCGGCGCCGACCGAATCCATCGCGACGAGCGGCAGCGAGAGCACGAGTCTCGCCATGTCCGGGTCGTTCTTGATCGTGAGCTCCCCCTGGGTAATCAGCGCGACGTCGAAGGAGGTGCCGCCGATATCGGAACAGGCGATGTTGTTGTAGCCCAGCACCTCACCGAGATACTTGGCACCGATCACGCCGCCGATCGGCCCGGAAACGATGGTGCGGGCGAGCTCCTTCGCCTTCCAGGAAATGGTGCCGCCATGGGTCGCCATCACGCGGAAGTCGAATTTGGTCCCGTGCTCCTTGAAGGCGTCGGAGATCTTCTTCAGCGTTTGGCGCGACGGCTCGGCCGCATAGCCTTCGAGAATCGTCGTGTTGGTGCGGTGGGTTTCCTTGCGCACCGGATAGTAGTCGGCCGAAGCGAAGATCGGGATCGTCTTGCCGCTCCTTGCGACTTCGTCCGCCACGATATCGCGGACGCGCCGTTCATGATCCGGGTTCTTGTAGGAATGGAGCAGGCTGATGACGATGCCTTCGACATCGGCCGCGATCAGGTCGCGGGCGGCTTCGCGGGCGCTATCCTCGCGCAGCGGGATCACCACCTTGCCAGACATGTCGATGCGCTCGATCACACCGCGGGTAAGCTGGCGCGGCACCAGCGGAGGATCGTAGCGATGGGTGTTGAGGTGAATGCGGTCCTCATACGCATAGCCGAGATAGGCCTGGATGGCCCGGCCCATGCGGTGAAAGTCCTCCATGCCGCGATTGACGATGAGGCCGCATCTCAGCCCCTTGCGCTGAACCACGCGGTTCAGCATCGCCGTTCCGGAATAGACGCCGGTCTGGAGTTGCTTAAGAGCTGCGCCGAGCGAGAGGCCCCAACTGCTGAGGCCGTCCTCGCTGGACGCGATCAGGCCCAGAGCTTCGTTCAAAGGGGTGCTCTGCGCTTTACCGACCACGAAATCGCCGTCGGAATCGACGAAGAATGTGTCGGTCATCGTGCCGCCGGCATCGATGCCGAGGACCTGGACGTTCCTGCTCTGAATGTTCTCGGATTTGTCTAGCATTTCGACTCCTCGGTTTTGATGGCGTCCAGTTTGGCTTGAAGAGACATCGGCGGTTTTCCTTTCGGCTTTACGTAGATGGCGGAGCGGCTATTGCAGCGCATAGACTGTGCCCGACGACTTGGCGCGTTGTATTCTGCAAAAAGATGAAAAATAAAACGGGCCGGGCCTGCGCTTCGGCACAACGCAATGAGCGCGAGCCTGAGAGCCAACGGCGGCAATAGAAATAAATATGGCGAGATTCTTTGTGGGAGACTCGGGATGAGCAACTCCGCTTTGGTGTCACCTTACAGCGTGAGCTAGAGCGGTTAATGCTGCCGGCGCTCGAATTTATGCTTGTCCGTCTCACCGACTGCTGCGGGGCTTCTCCAACAGCGCCACGCGTGACCGACATCTCATTTAGACTGTGCCCGACGCCCGACAACTTGGCGCGTTGTATTCTGCAAACAGATGAAAAATTAAAACGGGCCGGGCCACGCTTCGGCACAACGCGACGAGCACGAGCCTGAGAGCCAACCTTGGGAATAGAGGTGAACATGGCGACGTTTACGCTTCTGTTATTGGATGCGTGTATGTTCACAAGCGTCCTCCTGGTTGTTGCCGTCTTCTGGCGAGCCGGACGAAACAGGAATTCGCAAGGAGCGTGCCAAGCCGGCCCACCAGCTGCAGATGTCTATTATTCAGGGGCTTGCCGCGACTGCGAACGACCGCCTTCGCGTCCGCAACCGTCCGAGGTTCGGATGCTCGGACGTCCGGGCCGTTCGAGCGTCGGACGTTGTCAGCAGAGAGGAGGCGGCTCCTCGCGATACTCGGCGAGTCGAAGATAGAGCGTGGAACGGGCAATGCCGAGGCGCTTGGCCGCTTGCGTCAGGTTGCCGCCGCACGCCCGGACCTGAGCAAATATGGCGGCCCGCTTGGCCGATTTGAGATTGTCCTTCGCGGCTGACGCGTCATCTGCCGGGACGGACGAGGCAGGCGACCCGGGGACGGATGGCCCGCCTGCGAGCAGTTCGGGCAACAGATCATCGATATCGAGCCTATCGGAATCGGCCAGCGCCACCATTGCGTCGACGACATTGCGCAATTCCCGGACATTGCCGGGCCAATGATGGGCGCGCAGCCGGGCGAGCAATCGGGCCGAGAAGCTTGGGGCCTGCCGCCCCAGCCGGCCGGCCGCGATCGCCGCGAAGCGCTCCGCCAAGGCGACCACATCTTCGCCCCGCTCGCGCAGCGGCGGAACCCGGACGCGAGCAGCGGCGATGCGATAATAGAGATCGCGCCGGAAACGGCCGGCCGCGATTTCGGCGGCGAGGTCGCGGTTGGTCATCGACAGAATACGGATATTGACGCGCCGGCCGAGGCGATCGCCGACACGATAGACCATGCCGTCCTCAAGCACGCGCAACAGGTAGGACTGAAGGTCGAGCGGCATCTCGCCGATCTCGTCGAGACAGAGCACGCCCCCATCGGCTTGTTCGATCTTGCCGGCGCGCCCGTTCTCGTCGGCTCCCGTGAAAGCGCCCTTGGCATAACCAAATAATTCGCTGGCGATGAGGTCACGCGGCATGCCACCGCAATTCAGCGGTACGAAAGGGCCTCCGGCGGCCAGCCCGGCCCCCTTGATCGCCCGCGCGAACAGCTCCTTGCCAACTCCCGTCTCGCCTTCGATGAGAATCGGCAGCGTGTTTGCGGCGAGCTTGCGCGCCCGGCTCCGTGCCTCACGGATGGCGGAGCTCTCACCGAGGATTTGGTTGAAGTTCACGTTGACTTCGGCGCTCGGCTTGACGGCGAGTGACGCAGCCGGGCGGCTACGGCCCTGATGAAGGACGATAAGGCAACCCAGCGCGGCGTCACCGTTCTTCACGATCTCCAGGCTGGCATTGGGGAAACGGCGGCGGCAGTTCTCCTCCCAAGTCTCCAACGGGGAGGTGCCGATTAACCGCCGAACGTCGCGGATCAAGGCCTCGGGGTTCGATCCGTTGAGCTTACTAGCGGTTTCTTGCGCCGCATGAACCAGAAAGCCTCGCCGGTCGACCACAAGAATCTCTTCGCTGAGCCAGATCGAGCGCTTCGAGACAAAACGTTGAAACAAGAGTTCGTGTTCGAGCCTGGCTGCGCTGCTGAGCGAAGCCTCGATCTCACGTCCAATGGCGGCCGCGAGCGCGGCATCCTGTGGGCTGAACGTCGCCGCCGGTCCGGAAATGTCGACGACACCGAGAAGCTCGCCATCGATAGGATGTCGGACCGGCACAGCGGCGCAGGTCCAGCGCTGGACATCCTCACAAAAATGTTCCGCGCCGCTAATGCGCGTGGGTCGCCTGTCAGTCAGCGCAGTGCCGATCGCGTTGGTACCGATGACGCTCTCATCCCAGCGCCCGCCCAGCTCGAGGTGATTGCGGCGCCCGGCGTCAACGACGCGCGGATCGCCTGCGGTCTCGACGATGAAGCCGCTGGCATCGGTCAAGATCATCATTGACGAGGCGTCGGCAAGAAAGGCGCCGGATCGATCGAGCGCTGGGCGCGCGACCTCCAGGAGCTCGACATTCGCAGCGCGGCGCCGGAAGATCTCCGGCTCGCCAGCGAGCGGCGCCTCCGTCAAGTCGGTCCGAACGCCGAACTCCCTCGATCGCTCCCATGACGCGAGCAAAGCCACCGGAACTCCCGCAGGCTGGCTGTCACGAGCAAGAAAACGCTCCCACGCGATGCGAATTGCACGCTGCTCCACTTGCATTCCCTCCATTCAGAACGGCTGCGGGCGATGTCGGCCATGGCGTCCCGATGCTCGGCAATCTTGTCGACACGGGAGGAGATCGAAGAGCGCCGTTGGCTTACCGCCAAACATCCCTCCGACGCGGCGAGCGCGAAGTTACCTTCCGCGACGGTCTGCATCTGCTCGTGATGATCGCCAGACATCTCGTAGGGCGCTATCTCGAGGATTTCGTTCCAGTTGGAAACATTCCCCAATGCGAATAGCTGATCCATTTATCAAGATCGTTCATATCACCGGCTCCTTGCGTGTAATTTGATGATTCGGCACGTCGGGATCGGTCCGACTACCCGGACCCTCGTCATTGGTCGCGCCTTGCAGCGGCTCGTCTGGGTTGCCGGACGCAGCGCGCGCCGCCGACGCCGTCATCACGGCTACCGCAGCTGACATTGCGAGTACCTCCCGTCTCGAGAACATAACTAATCACTCTTGGAGACTGACTGTTCGAAGTCGCCGAAACGTGATTCTGCGTTCGCCGCCGACGTGATCGTCAGAACGTGGGCAAGTGCTGGTCGTTTATCTTTCGCAAACGCCAATGCTTTTTCCGGAACGCACTACCGCGCCGCTGACGCTCGAGTGTGAAGAGTAAAGCGAAAGTGATCGAGTCCAGAGTTGAGGTTTGCGATATCCCGGGAGCCGTAAGTCGGCGATTACGTTTCCGGCTCGCTGCGCCCGAATTCGGCAGACAGGCTCTTTGGATGGAGGCCGCGGGCATGAAGGCTCCTCCGCCCGCGCGCCGAGGATCGATGCAGTCCAACTCGCAACACGTAACACTGGATGGATCGTCGTCTCTGGCATCGGCAAGAGACCGTCCTTCCAGCACCCGGTCTAAAGGCGGACCGATGGACCTCAGCAGAGGGAAGTGGTTGCCTCGGCTCTTGGTTGGCCACGACCGGACCGGAAAGCGGGCAGGACAAGCTTCTTCTTGCCAGAAGCTGATTGCAATTTCATTATATGATGACTATCATCTGTAGAGTCGAAACAACGCCGATTGTTGGCCTCTACTGCGAAAGCGATTTCGGGTACAGACTCTGGTCACTAAGGGGCCCTTCCCGGGGCACAAAGATGAGATGAGATCATGAGCATCGAACAATTCGTCGAGAACGAAGTAAGATCGAACGAGGTCGTGCTCTTCATGAAAGGAACGCCGCAATTTCCACAGTGCGGATTTTCGAGTCAACTGGTCCAGATTCTCGAATATGTCGGGGTCGCTTACAAGGCGCTCAATGTGTACGACTCGGCCGAACTGCGGGATGGCATCAAGAGCTACTCCAACTGGCCCACGATCCCGCAACTCTACGTCAAGGGCGAATTCGTCGGCGGATGCGACATCGTGCGCGAAATGTTCCACGCCGGTGAGCTGCAGCAGCTTTTCATCAAAAAAGGATTTTCCGTCCTTCAGCCCGCGGGCTGATAGTCAAATTTTATTGAGGACTGCCGTCCATTAGACGGACGGTCTTGTCGGGACGCCGATGCCGCCCGTTTTGCGAGAATCCGGGGAGATGCGGTGACAAGGAAGTTCGCCAATCCTAGTTGGCGCTGCCACGTCAGACACGTTAGCGCACAGATCGAGACTGGATAGAAGATGCGCCGAATAGTCGTGACGGGGATGGGAGCGG
>WNFI01192874.1_pt1 | contig 12331 bp, 15 predicted proteins | sample 5400471 | NCBI WGS metagenome assembly WNFI01 (sample SAMN13153348, study PRJNA577476) | soil metagenome | isolation source: 100 cm saprolite on Douglas fir-dominated hillslope | place: USA:California | collected 2013-09-17 | reverse complement strand
CGCCTTCACTCTAGGCTCGGAAGCGCGCGATCGCCTCGGCGACGCGCTCGACGGCGATGATCTCCAGCCCGTCGATTTTCTGCTTCGGCTGATTGGCCCTGGGGATGATCGCCTGGGTGAAACCGAGCTTGGCGGCCTCCTTCAGCCGCTCCTGGCCGCGCGGCGCGGGGCGCACCTCGCCCGCGAGGCCGATTTCGCCGAACACCGCGAGCTTCTCCGGCAGCGGCTTGTCGACGTGCGAGGAGACGATCGCGAGCAGCACCGCGAGGTCGGCGGCAGGCTCGCTGATGCGAACGCCGCCGACCGCATTCACGAACACGTCTTGATCGTAGCAGGCGATTCCCGCGTGGCGGTGCAGCACCGCGAGCAGCATCGCAAGGCGGTTCTGCTCGAGGCCCACCGTCAGCCGCCGAGGATTGGGCGCGTGCGCCGCGTCCACCAGCGCCTGGATCTCGACCAGCAGCGGGCGCGTGCCCTCCTGCGCGACGAGAATGCACGAGCCCGCCACTTCGCCGGAGTGCTGCGACAGGAAAATCGCCGAAGGATTGGAGACCCCGCGCAGGCCCTTGTCGGTCATCGCGAACACGCCCAGCTCGTTCACCGCGCCGAAACGGTTCTTGAACGCGCGGATCAGCCGGAAGCTCTGGTGCGTGTCGCCTTCGAAATACAGCACCGCGTCTACGATGTGTTCCACGACGCGCGGGCCCGCGATCGCGCCCTCCTTGGTGACGTGGCCGACGAGCACCACGACCGTGCCGCTCGACTTGGCGTAGCGCGTCAGGTGCGCCACGCACTCGCGCACCTGCGCGACCGAGCCGGGCGCGGAAGTGAGCTGCTCCGAGTAGAGCGTCTGGATCGAATCGACCACGGCGATCTCCGGCTTCGCCTTCTCCAGCGTGGCGAGGATGCGCTCGAGCTGGATCTCCGCGAGCAGCTCGAGCTTTCCTGAGTCGAGCGCAAGGCGCCGCGCGCGCAGGGCAATCTGCTCGGCGGATTCTTCGCCGCTTACGTATACAGCCTTGTGCGATCCGCTCATCCGGGCCAGGACCTGGAGGAGGAGCGTGGACTTTCCCACGCCCGGGTCGCCTCCGATCAGCACCACCTCGCCCGCGACGAAGCCGCCGCCGAGCACCCGGTCGAGCTCTTCCATCCCGCTCGCCATCCGCGGCGCGTCGCGCGCGCTCACCTCCGCGAGCCGCTTGAGCTCCGAGCTCTTCGTGACGCCCGAAAAACGGTGCCTGGGAGCCGATTCGGCGAGCCCTTCGACCAGCGTGTTCCAGGCGCCGCAGTGCGGGCATTGTCCCTGCCACTTCGGCGACTCCCCGCCGCATTCGGTGCAGGCGTAGACGGTTCTCGCCTTGGCCATCAGGGCGCTTCCGAAACGGGCACGCGCGGCGTGACCGCGCACAGCAGCTCGTAGCTCACGGTGCCCGCGCTCGCCGCCACTTCGTCGGCCGGGAGCCCCTCGCCCCACAGCGTCGCCGGCGAGCCGACCGCCGCTTCGGGAATGCCGGTGAGATCGGCGAACAGCATGTCCATGGCCACCCGCCCCACCGTCCGCGTGCGCCTGCCGCGGACGAGGATGGGTGTACCGGTGGGCGCGTGGCGCGGGTAGCCGTCGGCGTAGCCGCACGCCACGATGCCGACGCGCATCGGCGTGCCGGCGGTGAACGTGCAGCCATAGCCGACGCTGTCGCCCGGTCGCAACTCCCTCACCGCGATCAACTCGCTCGTGAGCGTCATCGCGGGCTTCAGGCCCAGCGCTTCGGCGCTTTCGTCGGGGAAGGGCGAGCAGCCGTAGAGCATGATCCCCGGCCTGACCCAGTCCTCGTGAGCGTCCGGATAGCGCAGGATCGCGGCGGAGTTGGCGAGGCTGCACGGGAGCTTCACTCCCTCGGTCATCGCCTTGAAACGTTCGCCCTGCCATTGCACGCCGCGCTTGCCGTCGGCGTCGGCGAAATGCGTCATGAGCGTGATCTCGCCCGCACAGCGCCGAAGGCGTTCGAGCGCATCGCGGAAACCGCCCTCATCGAAACCCAGCCGGTTCATGCCGGTGTTGAGTTTCAGATATGCGGGGATCTTCGCCGACGGCCTGAATTTCTCCAGCATCGCCAGCTGCTCCGGGTCGTGCACCACGGTGGTGAGGCCGTGAGCCGCGATGGGTTCGAGTTCCTCCGGCGAGAAAAATCCCTGCAGGAGCAGTATGGGGCGCCGCTCGCCCGAGCGGCGCAGCTCGAGCGCCGCCTCAAGCTCGATCAGCGCGAGGCCTTCGGCCGCGGCGAGGGCCCGGGCCGCGCGCGCGAGGCCGTGACCGTAGGCATTCGCCTTCACCACCGCCCAGATGCGCGAACGGGGTGCACGGCGTCTCGCCGCGCCCAGGTTGTGGCGGAGAGCGGCCGAATCGATGCGGACTCGGATGGGGCGCATGGCCCGCCATTCGACCACAAAACCGGGAATTCCGGAGAGCAGTCGTCGAGAAGCTTACGCACCTTGCAAATGACTCATGGTATAAAGCGGGCGGCCAAAGGCGTTAACGTTCCGTAACGCTCACGCCGGACGCAGGGAATCGATGAATCGCGGCTTCAGCACTTACGACCTCGCTCACCGCAGGCGCCGGAAACCATGAAGCGCGGTTTCTACACGATCATGGCGGCGCAGTTTTTCAGCTCCCTCGCCGACAACGCCCTGCTGATCGCCGCGATCGCCCAGCTCCTGGAGCTCGACGGCCCGGCGTGGATGGTCCCGCTGCTGAAATTCTTCTTCACCGTCTCCTACGTGGCGCTCGCCGCGTTCGTCGGGGCCTTCGCCGACGCGATCCCGAAGGGGCGGGTGATGTTCATCACCAACACGATCAAGATCGCCGGCTGCGTGCTGATGTTCTTCACCGATTACGTCGAATTCGCGGGAATTCCCGGATACGCGCTGGTGCTGGCCGCCTACGCGGTGGTGGGGTTCGGCGCGGCCGCATACTCCCCCGCGAAGTACGGGATCCTCACCGAGCTGCTGCCCCCGGAGAACCTCGTCGCCGCCAACGGCTGGATCGAAGGGCTGACGGTCGCTTCCATCATCCTCGGAACCGTGCTCGGAGGAGCGCTGATCAGCCCGCGAATCGCCTCGCTGCTCCTCGCGATCGACGTGCCGCACATCGACACCGGAATCGAAACCCCGGCCGAGGCCGCGATCCTCGTCATCGCCGGGATCTACGTCATCGCCGCGATTTTCAACCTGTTCATCCCGGATACCGGCGCGCGCTACGGCGCGCAGCAGACCAATCCCGCGCTGCTGATGCGCGACTTCTACGTCTGCTTCACCATGCTCTGGAAAGACAAGCTGGGGCAGATCTCCCTTTCGGTGACCACGCTTTTCTGGGGGGCAGGAGCGACCCTGCAGTTCCTCGTGCTGCAGTGGGCCGCGGTCCACCTCGGGCTTCCGCTGGACAGGGGCGCGGTGCTCCAGGGCGTCACGGCGGTGGGCGTGGCTCTCGGCGCGGTGATCGCGGGGCGCTTCATCGCCCTGCGCCAGTCCCTCAACGTGCTGCCGGCGGGAATCGCGATGGGCGTCGTGGTCGTCGGCATGATATTCGTGACGAGCATGCCGCTCGTCTACGCCCTGCTGGTCGTGGTCGGCGCCCTGGCGGGTTTCTTCGTGGTGCCGATGAATGCGCTGCTGCAGCACCGCGGGTACGTGCTCCTCTCCGCCGGACATTCCATCGCGGTGCAGAATTTCAACGAGAACATCTCCATCCTGCTGATGCTCGCCATCTATTCGGCGATGATCAAGGCCGACGTCCACATCAACACCATCATCGTGGCGTTCGGCACCTTCGTCGTCGTCTCGATGCTCGCGGTGATCCTGCGCCACCGGTACAACCAGAGCCGCGGCGATTCGCTGCACCTCATCGGAATGACGACGAGCAAGCAACGCGGATATCCTTGATTTTCCGCCGGGCGCCCCCACGTCTTCGGGACCATGGGCGCGATTCAGGTACTCGATGAAGGTTCGCCGCGGTCGGCCTCCATGGCGCGCGGCGAAAGCGACGCCGTCCTGCTCGACGCCTATTCCGCTGCGGTGGTCGCGGCGTCCGAGCGGGTCGGCCCCGCGGTCGTTCACGTCGAGGTCGCTCAACCCTCGCGCCCGGCGGAGGGCGAAGCGCCGCGCCGCGGCACCGGCTCCGGGTTCGTGTTTACGCCCGACGGCTTTATCCTCACCAACAGCCATGTGGTGCACGGAGCGCGCGCCATCCAGGTGAACTTCGCCGACGGCACGAGCTTCGATGCGGACCTCGTCGGCGACGATCCCGACACCGACGTCGCCGTGATCCGTATCGGAGGGCACCAGCTTTCCACGGCGGCGCTGGGAAGCTCGCGCGGCCTGCGCGTCGGCCAGCTTGCGATTGCGATCGGCAATCCCTACGGCTTTCAGCACACCGTGACGACCGGCGTCGTGAGCGCGCTCGGCCGCAGCCTGCGGGCAACGACCGGACGGCTGATCGACGACGTCATCCAGACCGATGCGGCGCTCAATCCGGGCAACTCGGGCGGGCCGCTCGTCAACTCCCGGGGCGAAGTCATCGGCGTCAACACGGCGATCATCCCGTTCGCCCAGGGAATCTGCTTTGCCACGGCCATCGACACGGCCAAATGGGTGGTGGAGCAGCTGCTGCGTTTCGGGCGCGTGTCGCGGGAGTGGACGAGCTGCACCGGCTGCTCAGCGCGGAACGGATCGGCAAGACCACGAAAGTGACGCTCCTGCGCCGCACGCAGAAGCTCGATCTGCCGATCCAAGCGGCCGAGTTGCCGGCGAGGGGCTAGGCTTCAGAGCACGACGGGCTTGTCCGGCAGCTCGTTCCGCCGATCACCCGAAGGCGGAAAGTGCGCGGCGAGCAAATCGCTGATCGCGCGCACTCCGAGCACCACGCCGCGCTCGAACTGCCCGCGTGCGAACTCCTGCTGCATCTCCCCGCAGATCGCTTCCCAGGCGGTCGTCCCGACCTTGCCGTGAATTCCCCGATCGGCGACGATCTCGACGCGCCGGTCGGCGAGCAGAAGGTAGATCAGCACGCCGGAATTGTGCTCGGTGTCCCACACGCGCAACCGCCCGAAGCACTCCACCGCGCGCTCGCGCGACCGGGTGCCGCGAAGCAGCTCGCCCAGGGGCAGCGAAGCCTCGACGGCAAAGCGCAGCTGGCCGCCGTGGCGCCGCTCCTCTTCGCCGATCGCTTTTTCGATGGCGCGCAGGGCGGCGGGGGGAAACGCGCGCCTGACCGACCAGTGGTCGGTAAAGAGGTGCCGAAACCAGCGTCTCAAGTCCACCGTCGTCTCACCAGCTGCCGGAGGCGCCGCCTCCGCTGAAGCCGCCTCCTCCACCGCTGAAGCCGCCGCCGCCCCCGCCGAAACCGCCTCCACCGAAGCCGCCTCCTCCGGACCATCCTCCGCCTGGCCAGCCGCCGCTGGACCACCCGCCGCGACGGCTGCCCAATCCGTTGACGAGCGCGATGACGAATCCGATCAGCCCCCCGATGACCGCGAACGCGAGCACGCCCGCAGCCAGCCAGACGATGGCGCCTACGATCCCTCCGGAAATTCCGGCGCCGATGACGCGGCCGAAGAGGCGCCTGAAGACTGCGTCGGCCACGACGAGCGCGACGAACAGCAGGAATATCGTCTGGAAATCGATGGCGCGATGAACGCCGTTGACGATCACTCCCGACCGCGGCGCAGGCAAGCCCTCTCCTTCGATCAGCTTCATCAGCGCGCCGGTCCCGGCCGCGATGCCGCCGTAGTAATCGCCGGAGCGAAAATGCGGCGTGATCACGTCGCTCACCACGCGCTTGGCGACAGCGTCGGGGATCGCGCCTTCGAGACCGCGGCCGACTTCGACGCGAAGCTTGCGGTCGTTCTTGGCGACGACGAGGATGGCGCCGTCGTCGACGCGCGCGCGGCCGATCTTCCAGGCGTCGGCGACGCGGATCGAGTACTCCTCGATGGTCTCGGGCTGGGTCGAAGGCAGCATCAGCACCGCGATCTGGCTGCCTTTGCCGCGCTCGAACTCGCTCAGGCGCGAGTCGAGATCCCGAAGCTGGGATGCGGAGAGCGTCCCGGTGAGGTCGGTGACGTGCGCCTTGAGCGGCGGCACCGCGACCTCCGCGCGGGCGGAGGCGAGGCCCGCGAGGAGAACGCCGGCCGCGACGAGGCCGGGCCAGCATCTGCGCATGAGGGGATTACTGCTTGGCCGGCGCGCCGGGCTTGCCGAAATCGACCGTCGGCGGCTTGGAGATGGCCTTCTCGTCTTCGACGCTGAAGCTCGGCTTCACCTGGTAGCTGAAAAGCATCGCAGTCAGATTGACCGGAAACTGGCGTATGAGCACGTTGTATTCCTGCACCGCCTTGATGTAGCGGTTGCGCGCGACCGCGATGCGGTTCTCGGTGCCTTCGAGCTGCGCCTGCAGGTCGCGGAAGTTCGCGTCCGACTTGAGCTGCGGGTAGTTCTCGGCGACGAGCAGGAGCCGCGAGAGCGCGCTCGTCATTCCCGCCTGGGCCTGCTGAAAGTTCCGGAACGCGGCAGGGTCGTTGAGGAGTTCCGGCGTCGCCTGGATGCTGCCGACGCGCGAGCGCGCCTCCGTGACCTGGATCAGCACCTGCTGCTCCTGCGCCGCGAACCCCTTGACGGTGTTGACGAGGTTGGGAATCAGGTCGGCGCGCCGCTGATACTGGTTGAGGACCTCGGACCAGGCCGACTTGACCTGTTCGTCGCCTCGCTGGATGTCGTTGTAGCCGCAACCCGCCAACCCTGCGGTGATCAGGACGACGACCGCTGTAAGTAGCTTGCGCATGGATTCCTCCCTGAAAGTCGTGCCGCTAAGTTGGGGACTGGGCAGCGGATTGCAAGGCCCCCGGTACCGGCCCGCCGGCGGCAAACTCAACCATCGAGTTTCGGCAAGCGCCAATCTATTGGCGCCTGACCACGACCCTGGAGGTAGCTGTTGATCTTCGAAAAATGCTTGCAACCGAAAAATCCGCGATGCGCCGAGAGCGGGGAAGGATGCGGGCCGCTGAGAACCAGGTGTTTTCCGGTATCGATGAATGCGCCCTTTTTCTGCGCATAGCTCCCCCAAAGGACGAATACCAGGCCCTCGCGTTCCCTGTTGAGAACATCGATAACCGCGTCCGTGAACTTCTCCCAACCCTTGTTCTGATGGCTGCCGGCTTTCCCGGCCTCGACGCTGAGCGTTGCATTGAGCAGGAGCACCCCCTGCTCGGCCCAATGAGTAAGATGACCGTGATTCGGCGGCTCGATCCCCAGATCGTTTTTCAGCTCGATGAAAATATTCTGCAGGCTGGGTGGAATGTCCACTCCAGGCCGCACCGAAAAGCAAAGGCCGTGCGCCTGCTTCGGTCCATGGTAAGGATCCTGACCGAGGATCACCACCTTGACCTTGTCGAACGGGGTGTGGTCGAGTGCCGCAAAGTATTCGACACCGCGCGGATAGATGACTTTCCTCGCCTGGATTTCATTTTTCAGGAACTCGCGCAACTGGTGCATATACGCTTGGGAAAACTCGAGGCGGAGTCGCGCCTTCCATGAGGGCTCGAGCCGGACGCGGTCGTCGCTTGTGGACGTCGAGACCGGATTTGCCGGAAGCACTGCCGGAGTCTCTGCTTCCGGATCCGAAGCCCTGAGTTCCGGGTTGGTCCGTTTACGCCCGCGCAGCTTCCACACGGGAGCGAGCCCCATTTCCTCCAGATAGCGTTCGCTCCGAGCGCTCACAGGTCGAGCGCCAGGACGAGCGCGTCCTCGCGGCCGCGACGCGCCGGATAGTAGCCGCGCCGAACGCCGACCTGATTGAAGCCGTAGCCGGCATAGAGGCGCCGTCCCACCTCGTTCGTGGGCCGGACTTCGAGGAACAGGACCTTCGCCTCGTGCTCCCGCGCGATCGCGACCACGTGCGCGAGCAGGCTGCGCCCGTGGCCGCGGCGCTGCGCACGGGCGGCGACGCTCAAGTTGAGGAGATGGGCTTCGCCCGCGGCGAGCATAAGCACCGCGTAACCGACGAGCTGCCCGCCGCCGTCGCGGTACGTCCAGCAGCCGTATCCGGCGCGCAGCGAGTCGCGGAAATTCCCGAGGGTCCAGGGAAATTCATAGAGGCCCTCCTCGATCTCGATCACCGCGCGAAGATCGGCCTCGCTCATCGGCTCGAGGCTGGGGGCAGGTCGCAGTACCGCGCTCATCAGCGTTCGCTCGTCTTGAGCGCGACCTTGTCGCGCAGATACACCGGCACCGCCGTGGCGGCGTCCTTCGCTTCCCCGGCGGCGAAGCGCGGGATCGCGAGTTTCAGCACCGCTCGCGCGGTCGGGGTCGCCTCGGGACGGATCGCCGAAACGCATTCTCCGAGCCGCGCGACCAGGCGTTCGCGATAGGCGGCGAAACCGTCGCCGCAGCCCGTCCAGTCCCTCCCCGGCGCGACGGGCACGGCCTCGGGCCGGTACAGGCCCGGGGCGGAAACTTCTTCCCATCCGGCGCCCGCCCTCCGGTAGGCGGCATGATACACCTCGCCCATGTGCGCATCGAGGCAGGCGATCATCCGCCCGCCCGCGGCATCTTTCCCCCCTTCTTCGCTGAGGGCGAGCAGGGAGCCCACGCCGATCACGCCGATGCCGCGTGCGAGCGCGAGTCCCTGCGTCACGCCCGCCGCGATGCGAAGGCCGGTAAACGAACCCGGGCCCGCGCCGTAGGCGATTCCCTGGAGTTGGGCGATTTCAATCCGCGCCTCGACGAGGACTTCATTGACCATGTCGAGGACCCTCTCCGCCTGGCGCCGGCCGGCGCGCTCGTGACGCGAGAAGAGCGCGCTGCCGCGGCTCGCCGCTACCGAGCAGAAATCGGTGGAGGTATCGATCGCGAGCAGATTCATGGTCGCTCGAGAATTCTATCGGATCGCAGTATCGCCCGCGGCGCTTGACGCCGGGCGTTTCAGCCCCGATGATTGTGCCGGAAAATAAAACGTCCATTCGGAGGAAAGCATGCGTCGACGGATCGCGCTGGTGGCCCTGGCGCTCTTACCTGTTCCCGTGTTCGCGCAGGACGCGTATCCGTCCCGCCCCGTCACGATGGTCGTGGCGTTCCCGCCGGGCGGCGTGGCAGACATCACCGCACGTCCCACCGCGTTCGCGATGGAAAAGCTGTTGAAGCAGCGCGTCATCATCGAGAACAGGCCCGGCGCCGCGGGAGCCACGGGCAACGCCTATGTCGCGAACGCGAAGCCGGACGGGTACACGCTGCTGATGGCGCTCTCGTCCATTTCGGTGATCCCGGAGGCGGAACGTCTCCAGGGACACAAGCCGCCCTACGAACTGAACCAGCTCGCTCCCATCGCCCTGATTTCCGCCGACCCCGTCGTCCTCGTGGTTCGCAAGGAAGCGCCCTGGGCGACCGTGAAGGATTTCGTCGAGGACGCGAAGAAGCGTCCCGGCAAGATCAGCTACAGCTCTTCCGGGATATTCGGCGCGCTGCATATGCCTTTTACGCTTCTCGAGCACGCCACCGGGATCACGCTGTGGCACGTTCCCTACAACGGCGGCGGACCGGCCGTGCAGGCCTTGCTCGGCTCGCAGGTGGATTCCACGGTGGGCGGTCCGGCGGCCATGATCGGACAGATCAAGGGGGGGCGGCTGCGGCCGCTCGCGAGCTTCGGGAACAAGAGGCTCGCCTCGCTTCCGGACGTGCCGACACTGAAGGAGCTCGGGATCGACGCCGAGTACTTCATCTGGGCGGGATTGATGGCGCCCGCCGCGACTCCGCCCGCAGCCCAGCAGAAGCTGCGCGACTCGGTGCGCCAGAGCGTGCAGGACCCCGACTTCCGCAACGCCATGGCGAAGCTCGAGACGCCGATCAGCTATCTCGACGCGCCCGAGTTCCAGAAATTCTGGGACGCGGACGCGAATAAGCTCGCCGAGGCGGTGAAGCGCGTCAAGATCGTCGAGCAGAGGAACTAGACCCGGAATGGCAGCGGCGCAAGGCAAGGTCATCATCACCTGCGCGGTCACCGGCGCGATCCACACGCCGAGCATGTCGCCGCACCTTCCGGTGACGCCGGAGGAGATCGCCGCAGGGGCGATCGGCGCGGCGCAGGCCGGCGCGGCGATCGTGCACCTGCACGCCCGCGAGCCCGCCGACGGCCGGCCGACGCAGGACCCGAAGATGTTCATGCGCTTTCTTCCGCAGATCAGGAAGGCGTGCGATGCAGTGATCAATCTCACCACCGGCGGCGCGCCGACCATGGCCATCGAGGAGCGGCTGCAGCCGGCGCTGCAGCTCAAGCCCGAAGTCGCCTCGCTCAACATGGGCTCGATGAATTTCGGGCTGTACGAGATGCTGGGGCGCTACAAGGACTGGAAGTACGACTGGGAGAAGCCCTACCTCGCCGGCAGCGACGAGCGAAGAAGCCGCCGCTTTTCATCCAGTCGGTGTTCGGCATCCGCGGCGGCATCGGCCCGCATCCCGAGGACGTGATGCACATGAAGCGCACCGCGGACCGCCTGTTCGGCGACGCCTACCTGTGGTCGGTGCTCGGCGCCGGGCGCAACCAGATGTTCGTCGCCGCGATGTCGGCGGTGATGGGCGGGAACGTGCGCGTGGGTCTGGAAGACAGCCTGTGGCTCGGGCGCGGCACCCTCGCAAAAACCAATGCGGAGCAGGTCACCAAGATCCGCCGCATCCTGGAGGAGCTCGGGCTGCAGATCGCGACCTCCGACGAAGCGCGCGAGATGCTCAAGCTCAAAGGCGGACGAAACGTCGCATTCTAGAGGTGAAAGATCGATGAAGAGCTACAGGATCGCCGTCATCGCGGGCGACGGAATCGGAAAGGAAGTCGTCCCGGAGGGCGTGCGCGTGCTCGAAGCCGCCGGCCGTAAATTCGGCATCGAATTCAAGTGGGACGAATTTCCCTGGAGCGTTCTTCGGCGCCTGCGGCTTTCCCGGCGTGCCCGATCACGTGTCGCTGTGGGAGCTTCTCATCCCGATGCGCCGCGGCTTCGACCTGTACGTGAATCTCCGCCCGGTGCGCCTGATGCCGGGGATCCAATCACCGCTCGCAGGACGCAAGCAGGGCGACATCGATTTCTGGGTGGTGCGCGAGAACACCGAGGGCGAATACTCGTCGATCGGCGGGCGCATCTTCGAAGGCACGGAGCGGGAAACCGTGGTGCAGCAGAGCACCTTCACCCGGGCGGGCACCGACCGCATACTCAAGTACGCATACGATCTCGCCAGGAGCCGCCCGAAGAAGCACCTCACCTCGGCCACCAAGTCGAACGGCATCTCGATCACCATGCCCTACTGGGACGAGCGCGTTCGCGCCATGGCCGCGCGCTACCCCGAGGTGAAGACCGACCAGTACCACATCGACATCCTCACGGCGCACTTCGTGCAGCACCCGGACTGGTTCGACGTGGTGGTCGGATCGAATCTCTTCGGGGACATCCTCTCCGACCTCGGTCCCGCGTGCACCGGAACCATCGGCATCGCGCCCTCGGGCAACATCAACCCGGAGCGCAAATTCCCGTCGGTGTTCGAGCCGGTGCACGGCTCGGCGCCCGATATCGCGGGAAAGAGCATCGCCAATCCCATCGGGCAGATCTGGTCGGGCGCGATGATGCTCGAGCACCTGGGGCACAAGGACGCGGCCGGCGCCATCGTGCGCGCGATCGAGCGCGTGCTCACGGAGGGGCCGCGCACGCGCGACATCGGAGGCAAGGCTTCGACCGGCGACGTCGGCAAGGCGATCGCCGGCGCCTTGTAATGGGCTGGAGATCCCGTCAGGGCCGGTTCTGACCGGCGGTCCGCTCGCGGTAGATGTCTCGGCCGTGCTCGTGGACGTCGCGCCGCAGTTGCCGGCGCTGCTCGGGAGTCATGCGTGCGTCGCGATTCGCGGTATCGCGTGCCGGCACCTGCTGGGGCGGCGTCGGGCGTCCCGGCGCACCGCGAGCGATTCCGCGGCCGCCCTGGCTGTGCTGGGCTTCCGCCGGCAGCGAGACGAGCAGGATCAGGGCGACAGCGCCCAATGCGATCAGGAACCTCACGATTAGCTCAATCCAATCCTTCATTCTCGACCGTGCCCAGCTTAGACCGCGTTTGTAAGTCATTTACGACGCTCGGCTGGACGATTGTAACAACTTGTTTCCGGGCCTCACCCAGCAACCTGCGGTTACGCTCGCGCTGCGCCGGCGCCGTCCATCGGGTTACGATACGCCGATGACCGAGCCCAAGACAAGAATCCTGGTGGTCGACGACGATCTGCGCCTGCGCGATCTGCTGCAGCGCTACCTGACCGAGC
>WNFI01065506.1_pt1 | contig 12331 bp, 15 predicted proteins | sample 5400471 | NCBI WGS metagenome assembly WNFI01 (sample SAMN13153348, study PRJNA577476) | soil metagenome | isolation source: 100 cm saprolite on Douglas fir-dominated hillslope | place: USA:California | collected 2013-09-17 | reverse complement strand
AGGTCGCCGTGGACGGTGCAGTCCGTGATGAAATGCGGCGGCCCGACAATGCTGGCAATCTCAGCATTCGAGATCCTCGGCCGCCTGATGACCTGGCGCACCGCCTCGATGACGGCCATAGGCCGGAATGGCGGCCCGGTTCCGCCACGGTGAGTATTGCCGTTAATGATCCCGATCGGCACTGGTGCGAGGATCCCTTGCTCGGCTCTCAGCGCCACTTGGCCCGCGGGCGACAGTCGGCACTCGGTGTACCGATAGTTGGCCGGCGGGTCGTTCCCGCGGCTGCCGAAGTTACCTTGGCCGCTCACCAGGACAACGGGCATAGTCCACGGCCTCGCCATATCGACGAGGATCTCGTAGCTGTAGCCGGGTGCCAGGCCAATGGCCTGCTCCAACGCCCCCAGCACTCTGGAACTCCTCCGGTGAGGGCGGTCAGGTTTGGCGCCTAACGAGTCGAGCGCCGTCAGTATCGCGCTCTCGACCAGGCCGACGCCGCTGCGTTCTCCCATGGGTGTTCGCTCCTTCGTGCCTGCCTACTTCTTGAACTTGCGCCTAAGTGCCCAGGCGTCACTCGCGCTAGCCACGCGGACCTCTGCGTCGGCCACATTGACGGATCCTGCCGATCTCAGCAGCCGCTGCCAATCATCCCGGCCGCGCCGCAGCAGGCAATCAATCCTGCCAAATGAACTGGTGACGCCCAGGATGTCCAGCCTGTGCAGGCTACGGGGCGCGGGCAGTAGTTGCGGGCGCACGGCGAGTTCGGTGAGCGCGGCGTGCAGGCGACAGGCATTCTGCTCACCCGGCTCCACGACCAGGTCGGCGTCGGCCACCGTTATGGGCTCGCCGCGCAGCCACAGGGCGCCGCTTCCCACCAGCAAGAACGAGACACCGTCGACCGCGATGATGGCGGCGGCGAGCAATGGCTGCGGGTATCGCGCCGACGTGACCGCCTGGGGCTGACCGGCGACCGGAGCGACCGGCTTCGCTCCGGTCATTCCTGAGGGTCGGCTGGTTGCCAGTCGAGGGTTGGCGGGAGCGCGCCCTCCAGGATCAGGAGCCAGCGCTTGACCTCGATACCCGCGCCGCCGCTGTAGCCGCCGAGCCCGTCACTGGCCAGCACCCGGTGGCACGGGACGATCATCGGGATCGGGTTGGATCCCATGATCTTGCCAACGGCCCTGGCTGGCACGACGTCGTTGGCTACCCGCAGGCCGCTGCGACGCGCAAGCTCGCCGTAGCTGGTTGTCTGCCCGTAGGCGACCGACGCGGCGAGCGTCTCCAGCACCTGACGCTGCGGCCCGGCCATCGCCGACCAGTCGATCGGCAGGTCGAAAACCTTGCGGTGGCCACGGAAGTACTCGGCGAGCTGCGCGCGGGCGGCGTCGGCCAGCTCGCGATGGTCATTGTTACCCTCTGGCGCTGAGCCGAATCGGACGCACGCCACGCCGCACGGGCCGCAGCCAGCGCAGACCTTGCCAACCGGCGTGGACAGCTGGGCCCAGGAAAGCCACGTCATCTTGAGCATTCTGCCGGTTGCCGCACCGGCATTGCCAGCGGCGGAGCCGCGGGCTGTAGGTCGGGCCGAACGGCGCGCCGCCCGGCCGTCGCGCGGAGCCGAAGTGTCAGAAGCCGGCGATAGAACTGCAGATAACAACGGAGGGAGAATTGCGATGACCGACGATATTGCGGATGCCGTCGAGGCCGAGCTCATCGCGCTGGCGGGCTTGCTAACAGAACCCCTGGAGCGGGAGTGCCTGCGGTGCTTCCTGCTGCGGATGCTCAACGAGTTCGGCTGCGATGGCACTCATCGGTGGACGGTCCGCTGGCGTGACCTGCGCGCGCCCGTGGCGACGGCGCTCGTCGGCAAGCTGGCGGAGCTCGGCGGATGCTGTGACTGCGAAGTCGTGCTCAACGTTTTCCCGCATTACCCGCAGGGCGATCGGCTGCTGCCGTGCGCGGGGCAGCCCCAGGCAGGTTCGGCTGTGCCGTGCAACCTGCGGGTCCTGCGCCGTACCGCGTGAGCCTCCGACTGGGTGCCTACCTCCCGCACGCTGCTGCCACGGTGGCCGCAAGTGCGCCGGGCTTCAGGCCGGTGGTGAAGGCGGCCGGACATGAGCCAGTCACGACGGCCGGTTCTGCTGCTCGATGTACTGGCGCAAAAAGCTGATTGGGGCTGTAGCGTGCAACTCCGGTACAACTACCGGCTCTACCCGACGCCTGGTCAGCAGGCCGCCCTCGCACGGGCCTTCGGCTGCGCGCGGGTCGCGTACAGCGACGCGCTGGGCGCCAGGGAAGATGCGCACGCCGCCGGGAAGCCGGACCTCAGCGACGCGGAGATGTCCCGGCGCCTGACCGCGGCGAAGGCCAGCCCGGGGCGCGCCGGTGAAGCAGGAACTCTCCGAGGTGCCGCATGATGCGGCACGGCAGGAATCTCGCGCCTTCAGGCGGGAGAGGAAGTCAATCGTTGCCTTTCTCCAGGATCCGGAGCAGCGCCCTGGCGACAGGTATGGCGGCTAGCTCCACTTGCCATGGCCTCGCTCCGTAGCCGGCCAGGTCGGCGGCGACGGCCGTAGGCGTAAGGTCTGCGGGCGGCTGCCAGGCCAGCCGCCGTACCGCGTCCGGCGGCACGAGGTTCTCGGCAGGCATGGCGTGCTCATCGGCAAGCGCGGCGACGACTGCGCGGATCGCTGTCAGCCGTTTCGCGGCTTCCGGATCGCGATCCTGCCAACGGTGCGCGGGCGGCGGCCCATCGCCGGGTGGCGCGGACGCGGGCGGGAGCGATCGGTCTGGCTGGGCTCTGGCCCGACCTATCGCACGCTGCCATTCGGGCAGGTGGCGCCGCGCGTTGCGGCTGGAGAAGCCCGCGACAGCGCCAAGCTCGGCCGGTCCACTCGGCATCAGGCGCGCGGCTTCGACGATGGCCGAATCTAGCAGCACCTTCGTCGGTGACATATCCCGCCGCCGCGCGATCTTGTCTCGCTCCAGCCAGAGCTCCCGCACGACGGCGAGGCCCCGGCGGTTGCGGACCTTGTGGATTCCGGACGTGCGGCGCCACGGATCCGCCCGCGGTGGTGCCGGCGGGGCGGCGAGGACTGCCGCGAACTCCTGCCGGGCCCATTCGAGCTTGCCCTGGCTGGCAAGCTGTTCAGCGAGCAGGTCACGTAGCTCGACAAGAACTTCGACGTCCAGCGCCGCATACCGTAGCCACTCCTCCGGCAGGGGCCTAGTCGACCAGTCGGCGGCGGAGTGGCTCTTCTCCAGGCCCAGGCCCAGCATCGACTCAACCATGGTCGCCAGGCCGACACGCGGGCAGCCGAGCAGCCGTCCGGCAATCTCGGTGTCGAAAAGCTGACGCGGCCGGTACCCGAGCTCGGCCAGGCATGGCAGGTCCTGTGACGCGGCGTGCAGCACGGCCTCGGTGCTCGCCAGCACGGCTTCAAGCTCCGACAGGTCCGGGCAGGCCACAGGATCGATGAGGACCGTGCCGGATCCCTCCCGCCGGAACTGGACCAGGAATGCGCGGTGACCGTACCGGAACCCGGAGGCGCGTTCGGCGTCGACGGCGACCGGGCCGGTGCCCTGGGCGAGAGCCTCGATAGCGGCGCGAAGTGCGTCGGGGGTCTCGACCAGTGGAGGCAGTCCGTCTCTCGGCTCAAGCAGCGGCTCGACCGTCCGCTCCACGACAGTCGGCCCGGCGACCGCGGGGCCGCCGTCGGGCTCTGCGGGCTCACTGGCCTCTGCGGTCTGGGCGGTCTGGCCGGTCTGGGCGGTTTGGGCAGGCTCGGTGCTCGCGCTCTCGATCTGGCCGCTCATGGCCGCGGCCTGCGGCGCTGCGCACGCAGCGGCGCGACACCCGGCGCTAGCGGCGGCAGTCCGGCTGCTGTGCAGATCACCTCGCACCAAGCAGCCACATGTCCGTCGAGCTCGGCTGACATGCCGTCAGCGATCGCGGGTGACCACGATGCCCGCAGCTCAAAGGCGGTGGATACGGGCTCGTCCTGCTTGCTCCCGAAGCCCTGCGTCACGACGGTGGTCACAGTTCCGCTGATCTTCCTGTATCCGGCGCAGCGCGCCTCCAGCGCCTCGATGAGCCAGCTCCAGCCAACCTCGTTGATCAGCGGATCGGTAGCCATCTCCGGCTCAAGCTCGGCCCGGATGTAGCCGATAATTCGATACTTCCCATCCCAGCCCGGCTGACCCGCTGGGTCAAACAACAAGACGAACTTGCCTGAACCGATCTCGGCGTCGGTGTCGGAACTGGCCAGGTTGTCGGTCACCGTCACGGCAACGGCGGACGCGAAAGGCGCCAGCCGACGCGGCGGCGGCTCGCTCTCGGATGACAGTTCCGGTCGAAGGCGAAGCCGCTCGGCGATCCCGGCTTCGATCTCTGCCACTGCCCGTTGGAACTCGGCGCCGGCCGCACTGGAACTGTTGCTCACAGGCTGCCCAGCGGGCCTCAAGGTCTGCGCGTCGGGCACGGGCCAGTGACCGTCATGCCACGCGATCGCGGAGGCCAGCCGTCCAGGCCAACTTCGGAACTACCGGGATGCCGCCGATTAGCAGGGCGGCACCGCACGTGACGCAGTACCACTCAGGGCAGCACAGGTCAGGACTATCCGGGCATCGGCTCGCGACGCCGTGGTGCTGCATGATGGAGCGATCCAGGCCGCAGTCAGGACAGTGCCGGATGATCTCCACCATCGGGCCCCCTTACTCTCGGCTCAGCATCGATGCTGGCACGAGAGTGGAGGCAAGCCCCGGACCTGCGGCGGCGTGTCATGCGCTTTTGCCGGCGAACGACGGGCAAGCCGCCCCCGATCGCCGAGCGGACCAACGTGGAGTGCGACGCGGCGCGCCGAGCGGACCAACGCGGAGTGGGACGCGGCGCCCTTCGCCGGCGCATTCCAGGCGGCTCGGGACCGCACGGAGCTGCTGGCCACGTTCCCGCTGATGAAGCTCGACTGGGAGGGGCCGATCGGCAGGCTGGCCGCCTTCCTCGATCGGGCAAACAGTTATTAATAGGCTAGATACGGTCGGCGCTCCAGCGTTGCAAGAGCTCGGATTGACCTTGTTCCGGCTGGAGACGCGCGGCCGGTCCTGCCCGATTTAGCCCGTAAAGAGCCCTCTGGCCCAGCGCTCCCTGCTGGGCCCGCGGGCCTCGAGCTTCTGCACGCCGCTGGTAGGCCGCGCCTGCGGGCATCTGAGCCTCTAGGTCTCCGTGGTCTCCTGGTCAGCCAGGCCGGCGTGGCCTCCTGGTCAGCCAGGCCGGCGTGGCCTCCTGGTCAGCCAGGCCTCCGGGCCCTCGCGTCGGCCGGACGCGGCGGTAACGGGCTGAGCCGACACTCGCCTGGACCGAGCCAGGCGCCGGCTTGTGAAATCATCACCTGTGACGCCGAACGCCGATGAGTCCAGGCGCCGGCTTGTGAAATCATCACCTGGTGACGCCGAACGCCGATGAGTCCCCGTTCCTCCTCGCCTGCCGAAGGCGAACGGCGCCGTATACGCCAGTTTGGTACATGCGTCAGGCAGGACGCGCGCTGCCGGAGTACCGCGCGCTTCGCACCGGCACGGCCATGCTCCAGGCGTGCGCGACCCCGGACTTGATCACCGAGATCACGCTGCAGCCCGTGCGCCGTTATGACGTCGATGCCGCGATCTTCTTCAGCGACATCGTGGTCCCGCTGCGCGCGATCGGCGTGGGCATCGACATCAAGTCCGGTATCGGGCCGGTGGTGGACCATCCCATCAGGTCCGCGGCCGACCTCGCCCAATTGCGGCCGCTGGAGCCCGACGACGTCCCTTACGTGACCGAGGCTGTCAGCACCCTGGTCAAGGAGCTAGGCAGCAAGCCGCTGATCGGCTTCGCGGGCGGCCCGTTCACGCTGGCAAGTTACCTGCTGGACGGTGGCCCGTCGAAGAGCTTCGAGATCACCAAGTCGATCATGTACGGCGAGCCGGAGCTGTGGGCGGACCTGATGGGCAGGCTCGCCGACATCACCATCGCCTTCCTGCAGGTTCAGGTCGCGGCCGGCGCCAGCGCCGTGCAGCTTTTCGACTCCTGGGCCGGCGCGCTCAGCCCGGACGACTACCGCAGCTGCGTGCTGCCCCATAGCCGGTGAGCCGAGTCGAGCCAGGCAAGGCCCTGCAGGGGAACCTCGACCCGGCGATCTTGCTGGCTCCATGGTCCGTCGTCGAGCAGCACGCCCGGCAGGTGCTGGAGCGCGGCCGGACAGCTGAGGGGCACATTTTCAACCTCGGGCATGGGGTCCTGCCGCAGACCGACCCGGATGTGCTGGCCAGGCTGACCGAGCTAGTGCACACAGTCTCGGCGCAGCCAGCCTGAGCTGTTCAGGTGGCGATGGCCAGGCCGGTCCCCGTTCGGCCTGACCTCTGCATCACCCGGCGGTATCGGTCGGCTGCGTTGGCGCGGCCCGGCGGCCGCCGAACCGGCGCCAGCCCAGGTAGCCGATACCGCCGAGCACCAGGATGAGGATCAGGAACGGCAGGAGTGCTCCCAGCGCCGTCAGCACCCACGCTGTCGCATGCCGCAGCGCCCGCCAGCCAGCTGCCAGCCCAGCCAGGAACCCGTGCTTCGATGCCACCTTGTGGTGCGCCGCGAACTTGACGCTGAGCAGCGTCATAGTGATGGTGGCGTAGCTAGTTTCCTGGTTGAGCGCCCGCTGCTGGGAGAGCAGCGAGTTCAGCTGCGACTGGTCCTGGCTGATCTGCTGCTGCACCTGGAGCAGGCCCGGCACCGAGGCCGCCCGCTTGAGCAGGCCCCGGAGCGCCGCGATGGCGTCTTGCTCGGAGACCACCAGGCTGTTCACGTCGGCGACCTGCTGGGTCACATCGGTTGCGTGCTGCTGCATGCCCAGCTGCTTGCCCAACGTCGGCGCGGAGAGCCGAGCCAGCACCGATTGATAGGAGGGAACGGGGACCTTCAGGGTCAGGCTGACAGTCTCCCGGCTCGACTGGCCCGGGGATTTTCCGGAAACTTGCTCGTCCGCGGTGTAGCCGGCAGCCCCTACGACGATGGCGATGGCGCGCTTGGCTGCCGCCGCGACGTCGGCCGAACTCACCGTCAGGCTGGCGGTGTAGATGATGCTCTGGCTGGCGCGTATCAGGCCCGCGGTCTCAACCGCAGTGCGACCGACCGACTTGCCGTAGGAAATCGAGCCGTTGGCGGCATTAGCGGGCAGCGCCGCCGCCTGCGGGACGGATGGGGCCCGGACCGCGCCGGCGGCAGCGGCGTGGGGAATGCCGCTAGCACCGCTGCTGGCACCGCTGCTGCATGCGGCGAGCACTATGCAGCCTGAGAGTAAGCCGGCACCGCCGATCGCGATGCCCCGGCGGCGAACTCGACTAGTCATGCCACTGAGACGCGGCGGCGCTCAGCATGGTTGCACTATTCGCCATAATCGGTGCCGTGAGCCTTCCGAAGATAGAGCTGCACGTACACCTCGATGGGACTGTCCGTGCAAGAACGCTGCTGAAGATAGCCAGGCGCAACGGTGTGGCGCTGCCAGCAGACACCGTCGAAGGACTGGCCGGGCTTTATGAGTTCACTGACTTCGCCCACTTCATGAAGACGTGGACTGTGACGACGTCTGCACTTCGGACCGCGCAAGACTTTCGCCAGGTCGTGGTGGACTATGCGGCTGAGGCCGCAAGTCACGGCGCGGTGTACATCGAAGGGATCTTCTCCCCGTCAGAGCCGGTCCGGCGCGGCGGGCGGTGGGACGAGGTTTTCACCGGTTACTGCGACGGGGCCCAGGAAGCCCTGGAAACACATGGCGTCCAGGTGCGCCTAACGCCGGACGTCACACGCGGTTATCCGCTGGAGGCAGCCGAGCAGACCGCGGCGTACGCGGTGTCCTACGCTGATCGCGGTGTTGTCGGCCTGGGGCTGGGCGGGAGCGAGGCGGAGTACCCGCCGGAGCCATTCGCCCGTGCGTTCGCGATCGCCAGGGACGGCGGTCTGGGCTCGGTTCCGCACGCAGGTGAGGTTGCCGGCGTCGCGTCAATCCGGGGTGCGCTCGATGTGCTGGGCGCTGTCCGGCTCCGGCACCGCATCCGGGCAGTCGAGGATCTTGGCCTTGTTGGCGAACTAGCCAATCGCGGGGTGGTGCTCGACGTGTGCCCGATCTCGAACGTGCGTACTAGGGCGGTGCCTTCGCTCGCCGAGCATCCGTTGCCCGCCCTGGTTTCGGCCGGAGTCGCCTGCTCGGTATCGACCGACGATCCAGCCATGTTCGACACGAACCTGACCGCCGATTATGCCGCCGCCATTGAGATGGGTGTCCAACCTCAGGATTGCTACGCAGCCGGGGTTAAAGGCGCGCTGTGCGGCGAGCAGGACCGTGAGCGACTTCGCCGGATAGGTTCCGACCTTGACTGGGCTGCAGTTGCAGCCGCGGCGAGTGAGCACTGATGCCGGGGAATCCGGACATCCGGGCGAGGCCGTGGTCTGTCGCGATCATCGGCGGCGGGATCTCGGGGCTGGCCGCCGCGTTCCTGCTCAGGGACAGCGGCCTGGCCGTTACCGTGCTCGAAGGTTCGCCACGGCTTGGCGGGAAGCTGGCCATGTCCGAGGTGGCCGGAATCGCCGTCGACTCCGGTGCCGAGGCGCTGCTCGCGCGGCGCCCCGAAGGCACCAGCCTGATTAGCGAGCTGGGGTTGTCCGGGGAACTTCAGGTGCCAGGCACAACCTCTGCCGGGATCTGGACCCACGGGAGTATCAGGCCGCTCCCACAGCGGCAGTTCATGGGCGTGCCCGCCGACATCGGTGAACTAGCCGCCACCGGAATCCTGTCCGAGGACGGGCTGGCCAGGGCTAGGCAGGACCTGAGTCTGCCAGGCACCGGCGGCGACGGTGACGAATCGGTGACCAGCAGGGTCGGCGGCCGGTTCGGCCCGGAATTGGTTGACCGCCTCGTCGAGCCCCTGCTCGGTGGTGTCTATGCCGGCCGGTGCGAGGAATTGTCGTTCGAGGCAACGCTGCCCGGCCTGGCGCAAGCGGCGCGCAAGCACAGTTCACTGACGGAGGCAGCCGCGGAACTCTTGCCACCCGCGCCAAATCGCCCGCAGACGGAACTGCCTATCTTCACGACCTTGACCGGCGGCCTCGGCACACTGCCAGCGGCGATCGCTGCGGCGTCCGGGGCGACTGTCCGGACCAGGGCGATGGTCCGTGAGCTGACCAGGACCGCCGCCGGCTGGCGCCTGACGGTCGGCTCGGCGCGTGCGCCGGAATACTTCGAGGCGGACGCGGTGATCGTCGCGGTTCCGGCCGTTCCGGCTAGCCGCGGGAGCGGTTTCCTGGTGCCGGCCGTGGACGGTCGAGCGGTCAAGGCGGTCACGTTGAGCACGGTCAAGTGGCCGCATCTGCGCGTTGGCGGGCACGACATGCACATTGTCAGGTGCTCGGTGGGCCGGTTCGGGGAGGACGCGATCCTCCAGCGAGATGACGCCGAGCTCGCCCGCCTGGCGGCCGCTGACCTGGCCGATGCGACCGGCGTGCGCGGCCAGCCCGCTGATGTCAGGGTCACCCGGTGGGGCGGCGGCTTGCCGCAGTACAGCGTCGGCCACCTGGACCGGGTAGCGCGGGTCCGGGCCGATCTAGCGGTGAAGCCTGGCCTCGCGGTCTGCGGTGCCGCCTACGACGGCGTCGGCATCCCGGCCTGTATCGCGACCGCGAGGCAAGCGGTAGATCAGGTTGTGGCTTACCTCGGCAGTCTCGGCAATCCGGGCGAGTGAGCGGGAGTAACGCGCTGATCAAACTGGGCCGGGACGGGCACGTCTGGGTGTTGCGGATGCAGGCTGGCGAGAGCCGGTTTGGCTTGGACCGGCTTGAGACGGCGGGCGCTCACTGCCCTGCTCGGCCGACGCGACACGCTAGCTGGGCGTGCTGGCCAGGATCTGCAGAGCTCGGATGAACTGGCGCTCGAGCACACCGCCTAGCGGCGCCAGGAATTCCCGTTCCACCTCCGCACGCGCCAGGCCGGCTCCGCTGAGGCAGCCCTGGCCCGCCGTGGTGAGCTGGACGATGTTCTTACGGCGGTCCTGCGGGCTGCGATGACGCTCGACCAGGCCCTTGCCCTCCAGCGTGTCGACAAGTGCCACCATGGTCGTCCGATCGACGCCCAGCTGGTCAGCTGCCTCCTGCTGGGACATGGGGGTCTCAGCGGCTAGCACGGCCAGCACTGCTAGCTCGCGGCCATCGATGCCGTAGGGCGCCATCGCGGGGACGGAAGCCTGGACCAGCCGCTGCTGGGCGTGCTTGAGCAGGTATCCGAGACGGGACGCGAGAACGTCCGGCAGCTCATCAGCCATTGGGCCACTGTACAGTTGCGCTGATACTCAATTATACTGATGATCAGCCACACTGACGATGTGCGTCGCGAAGCGAGAGGCGGGTCCCATGGGTAGCGATGAAGTGACCTTCGGTATCAAGACTTCACCTATGCACACCAGCTACCAGACGATCCTGCGAACGTGGCAGCAAGCGGATGAGGTGCCCGAGATACAGGACGCCTGGTTGTGGGATCACATGCTGCCGCTCACCGGTCCGAAAGATGGGCCGATCTTCGAAGGCTGGACGCTGCTGACCGCGCTCGCCGCGCAGACGCGGCGGCTCAGGCTCGGCCTCCTGGTGACGAACAACCAGATCCGCCAGCCGGCCGTGCTCGGCAAGATTGCCAGCACGCTCGACGTGATCTCTGGGGGGCGACTGGTCCTCGGCCTGGGCGTCGGCGGCACGCTGCCGGCCGGCACCCCGCGGACTTCCGACCTGCAGCACCCTGGACTTGCCGAGTACCTCGCGTTCGGGCTGCCGGTGACGACGCCCGCGCAGGGCATCGGCCGCCTCTCGGAGACAATCACTATCGTCCGGCGCATGTTCACCGAGAGCGTGTTCGATTTCGACGGGCGATATTACACGCTGACGGGCACGCGAAACGAGCCAAAACCAGTCCAGCGACCGGGGCCGCCCGTTCTTGTCGGCGGAACCGGCACCAAGCTACTGCGCCTTGTTGCCGAGCAGGCCGATATCTGGAACATCCCCGGCCCGCCGCACGCGAGCCTGGAGTTCGTCACCGAGCGAAGCCGCGTGCTCGACCAGCACTGCGCTGATCTCGGCCGGGACCCGGCTGAGATCACCCGATCGGTGCAACTGGTGATTACCGCCGACGACCCGGCGGGCGTTCGCGCCACGATCAGCGGACTTATTGGCGCGGGGTTCGGCCATATCGTGCTAGGCGTCCGGCCGCCCGCACCGGACAATGTTGCGGGCTGGCTCGCGGAAGAGATCGTCCGGCCGGTCCGCGGGGAGCTGGCGCTGGCTGGCAACTGAGATTATGGCTGCGTGAGCGGCCGGGTCCTTGGCGTCGATGCCTGCAGCGCGGGCTGGGTCGGCATCGCACTATCGGCCAACCAGGTCACTGCCTATGTCCACGCGGATATCGAGGCGCTGGTCCGGCAAGCCGCCGACGACGGCCCGCTGCAGGTCATCGGGATCGATATTCCCATCGGCCTGCCCGACGCGAGCGTCCGCCGCGCGGACCTGGAGGCGCGCGCAGCGGCCGGCCCGCGCTGGGCATCGGTATTCGTGACCCCAATCCGGGCCACCTTGGCGGTGACTGACTACCGGCAGGCATCCGACCTCAACAAGGAGCAAGCCGGCCGCGGCATCTCGCGCCAGGCTTTCAACCTGCTGGAAAAGATCAGGCAGGTCGACGGCTGGCTGCCGATAGCACCGTGCCGGGTCATCGAGGTACATCCGGAGCTGAGCTTCGCCGCGATGGCAGGCGCGCCTCTGCAGGCCGGCAAGTCCAGCTGGGCCGGGTTCGTCACCCGGCGCCGCCTGCTCGCGGACGCTGGCATCGTGCTGGCTGATGACCTTGGCCCGGCCGGCCGGCGGGCTGGCGGCGACGATGTGCTGGACGCCGCCGCCGCGGCCTGGTCAGCGCGCCGGGTGGCCAGCGGCCAAGCGCGCCGCCTGCCAGCTGAGCCGGAGCTGTTCAGCGACCAGATTGACTGCGCCATCTGGACGTGACGGCGCGCGCCGATCCCGCACTACTGCAGAAAATTCACCAGTTGGCGTGTGGTCTCCTCGGGTGCCTCTTCTGCAATGAAGTGACCGACTGGTACCGGGCTGCCGCGAACGTCATCGGCCCACTCCTGCCAGATCGCGAGCGGATCATCGTAAAGCTTCGCGACCGAACCGCGCTGGCTCCAGAGGAAGAGCACAGGGCAGGAGATCGTCCGGTTCCCGCGATCCGCCTCGTCCTGGTGGTAGTCCAAGGTTGGGGATGCGCGGAACTCCTCGCAGATG
>WNFI01666637.1_pt1 | contig 12332 bp, 12 predicted proteins | sample 5400471 | NCBI WGS metagenome assembly WNFI01 (sample SAMN13153348, study PRJNA577476) | soil metagenome | isolation source: 100 cm saprolite on Douglas fir-dominated hillslope | place: USA:California | collected 2013-09-17 | reverse complement strand
CACCTGTTATCGCCGGGCACGCTGAGCCTGTCGGCAGAAACCCTCCAGCAGGTGCTGATCGAGACGGGCAGGGCAGTTCACCGCGCCGGTTTGCGCAAAATGGTTCTGGCGAATTCTCACGGCGGCAACGCATCGGTGCTGGCGACCGTTGCGCGCGAGCTGCGGGTCGAACTCGGGATGTTGGTCGTCTCGACGCACTGGCGCTGGTTCGGGCTGCCGGACGGCGTGTACGATGCGGTGGAAGCGCGTCATGGCATCCACGCCGGCGACATCGAGACCTCGCTGATGCTGTCGTTTCGCCCCGATCTCGTCAGCATGGACAAAGCGAAGAATTTTGTCTCGTCCGCCATCGCCATGGAAAAGGAGTTCAGCCATCTCGGCCCCACCAGCACCCATGCCTTCGGCTGGATCGCGCAAGACCTCAACGCCGAAGGCGCCGTCGGCGACGCCGGCAAGGCCACGGCCGAAAAGGGCAAAAAAACCGCCGAACATCAGATCGACGGGTTCATCGCGCTATTGCGCGACATGACCGCGTTTTCGCTCAACCGCCTCTATGCCGCCGATGCCGATCAGATTCGCTGATATCGTCTGGCCGACGACGCGTCGCTATTGGCTTGCGAATGCCCGCGTGCCTGCCGGACTGTTGGCCGACAGTAGGGCTTTGCCGACGCCGGTTGATGCCGAAGGCGTGGTGCAAGCGGACGTGCTGATTGAGGACGGCAAGCTTGCCCGGATCGATCGGCCGGCTGAAAAACGCGATGACAGGATTGCGTGGACCGACCTCGGCGGCCGTCAAGTCTGGCCCACCTTGATCGACATTCACACCCATCTCGACAAGGGCCACACCGTCGAGCGCAATCCGAACATCGACGGCACGTTTCTCAATGCGCGCCTTGCTGCGGCCGCGGACCGACCAAACTGGACGGAGCCGGATTTGCGCCGGCGCATGAATTTTGGCCTGCGTTGCGCCTATGCGCACGGCGTCTCGGCGATCCGCACGCATATCGACACCTATCATGAAACCGCCGAGCGCAGCTGGGGCGTGTTGCGGCAGATGCGCGAGGAATGGAAGGGCAGAGTGGACCTTCAGGCGGTCGCGTTGTGCCCCATCGATCTGCTGGCAGACGAGTTCGGCGACCGGGTGGCTGCGATCGTCGCAAAATCGGGCGGCCTGCTCGGCGGCGTGACGCGGGCTTCGATCGGCAATCACGGCGCGCCGCTCGACAATATCGACGCGCTCCTCGACCGGGTGTTTTCGCTCGCTTCGCGGCACGGGCTCGCCATTGACCTGCATGTCGACGAGACCCACGATCCGGCGGCGGCGACGTTGCCCTTCGTCGCCCGCGCGGCGGTGCGGCATGGCTACAAGGGCCGTGTGGTGTGCGGTCATTGTTGCAGTCTCGCAATGCAGCCGGAGGCCGAGGTCGATCGCACGCTCGATCTGTTGGCGGAGGCCGAAATCGCGGTGGTGACGTTGCCGACGGTCAACATGTATTTGCAGGACCGCAAAGAGCGCCGCACGCCGCGATGGCGCGGCGTCACCGTGGTCCACGAAATGCTTCGGCGCGGCATCCGCGTGGCGGCCGCGGGCGATAATTGCCGCGACAGTTTTTATGCCTACGGTGATCACGACGTCGTCGACACGTTCCGCCAAGCGGTCCGCATTCTGCATCTCGATCACCCGCTGAGCGCCGCGCCGGCGCTGGTCGGCACGACGCCCTCGTTGATCGGCGCATTCGCGGGACACGGCCGGCTCACGGTCGGCGCGCCGGCGCGGCTCATCGTCTTCAACGCGCGCACCATCAACGAGATCGTCAGCCGGCCGCAGTCCGACCGCGTCGTGATCGATCGCGGCGAACGGGTCTCGGGCGCCATGCCCGACTATTCCGAGCTTTGGCAGGAGGACGCGAAGCCGGACTCTCCTGAATAATTCCGAGCAAGGAGCGATACGCGTGTTGATGCATCATGTGTTGCGTGACGGCGCCGCCCGCACTCCGGACAAAATCGCGTTGCGCTGGATCGATCGCGATATCGCGCTCGCCTTTGCCGATGCCGTGGCCGCGATGGAACGTTACGCCGGCGCTTTGCACGCGCTCGGCGTTCGCAAGGGCGACCGCGTCACCATCTTCGCCCACAACGGCATGGACTATGCGCTCGGATTGTTCGCCTGCTGGCGGATCGGCGCAATCGCGGCGCTGGTCAATGTGCGCTTTGTCGACGAGCTCGATTATTATTTTGCCGATCACACGCCGACCGTCGTCATCTATACCCACGACATGGGCGCGCCGGTGCGCGCTGCGGCCGCGCGCGTGCCAAGCGTCAAGCACCTCGTCTGCATGGACGGGCGGCAGGACGGCGCACAAAGCCTGCCCGAGCTCCTGGCGGCAAACCTGCCGGCGCCGCCCGATCCGGCCGATGAAAGCGCCATCACGCATCTTTCCTACACGTCCGGCACGACCGGCAAGCCAAAGGGCGCCTGCCTCGCGCACGAGCCGACCATGCGCGCGTGCTGGGGAAGTGGACGCAAACTACCGGCTTCGATGCCCTGGAAGCAACTGGGGCTACATTGTTCATCGCCAATCCGACCTTGCTGACCGAGCTGCTGGTTGAAGCCGGCGAGCGCGGCCGAGCTCCGTCCGGCCTGCGTCTCGGCTTGTCCGGCGGCGGCCCGGTACCGCGGAGCCTAAAGGCTGCGTGGCGCGACAAGCTCAAATTGCCGCTTGTCGAGAGTTATGGACAAAGCGAGCTGGGCGGCTTTTTCGGGCTAGGCGAACCCGTGCTGCAGCCCGACGCACGGCTTGGCGCGGTTGGCCGGCCGCTGCCCGACAAGGAAGTGCGGATCCTCGATGCCGATGGCAGCGAGGTTCCGGTCGGCGAGGTCGGCGAGATCTGCATGCGCGGCGGTTTCATGACCGGCTATTGGGGCAAGCCGGAAAAGACCGCGGAGGCGTTACGCGGCGGATGGCTGCACTCAGGCGACGCCGGCGTCATCGATCGCGACGGCTACCTCACCATGCGGGGCCGCTTCGCGGAGTTGATCAAGGTGGGCGACAGTACCTGGTTTCCGCGCGACGTGGAGGAAGCGCTGTGCGCTCACGAGGGCGTCAAGGAAGCCGCCGTCATCGGCCTGCCCGATGCGACGCTCGGCCAGCGGCCGGTCGGATATGTGACGACCAACGGCGACGGGATCGATCTTGCTCGTCTGAAAGCGGCGATCACGGCCGCTGTGCCCTACGATCTCGCGCCGCTCACGCTGATCAGCCTTCCAGCCTTTCCCATGACGCCGACCGGCAAGATTGCGAAAGCGGAGCTGCGCGCGCGTGCCATGGCGGGTGCGTAGGCGTCGGGTCATGCGCATCCTCTACATCTATTGCCATCCTTTGCCCGAAAGCTTTCACGCCGCCATCCGCAAGACTGTTTTGGCCGCGCTGGCCGATGCCGGTCACCAGGTCGACCTGCTCGATCTCTATGCCGAAAAGTTCGATCCGGTGCTGTCGGAAGAGGGCCGCCGGCACTATCACGACGCCTCGCGCAACCGCGCCGGCCTCGAGGACTACATCGCCCGGCTCACGTCGGCCGAAGCGCTGATTCTGCAATTTCCGACCTGGTGCTTCGGCTTGCCGGCCATGCTCAAGGGCTTTTTCGACCGCATGATCTTGCCTGGCGTGGCGTTCGATCTCACCGATCCGGCGCATGTCAAACCGACGTTGCGCAATATCAAGCGCATCGTCGGCATCGTCACCTATGGCAGGCCGCGTTACATGGCGCTGTGGATGAGCGATCCGCCGCGCAAAATCGTCAAGCGCTATGTGCGTTGGTTCACAGGTGGGAAAGCGCGCACCGACTATTACGCGCTTTATCACCTCAATGTCGCTACCGACGCCCAGCGCGCGGCGTTCATGGCCAACGTTGCGCGCGCGATGCGCAGGCTGTGAGCGCGGCTAGCCGCGTTCGTTACATGTCGGCGGCGATCTCCCGGATCATGGCGCGCAGCCAGATCCAGCGACGATGAAAGGTATGCCAGCCGAGTTCGGCAATACCAGCGCGATGTGCCGGCGCAGGCCGCGCGCCGCCAGGATGGCGTCGACGACGCTGGTGCCGACGCCTTCGGGCGACACTTGCACATGGCCAGCTTCGACGAGGTGCGCGGCCGCCGCATAGGACTCGATGGTCATCAGCTCTGGCAGCGGATTGTCGTTGCCGACCAGCATCACCAGCCGGTCGTTCCAGAGCGGCTCGGCGCACAGCTCGGCACTGCGGCCGAGCGGTGCAAACGCGATGTCGACCTCCCCCGAGGCGAGCTGCTCGCAGAGCTGCGAGCAGTCGTTGGCACGCACCTGCAAATCGACGGCCGGCGCCTGCTGGCGCAACTGCCGGACAAGCGATGGCAGGAGCTTGGTATGGTAAAGGTCGATGGTGGCAATCTTGACGGTCGCCCTTACGGTGGAAGGCTCGAACGCTACCGGCAGCGTCAAGGTCCGGGAAATATCGGCGAGCGCCCCGTGGATCGGTCCGGCCAGCTCGAGCGCGCGGGCGGTCGGCTCCATGCCGCGGTCGCGCCGCACGAACAGCGGGTCGTCGAACAGGCCGCGCAGGCGGTTGAGCGCCTTGCTCACCGCCGGCTGGCTGAGCCCATTGCGCTCGGCGGCCCGGGTGACGTTGCGCTCCGCCATCAGCGCGTCGAACACGACCAGCAGATTAAGGTCGACCGTGCGTAAATTCCGTTCGGCTATGACATGCATGTTTCTTTGTCATTTCCCTGGCGGCGCGCGTTCCGGCATCATTGCAGTGTGCAGCGATACGAGGTTGCGGGCCGGAATTTCCGGGCCGGCGATTTCAAACTCGGCAGAACACTGGCTCCCTGGCCAAGACCGAGGCTAATGGAATGCCCCGAGGCTCCGGTATTCGATGAGCAAAATCAGTAGCTTGTCTCCTATCGGCGGCATCTTAGCGAAGCCGCGTCTTGGCATCATGCCCATAAGGCATGGCGGTGCCGTGCCTACTATGAATAAGCAAAATACATGCCGCCAAAATGCGCGGATGCCAGGCGGCCGCGGGCCAAAGCCGGTTGCGCCATGAGCGACGCCGACGCGCCGCCCCTCCTGGAAGCCCGCGGTATCGTCAAGCGGTTTGGCGATCTACTGGCAAACGACGTCGCCCATTTCAGCGTCGGCGCGGGCGAGGTGCTCGCCTTGCTCGGCGAGAACGGTGCCGGGAAAAGTACGCTCGCCAAAATCCTCTACGGCTACTACGCGCCGGATGCCGGCGAGATCTGGGTCGACGGCAAGCAGGTCGAGATCGCCTCGCCACGCGACGCCCGCGCGCTTGGCATCGGCATGGTGTTCCAGAATTTCACGCTGATTCCCGCGCTCAGCGTGTTCGAGAATGTGGCGCTGTTTCAGAAAAATCTGCCGGCCGTCGTGCCGCGCGCCGAGATTCTCGAACGCATGCGCCACTATGCGGAGCGTTTCCGGCTTGCGGTCGATCCCTTCATGCCGGCGCTAAGGCTTGCGGTCGGCGACCAGCAGAAAGTCGAAATTCTCAAGCAGCTGCTAGCCGGCGCCCGCATCCTCATCCTCGACGAACCCACCAAGGTCTTGGCGCCACAGGAGAGCGAGGGTCTGTTCAAAACACTTGCGGAATTGCGCGCCGAGGGCATGGGCATCGTCTTGATCACCCACAAGCTGCGCGAGGTCTTGGCTTGTGCCGACCGGATCGCCGTGATGCGTCACGGCCGGATGGCGGGAATTGTCGGTCGGCGCGAGGCCGAGCAGGAGAAACTGCTTTCGCTGATGTTCGGTGATGCGCCGATCCAGGCGGCACCGTTGCTGGATCCGGCGGGCCGCCATGACAGGGGAACGACCGCAGTTGAATTGGTCGATGTTTCGACCGTCGCCGGCAATGGAGAAACACCGCTCCGCGACATCTCCATGACGGTGCGAGCCGGCGAAGTCGTCGGTGTTGCGGGTGTTTCAGGTAACGGCCAAAGAGAGCTCGGCGACCTCATCCTCGGCCTGCAACGGCCGCATGTCGGAACGAAACTGTTATGGGGCGAGGACGCGTCGCGATGGTCTATCGCCCAGACGCGGGACAAGGGCGTCGCCGCCATTCCGGACGATCCGCTTGCGCTCGCCTGCGTACCGGGATTGACGGTGCGCGAAAATCTAGCGCTGGGCGGTGGGCGACGCTATCGCGCTGGCCTCGGCGTCGATTGGCCGCGGCTTGACGCCGACATGCAGAGGAGTTTTGCGCGCATGGGTTTCCCGCGGCCGAACTTTGCCGCACGTGCGGCAACGCTGTCGGGCGGCAATCTGCAGCGCCTGGTCCTGACCCGCGAATTGGCGCATCAGCCGACATTGATCGTCGCGCTCTATCCGACGCGCGGTCTCGATGCACGCAGCACGATTGCCGTGCGGGCGCTGCTGCGCGACGCCCGCGACCGCGGCTCAGCCGTGCTGATGATTTCCGAGGACCTCGATGAGCTCTTCGAAGTGAGCGACCGGCTCCTGGTGCTGTTTCACGGCGCCATTGCCGCCTCGTTTATGCCGGAGGATTTTCGCGCCGAAACGGTGGGGCCGCCCATGGTCGGCCTGGCGGAGCGATCCGATGCGGCTTGACGGCGCCATTTTGTCGAATTGCGCGGCGCGCGCAAAAACCTTCGCGCTGGTGGCCGCCATCGCGCTCGGCGTCTTCGCGACGCTACTTATCGCCGCCGGCAAGGACCCGCTCAAGGCCTATGCCGATACGCTCCTCTATGTATTCGGCAACGCCTACGGGTTTTCCGAGCTGCTCGTGCGCATGATCCCGCTGCTGTTGACCGCGGTCGCCGCGGCGTTGCCGGCGCGCATCGGGCTTATCAATGTCGGCGCCGAAGGTCAGCTCTATATGGGCGCTTGGCTCGCGACCGCCGGCGCGCTCGCGTTCAGCGATCAGCCGGCTTTTGTTCTTTTGCCGATGCTGACGGTGTTTGGTTTCATCGGCGGCGGTTTGTGGGCGCTCATACCGGGCGTGTTGCGGGCGTTGCGGCTCGTCAACGAGACTATCTCGACACTGCTGCTCAACTATGTGGCGCCGCTGATCGTGAGCTATTTCATCTTCGGGCCGTGGCGCAGCCCGGAGAGTTCCTCCTATCCGCAATCTCCGGCCTTTGTCGAAGCCGCGCGGCTGCCGACTTTCTTTCATTCGCGGGTGCATCTCGGCCTCGTCTACGCCTTGGCCTCGCTCATCCTCTATTCGCTGGCCATGACGCGGACCCGCTTCGGTCTCGACATGCGGGCGATCGGGGGCAATCCGGAAGCCGCGCGGCGTCTCGGCATTCCGATATTTCGCTTCATCTTGATCGTGATGTTCATCGCCGGCGGCGTCGCCGGCCTCGCAGGCATGGCGGAAGTCGCGGCCATTCAGGGCCGTCTGGTATCGGAACTATCGCCGGGATACGGCTTCATCGGCTTCCTGGTGTCCTGGCTCGCCGGCACTAGCGCGAGCGGCATCGTGATCATGTCGTTTTTGTTCGCGCTGATCAGCTCGGTCGGCGACATTCTTCAAATCACCCAGGGTGTGCCGTTCGCCGTCGTCAATATTCTCATCGCCGTCATCCTGTTCATCGTGCTGGGACGCCAACCCATCGGGAGCGCGGCGCGATGAATCCCGCTTTGATCGCCGGAATAGTCGTGGGCGCGGTCATGTCGGGGACCTCGCTCTTGTATGCCACACTCGGCGAAATCGTCGGCGAGCGCGCCGGCATCGTCAATCTCGGCCTCGAAGGCATCATGCTGATCGGCGCAGCCAGCGGTTTTGCCGCCACCGCGCTGACCGGCTCGCCCTATCTCGGCATCGCGGCGGCCGCAATTACCGGCGCCGCGGCGAACCTCATCTTCGCCTATGTGGTGGTCAGCCGTCGCGCCAATCAACTGGCGAGCGGTCTCAGCCTGATGTTTTTCGGCATAGGCTTGAGTGCGTTGATCGGGCGGCCGTTCGGTGGCGCACTGATCAGCGGCCTGCCGCGGCTCTCCGTTCCCGGTCTCGATCCGGGTGGGATAGGCGCGCGGCTGTTGAGCTACGACGGTCTGGTTTATCTGGCGCTGCCAACTGCGCTGCTGACCTGGTGGCTGATCTTCCGCACCCGATGGGGGCTCAGCCTGCGCACTGTCGGCGAGAGTCCGGCGGCGGCCTTTGCCGCCGGGCTGCGGCCGGAACTGGTGCAGTACCAGGCGCTCACATTCGCAGGCCTGCTCGGAGGTGTCGCCGGGGCGCATATGTCGGTCGCGCTCACGCTCACCTGGGCTGAGGGTATGATCGCGGGCCGCGGCTTCATCGCTATCGCACTCGTCATTTTCGCTAAATGGAATCCGCTCTGGGCGATCGCCGGCGCGCTACTGTTCGGCGGCGCCGAGGGCTTGCAGCTGCAGCTTCAGGCCGCGGGCGCCGACGTATCGCCGTTCATCATGAACATGACGCCGTATCTGTTGACGCTGCTGGTCCTCATCTTGTGGGGATGGCGACGCCAGTCGGCTGCTCCTGCGGCGCTTGGTCGAACCTTTGTCGGGGTGGAATAGGACGCACTGAATCCGTTCGCGTCGGTGCCGGGCCGCCGCATCATGAGAGGAGAGAACGATGACACGAAGCATAATCGCCGCGGCATGCGCAGCACTTCTCGCCGTGTTTGCCGCGGGCCCGGTCGCGGCGCAAGACAAGCCCTCGCTCACGGTCGGGGCAATCTATGTCGGCAGCGTCAACGACTACGGCTACAACCGGGCCATGAAGGACGGTCTGGAAGAGATGAAGCGGAATATTCCCGGGCTGAAGCTCATCGAGGCGGAGAACGTGCCGGAGAGCGCCGAGTCCGAGCGCGTCATGGAAGGCATGATCCAGCAGGGCGCGAAGCTGATCTTCGCCACCAGCTTCGGCCATCAGCAATTCGCCTTCAACCTCGCCAAGACTCATCCCGACGTCTATTTCGAACACGCCGGCGGCTGGATGCAGGCGCCGAATTTCGGCAACTTCTTCGGCGCGACCCAGGCCGCCTGGTACCCGATGGGCGTAGCAGCCGGGAAAACGACAAAATCCAACACGCTAGGATTTGTCGTCGGCGTGCCGATCGGTTACGCGCTCGGCAACGTCAACGCCTTCGAGATGGGCGCGCGCTCAGTCAATCCCGCCGCACAGACGCGCGTGGTCGTCACCGGGGGCTGGTCGGACAAGGCCAAGGAAGCCGCGGCCGCCAATGCGCTGATCGATCAGGGCGCCGACATCGTGACCATGCACGTCGATTCGCCGGCGACCATCATCCAGGCCGCTGCAGGCCGCAACGCCTATGCGATCGGCTTCCAGTCGATCGAGGCCGCGCAGTTGGCGCCGAAATTCTGGATCACCGGACTCGGCTTCACCTGGGGACCGTTCATGACCGAGACCGCAAAGAGCGTGATGGCCGGGACATTCAAGCCGGCCATGGTGAGGCAAGGTCTTGGCCAAGGCATGATGGCGATCGCGCCGTTCGGGGCGGCGGTGCCGCCCGACATCCGCACCCTCGTCACCGCCTCGGCCGACAGAGTGGGCCAGGGCTTTAATCCGTTCACCGGTCCCGTCACCGACAATACCGGCGTCGTCCGGATTCCGGCCGGCCAGGCCTGGGGCGGCGAGCAGATGGGCAACTTCGACTGGTACGTCGAAGGCGTCATCGGCAAAGCCAAATAGCCGTGGCGGAACCGTTCGACCCAGCGCTCTACGTGCCCCAGGCCGCCGCCGCGCTGGGACTGCCGCTCGCGCCCGAGGATCTCGGCGACGTCATCAGCGCTTTCGCCGTCCTGGCGCGGGTGGCAGGGCCTGTCATGGCCTTTCCGCTGCCCGAGGAATTGATTGCGGCCGCCGTCTTCGTTCCTGGCGAAAGGGCGCGCGGATGAACATGGCAACCGGCGTGTGCGCCACGGCTGCCGCCGTGCGCGCTGGTGAGCGTAGCGCCGTAGAGGTCGTGCAGGAGGCGCTAACGCGGATCGCAGCGCGCGACGGCGCGATCAATGCCTTCACGACAGTCACGGAGGAGCGCGCGCTGAAGGCGGCCGCGGTGGTGGACGCGCAGCGCACGGCTGGGCGCGATCCCGGCCCGCTCGCCGGCGTCCCATTCGCGGTCAAAACCCTCTACGACATCGCCAATATCGCCACCGTCGCCGGTTCTCACATCGACCTCGACCGCGCACCGGCGTCGCGCGATGCCGCCCTGGTGCGCCGGCTGGCCGAGCACGGCGCCGTGCTGGTCGGCGCATTGAACATGGACGAATACGCCTACGGCTTTTCCACCGAGAACACGCACTACGGCGCGACCCGCAACCCGCATGATCCCGCCCGCATCGCCGGCGGCTCCTCGGGCGGTTCGGCCGCGGCGGTTGCCGCGTCTCTGGTGCCGCTGGCACTCGGCTCGGACACCAATGGCTCGATCCGGGTACCGGCGGCGCTGTGCGGCGTCTACGGATTGCGGCCAACCTTCGGCCGATTGAGCCGCGCTGGAATGCGGCTGTTCGCGTCGAGCCTCGACGTCGGCGGTCCCTTCGCGCGTTCGGTTGAAGACCTGGCGATCGCATATGATGCGCTGCAGGGGGCGGCCCCCGAGGACCCGGCTTGCACCATGCGCCCGCCGGAGCCTGTCATGCCGATCTTGCGGCAGGGTATCGGCGGAGTCCGCGTCGCGGTAGCCATCGGCTATTTTTCCAGTCAGGGCGTGCCCGACGCATTTGCCGCGGTCGAACGCGTCGCCGAGGCCCTTGGCGCATCGCAGCGGATCGAAGTGCCGGCGGCAGGATTGGCCCGCGCCGCGGCGATGATTGTCACATCGGTCGAGGGCGCGGAGTTGCATCTGCCCGATCTGATCGCGCGCGGGGCGGAATTCGACCCGATGACTCGGGCGCGCTTTCTTGCCGGAGCGCTGGTGCCCGGCGCTTGGTACTCCCACGCCCAGCGTCTGCGTCGGTGGTACTGCCAGGAGCTGACCAAGCTGTTCCGCAACGTGGACGTGGTTCTCGCGCCAGCCACGCCCTATCCGGCGTTTCCAATCGGTCAGGCCTGGATCGAACTCGGCGGCCAGCAACTGCCGGCGGCAGGACATCTCGGGGTGTTCACCCAACCGTTTTCCTTCGCTGGTCTGCCGACATTGGCCGCGCCGGTCGCCGAGACAGGGTCGCTGCCGCTCGGCGTGCAGATCGTCGCCGCGCCCTGGCGCGAGGATCTCGTGTTCCGCGTGGCTGCCGCGGCGGAAGAGTTCGGCGTGCTGGTGTCGTCACCTCCCATCGCTGGTTAGGACATTGTCGGATGCTAGAGATCAACATTCCCGAAGTCGTTGCCGAGGTCACCGCGGCGTTCATGCACTACGAACGCGCCTTGGTCGCCAACGACGTCGCCGCGCTCGACGCCATGTTCTGGAACAATCCCAATACGCTGCGCTTCGGCATTGCCGAGAACCTTTACGGCTACGAGGCAATCGCTTCCTTCCGCAGCACCCGACCACCCATCGATCTGACGCGACATCTGAAAAATACGGTGATCGTCACCTACGGACGGGATTTAGCGACCGCCAATACCGAGTTTCAGCGCATCGGTTCGAACGTCACGGGTCGGCAAAGCCATGTTTGGGTTCGCACCGAGGACGGCTGGCGCATCGCGGCGGCCCACGTCAGTCTCATGCCGGCGTCATTACGCGATGCCACGCGCATTGCCGGCAATGCGGCAGCTCCGGTGTCCGGTGCGTCATAAGGCGATGCGATGGATATTTCTGGATCTCACCGGCAGTGAACCAATGCCGGCAGGTCCGCGATGCTGGAAATCTCATGCTCCGGCGCAAGCTTCCGACATCGCTCCGTCTCGCCGTAGCCATAAGATGCCCAGCAGCAGGAAATTCCGGTTCTTTTCGCCAATAAAATATCGACCTCGGTATCGCCGACAACCAGGATTTGCTCCATTTGCAGTTGCCGATATCGGGGCAGAATATGATCCATCAATATTGCCGGGTTTGGCTTCTTCGGAAGTCCTGGCTCATCGGCAAATACGAGTTCCACGAAGGAACTCAGTTGGCTTTGATCAAGTGATCGGCGAATTGCCGCGATGCCCTTGTTGCTGACGATGACGCATTTCGCGCCACACGCATGAATTTGCCGTAATGCGTTCCTCGCTCCGGCAAATGGCTTCGACAGGGGCGTGCCTTCGTCGAGATAAAGCTTCCTGTAGGTTATGACGAGTTCATTCAGCGTGGCCCGATTGGCGCGCACAGTTTCGTCCAAGGCGAAGAATGTTTCCTGCAACGGCAGGCCGGTCCTCACGGTGTTGGCAACGGCCTCAAGCGTTGGGAT
>WNFI01484374.1_pt1 | contig 12334 bp, 11 predicted proteins | sample 5400471 | NCBI WGS metagenome assembly WNFI01 (sample SAMN13153348, study PRJNA577476) | soil metagenome | isolation source: 100 cm saprolite on Douglas fir-dominated hillslope | place: USA:California | collected 2013-09-17 | reverse complement strand
CTGCCCGCGATATCCTCTCGATTCCGCACGGCCACGAGCATCATCGTTCAAAAAGGCGACACCCTCTCGGAGATCGCCAGGGCCCACTTTGGCCACGCTTCCCTTTGGGCATGTATTGCGCATGCCAATCCCACAGTCCACGATGCCAATCTGATTTACGAAGGCCAGTCTCTGCTCCTCCCCGGCAGCTGCAAACCATAGCTTTTGCGGTGTCGCCAGGGCCGCGCTGCCTCTAAATTCCGTATAAAACTACTTCGGTATTTTGGAGGGGCCTTCCGTTTTTGGAAGCCTGATCCACGCTCCAGATTCAACTCAGCCGAGGTAAACCTTTAAGGCGCTGATATCACTCCCTTTCGGGCCGGGTGAATAAAAGTCCATTCTGGCACTGCGATTGCGAATTCACGCGGGGCAGCGTTGAGCAATTCAGGTGGGTAGGCACACAGGAGGAGTTGAAAAATGGAAGTTGCATCGAGAATCCTGCTTGGCACTCGTAGTTTTTTCGTTCGAGCGTTCGTTTTGGCCGTCCTTACGGCCGCCTTGGGAAGCAACCTTTTCGCGCAGTCTACAGCGACTTTGGGCGGCACCGTGACCGACGCCACAGGGGCTGTCGTCGCAAACGCGAAGGTTGTAGCGACCAACCAAGCTACAGGAGTCGAAACCGCTACCCAGACTGACTCTGCTGGGGCGTATCTCCTTCCCTCGCTGCCAATTGGAACTTATCGCATCCAGATCAACGCTTCCGGTTTCCAATCCTCAATCATTTCCAACCTAAAGCTCGAGGTGGCAACCGCTCTCACGCAGAACATTCAACTAAAAGTCGGGCAAGCCGCGGAAAAAATCGAGATCGTGGCCGATGCCGCACTCGTCGATACCACCACCACTGGCGTGGGACAAGTCATCAACGATAAGGTCGTGCAGGAAATTCCCCTGAATGGGCGCCACTTTACGGATCTCAGCTTGCTGACCACCGGCACAGTTACACCGCCCGCAAACGGATTCTTGTCTGCGCCGCTGCGCGGTCAGGGCTCATTTGGGATCAATACGGCGGGCCAGCGCGAGGATACCACCAATTGGCTGGTCAACGGGATCAACTTGAACGACAACGTCCAGAATCAGATCACCTTTCAGCCGCCCATCGATACCCTTGCGGAATATAAGATCGACAACTCCACGTTTCCCGCTCAATACGGCCGAAACGCAGGTGCAATCGTGAACCTTGCCACTCGCTCCGGAGGCAACGACTATCACGGCGAACTCTTCGAGTTCCTCAGAAACAACGCACTGGATGCACGTAACTTTTTCAACCCCACTTTCAAGGCGGGCGTATTCAACCCTCAAGCCCCGTTCAAACGCAACGATTTCGGCGCCACTTTTGGCGGTCCCATCAAGAAGAACAAAATTTTCTTCTTCCTGGCCTACGAAGGACTCCGCCAGCACCAGAGCTTGACGGTAGCTTCCAGCCGAGTTCCCAGCCAGAATGAAAGAGCCGCCGTAACTTCCCCCACGATTCAGAAGATCCTTGCGCTCATTCCCGCTGCCAACCTGGTGGGTTCGGGCACCGCGACAGATCCCACCACTTTTAACGCATTTACCGGTGCAACCTTGGCCAACGTTTCTCTCAATCAGGGCTCCACCGACCTGGACATTCAACTTTCCGACAAAGACCGCATTCACGGCTACTACGTCGTGCAAAAGGATCTCCGCCAGGAGCCGACTGCTGGTGGCGCAATTAATGCGAACCTCCCTGGGTACGGAGATACCCGCGACGGTTTCCGGCACCTGATGACGTTGAGCGAAGACCACGTTTTTGGCCCCTCGCTGACGAACACTGTTCGCCTGGGTTTCAACCGCATCCATCTGACGTTTACGCCAAAAGCGTTGCTTGACCCTACCGCATTCAATATCACCATGCCTGCGGGTGCTCCGGCGGCCTCAGGAATCCCCTTCTTCAACATAGGAAATGCGCTCGGCTTTGGCGGTCCCACTGGCGAACCGCAGGGCCGCGGCGACACTACGGGGGTCTTGAATGATGACGTGAGTTGGCTGAGAGGGCGTCATACCTTCTACTTTGGTGGTGAAGTTCGGCGCGCCTACAACAACAACATCGCGTTCAACGTGGGAAGCTTCACGTTCAACGCCACGGGAGTTAGCGCGATGCAAAACTTCCTGAACGGGAACGCTCAAGCGTTCACGGTCCAACTCGGCTCGGGAAATGACAAGATTCTCCAGCCCTCTTACGACGCCTTTGCGCAAGATAGCTTCAAGTGGAGGCCCAACTTCACCTTTAATATCGGCTTACGATACGCTTGGAACTCCTCGCCGTCCGAAAGTGCCGGTCAATTCACGCAGTTCGATCGCACGACGGGAACTCTTGTTTCAGCCCCCCAGCCGTATCACACCAACAACAAGAACTTCCAACCTCGTGTGGGCTTTGCTTGGGACCCCTTTAAGAATGGAAAGACGTCGGTTAGGGCCGCCTATGCAATCATGACCCAGGACCCCACGACCAACATCGTCACCGGGTTGAGCGGCAACCCGCCCTTCGCTATCCCCATTTCGATTAGCAGCGGCGCCATCGCTGTGAGCGATCCCGGAGGTTCTCTCGGCACAACGAGCCTAGGCCCGGCGGCCATCAACCCCAATTTCAACGACATGTATGCCCAGGATTGGAACCTGACGATCGATCGACAGCTAACTTCAAGCATGGAACGGAAACTCGAACTACAACGCCCTATGGGTCACACTCAACAAGCACTTCTCCCACGGGCTGCAATTCTTGAGCTCTTACACCTACTCCAAGTCGCTGGACTACAACTCCCTGTCCACGGGCGAGTCATACATCATTCAAAACGCGTACAACCCGCGCGGGGATTACGGCCCCTCCGAGTTTGATGTCCGCCACCGCTTCGTCCTGAGCGGTTTCTACCAACTGCCCTTCAAAGCCAATCGCCTTGTTGCCGGATGGGAAGTCGGCACCGTGGTTCAGGCGCAAACTGGAAATCCGTTGAATCCGACGATGTCGATCAACCCCGGTGTCAGCTTGACCGTTCGACCGAATGTGACCGGATCCATCAAGACCACGGGAGATCCAGCGGACTGGTTTGGCGCGCTTGGGGTAGCCGCAACCTCGACAACGCCGGCAATCCCGGGATTCTTTGCCTCGGAGTTGTCATCCCCCTGCGCGGTTGGGACCACGGGGACATGCCATCCCGGCAATCTGAGCCGCAACGCGGTCACCGGGCCGAGCTTCGTCAACACCGACTTCTCCGTCATCAAGAACACCAGGGTAACGGAGAGATTGAACGTGCAGTTCCGTGGGGAACTGTTTGACATCTTCAATCATCCGAACTTCGGGAACCCATTACTCACGTTCACACCGACAAGCACAACTTTCGGCGCAATCAACAACACGCGCTTCCCGACGGGCGATTTCGGCTCCGCTCGGCAGATCCAGTTCTCGCTTAAAGTCCAGTTCTGACCAAGTGTGACTGTTTAAGGGGGGCGGGCCCCGGCTCGCCCCCCTTTTGTTTGCCCCATCGACTTTCCGGTGGCGACGATCCCCGCCATCAGGGCTTCTCCAACCTTTGATTCTGAGATGCGAACCTGCCCCCGGCTCAGCGACAACATGCCTTTTTCAGTTACAATAATCACAGGTTGCGAACTGTATTTGTGAGGTCCAGTTGATTCACCCGAACGTCTTTCATAACGACGCCCTGCTGCCCATCGAGAAAGTACGCCTCTCTCCCGGCCAAGCTGGTCTCATCTGCGGCTGGGGTATCTTCACCACCCTGCGTATCTCGCGAGGCGAGGCGTTTGCTTATGAGCGCCACTGGCGCCGGCTCGAAAAAGACGCCGGGATCACCCGCCTTCCCATGCCCTACACGGCCGCCAAGGTGCGAGTGAATTTGCATGAAGTCATTCGCGCTAACCAAGTGACGGAAGGCTGCGCGCGCATCTATTTGGTTTACAACACCGTGGGGTACTGGCAAAGCGAAGAAAAACATCCGCAGGTGGATCTCATCATTTACAGCGCCGGCCTTCCCGAACATCGCGAGGTCGTGCGCCTGGCCATGCGCGAACACGGCCGGCACGCGGCGTCTCCGATGGCCGGCGTAAAAAGCATCTCCTGGCTCAACAATGTTTGGGCCGTTTCGGAAGCGGTGAAAGAAGGCTCCGACGAAGTCGTCATGCTCAACGAGCGCGGCGAAGTGGCCGAATGCACTTCCGCAAACATTTTCGCCGTGAAGAATGGAAAAATCCTTACGCCGCCGCTCAATTCCGGCTGCCTCGAAGGCGTCACACGCGGTATCCTGATGGAAATTGCGCCAGAAGCAAGCGTATCGGTCATCGAGCAGGCCCTACGCCCGGAAGACCTGTACTCCGCCGACGAAGTGTTTATCTCTTCCACGAACCGCAATCTGATCAGCGTCGGCGAAATCGCGGGCAACAAAATCCCGACGCCCGGCGCGGTCTGCGAGCGGCTCAACGATCTGTTCGACGCCTACGTCGCGGAATATGTCTCGCGCCGGCTGGCTTCGGCAGCGCGCTGAGCACCGCAGGGAGATGATCGTCAGAGGCAGAGTCCGCTGGCCCAGTAGTGACTCCGGCGAGAAGCCAAGACCCGCAGCGAACGCAGGCACGAAATAGACATGGCCTTAACGCCGCTGTAAGATTTGGCTGTCTCGCCTCTTTGGACTCTTATGTGGCCCATCCATCACAACTTTCCGGCTTTGCGTTTCGTGGCCGGCATACTAGCTGCGTTTTCTCCGGCGTTCTTCGCAGCGCTCTGTTTTGCCCAGAATTCAGCAATGGCACTCGACGGCACGGCGGCCGATCCACTGCAAAAATCTCCGGGGAAAGTCGTCGTAATTGTCTTCGTCCGCACGGATTGCCGGGCTCGAATCGCTATGCTCCGGCCATCCAGCGCATCAGCGCCAAGTACGAAGGCAGGGCGGCGTTCTGGTTGGCGTACCCGGACAGTTCCGAATCGGCAGAAAAAATTCGTCAGCATGAACGTGAATACAATTACAAGCTCCCAGCCTTGCGCGACCCGCAACGCGTGCTCGTGAAATTGGCCCAGGTTCGGGTCACACCCGAAGTGGCTGTGTTCGACACCAGCCGCCATCTGGCGTACCACGGCCGCATCGACGACTGGTACCAGGATCTTGGCCGCGCCCGTCGTGTGCCGACCACTCACGAACTCGAAGATGCGATCCAGGCCGTTCTCAGCGGACATACGCCTCCGGCCAGCGTCCCTGGCGTGGGGTGCTTTATTTTGGACCTCGAATGACACGAGCACTTCGGACGCTCGCGCTGATTCTGGGAATCAGTATTGCGAACTACCACCGCTTCGTGCAGTTGCTTCAAGGCCTTCCAAGCCGCGTCCCAGGAATATCCCGCCCTCGTGTCGTGTCTACAGGGAATCCGTGTCGGACTTCATGTAAAGTAGATGAAGCAAACAAATGTGCTTTTTCAGAGGGAATCAGTAACGATGAATCGGGAATCTGGGTCTTAAATGGCCAGCGATGCAAACTTGACGGCAGTCGGGGCTGCGGCCCCTTCTGACACTGGCGAGAAGACCGTCTTCAAAATCCTTTTGACTATCAGCTTCTGCCACTTGTTGAACGACACGATCCAGTCTTTGATGCCGCCGATCTATCCGCTCTTGCAGAGAACCTTTCATTTTAATTACTGGCAAGTGGGCCGCATCGCGCTCACTACGCAACTAACCGCATCGATCCTCCAGCCTATCGTGGGCTTCTACACTGACCGCCGCCCAAAGCCCTACTCACTGGCCGTCGGAATGGGCGTCACCATGATCGGACTCGTGGCCTTCGCCATGGCTCCCAGTTACGGCACCATTCTCGCGGCCGCGGCGCTCGTGGGCATTGGCTCCGCTGTGTTCCATCCGGAGTCCTCGCGCATCGCGCGCTTGGCCTCCGGCGGACAACACGGTATGGCGCAGTCCTTATTCCAGGTGGGCGGCAACGCCGGTTCTGCCCTGGGCCCCTTGTTGGCCTGGGCGTTTATCAGCGGACAGTCGAGCATTGCGTGGTTTTCGCTCTTAGCGATGATCGCCATAGTCCTGCTCACCAACATCGGGACATGGTTTCGCAATCATCCCATGCATCTTCCGAAGCCGATCACCTTTGATCCCGCGAGTCTTGCCTCTTCGCGCCCCGCTCCTCCGAGCTCGGTCCTAGCCCCCAGGAAAGTGGCCCTCGCTCTGGCTATTCTTGGAGCGCTCATGTTTTCAAAGTTTTTTTATCTCGCCAGCCTGACGAATTACTACACGTTTTATCTGATGGGCAAGTTTCACCTCACCATTCAGAATGCGCAGTTGCACCTCTTTCTCTTCTTGGCTGCTGCCGCAGCCGGCACGTACATCGGTGGCCCGGTGGGCGATAAAATTGGCCGCAAATACGTCATCTGGGTTTCCATTCTCGGCGTCTTGCCATTCAGTCTGCTGCTGCCCTATTCCAGTCTTTTCTGGACCAGCGTCCTCAGCGTGGTAATCGGCTTCATCATAGCCTCTGCTTTTTCCGCGATTCTCGTCTACGCGCAGGAACTTATGCCCGGAAGAATCGGCCTGGTTTCGGGGCTATTTTTTGGCTTGGCCTTCGGCATGGGCGGCATCGGCGCAGCCCTCCTCGGCAAGCTCGCCGACCTCACCGACATCAATTTCGTCTATCGCGTCTGTTCGTTTCTCCCCGTTATCGGCATCTTCACCGCTTTCCTCCCCAACCTCGAACCGCCGAAAGTGAAAGCCGTGGCGTCGCAAAGAGCGACCGCCTGATTGTGGCAACTGCCGCCGCTGAATCGTGAATTTCAGGTCAAAACATGATATTCCGATCGCACCTAAAAAGGTGCGTACTTGGGGGTATGCCAATGCTGGACATCACGCGCGACATTCAATCGCTCACTACCTTTCGCCGTCGCTCTGGCGACTTTATGAAGCAGCTTAGCAAGAGCAAGCGTCCGGTGGTGCTTACCGTGAAGGGAAAGGCCGCGGCGGTCGTGCTGGACGCTGGCGCATATCAACGCCTGCTCGACATTGCCGCCCTCGCTGATCCTGAGGAGGGGATTCGTCAGGGCCTGGCGGACGCGAAAAAGGGAAAGACCCGGCCTGTGAAGGAATTTTTCGACGCGTTTGAAGCAAAGCATGGCCTACCTCGTTAGGATCACTTCCCGGGCAGAGCGCGACCTTTCTCACATCTATGGGAAGATTCACGCTGAGCATGCTGGCGCTGCATTGGAATGGTATCAGGGCCTCAAGGAAGCCATGTACAGCCTGCAAGAACGGCCCGACAGATGCTCTATCACGCGCAAGCGAGGCCCTCTGCGGCACCTGCTCTCCGGGTACAAACCTCACATCTACCTTGTAATTTTCCGTGTACTTCCGAAACTAAGACAGGTCGAAGTGCTTCACGTCCGTCATGGCGCAAGGCGCAAATTCAAACCGTCCGACATCGCCTAGCCTAGCCAACTCTCTATCTCTCCATCTTCTTCCCGCGTGCTACAATTCCCCGCCGAGTCGCCTATGCCCGATACCGCACCTCTCGCCGGTGAAGCAGTCCTCGAAGTCGTTTCCCCCGACGGCGCGCGCCGCTTCGCACGCGTCACGCAGACGCCCTTTATGATCGGGCGAGGCGCAGAGACCGGCAATCACTTGCAGCTCTCTGACCGCCGCATTTCCCGCAACTGCGCCGCCGTGGTGATCGAGGCCAATCGCTTCTATGTTGAAGATCGCGGCCAGCGCCGCGGCCTCTTCGTCAACGGCGAGAAAGTGGACAGCCGCGAGTTGCGGGACGGCGACTCGATCACTTTCGGTCTCGACGACTCCTACGAAATCATCTTCCGCTCCGGCAAGACCTCGGACGAGGACTCCCTTCCCCATCTCCTCACGCGCATGGAGCACATCACCAGTTCGGAGCCGACCAGTGGCGGCGGTCTGGTCAAGCTTAAGCGGCTCCTGGAAGCAACGTCCTTGCTCCACTCACAACTTCCGCTCGATGTCGTTCTAGGCCATATGCTGGACCACGCCGTCTCCGTCACCGACGCCGATCGCGGCTTGCTCCTCGAAGCTGACGCCGCGGGCGCGCTCAAAGTGAAACTCGCGCGGCGGAGCGGCGGACTGCGCCTCCCTCCCGAGAGCCTCACGCCTAGCCAGACGGCCATCCAACTCGCGATGAAACAACAGTCTCCAGTCATTACCGAAGACCTTGCGCAAGCCGACGTGGATTTGCAGGCCGCGCAGAGCATCGTGGCCCAGCGCCTCCGAGCCGTGGTGGTGATTCCTCTTTTTGGGATGACCCGCGCCAACACGCAGGAATCCATGGTCAACGTAAAGCGCGGGGATTTCCTCGGCATCCTCTACCTCGATTCGCGCCGTCCCGCCGCCTTCTCCAAACTCGACCGTCAAATTCTCGATGCTCTCGCCGCCGACGCCGCGAGCATCCTTGACAACGCCCGCCTCGTTGAACGAGAGCGCGAACGCCAGCGACTCGAGCAGGAAATCAATATCGCCCGCGACATTCAGCAAGCGCTGCTCCCGCGCGATTTCCGCGAATACCCGCATCTCGCCGTCACCGGCTTCAATCTCCCTTGTTTATCCGTCGGCGGTGACTACTTCGACGTTTTTCCGCTTAGCGAAGGCCGCACTGCGTTTCTCATCGCCGACGTTTCCGGCAAGGGACTCGGCGCCGCGATTCTCACTACCATGCTTCAGGGTGCGCTCTCCGGAATGACCCTCGGCATCGATCCCGCGCGCGTCGTCAATCATGTCAATCAGTTCCTGTGCTCCCATTCCGAGGTCGGACGTTACGCCACCATGTTTTTCGGTATTCTCGATCAACAAGGCCACCTGGAATTCATAAACGCCGGGCACCCCTCCCCCATCCTCATTCGCCGCGGCGTCGCCGAAGAAGCATTCACTGAAGGCTCGTATCCCGTCGGCCTCGTACCCGAAGCCCAGTACACCGCGGTTTGTCTGAAGCTTGAACCGGGCGATACCCTGGTGCTGTTCAGCGACGGCGTCACGGAAGCCGCCGATCCTGATGAACAGATGTTTGGCACCGCACGCCTCAAAGAACTCCTTACCGGCCAGCTCGAGTGCCCCCTCGAGCAGCTCCAGAAATGCGTGCTCGAGGCTGTCGAAAACTTTGCCCGCGGCGCACACCAAGCTGACGACTTAACCCTTCTCATCGTCCGCTACCGGGCTACCGCGGCCACCACGGACACTGATGTGCCGTTATCTTCTTCGTCCTCAGCTTCAGTTGCTTCCGTCTGAATACAATTGTGGGGCGTTCGTCGCCGGATCTTATCTACCAACTCTAGAGACAAAAATAGGGCGAAAGCCGCGGTCATCGGCCTTCGCCCTGTTTTCATTGCGTGGATTTCTTCAGCCTGCGCGGAGAAAGCCCTTCAATTGCTTAGAGCTATTTCCGGCTTCCATCTTACGCGCCGAGTTCCTTCAGGTCGTCCTTGGCCTGCTGCTCGGCGTTCTTGGCGCCGCCCTTGGCGTCCGCGCTGGGATTCAGCTCATGGATGGCCTTGTGCAATCCTTCGGCTTTGTCGCCAATCGAGCCTTTGCACCCGGACAGATCCGCGTTGGTGTGCACGCCCGTCACTTTCGCCCGCAGGCAATTGAATTCCACTCCGAGATTGTGACTGGCGTGAAGCGTGGCAAGGCATTCATGCAATGCCGTGAACGGTGCGCAAGCATCCGTGGCGTTCGCATTGGCCGCCAGAATTCCCTGCGTCTGGAGTTTCGGTGTCAGCTTTTTTTCGATATCGCTGCGGCTGCCATTCGAATCCGCTGTGTTCTTGGAATCCTTGTCCTTCTTCACCCATTTGATGGGATTGAGGGAGTGGCCCTTCGAACTCGACGAACTGGAACTTCCCTGCGCTGCTCCCGAGGCGCCGGCGCCCGCGGGGCCTTGGGCCCCAGCGCGCTCTGCGCCAACGGTCAACAAAAGACAAAAGCTCGCAATCGAGACTGCCAGAACCAAATGTGATCTTTTCATCGTTACTCCTCAGTGGAAATCTTCGCTCAAGGCTGGGGTGGGCCGCCTCAACCTCAGTAGGCCACAGGCAGTCAGCGATCGTGCGAATTCGAAAGGCGGGTACTCCCCCAATCAGTCACACTGGCCATTCGGACAGGTTCCTCCATCGGCCTGGTGTTCATTTCTAGGAGTTCCGAATGCCCGGCTAGTTCGAATGCCAAATCGGTGGAGCGTGGCTTAGGATTTGAGCTTGAGAACGAGGCCGTAGACCGTAAATCCCAGTCCACCTAGGAACAGCAGTGGCGTGAGGTATTGCGTCAGCAACGGCATTACGGGCGCTGGCAAGGGAATCTGAAAAACAGGAGCGCCGTACCCGCCCGCAAAATAATGAATGACCGCTCCTAGCAGCATATAGAGCAGCCCCCGCCGGATCTGATCATGTCCATTGGAGCCATTGGACGCTGAACTCCTACGAAGAGGCGAAAATTGCACCGTGGGAACTGCCTCGCGGCAAAAGGGGCACTGCGGCAGGTGCGCCGCCATTTGCTTGCCGCAATAGGAACAGCGTTGCGTTCCTCCGGCCGTTCTTCCCATGGCGCTCATACCGTTCTCACTTTGCCTCTCATCTAGGCTAGTGTCGTACTCACCCAGCGTCAAGGGACTTTGTGCCGAAGAGTAAAGCAAAGATTCGAATACGGCGTTACGCAGTTAGACAAGCCCCGCACTCGGCCCCTAGTTAGTGGCCCCGAATCCCCATCGCGATGAACTTCTGGCAGCAAATGAAACCGTTCAAGGACGTCCCTTCAGGCAGGTGCCTTTTTGTGGACGGAAGTCTTGGCCGCCATCTTCCCATCCTTCCAATCTGTGTTACAAAAAATGTTGCAGCCCAAAGTTCTCGCGAATTCATAGTCTTGCGATGCCAAGGTCTTCGCGAGCCAAGGAGATTTAATGGTATTCCCTTTCCAAAGGACGATCCGACCCCTGCTGGCCCTGGCATTTCTCATCGCCTGTGCAGCCGTGCCGGCTTCCGCGCAGGAGAAGAAGGTCGCGCAAAAGAATGGCGTGGATATCTCAAAAATGGGGGCCTACCGCGCCCTTGCACAACACATGTACGCCGACTTTCAGAAGGGTGACCTGGCGGCCGCTGCGGAGCTTGGGACCATACTCGAAAGACTCTGGGACAAGGCCGAAGAGTATGGCGGCGATACCGCTCTCGCCAAGACCAACCGCCAGCTCTTCGATGAAATCGATAAAGCCATGGATCAGTTCATTACCCCCTTTACAGAAGCAAAGGGCAAATCTCCCGATCCCGCCAGGATGAAGGCCGCTTTCAACGCTTATTTGGAGAAATTGAAGCTGGCTGACTAAATTGACTTTTCAAGACTTTGAAACAAAAAGAGGCCCATTCCTGGGCCTCTTTTTGTTTCCTTCAAGCTCATTCGGTAAACACCAGAAGCCTCACCGACGCACTTCCTGATGTCGTCTACAACTCGCGCAGAGCCGACGCCACAGGCATGCTCGCGGCGCGCACCGCCGGCAGGAATCCGCCGATGATACCCATGACCAACGCAAAAACGATTCCCTTCACGAGCAGTTCGGTGGTGATCTTGAACGCAAAGGCAACGTGCGAAAACGTTTGCAAGTTCATGGCACCAGTGGTGAGCCCGTTCAGAGGCAGCACCGCAATGCAGCCGACCAACCCGCCGATGAAAGCGATGAGCAACGCCTCGATTACGAATGAGAACACCACGGAGGGTCCTCCAAATCCGAGCGCGCGCATGGTGGCAATCTCGCGCCCGCGTTCCGCCACCGCGGAATACATGGTGTTGAGCGCGCCAAAAACGGCGCCAATGGCCATGACTCCAGCTACCAGGCCGCCCAGTACAGTAATCAGCTTGGTCAAACGATTCGACTGTTTCGAGTAGTAATCGATCTCGCGCGTCACGTCCACGTTGAGGCGCGGATCTGCAGTGGCTGCGTCCTTCAATTGCTGCAATGCGGACGCCGAGGTGAGATGCACGGTTATCGATTGGAAATAAATGTCGGGGCGGTTGAAGGCCGGCCCGATCAGGTGCGCGTCGCCCCAGACGTCCGAGTCAAAAGAGCTGCCGCCGGCATCGAAAATACCGACAATCTTCCAGTGCACGCTGCCCAGTCCGATGGTGTTCCCGAGTGTCAGCCCGGAATAGGAGGCGTTGGCATTCTTCCCGACCACAATTTCGTTGAGCCCCGGCGTAAACATCCGGCCCTCAACGATCTTAATATTTCTTCGAATCTCCAAAACATTCTTGGACACGCCGCGGATCTCCACGTTGGCGTCGGTTCCCGTG
>WNFI01224932.1_pt1 | contig 12334 bp, 11 predicted proteins | sample 5400471 | NCBI WGS metagenome assembly WNFI01 (sample SAMN13153348, study PRJNA577476) | soil metagenome | isolation source: 100 cm saprolite on Douglas fir-dominated hillslope | place: USA:California | collected 2013-09-17 | reverse complement strand
AGTGCTATTTCACCACAGAGTCACGGAGGCACGGAGAAAGGCAAGAGCGAAAAGAGAAAGTACATCGATTTTCGGTATGCCCATGATCTTTGATGTTTTCAAAGAACTTCCCTTTGCTTTTCTCTGTGTCTCTGTGACTCTGTGGTGAAAAGCCCTACCTTAGTTTTAAAGTCGTCAGTGCGAACAAAGCAAAGACCAGCGACGCTATCCAGAAGCGCACGATGATCTTCGACTCCGACCAGCCCATCAACTCGAAGTGATGATGAATGGGTGCCATCTTGAAGATGCGCTTCTTTCGCAGCTTATACGATCCGACTTGCAGGATCACCGACAACGCTTCGATCACGAAGACGCCGCCAATGAACGGCAGCAGCAATTCCTGTTTGATGATCACGGCGACCGTGCCGATGGCTCCGCCCAGCGCCAGCGATCCTACGTCCCCCATAAACACTTCTGCCGGATGTGCGTTGTACCAAAGAAATCCGATGGACGAGCCAACCATGGCCCCGCAATAGACGGTCAACTCAGCCACTTGAGGCATGCGAGGAATTTCCAGATAAGTGGCGAAGGTCGCGTGTCCGCTGACGTAAGTCAGCACGGCGAGAGCGCCGGCGGCGATCACGGTGCAGCCGATTGCCAGTCCGTCGAGGCCGTCAGTAAGGTTTACGGCATTGCTCGCACCCACGATTACAATCGCAACGAAAGCCATGAAGGGTAAAAACGCCAGCGGCCAAAGATGCGGATAATGCTCCAGACTTTGCAATACCAGATCCGGATGAAACTGCTTGAAAAAGGGAACGATCAGCCGAGTCGAGTACATGCCGTAGGTCTGCATCGCGATCAGCATGGAAGCGACGACGATGCTGGCAGCGATTTGCAGGCCGAGTTTGGCGCGGCTGGTTAGCCCCAGGTTGCGTCGGTGAGAAACTTTCGTGTAGTCGTCGGTGAAGCCGATGGCGGCATAGGCGCAGGTGGAAAATACAGCGATCCACACGAAGCGGTTGCTCAGGTCGGCCCAGAGCAAAGTGGGGACGACGATGGCGATGACGATAAGCAGTCCACCCATGGTGGGCGTTCCCGCTTTTTTCTGATGAGCTTTCGGACCTTCTTCGCGAATGTATTGCCCGATCTGAAATTCGCGCAAGCGTCCGATGACTAGCGGTCCAACGATGAGCGCGGTGAAGAGCGCAGTGAGGCTGGCAAATGCCGTGCGAAACGTGACATAGCGAAAAATACGGAAGGGTGCAACGTAATGCTGTAACTTCACGAACAAGAGCCAGTAGAGCAATCACCCTCCGATGGGTACAAAATCATTTGCCGCTGATTTTCGCGGATAACCGCAGATAAACCTTTTGCTAACTTCTCACCGATTCATTGGGAATGCTAACCAAACTTCAAGTCGCTGCATTACTTAGTTGCCGCTTCACTTCTTCTTCCACGTTTCCAACGCTTTTTCCAGCTTCACACCGCGCGATGCTTTCAGCAGAACGACATCTCCATCTCGCGTTTCTCGTGCCAGCCACTCTCCGGCTTCCTCCGGCGTTGCGACGAACTCGGCTTCCGTACCAGTTTCGCGCGCGCCATCGACCATAGCTTGCGCCAGACCGCGCACGCCCACGAGCACATCGATCTTTTTCTCGGCGATATGTCGGCCTGCCGCGCGATGCATTTGTTCCGCGGCGGGTCCAAGTTCGAGCATTTCGCCAGCCACCACGATGCGGCGCTTCGCAGTCATCGCGGCCAGAGCATCGACCATGGCGTTGAGTGCCTTCGGATTTGAATTGTAGCAATCGTCGAGGACCGTAATGTTGCCCAGTTGGAGAACCTGCCCACGTTTTTCTGCGGGTGCCAGAGTAGCCAATGCGCCAACCGCGTCGGAAAGCGTCAGCCCGCTCACCAGGCCCACCGCGATGGCCGCCAACGCATTTAGAATATTGTGCTCTCCAACCAGCGGAAGCGTGGCATGTTCCCGGGCATGGCGGGCGATCACATCAAACTCAGAACCACCGACACCAAGTGGCCGGATATTCTCGGATCGCACATCGGCGGTCGCAGACATCCCGAAGGTCAGGACTCTGCCTTTGAAATTACGGCTGAACTGCGAGACATACGCATCGTCAGCATTCAGGACCGCGGTGCCATTCGCGGGCAAGGACTCGATTAACTCATATTTGGCGCGCGCGATGCCGGCGATCGACTCGAAATATTCCAAATGTACCGGGGCAACGTTAGTGACGACGCCGATTTCCGGCTGCGCGATTTTCGCCAGCGCACGAATTTCTCCGGCATGCGACATGCCCATTTCGATTACGGCTATCTCGTGCTCCGGTTCGAGCTTAAGCAACATAAGCGGCAAACCGAAATGATTGTTGAAGTTGCCCTCAGACTTCAGCACACGAAAGCGCGAGCCGAGTACGTGCGCAATGGCTTCCTTGGTTGTGGTCTTGCCAGCGGATCCGGTCACTCCTACAAGTGGCTTGCCCCAGACTTTTCGCACCGCTGCCGCCAGGATTTGTAGCGCGACCAGAGTGTCGTCTACCGCGAGCAGCCTAGCTTTTGAGGGATAACGGGCCAGCTCACTTTTTTGGACTACCGCAGCAATGGCATTCTTTTCGAGCGCGGCCGAGACATAGTCGTGACCATCGAGCCTCTCGCCTTTTACTGCGAAGAAGAGCTCTCCGGACTTTGTCGTACGAGAGTCAATGGAATATCCCTGCGCGATTTCTTCGGCCGGGTACTCACCGAATGCAGATATAAACCGCGCGACCTCGGCTAGCGGCAGCTTCATGGCTTGTTCCCGAAAGGCGGAGTCTCGCTATCGAATCCGGCGAGAAGCAAGGCCTCGCGGGCCACTTCAACATCATCAAACGGGAGCGATCCTTCGCGAGCCACCTGTACTTTCTCGTGTCCTTTGCCGGCCAGGAGCACGATGTCACCGGGCCCGGCCTCCCGGATTGCCAAAATAATCGCCTTCCGGCGATCGGGCTCTACGCTGTACTTCACGCCCGTTTTCTGAAGGCCGACGAGAGCGTCGTTGATTATGGCGCACGGCTCTTCGCTCCGCGGATTGTCGGAGGTGAGCACCACGAAATCGCTCCCCCGTCCCGCAGCCTCGCCCATAAGGGGGCGTTTGGCGCGGTCGCGATCGCCGCCGCATCCGAAGACGGTGAGCACTCTGCCTTTCGATCCGGGGCGGGAGACAAATTCGCGGGCCAGCACGGTGAGATTCCGCAAAGCGTCGTCGGTGTGAGCGTAATCGACAACCACAGTGAAAGGCTGGCCGCAGTCGACACGCTCGAAACGTCCGGGAACATGGGTGAGTGACGCAATGCCGCGGGTGATCGAATCAGAGTCACATCCCCGGGCAAAGCATGCTGCAGCCGCAGCCAAAATGTTGTAGACATTCACACGCCCGATAAGCGGCGAAAAGGTAGCGATCTTTGCCTTTGGAGTCGCGAGGTTAAGGCGCGTACCACGCGGAGTGATGGCTAGGTTCTCAGTGTGGAAATCGCCTCGCTCCCAGCCGTATGTCAGCACAACCGAACTGCGTTTTCGGCTGAACTCGACCAGCTTCGCTCCATGCTCGTCGTCAAGATTCGTGACTACGGCCCGCGGAGCGTCGGTGCCGCAACCTTCAAACAGCACACGCTTTGCGGCGAAGTATTCTTCCATCGTGTTGTGATAGTCGAGATGGTCGCGGGTTAAGTTCGTGAAGACAGCGACGTCGAAAGGCACGCCGTATACACGCTCCTGGGCCAGGGCGTGCGACGAAACTTCCATGACCGCGTCGGTCGCACCGTGTCCCAGCGCTTGGTTGAAAATTTGGTTAAGCTCGAGCGATTCCGGCGTGGTATGCGGGGCGGGAATGATTTTTCCAGCAACGTGATATTCGATGGTGCCGATCAGGGCGCTCTTTCGGCCCGCAGCGGTCAGAATCGACTCAATCAGAAACGCCGTTGTGCTTTTACCGTTGGTTCCAGTAATACCGGTGACCGCGATGCGCTCGGCCGGACGCTTGTAAAAATTTGCGCTCACACGCGCCAAGGCGCGGCGTCCGCGCGGCACGACTGCCCAAGCGATGCCTTCACGCGGCTTTTCCGCGGAAGAATCGGTGACCACTGCAACCGCCCCGGCTTGAATGGCCTGGTCGATGAAGCGGTTGCCATCGGACGTTTCCCCGCGCATGGCAACGAACAGACACCCGGGCCGCACGCGGCGCGAGTCATATTCCACGCTGGTCACGCCGGGATTGCCGCGCTGGGCGAGCACCTCCCCGCCATCCAGCAACTGTTGGAAGGTCATTGCTGAGAATTATAGGGTACGGTGTGGTTGAACAAACTGGGAGATCGGAATGTACGGCCGGTATCGGGTTACCAAGGGAACTTTCCCCAGCCTCGCGGCGGGAGCTACATTCTTGCTATGTCTACCGGAACCAGCCCTTCGAAGATCCGCTGCGCGCAATGTGAACAGTCGGAAACTTCGTGTGAATGCGAAAAATTCTGCTGCCTTTGTCAGTCGGCGATGGACATCCGCCTCTGTACCGACGGTCTTCTATATTGCGAGCCGTGCCGCAACGCCTGCGATTATAAGACTGCAGACTGATCCGCACCTCTTCTCCTCACGACCTGCCCGCCAAGACTCGGTGAGAGTCGCGACAAGCTTCTGCCATTTGAATCGGACGAAACAGCGGCGGAGCACGGCTCTAGACCGGCGTCCCTCAATGCACTTTGCTGAGGCGCGGGGTTTCGTAGGTCTCGGCTTGAGCAATGAACTCTTGAGCCGTCAGGTCCGGCGAACTCTTTAACAAGTATGTCCGCTCACGGAGGGAGGCTGGCAATGCTGAAGGATCGACGTCCTCGGAGACAACTGGAATCAACGGTTTGCCCATGCCCATGGCAGCCCCAATCTCGAAAAAAAGGTTAGGGCGCTTTATCGTGTCAGGCGTGACCAGCAGCGCGATAACGCTACTTTCACGGAGTCCCTTTTCGACGGCGTCTGTCAGAGACTGCCCGGAGTGAATCGCATTGGAATCAAACCAAACTTTAAGACCGCGTTGCTGCAGTGAATTTGCAAATTCCCGCGCCCAAACCGCATCTGAAGAAGAATACGAGATGAAGACCTTTCGCTTGTCCATAACCACCTGATCCCAATTCTACGCCTTTGCAACTCGACCACGGAGTTCTTTCAAGTAAGTGCCAATGTCATTTAGATCGACTAAATTGCGCTTTTTGATCAAGACGGGAATACCTGGCGGGCCTGCAATTCCTGCGGAGTGATGCCGTGCAATATCGCTACAATCGGAATCCGGCGGCCCCACGCCGCTCCAATCTCCGCCCAAATATAGGGACGATCCAGGGCCCAGGGTGTAAGCAGCACGACCAGTTCATGGGCTTTGGAAAGGAAGACGAGAATGGCGTCTTCAAATTCCGCTCCGGTTTCAATGTCGGTTTCATCAAGAAACGGCATCGCCCCGCAGGCGGTCATCTCGCGGGCAATCTGTTTCGCAACCCATGTGTCTCGACTGCTATGGCTTAGGAAAACTAATCTCTTTTTCGCTTTGCGTCGGCTTATTGCCATTGTCCGTCTCTCAGATCACCACTGCTTCCTTATACTCCCCGAACACCCTCCGCATCGCATCAGAGATTTCCCCGACGGTGGCATTCGCTTCTACCGCGGCTAAAATTCGCGGCATGACGTTGGCGCCGGATCGCGCGGCGTCTTCCACGCCTTGTAACGCGGATTGCCACGGGCCTGCGTCCCGCTTCGCTCGCAAGGCGCGTGTACGCTCGATCTGTTTCGGCTCCAATCCAGGATCGATGCGTTGGATCGGGATCGGCTTTTCTTCTTCCATCTCGAAACGGTTTACACCCACCACAATCGCCTGCTCTTGATCTACCGCCTGCTGGTATTCGTATGCCGCATTCTGAATCTCCTGTTGCACATAGCCGCGCTCGATGGCCTTTAGCATTCCGCCCATGACTTCGATCTTGCCCAGATATTCCGCCGCGGCTTTCTCAATCTCATTGGTCAACGACTCGATGTAATACGAGCCGGCGAGGGGATCGACGGTTTGTGCAGCGCCCGATTCATAGGCGATGACTTGTTGTGTGCGCAGGGCGATCCGCGCCGCCTGCTCGGTCGGCAGGGCGAGAGCCTCGTCGTAGGAATTCGTGTGCAGCGACTGCGTGCCACCCATGACAGCCGCCAGAGCCTGAATCGCGGTGCGGACGATATTGTTTTCCGGCTGTTGTGCGGTGAGCGTCGAGCCGGCGGTTTGGGTATGGAAGCGCAGCATCCATGACTTGGGATTTCTGGCCTTGAAATGTTCGCGCATGATGCGTGCCCACATGCGCCGCGCCGCGCGGAACTTCGCGACTTCTTCCAGGAAGTTATTATGCGCGTTGAAGAAAAACGAAAGACGAGGAGCGAACTTGTCGACGTCGAGTCCGGCCTTGATCGCGGCCTCGACATAAGCCATGCCGTTGCCCAGCGTGAATGCGACTTCCTGCACCGCGGTCGAGCCCGCCTCGCGCATGTGGTAGCCGGAAATTGAAATTGTGTTCCACTCGGGCACGTTTTCATTCGCCCATGCAAACATGTCAGTGACGACGCGCATGGCTTGCTGCGGCGGATAAATATAAGTTCCGCGCGCGATATATTCCTTGAGAACATCGTTTTGCACCGTGCCCGAAAGCTTGCGCAGATCCGCGCCTTGCCGCCGCGCGACCGCGACATAAAGCGCCAGCAGAATCGACGCTGTCGCATTGATGGTCATCGATGTAGAAATCTTGGTCAGCTCAATGCCGTGGAAAAGCCGCTGCATGTCTTCAATGGAATCGATCGCGACGCCGACTTTGCCCACTTCTCCTGCGGCCAACGGATGATCGGAATCCATCCCGATCTGCGTGGGCAAGTCGAACGCTACAGAAAGCCCCGTGGTGCCGTTCGCCAGCAGATACTTGTAGCGCTTGTTCGATTCCTCGGCGTCGCCCATGCCGGCATACTGGCGCATCGTCCACACGCGCCCACGGTACATGGTGGCCTGCACGCCGCGCGTGAAAGGATATTCTCCGGGATAGCCAACCTCGTTCTCGTAGTCGGAGTGCTTTAGGTCGGCAGGAGTATAAAGAGGATTTACGGGGACGTGGGAAGAGGTCTCGTAGAGGTTGGGCAGAGGACCATTGAGCGGCTTTTGCGTTTTAAGATTTTGCGGCATGGGGATCGCTTGGCTTCCATCATAGCGAATCCCCACCGCCGTTAGTGCTGTGCTTCAGTATTCCGAAGCTGCTCTACCAGTACCGAATGAATCCATGAAAAACATTTTTGCCGTCTACGTAGTAGCCCGTGGTTGTTCCTTTGCTGTTGATGGCTTGATCTGTCGTACCCGACCCGCTCGCGCCGGGAACGTCGAATATCGCATAATTTCCCGCTGTGTCGCGAACGAAACCAAGTTGTAGGGGCTTGCTGCTCCGCTCCTCCGTGCCAACGATCTGGCCCGCATCGTTGATGCCGAAGGCGAAGGTACCTTGAGCTCCGGGTGGGTCGAAGTCCGTGAAGTTACCAGATTCATCTCTGATAAAGCCGTGGAAGGTGTTGTCGGAAGCGAAAAAACGCCCGATGATTATACCGCCCGAATTAATGTCGCCCCCGATGGTACCCTGGTATTGCCCTGTGCCCGCCCCCGGCGCGTCGAAAGTAACGAACTTGCCGTCAACATCCCGGATAAACCCGTGACTCACGGCGCCCGAGTCGTAATAACTGCCGACGATATGGCCATTATTGCTAATCGAATCCGCGAAGGTGCCAGTCGATCCGACCGGATCAAATGTCGTCATATTTCCGAGTGCGTCTCTCAAGAAGCCGTGCCACACATCATTGACATCGTTGTAGCTTCCTACGATCTCTCCGTCGTTATTGATTTTTGCTGGTTGGGTGTACATAGCTCCCGGCACACTGAAAGTCGTGATTGTGCCATCGCTTTCTCTAACGAAGCCGAAGATCTTATGGGGGAGCGAGGTGGAGTAACTTCCAACGATCTGGCCGCGTTGATTGATACTGAAGGGTAATGTCTCCAGTGATCTGGTAGGATCGAAAACCGTTATGGCTCCGTTTCGATCTCTCAGAAAAGCGTGTGGTTGGTTCCCGATGTCACAGTACCCTGCAATTTGCCCGACATCGTTGATGGTATAAGCAAGAGTTTGAGTTGCTCCAGGAACGTCGAACGAGACTAACTTTCCCGAACTCGCTGCGGGCGCTCCCAGAGCGAGCGTTGTCACGGTGAGGGTTGCAAATAGCGCCAAGGCGCAGTAAACGTGAGTCTTTGAGATAGGCATGGAAGGTTCCTTCAACGCTAGCGGCTCGGGGGATGAGCCAGATGCTTCCATGACACTTTACGCCGACGCGGAGATTCTTTCAATGTGCAGAAATTGCGGTAGGCGGACGCGAGTCCCAGGGGCTGAAGCCCGCAGAATTTATCGCCTCTGGCGCCGCGGCTGAAGCCGCGTCCTTTCAAATCCGAAGAGCGCAGATCCGTGCACGCCTTCGCCTCAGCCTTTGCGTCGTACGCGCCAAAAGGAACTGACTCCGAACCAGGCGAATGTCAGAGTGAAGATGGCGGCGACTGCGACCCGGCCTGCGGTGGTCTGGCCGGCGTGGTATTTCAAATACTCGCGGCCTCCGGCGACGCCGCCCATCAACGCCATGACAAGAAAGACCGTCCCTGTAACTTCAAGCCACAACTGGCGCATGGCCACGCGAAACGAGCGAGTAGTGGCGCGCACGCCATTCATCACGGCACCGAAGGTGCGGCTGCGTCCTGCGGCCTCGGTGGTCAGACGCGACGCCACGCGGCCGATTGCCCCTATCTTTCGTGCTGTCGATAACACGTTCACGGCCTCGATTTTAACAGGCTCTGGGGATACAATGACGCAACGCATTGTGGCGGCGAACCGTTCGGCTGGGATGCGCATCCAATTTATGAGCGCAGTTATGCAGACGATTTCTCCCGATTTGGCGAAGCTGAAGTCTGGCATGAAGGCTACCTGGATGGCAGGTGACTTTGGCCAGGTTGCCAACTATACGGCTGACGAGGCGGAGAAATTCGTTGAACGCGGTGCGATCAAGCCGGGCGCACACGTTCTGGATGTCGCATGTGGCACAGGCAACACGGCAATTCCTGCGGCGAGAGTGGGCGCCAACGTCATTGGGATCGACATCGCTGCGAATCTTCTGGAGCAGGCGCGAAAGCGGGCAGCCGCGGAGCAGTTGCCGGTAAAGTTTGAAGAGGGAGACGCGGAGGAGCTTCCGTACCCAGATCAAACATTCGATGTTGTGATGACCATGTTTGGAGCCATGTTTGCGCCGCGTCCGGAACGCGTTGCCGCAGAGTTGCTGCGCGTCTGCAAACCGGGCGGAATGATCGCGATGGCGAATTGGACGCCCGAAGGTTTTGTCGGAAAGTCGTTTCGGATTACTTCCAAACTGGTGCCGCCGTCCCCGGGAATACCAGCGCCAGTGCTCTGGGGTGACGAGCAGACCGTTCGCGAGCGTCTTGCATCAGGCTCCTCCAGTTTGAAGTTGACCCGGCAAATGGCACAGTTTAATTACCCGTTCAGCCCCAGGGAAACGGTGAGGTTCTTCCGAAAATATTTCGGGCCCACAAAAGTCGCCTTTTCCAGGCTGGATGAGGCTGGCCAAGCCGACTTGGCGGATCAGATGGAAGCGTTGTGGGCGGAACACAATCGGGCCACGGATGGCACAACCAGAGTCGAGGCTGAGTATTTAGATGTGAGGGCGACGCGCGCCTGAGCTTCATTGCGCGCGCGCTGCGCGGAGACAGAAGGCTAAAGAATCTTTACTGATTAGCATCGTTGAACGGGGGACCTAGTGGATCAACAACTGAAGCAGCTGATGAAAGAACTCGGCGATGCCATCAACGAATCTCTTTCGGACTCGGACCAGATCGCCGAGGTCGTGTCTCGCATTAAGGACGGCGGATACGACATCTTTCTGGTGCTCGAAGCGACGATCGGCGTCAGCAAGCAGGGAGAGAAGTCGACCGACAAAACCTCGCTGGTCACGACGTTGTCCACGAATCCCGAATTCAAAATCAACGATCAGGACTTGAAGTTCCTGAAGTCGTTGCGCATCAAAATCGAAGAAGAAAAGCAGCAGTAAGATAAAAACGCCGGGTACGCGTCCCGGCGCTCCAGCAGAAAGTTCGTACTCCCTTCCTTCCGCTCTTTATCACGGCTTTTGTTTCAACTCGAAAATGAATTTTCGCCGTGGTTTAAAGATCTTCACAGTTTTAAAAACGGTTTAGTCCAGCACCTGATCCAGCAATTGCCCCACCGCGCGGTCGGCCTCGAGGATCGAAGAGCGATGGTCCATGACTCCTGAGAGATCCGTATTCGCAAATGCGATTCTGCCAAACGGCGCAGACCGCAGTACGTCCCCGGGCGCAGGCTTACCATCCTTGCCGAAAAAGAATCCTGGCGCCGGGCTCAGATAGGCGTGTCCCCAGCGGTTCAGAATGATTCCTGCAATATCGCGCGAGGCATCGAATCCAGAGCGGGCGAACATCTCAGTGAACTGCCGGCGTATCTGACGCTCGTAGTCACGAAAAGGTGTCGAGATCATCTCCGCGCGGCCTTGATGTCCCTGCTGCTCGGTGGACACGCCCGGGTACGAATACAGTACTTTGATGGTAAGAACAGTGGGAGAATCCGGGCCAATGGTCGGCGCGTCGGCGCCGCAGGTCGCGAGCTTTCGCACCTGCATGTAATTCCCGAGCCCTTCAAACCACTGGCAGCCGGAGATTCCCATCTTGTAGAGGAACCGCCAATTGCACACCGCAACATTGGCCATCATGCAGGGCGTGCGATAAAACTGGCGGTAGGCCTCCGCATAGTCCGACGGCAGATCGCGAACAATATGCCGTGTGGTCCAACTTCCGCCGGCCATGACAACCGAGCGAGCCTTTACACGATACGTTTTCCCTGCGCGCGAATATGCGATCGTCACGAACTCTGACTTTGCCGGATCGCCGTCGTGTTTTGCGCTGTCATGTTTAACGTCGTCGTGCTTAACCCAGACCGCGGTAGAATCCAGCCGGATTCGAGCGCTCGCTCCTGCACGGTCAAGAGCGGCGAAGTTCACGGAATTCCGGCAAACCGCTTCGAGCGAGTGATCGCCGGCGATTGACTCTGGAATCAAAGTTTTCGTAATTAGCCGTGCCAGGCCGCCGTTGCCGTCGGGAAACATCTGCGTTCCTGTCTCGTCGCTGATGTCGAGCGGGTGCAACATGTCGGTGGCATAGGCGGTGTAAGCGGAGATAGCGTCCGCGCCGAGACCGTATCCTCCGCCCTCGCTCAGCGAAAAAAATATGCGAAAGGTCTCGCGGCTAATGCCGTGCCGTTCGATCATGTGATCTTCGAGCGTAACGGTGTCGAGCCGCCGTGAAATCGTATCGCCAGGATACTGAGGCTGGCTCGGGTTCGTACCCTGCGCTCCTGATAGTCCCTGATACTTCAGCAATTCTGCGCGCGTTTTGGCGGAAATCGGAGCGCCCTCAAGATTCTTACCCCAGGGATCGGTCAGCCACATGCCTTGCTGCCGCCCGAACTTCGCTCCGAAATAAAGGCCTGACGGCGTCGTGCTACCAAGATATGGCGTGCGGCTGAGCGGCATCTCGGGCGCGGAGCCGTCCCACTTCTGGTAATCGAGACGCGGCGTCTTCAGGCCGATGGAATCATAAAAGCGCCCAATAAAGCTGCGCGGATACGGGACCGGAAAAAATGCCGAGCCCTGATGGGCCATCAGGCGGTGGCCGTCCACCAGAAACTCGTTGCGTTTGGCTTCGCCGCCAAAAATCGGATGGTTGTCCAGTACGAGGCAACTCCTTCCTTCTCCTGCCTGTCGCTGAAAAATCAGCGCCGCTGCCAAACCGCTGATGCCACCGCCGACGATCACGCAATCATAGGTTTCGCCCGTGTCTATGACATTTGCAGGAAGGTTCTCGAATAGGCCGTCGCGAATCTGGTGTCCTGCCTCGAGGACGCGGAGCGTATTGCCATTGGAATTAGCGTAGTCGCCGATGCCGCCATAGCCAGTCCAATCGTCGTCGGTTTTTGCGGCAAGCAGATCCGCTGGCGATACTGGATTCAGCAGCAGTCCCCCGGAAGCGAGCAGCGACGCATTCAGAAAGTCGCGTCGAGTGATGCCCTGGTCCATGCCCAGGGCCTTGTCGGCACGAGGGTTCTCGCGGCCCGTTGCGGTGCGCGCCGGACTCCGATGCATTTTCGCTTTTTCCCGCAGTTCTGCCTCCGGAGCGGAC
>WNFI01128041.1_pt1 | contig 12334 bp, 13 predicted proteins | sample 5400471 | NCBI WGS metagenome assembly WNFI01 (sample SAMN13153348, study PRJNA577476) | soil metagenome | isolation source: 100 cm saprolite on Douglas fir-dominated hillslope | place: USA:California | collected 2013-09-17 | reverse complement strand
TGTCCTCTCGTCCTCCGGCCTTCTTCGTGTTCCCATCCTCATCGAGTATGACGACCTCAAGAGGCTGGAACTCAATGCCGTGACCGATCCCTTGACGGGCCTCTACAACCGCAGGCTCTTCGCCGAAACGTTCGAGAAGGAACTCAATCGCGCGCGACGCTATGGCCAGCCTCTCGGATTGGTCACACTCGACTTGCACCGCTTCAAGGAAGTAAATGACCAGTACGGCCATCCGCGCGGTGATGACGTATTGCGCGCTGCCGGACGCCTAGCGAAACAGGAGGGAGGGCAATTTCACGTGCTCTGAAGTGGTTGGGGGAATAAGTGTCAGCGGCGACGGGCAAAACATGCCCAACGACTCCGCAGAACGGCCAAAACGAGCCGCGCTCCCACCTCAAAGAGGCCAGGGCGATCTGCGCTTGACGCGACAGGGCAGAAAGCATAGATTTCTGGGCCAAGGGGAGGCTCAGAATGGAAATTCCCGTTAAGAAGCGACGAGGGAGTATCTACCCGAACTGCTTCGGCCTAAGGAGCCCGGTTTCCATGCTTAGGGCCATCCTGCTTGTTGCTGTGATTTCTCTAGCGGTCAAGCCGGCCATTGCACAAGTTGCGATTGACTCCACAGTTTCCGCCGACCAGGGGACGGCAAGTACCACCGTCGAGACCGCCCCTTTCTCCACTCATGCAGTAAACGAGTTGCTGCTAGCCTTTGTGTCCAGCGATTATGTTTCGGGCGCCAACACGACCGTAATGGGAATCTCCGTTGGCGGGCTGACCTGGGCGCTCGTCCAAAGAACCAACGTGCAGTCAGGCACCGCCGAAATCTGGAAGGCTTTCGCGCCAGCAGCCCTGACCAGTGTCACGGTAACGGCCACCCTCTCTCAAAGCGTGGCTGCTTCAATCACTGTGATGAGCTTCACGGGCGTGGATACGTCGGGCACGAATGGTTCGGGAGCGATTGGCGCACTGGGTACAGGAAACGCAAATCCCGGAGCACCGACGGCGTCGCTCATTACCACGCGCAACGGCTCCTTGGTTCTTGGCGTCGGCAGTGACTGGGACAGCGCGATCGGCCGTACAGTCGGACTTAACCAAACGCTGGTTCATCAATTCTTGCCTGCTGCACAAGATACCTACTGGGTTCAAATGCAGAGCAGTGCGATCCCACTGAGTGGAGCGAGTGTGGCGATCAACGATACGGCACCGACCACAGATCGATACAACCTGAGCATTGTGGAGGTCTTGGCGGCGGCCGGAGGCGGCGGATCGACGTTCAGTATTTCAGGCACGGTGGGCCCGACCCCACTCGGAACGGGAACTCAGCTGGCGCTGAGCGGGGCCGGGACTGGGACCGTAACGGCGGATAGTTCAGGTAATTACACGCTCACGAACCTGGCGAATGGAACTTACACGGTCACACCAAGCCAACCGGGACAGGCGTTTGTTCCGGCGATCCAAACAATCACCGTCAACGGTCAAAATAGGACAGGTGTGAATTTCACAATGCTGACATGGAGTATCTCAGGGACGGTCGGTCCGGACGCCAATTCTGGTGCTGGAACGCTGCTGACCCTCAGCGGCCCAGTCAATACAACCACGACTTCGGATGCCCAAGGCCATTACAGCTTTGGAGTTCTGCCGAACGGCAAATACACGATGACGCCTAGCAAGACCGGATACACGTTCACGCCCGGCAATTTAGTGGTTACGGTCAACGGGGCAAGTGTGCCAAACAACAATTTCACCGCCGCCGTACCGACCTGGAGCATCTCAGGCACCATCAGTCCCCCGTTGGGGAGCGCCACGGCGGTGATTCTCAGCGGAACTGCGAACGCGATTGTCGTCACGAACGCTAACGGGAACTACATATTTAGTGGGCTGACGAACGGTTCCTACACCGTGACGCCCAGCAAGAGCGGAGAAGGATTTAGCCCTGGGAGCCAATCTATAACCATCAATGGAGCCAGCGTTTCCGGAGTCAACTTCACGGCCTTCCCAACGTCTACTTACCTTGTATTTGGCACGGTCGGTCCGGCGACAGCAGGGGCCGGAACGCTGCTGACTCTGAGCGGAACAGTAAGTGCCACAACAACGGCGGATAGTTCCGGAGACTTCAGCTTTTCGGGTGTGCCTAACGGCAGCTACACGGTAACGCCGAGCAAAGTCGGATTCACTTTCAGCCCTCCGACCCAGTCATTTTACATTACCGGGTTTAATGCAAATCCGATTGATTTCACGGCGTCGTCGGTACAAACCTGGAGCATCTCGGGCACGCTCGCTCCGCCGTCGCTAGGCAGCGGGGCGCTGCTCACTCTCGGCGGCGGACCGGGAGCGACGATACCGGCGGATACTTCCGGCAACTTCAGCTTTACGGGTCTGGCCAACGGCACTTACACGGTAACGCCCACCAAAACGGGATATACGTTTGTCCCATCCAGCCAGGTGGTCGCGATCAATAACGGGAACGCCTCCGCGAATTTCGCCGTGCAGGCGGGATCGCCGCAGCCCCTTAACTACCCGGACTTCTCGTCGATCGCCCCGACCACAGAGATGTCCATCGTGACGGTTGCCGGCAGTAGGCAATTTCAATACACTCACGACATCTTCAATGGCGGCAAAGGTCCGCTGGAAATCCAGCCCATCTACAATCCTGCCTCTGGCACGTACCAGGGCCTTCAACATATTTACTCACTGAGTCCGTCGGGTGCTTGGACGATTGCCCAGACTCTCCCGGTGGCGGGCGCCTTCGTTTTCGACCCTAACCACGGGCACTTCCACTTCCCAATGGCGAGTTGGGGACTCTACAAAGTGAATCCGGACGGAAGCGTCGGCGGACCGGTGGCCGTTAGTCCCAAGGAGGGCTTTTGCATCAATGACTCCTTCATTTATGATCCGTACCTGCCGAACGCCGGCGCATTTAGCAACTGGGGCACCTGCGGCAATCCAACTTCTTTGCGTGGATTGTCTGTCGGGGCGGTCGACGAATACGACCAATCCGACGCGGGCCAAAATATCCCGATTGATACTGTGCCGGACGGTACCTACTGGTTGCGGATGATCGTGGATCCGAACAACTTCTTGGCCGAAAGTGACAAGACCAACAACGAAACTGATGTCAAACTCGTGATCTCCGGCAATACAGTGCAGGCGCTGCAAACCGTCTACCCCGCTTTAAACCCGCCTCCGAGCATCAGCCTAACCGCCCCTTCCAATGGCTCCACAGTGTCAGGGACGGTGCAGCTTATTGCGAGCAGGGCGGTGGGCGGCGGCGTGCAGTTCCTGGTGGACGGTCAGCTGCTGGGAGGCCCGATTTACAGCGCGCCGTATAGCATGTCCTGGAGTACCGCCTCAGTGCCGGATGGAAGCCACTGGCTTGCCGCCCAGACCACGGATTCGACGGGCCGCATAGGCACCTCGCTAGTCGCTGCGGTCACCGTTTCCAACAGAGGACGGGTTGACACCGTTCCACCCACGGTGGTAGTAACCAGCCCCGCGGCGGGTTCGACAGTGTCTTCGGTAGACACCATCACCGCGAACGCTTCGGACGACACAAGTGTGACGAGCGTCCAGTTCTACGTGGATAGCACGCTGCTCGGCGCGCCGGTGACGACACCACCCTATATGACAACGTGGAACACGCTGGCAGCAACGGCTGGCACGCACGTACTGTCCGCTTCCGCCGTGGACTCGGGCGGACTCGTTGGCACGTCGGCCCCGGTGTCCGTCACCGTGGATAACTCCCATCCTCCCAATCTAATCGGAATCGACGCTACGGTCTTCGTGGATAGCAGCGGCACGATGCAGACGCCGCCATTCTCCACTTCGACACCTGGAGACTTCCTCGTCGCGTTCGTCGCCTATGACGGCCCGTCCGATGCGCCGCAAACCGCCGCCGTGAGTGGCGCTGGCCTGACTTGGACGCTCCTCAAGCGCAGCAACTCCCAATCCGGCACGGCGGAGATCTGGGCAGCGAAGGCGGCCACCGGGCTGTCATCGGTCACCGTGCTCTCGCAGCCAGGGAACGGCTTCGGCTACCATGGGTCGCTGACCGTAGTCGCGTTTACGAATGCCTTCGGCCCTGGAGTCGTGGGCCAAGCGGGTGCACAGTCGGGCGCGCCGGACATTTTCCTTCCCAGCGTGGCTGCAGGCAGTTGGGTCTTCGCAGTCGGAAACGACTGGAGTAATGCCATCGCCCGAACACCCGTCAGCGGGCAGGTCTTGGTCCACCAAACGGTCGACACGGCGAGCGGCGATACCTACTGGGTGCAGGCCACCTCCGGGCCATCGCCCGGCCCTGGTCTGGTTGATATTCATGACACCGCGCCCACCGCCGACCAGTGGAACTACGCCGCAGTGGAAATCGTGGCAACGCGCCAATAGAAAATTAACTCTCCTCTCATCCTGAATTCCGAAATTGAATAGCACTGTTTTGCCCTAACTCGGTTAAGTTTCAGTTGGCTGAAAGAAACGCCGAGGAGGACAAAACAGTGCACTGGAAAATTACCGCTCGTTGGGGCGGAAAAAAAGTGGAATTGCGCGAGACCCAGCGAGCGGTCACCCCATTCGGTGGGCTGGTAGTGTTCTTGGAGTTTTTGCGGCAGGTCGGCTATCGCGAAGCCGTGAGCCATTATCTGCCGTTTCGTCCGACTTCACCCAACGCCATCGATCCGGTGGAGACCTTCACGGCCTTCTTGCTCGCGGTGGTGGCCGGAGCACGGCGGTTCGCCCACACGAGTTTGCTGCGTGCGGATGTAGCCTTGCACGCGTTGCTGGGGATCACGCGCTTTCCCACCGATGACACCATTCGCAACCTGTTCAAGCGCTTCGGCCAAGGACAGTGCCAGCGTTTTTTCTCCGGCTTGTGGAGTTGGCAGCTCGGGCGGCTTCCGGAATGTTCAGCGGGATACAGTCTGGATTTGGATTCCACGGTGTTTGAACGCTACGGTCGGCAGCAAGGTGCGTTGCGCGGACCGAACCGACGCAAGCATGGGCGGCCCTCGCATCATCCGCTGGTGGCGGTGCTGGCCGAGGCGCACTTTCTGTTGCACGGCTGGCTGAGGAGCGGGAACTGCGGCACGCGGGGTAGTGGAATTTCTCAGGGAAGCCCTGGCGCTGTTGCCGGAAAAACACGCCATTCGGGTGGTCCGCGCCGATGCCGGCTTCTTTGACCAGCAATTACTGGGCTTTCTCGAGCAGCGCGGGTTGTCTTACATCGTGGTGGCACGGCTGACGCTATGGCTGAAGCGCGAAGCAGCACGCCGTGGTGATCCGCGAGCAGTTGCGCGCCGAGCGCCCCTCGCTGGGAAGAAAACTGCTGGATGTTCCCGGTTACACGTTTCGCGTCTTCGTCAGCAACCTCGCGCTGCCGCCGGAAGAGCTCTGGCGAGACTACAACCGCAGGGCGGACATGGAAAATCGCATCGCCGAACTGAAGCACGATTTGGCTGCCGATGATTTTTGCTTGCAGGAGTTCTTCGCCACCGAAGCAGCCTTCCGCAGCATCCTGCTGCTGTTCAATCTGCTGGGAGAATTCCAGCGCGCCAGTCAGCTCAGCACGTATCGCCAACCAGCCACGCTGCGCGCCCAAGTTTTCTTTGCGGCGCTCTGCTGGGCCGGGCCGGCCACCGCCTGGTCCTGCATCTATCTGCTTCCTGGGGTGGGCTGCAGCAACGCATCCCGCTCCTGGAAAACGTGTTAGCCTACGGTCTTTCAACTTCGCCGAAGTTGCATCCCAAACCCGCAACCTGAACCAAATTCGCCCAATGAATCCCTATGAAACTGCCTCCCAACTTCGGAATTCAGGCTCAGAGTCTTCGTGTTTCGCAATTCTTTAAGCCTCATCTGGGCTTCGTTCACGAACATCTCGGCACCTTGCCCGCTCTGGGGAGGTATAGCTTCGAAGAGCGATCCCCACTCGGGCACGAAAAGACCGGTATGAGCATCCCCGGGGCGTGGGGCAACGCCCAATTCGGTCACAGCGATTCAATTCAAACCAAAACTCGGCCTGAATGCTTGGAGCAGATTGTATAAACGCCAATCCCGTGTCTCCGAATTACATCCTGGGCTGCAATTGGCCAGAGCCTGGATCGGAAGAGATCGACCTCATTGAGGTTCAGGGTTCGGCAGTACTTCAACTTCTACAACAATCTGATTTACGAGGCTGGGAGTTTATCCCCCGGTTGCGGAGTGAACCTTAGTGCAGCCGGCGTGCATACCTATCAGTTGGTGTGTTCACCGGCGTCGCTGGTATTCAAGCAAGATGGCAACACGACCTGCTCGATAACTCAGAACGTTTCCTCGCGTCCGATGTTTCTGTGGCTAGACAGGTGACGGTGGGGGGCAGCGGAGGCTCGGTCACCTCCGCTACTCTGCCTAGGGGCATGCCCATCTATTAGATAAAGATTACTCAGCCTTGAAGAATTCTGACAAAGCATAACGCAGATGGCTGTCCACTTACTTCTGCCGGAAGCACCTGCTAGTCTTGGATCAATGCCTGACGCGCTCGGGGTCCGTCGATGTAGCGGGATTTCGAGCAACTGTCATCTTCCCTACAAGTCTTGCAACCATCCAGGATTCGCAGTCGCTGAGCAGGCTCACTGAACCGTCGAAACATTTCGGCTTTCACCTTGCTACGAACCGGGACACTCTCGAAGATGCCTGCGACGACGCCAGTCTCAATTGGCCACTTTTTCAGCTTGCTTCCAAAGAAGGAATTCGCTGCAAAATCAGAGAACCCATCCATGTAGAAGTCTTTCGCGAATTCGTGTTCGTCCCAAAGCTCAGTCTTTCACCTTGTGAATTTTGCTCTCGCTGGCCAAGAAGGCGAACGCAAGCTCATCCCGTTCATGAATATCTATTTCCAGATCAGCATTTTCAGGATCGAATACACTTGTCAAATCCTCGTGCACTTCGATGTTTCGCATCAAATCCAAGCGTTCGAGATGTTTCGCTTCTGCAAAGTACCGGCCCCAAACTTCACCGCTGTAATAAAGTCCGCACCTTCCCACAAAGAAGGATCAAAAGACACGCGCGGCTCAGCTTGAAGAAGGCCACCTGCGGCGATGGGACCGCAGCGTTAGCAGGACCTGACAGACTAAGACCTTTAGAAATTCCAGCAGGTCGCTGCGCGTGGACTGAATTGCACAACTTTGCTGGTCCGCAGAGTCCGAGAAAGAGTTCGGGACGGCAAGAAGTGCTGCGTCCACAACTCGCGGCAAGAGAGCCTGGCAACACATTCTGATACGCCGTAGGTGTGTCTCGTTGCTGATGAGGTTGAGCGATTGGACTTCCGTATTCGCGTCGAGCCAGCGCGCAAGCGATGCAATCTCCGTGAGAGTGCCAAACCGCCGCGGCTGGACATGCTCCACGTGACATTCTTTGCCTTGAAACAAAACAAAGAAGTGGCGCCGTGGCGGTGGCATGTCTTGCGCCACCTTGAGAAGATCCAGCTGTATCGGTAGGGCCATCTTTGAAAAACTGCGGATTTCGAATCGGCCCACGCTGAACAATAGTCTTGGGGCGAGTCCTCCGCGAAAAAGGTGAAGCGCGTAGTCCTTGCGGCTCATTTGACCGGCCAGGACAAAGATGAGGTCGGCCGGGCGGGCGTCGTCGGCCGACGAGAGCCAGGCATGCAGCCCGGGCAAAGGGTGAGAGAGATCGAGAATTTGCACGACGAACATCACGATAAGGGATGCCCGCCGTCGTGGCAATCCGTATATAGCAAGCATAAGAGGAATTACTGCCCCGACGGAACTTCCGGCGTCGGTCGGACACGAGCACGCGTTGAGCGAGGAACTCTGTGCTGGCGAGGCACCACGAGGCTTGCATGCGAAAAACGGATGTCTCCTGGGAGAAACGAAATGCCCACGGGTACGTGTGTCAATAACTTGTTGACTTGTGGGGAACCCCAAGCTATCTCCGCGTTCACCTCATGTTCTAACACACGGATGCAGGATCTCTAGCGAGTAGGAAAAATGAAGGATTCCAGCAAGTCCGCTCTGGCCTTTTCGTCGGATGCCACGACTCGCAGAATGTCACTGACAGAGAGCATGCCAAGGAATCCCTGCCGCTCATCCAGCACGATAAGATGGAAGATAGTGTTCTGCTCCATCAAACGCAGGCAGTCTTCCAGCGTCATCTCCGGCGTTACGGTAACGAGTTCGCGCGTCATGATGTCCGACGCCTTCATCCAGGCCGGACACTTGTTCTCTGCCGCGACTTTGTCGGAGACATCGCTATGCGAGATCACCCCGACGAGCTTGCCACCTGCATTCATCACGCCGACCGAGCGCACCTGTTTCTCGCGCAGGTATTGCGCGGCCTCATGTACACTCGTCTCTTCCGTGATGGAGAATACTTCCTTGCGGGACCCGATGAGATCCGAAACTTTCATTGGACCCTCCACGGGACATTCTGGCCGGATAGTAAGTCTAACCCACCCTTGATTGCAACATGAATTCTAGAACATTCCCGCCCACGAAAAAAATGCGGGCCGAAAAACGGGAGGAGAGACACTCGCGAACGTCCGACCGGAGTGGATACGCGCCGCCTCGGGAAGCGTGGGTCAGGCTCGCGCAGCTTCCCCTCGAATAATATCGTACCTCTCAATCACCGCGGCGACGCCCATCCGCGCACTGCCGTCTTCCATTCGACGCTCGACGCGCACAACTTTGCCCAGGGCTCGGACAAACACTTCTGAACCATGCATTATCTCCCCGGGAAGCGTCAGCGTGATGTCCAGTTGTGAGCCGGATTCCAGGTTCTGATCCACAACAAAATAGAGACCCCGTGTGGAGATATCGCGTGTCTTGCCCTGCTGCGAATCCAGTGCCCGTTCCGTGGGAACTCGGATCATGATTGGTAAGGATAAGTCATAGCGTCGAGCCGTACGGCGTTCCGTCATTCCCCCATCCTCCCAACCACCGCGCCCATATTTTCGCTTGCCAGCATTTCCCTCTAAAAAATCCCTTTACTTGAATTGCACAAATCGGGCTACACGCTCAACCCAATGATTGGAATCGATCTGCGCGCGTCATTTCTCAGGCTCGGACCGGCGGCACAAGCCCAAATGTTCCTCTGATGATCATCATGTCATGCAATCAGATTTCCGCAGACTAAGAACTCCCCCGGCTGCCTCAACCTGACTCCACCAGATTCTTAGTCTATATAACTACTACAGCCGGAGTTCAGGACTGCTACGACTGGCAAGGTTAGTCGCGCCGCGTTCCCACCGCCGAAGCTGGCTCCTCTACCGCTGTTGTAGCAGCTGCTTTCCTCGTCCGCGGCGTATCCAGGTTGAATTGCCGCATCTTGTATAGTAGCGCCTTGTAACTGATTCCCAGCATTTTTGCGGCGTCCTTGCGGCACCAGCGCGTCTTTTCCAGCGCGTCGGCGATTGCTTCCATCTCGGCCTCGTCTTTAAGGCCGCGCACCAGGGCTTTCAATCCCTGTTCCTTGGGGGGCGCGGGTTCTTCCCGCGGCGAAGTCCGCTGGCGCGTCGAGGACATCTCGACCAATTCGCGCAAGCTGCCTTCGTCATCCTCGAGAATCACATAGCGTTTCACAAAGTTCTCTAGTTCACGCAGGTTACCTGGCCAGGGATAATTCACGGCTGCATCCAGTAAGTACTTCGAAGGTCCCGGCGGCGTCTTGCCAAACTTCTCGCTGTACTTGGTGAGAAAATGCCGGAAAAGGAGCGGTATTTCCGCCGTCCGCTCGCGCAACGGCGGAACGTTGATGGACAGAACATTCAACCGGTAGTAGAGATCTTCGCGAAACTTCCCCGTCTCGCGAATACTGGTGATCCTGCAGGACGTGAAGCAGTTTTGCCTGCAAGTGTGTGCTCATCTCCGCGATTTCATCCAGGAAGATCGTGCCCTTGTTGGCCATTTCAAACTTGCCCGGTTTGCTGCGCACCGCGCCCGTAAATGCGCCCTGCTCAAATCCGAAAAGTTCCGATTCCAGCAGTTCGCCCGGCAACGCGGCGCAATTCACTTTCACGAACGCCTGGTTTCGCCGCTTCGAGCGCAAGTGAATCATTCGCGCAACGACTTCCTTGCCCACGCCGCTCTCGCCACAGATAAAAACGGGCACATCTACGGGTGCGATCTGCAGGATCTGCTGGCGGATTCGCACCATCTGCGGGCTGGCGGCCAGAAAGCTCAAGTCCTCGGTCACCTGGTCGCAGTAATCGCGCAACGCCTGATTCTCCGTGGCCAGCTGCTTTTTCTGCCGCGACTTCAGCATCGCCGCGTCCAGCTCCGTTTTCTCGAAAGGCTTGGTCAGATAATCATGCGCTCCGATTCGGATAGCTTCCACGACCGTGCCTACCTCATTGGAGCACGAAAGCATGATGACGTTCAGGCTGCGGTCGGCCTGCATTAATTCTTTCAACGTTTCGAGGCCGCTCATCTCCGGCATTAACACATCCAGGATGATGAAGTCGGGCCGGTCGCCCTTGTTCACCCTCTCGAGCGCATCTTTCCCCGAGCTCACTGCTTCCACATCAAAGCCGTCGACTTCCAGCAGTGTCTGCAAGTACTTTCGAATGCTCGGCTCGTCATCCACTACGAGTATTTTTTCCTTCTCGGCCATTGACTTTTCCCTTTCACTTATCAAAATTCGATTGCGTCAGCCCTGGTCCATCGGCAGTAAAAAAGTAAATCTGCTTCCCGACCGCGACTCGCTCTCCACCCACACCTTCCCTCGGTGCGCCTGGATGAGCCGCTTGGCGATCGCCAGTCCCAGTCCCATTCCAGAAGTGTTCCTGTCCACGCGTACAAAATCCTCAAAAATCTCTTGGTGATGTTCCGCCGCGATGCCTGGCCCCGAGTCCGTTACGCTTACTTCCACGCTGTTCGGGCGCGGCAACCGAAACCGGCGCCGCTCCTCCACCGGGGCCAGGGCCGCCACACGCCGTTCCCAAAAATGCGGCGCCGCACGCAGCGTGACGCTGCCCCCGCTAGGCGTATGCTTCAGCGCGTTATCAAGCAGATTCGCCGCCGCCTGCTGGACTTTCTGATAATCGAATCGGAACGGCGGGATTGACGGGTCGAAGCTCGCGTCCAGTCTGACGCCTTTGCGCTGAAACGCTTCCGACCAGCGTTTGGAAAGCTCATCGAGACAATCCCTTAGATCGTTTTCTCGAAGTTGCAGCACCAGTTTCCCGCTCTCCAACGCCGAGTAGTTCAGGAACATGGACACCAGACGCACCAGACGTTCGCAACTGTCCTTCGACTCTTCAAGAATGTCCCGCTGCTTGTCCGTCAAGCGGCCCAGCGAACCTGCCAGGAGAAGATCGTAGTAACCCTTGATCACCGCCAGCGGCGTCTTCAGCTCGTGCGCCGCTGACGCTAGGAACACTGTTTTTTGCCGGTTCACTTCCTGCAATTTCAGATAGGCGGCCAGCAAATTCCGGTACGTAATCTCGCGCTCTTGCAGAAGCTCTTGAACCGTGAGTTGCGTTGCAGGATCCGGCTGCGCTTCCGATTTGTTGTCAATCTCTACCACCAGCCAGTCGCTGCGCTTCCGATTGGTTCTCAATCTCTACCACCAGCCAGTCCGGCTCGGGCATCCACTGCACCCGCACTTTGCACTTCGCTTCCCCGCGCTGGATCTGCAGCTCCACCTGGTGTTCGCTCTTTTCGATCTCGCCGAAGATCTTCGGTGAATCCGCCTGCAGAAGATCCTTAAACAGGTTTAACCCTTGGATTGTCGCGTATCCCTGAGATTCGAGAAATTGCCTTGCGCGGGTATTTACGACCAGTAAATCGCCGCTTCGTTCGGCCACAATCAACGTTTTTTCTATCGTGTCGAGTAGACCACGAACGAAACCTAGCGGAAGAACTGCCCGATTCTCTTCCAACATCCGAGGCATTGTAATCCGTCCGGCCATCAGGGTGATTTCCGACCCCCGTGCAAAGTGGTAAAAATTTTCCCTAGCTCGGCATCGTTACAGAGGGGCCTCGAAGAGTCAATGGTAAAAGCGTTCCATTTGCACATTTGAGGAAAGGAAGTGGATTTCCCAAGCATTGCCCTTGTTTCAACGAATTGTTTTCTCTGGTATGTCCTTATAAGTATCTTATGATGAACAACTTACTGGAACTCTCGGCTCTCCTCTCTGGCATTCCAGATGCATGTGTCCGTACTAGTTCCTTGGTACCAAGATCGAGAGAGCACTTGGATACGGACATTCTCAAAAAGAGGCAGCTCGTGGAAATTCCGTCCACGCGACGCTCGCCGCGCATTCGTCTGCAGGTGCCCGTCTTCCTCAGGGGGACTGATGTGTCCGGCGCCGAATTCATTGAGCTCACCAAGACTTTCAATATCAGCTCCA
>WNFI01710902.1_pt1 | contig 12336 bp, 10 predicted proteins | sample 5400471 | NCBI WGS metagenome assembly WNFI01 (sample SAMN13153348, study PRJNA577476) | soil metagenome | isolation source: 100 cm saprolite on Douglas fir-dominated hillslope | place: USA:California | collected 2013-09-17 | reverse complement strand
CCGAGAACCGCCGCAAGGCGCGAGCGATCGGCTATGCGATGCACTTCCTCGCTGGTCCGCTCTATGCCCTCGCGTACGCGGCGGTCTTCGCGAGCGTCGGGTACAGCTCGTGGCAGCTCGGCGCACTGCTCGGCGCCGTGCACGCGGCGTTCGTCGGCACGGTCCTCGTGAACGTGCTGCTACCGCTCGTCCACCCGCGCATTGCGACATCCGACACCGCCGCCAACGACATCTCGCTCATCGAGCCGCCGGGATTCCTGCTGCGGAATTACGGCCGAAACACGTTCTTTATCGCGCTCGTCGCCCATGTCGCCTTCGGCGCCGTCGTTGGGTGGATTGTGCGCATCTGAGGGTGTTGAGTGGTGGGTGATGAGTGTTGGGTGCTCGTGCCTGGTGTTGGGTGCCGGGTGCTCGGGTGCTCGGGTGCCGGATGCTTGCGCGGCACCCAACACGCAACACTCGGCACGAGCACCCACCACCCACCACCAATCACCCAACACCGCTGGACTATGATTAAGTCGTGTTTCAACGTCGTACATCCGGCTCTGTAGTCTGTCCGTCGTGCGGATCGCTCGTCGGCGTCCGCGATGAGAAGTGCTACTCGTGCGGTCGATCGAATCCTGGACTATGGGGATTCGGACCTGCGCTGCGAAAGATCGGCGCCGACTTCGGATTCGCGCAGCTGGTGATCGGTGCGTGCGCGACGTTGTGGGTGGTGATGCTGCTGCTGTCGGGCGGCGGCATCGGCACGGGGAGCCTCTTGTCGGCGCTGTCACCGAGTCCGAACGTGCTGTTTCTCTTCGGTGAAAGCGGTGCGGTTCCCGTCTTCGCGGCCGGGCGATGGTGGACGGTGTTGAGCGCCGGCTGGCTTCACGCCGGACTGCTGCACATCGGCATGAACATGTACTGGGTCTACATGATGGGCCCGGCGATCAGCGAGCTGCTCGGTCCGTCGCGTACGGTGATCATCTACACCGTCGGCGGCGTCACCGGGTTTCTTCTCAGCTCGGTCGCCGGCGCGTTTCTCGGCGGCATCCCGATCCCGCTGCTGCACGGCGCCAGCTTCACGGTCGGTGCGTCAGCGCCGGTCTTCGGACTCATCGGTGCGCTCTATCATTACGGCCGCACTGGCAGCAGCCTGATCAAGCAGCAAGCGCTGTCGATTGTGGTGCAAGCTGCGCTGTTCGGATTGCTGATGCCTGGAATCGACAATTACGCGCATGCAGGCGGATTTGCCGGCGGGTATCTCACCTCGGCGTTTCTCAACCCGATGAGCCGGGAGCGCGGCGACCATGTATTGATCGCCCTCGGCTGTCTTGCCGCGAGTGCGATCTCGATCGCGTATTCGATCATTCACGGCCTTTCTTTCGTCCGCTAGCACTGGCACTTGCTTTGCGATTCGCCCCTCCAGACACCTGAAGGAGGTGCGTATGAAGCGAGTTATGTGTGCGAGCGCGGTTGTGCTGGCGCTGGCGGCGTCCCCGGCCTTGGCGAAAGGAAAAGGCCACAAAGCCACCGGCAAATCGATGTCGGATCAAACGTTCGTGACGAAAGCCGCGAAAGGCGGCATGGCGGAAGTCGAGCTGGGTAAGCTCGCCTCCGACAAAGGCACGAGCGATCACGTGAAGAAGTTCGGCCAGCGCATGGCCGACGATCACGGCAAGGCCAACGACGAGCTGAAGTCGCTGGCGCAGAGCAAGAACATCACGCTGCCGACCGATCTGGGTGCGAAGGACAAAGCGCTGCGCGATCGCCTGTCGAAGCTGTCCGGCGACGCGTTCGACCGCGCATACATGCAGGCGATGGTGTCCGATCACCGCAAGGACGTGAACGAATTCCGGACGGAATCGCGGTCGGGCAAAGACCCTGACGTGAAGGCGTGGGCGGGCAGGACGCTGCCGACGCTCGAAGATCACCTGAAGATGGCGCAGGACGCCAACAAGGCGGTCGGCACCTCAGGCTCGATGCCGGCGAAGACTCCGGCAAAGACCCTGAAGAAATAACGACTGCAGCACGAATCTCAACGACGCGGCGACTCCTCCGACCCCTCGGAGGAGCGCTGCGTCCTCGATGACGCGCGGTGTCGGGACGTCCCGCGCGCGAGCCGATCTCAGCGCTTCTTCAGCTCGAGCTCTTCGTCGATGATTCGCTTGAACACGTCGAACGGCTGTGCGCCGCTGATCGCGCTGCCATTGATGAAAAAAGCCGGTGTGCCGTCGACGCCCGCTTCCTGCCCCGCCGCGACGTCCTCGTCAACCTTCGCCTTCGACTTATGCGCATCGACGCAAGTGTCGAATTTGGCCGCGTCGATGCCGACTGCTGTCGCGCTTTGCTTCAGATCGGCTTGGCTCAGCTTGGACTGATCGGCGAACAGGCGATCGTGATACGGCCAGAACTTGCCCTGCTCCGCGGCACACGCCGCCGCTTCGGCCGCCGGCCGCGCGTCCGGATGGTTTGGCAGCGGATAGTGACGGTAGACCAGCCGAACTCTGTCGCCGTAGGTGCTCATGACCTGATTTACCGTCGGCGTCGCGCGGAAGCAGTAGGGGCACTGAAAATCGGAGAACTCGACAATCTCAACAGGCGCTCCAGCCGGACCCTTCGCGGGGCTGCCGGCTTCCGCGACCATCTGCCGCGGTGGATCCAGCGTAATCTTCACCGGCGTCTTGCTCTTCAACTCACGCAGGTAGATGTCGCGAACTTCCTGCATCCGCTGCTCGGTGAGATACGCCTTGATCGGCTGTCGCACCTGATCGAGCGGCGCACCCTGCACACGCGCCTGGTTCGTCTGATACCAGAACCCGACATCGTCATCCGACACCGGCCGGATTTTCGAGGTGATCTCCTTCTCGACAAGCGCGGGACGTTCCATGCCCTGTGCCTTCGCGGCCGCGTCCATCAAACGATCCGCGACGAGGTTATCGAGCGCCGCGCGCCGTGCCTGATACAGCGCCACGGACAGCTTGACGCTGCCGAAGTTCGCCGCTGGCATCTGCATCGCCTTGTCGTCGACTTCGGCCAGCGTGATCGACGTCGAGCCGACCGTTGCGACAACGTCGCTCGGCAGAAGCCGCTTCGCTGGCTGCGCCGAGGTTTGCGAGCATCCGGCCACAAGCGCAATGACGGCTGCGCCGGATAAAGCTCTAATGCGCATGGGGATCAGTATACCTGTTGGTGGCTCGTCACTCGCCCAGCCGAACCGGCAAGTCTGCGATCACGTACGTCATGACGGCCACCGCAGCCGCGCATTTCGCCATCTCCACGGGATCGATCTTGTCGACCGTGTCCGCCTCGGTGTGATGGAGCACGAAGTACTTCGCAGCGTCGACCTCCAGCGACATGCCGGGAATGTGCGCTTCCTGCGTGCTCGGCCCGATGTCAGCGCCGCCGCCTCCCGTCGAAATCTGATCTGCGGCAATACCTGACAGCAGCGACGCGATCGTCTTCACCGTCTCGCGCGCGGCCTCGCTGCCGGTGAAGCCGAAGCCGAGCGGACGGAAGACGCCGCCGTCGGATTCGAGCATCAGGACATGCTTCGCGAGCTCGGCCCGATGCTGATCGCGGTAGCCCAGGCCGCCGCGTCCGCCATTTTCTTCGTTTGTCCACAGCACCACGCGCACTGTGCGCCGCGGTCGCAGATTCAACTTCTTCATGATGCGCAGCGCTTCCCACGTGACGATGCACCCGCCGCCATCGTCGGTGGCGCCGGCGCCGACGTCCCACGAATCGAGATGGCCGCTGACGACCACGACTTCGTCCGGCTTTTCACGGCCGCGAATTTCACCGATCACGTTGGCCGACGGCACGTCGGGATCGAAATGCGCCTCCATCTTCAGGCGCACCACGACGCGGCCGCCGCGATCGGTCATGCGCTGGAGCCGCTCGGCATCTTCGAGCGAGATGGCCGCCGCCGGAATCTTCGGCGCGTCCGCCGCGTACTGCAGCGCGCCGGTGTGAGGAGTGCGCAGGCCCGGATTCCCGACCGACCGCACGAGAGCCGCGACGGCGCCGTGCCGCGCCGCCCGCGACGGACCTTGGGATCGAAACCGCACCGTCTCACCGTAGTTGGTGAACGTTGCGTTGAAAAGCACGATCTTGCCGCGCGCCCGCGATGCGTTCGCCTCCAGTTCCTCGAAGCTGTGGACGACGAGCACGTCTCGTGTGGACGTTCTCGAGGCCGTCTTTCTTCATTTCGCCGACCGCCCACGCGATCGCGTGGGCGAGCGCCGGCGTGCCGCTCAAGCGGTTTCCGATCGTGTCGGTGAGCAGCGCGAGCCGCTGCCAGGCGAACGTGCTGCCGACCGCTTCTCCAATCAGCCTCGCCGCCGGGTCACGATATTGATCGAGCCACGGCGGCGCACTCGCGGCATGCACCGGCGTCGCGAATCGCTCCACGTCGGGCGGCGGCTGCGCGCCGGCAGGGGAAGCGGCGAGCATCAGAAACGGTAGAGCGGCGGCGAACGCGCGGCGTATCCGGCCCGGCGGTAGGAGGTCCACCGCAAGAGGGTACCTCAAAGCGTCGCGATTTCGGCTCGCGCCAATTCTGGTCTTCCGCTTGCACAGCGCCCGGGCAGAGGGTGAGACGTGATGAAAGCGCAAGCAGGCCTTATCGCATTCTTGATGTTGACCGCCACATTGCCGACGGGCGCCGGCGACAAACTGGCGCTGAAGGTGTCGCCCTCGGTGGCGTTCGCGCCCGCGAACCTGGCCGTTCGCGCGATGGTCGAGGCCGACGCACAGAACCGTGCAATCGAGATCGTCGCCGAATCAGACGATTTCTATCGCAGCAGCGAAGTGCAGCTCGACGGCGACCGCGCGCCGCGCACGAACACGTTCGAGTTCCGGAGCCTGCCTCCTGGAATGTACGAAGTGCGCGCGACGCTGCTCGGCGCCCGCGGGGAACACCGGGCCGCGATGCGGCAGCAGGTGAATGGCGATCTTTTTCGAACCGGTACTGCTTGTCGTACAACTGGCGGTACCGCCCGGCATGCGCCAGCAGCTCGTCGTGGGTGCCGCGTTCGACGATCTCTCCCTGCTCGAGCACCAGAATCTGATCCGCGCTGCGAATCGTCGACAGGCGATGCGCGATCACGAACGTAGTGCGTCCCTGGCGCAGCGATTTCAGACCGTCCTGGATCAGCGCTTCGCTCTCGCTGTCGAGGCTCGATGTCGCCTCGTCGAGGATGAGCACGCGCGGGTTCGCCAAAATCGCGCGCGCGATCGCGACGCGCTGGCGCTGGCCGCCCGACAGCCGCACACCGCGCTCGCCGACGATCGTGTCGTACTGCTGCTCGAACGACTCGATGAACTCGTCGCAGTGCGCAATCCGGCTGACGGCTTTGATCTCTTCGCGGGTCGCATGCGGGTTGCCGTACGCGATGTTCTCGGCGATCGTGCCGTCGAACAGGAAGTTGTCCTGCAAGACGACGCCCAGCTGCGAGCGATAGTCGCGCAGCTTGATCGACATCAGGTCGTGGCCGTCGACGACAACGCGGCCGCCCGTCGGACGATTGAACGTCATGACGAGGCTGATCAGCGTGCTCTTGCCCGATCCGCTCGATCCGACGAGCGCCGTCGTCGTACCGGCGGGTGAGTTGAACGACACGTGCTTCAGCACCGGCACGCCGGCGTTGTACTCGAAGCTGACATCGTCGAACGCCACTTCACCGCGGACGTTCGGCAGCGATGCTCGCGTCGCATCTTCGTCGTCTTCGGTCGCCATCCGGCGGATCTCGCGGATCCGATCGAGTCCGGCGAACGCTTCGCTCAACTGCGTGCCGATCGACGCCAGCTGAATCACCGGCATCGTCATCATCGCGGTGAACGAGAGATAGGCGACCAGGTCGCCGACGGTCATGGAGCCGTTCCGGATCGAGTTGCCGCCGATCAGCATCATCGCAATCCCGGTCGCTCCAATCACGAGCGACGAGAACGCTGTCACCGCGGACACGCCGGTCAGCGATTGGGCGACATTGCGGAACAGGCGATGGGCGCCCTTCGCGAAGACCAGCTCCTCACGTTTTTCCGCGACATACGCCTTGACGATGCGGACGCCGCCCAGCGACTCGGCGAGGCGGCCGGTGACTTCCGCGTTGATCTGTCCGCGCTCGCGGAACAGCGGACGCAGGCGCTTGAAGGCGTTCGCCATGCCGCCGCCGAACGCGCCCAGGATCACGATCGTGACGAGCGTCAGCTTCCAGTTCAGATACAGGAGCACGCCCATCGCGATGGCGGCCGTCAGAATCGATCCGGTCAGCTGCACGAGACCAGTGCCGACGAGATTTCGGATTCCCTCGGCGTCGCTCATGATGCGCGAAATGAGGATGCCGCTCTTCGTGGAGTCGAAGTAGCGGATCGGCAGGCGCATGACGTGAGCCTCGACGTCTTTGCGCATCTCCGTGATGGCACGCTGCGCGGCGACGCCGAGCACCTGCGAGTTGGCGAACGATGTCGACGCGTCGACGAGCGTCGCGGCGCCGACGGCCAGCGCCAGCCACTTCAGCAGCTCCCAGTGCCCCTGCGAGATCACGTCGTCCATCAAGTACTTCGTCGTCGCCGGAAGCACGAATCCGGAGAGGCGGCTGATCAGCATCAGCACGAGGCCGAGGGCCATCCGCTTTCGGTGGATCCAGATGAGCGCGCGCGCTTCTTCCCACGCGCCGGCGGTGAAGGCCTTCTTCGGCGTCTTTGTCGCGTCGGTCTTGAGCGCGGGCGACTTCGGTATACGTTCAGCGTGAGCCATTTTGCTTATGATACGTCGGGTGTACTCACCCAGATGGGCAGGATCCGATGTCACTTAGACGCTTCGTCGCAATCGGCGGGTTCGCGTTCGTCCTCGCGGCACACGTCGCGGCGCAGGACCGCACCGTCCAGATGCTGCAGAAAATCACCGACGCGGCGGGCGCGCCCGGATTCGAAGAGCCGATCCGCAAGGTGATGCTCGACGAGATGCGACCGTACGCGAGCTCGATCGCGTTCGACGGCCTCGGCTCGATCATCGCCACGCAAGGGACCACCGGCCCCCGCATCATGGTCGACGCGCACATGGACGAACTCGGCGGCGTGATCCGTCGCGTCACGCCTCGCGGACTGCTGACGATGCAGATGCTCGGCGGGTGGCTGGATCAGGCGCTCGTCGATCAGCGATGGACGATCATCGGGTCCAAAGGACCGGTCCATGCCGTGACCGGCATCCGCGACGTGCACGTCGTACCTGCCGACGAGCGGACGCGCGTGTACTCGCGCGACAGTCTGTTTCTCGACGTGGGCGCGACGAGCGACGCCGACGTCGCGGCGATGGGAATTGGTCCGGGCGATCCGGTCGTCCCCGATGCGCCGTTCGCGGTGATGAACGGCACGCAGAATTATCTGGCGAAGGCATGGGACGATCGCGTCGGCTGCGGCGTCGTCATCGAAGCCATGCGCCGCCTGGCAACTGCGCCGCATCCGAACCAGATTCTCTGGGCGATCACGACGCAGGAGGAAATCGGCCTGCGCGGCGCGCACACCGCCGCAGACGTCGTCAAACCGGAGCTCGGGATCGCGATCGAAGGCGGCATCACCGGCGACGTGTTCCCTGGCCGGCCGGAGGAAACCCAGGTGAGGCTCGGCGGCGGACCCGGCATCTTCCTCTACGACTCGTCGGCGCTGCCCAATCGCAGACTCGTGAAGCTTGTTCGCGATACCGCCGCCGGCGCGAAGATGCCGTTGCAGCTCGATCTCGTGCAAGGCTACGGTGACGATTCAGCGGAATTGCAGAAGGCGCTTGGCGGCGTGCCGACGGTGAACCTGGTCGTGCCCGTTCGCTACACGCACTCGCACAACGGCATCGTCAATCGCCGCGATTTCGATCAGATGGTGGATCTGGTGGTCGCGCTGCTGCAGAAGCTCGATGCGCCAACCGTGAAGCGGCTCCGTGATTTCACGCCCGAGTAGTGGTAATCGCCTACAAGGAGCGCGCGCGTGTATCGTTCCGCGGCAGTTCGCCGAAGGCGTGTCGGCGGATGGCCACTGCCAGGCCGTCTTCATCATTTGACGTGGTAACGAAATATCCGCGCGACTTCAGCGTGTCGGCCGCGTTGCCCATCGCGACGGCAGTGCCGGCGAAATCGAGCATTTCGACGTCGTTCAGATTGTCGCCGATCGCCATCACCTCGTCGTGCGTGAGGCCGAGCGCCGCGGTCCATCGCGCGAGCGTGGCGCCTTTCGAACAGCCCGCGCCGTTCACATCGAGGAGCGTGAAATCGCGATGCTCGTATTCCGTCATGGCGACGGAAAACTCGGACGCCGAAGGTAGGGCGCGAAGCGCCGACGCCAGCTCGCGCATCGGCGCGACGCCGCCGTTGAACATCAGCTGAATCGGGTCTTCAGTGATCATCTCGGCGAGCGGCGCCGTTGCCCTGGTGATGAACGCTTTGTTCTTCTCGTAGTAGCCGCGGCGGTTGGGATGCGACCAGTCCATCCGCTCGAACACGATCTGCCGCTCGGCCGGCCGGTCGAAAATGATCGCGACGCTTTCTTCGTACGGCCGCGTGTCGGCGAGCACGCGTCGTGCAGCATCAGCCGTGAGGAGGTGTCGCAACACCGTCTCGCCGGCGGCGTTCTTGACGACGGCGCCGTTGTTGACAACGAGAGCGAGCGGAATCGGCAGGAGCGTGGCGATCGGCTGCGTGAAATGAAAACTGCGGCCGGTAACGAGCGCGACGTCGATCCCGCGTGCAACCGCGTCGATCAGCACGTCGCGGTGCGCGTCAGGAAGCCGTCCGCTGCTGTTCAGCAGGGTGCCGTCGATGTCGATGGCCAGGAGGCGGATCACAGGGGTGTCACCATTCGCTTGTCGCCTGACCGCCCATCCCGCCCCTACCTGATCGGCATCGACGTATACGCGATCACTGCGAGCTTCCAGCGACCGTCCTCACGAGTCAGCGTGAATTGATCGACACCCTGCGATTGCGCCTTGCCGTCGCGCAGCACCTGGAAATCGGCGCGCACGTACGCGAGATGATCGCTGTCGATCGTCACTCTCACGTTCGTGATCGGCTCGCGAAACGCCGTCGGATTCGAATTGCGTCGCAGGGCCGCGAGCCACTCCTCGCCGGTCTGATACGAGTTCGACCACTCGCCGTTTCGATCGCGCGTGATGACGATGAGCGCTCTGGGCGCGAGATCCGCCGCGACCTTGTCCCAGTCGTGCTCACCGAGATGGAGCAGGAAGGCCTCGACGGTGCGCCCAATGACCGTATCTTCACCCGGACCGCCCGCCCCCTTCTCCACGACCACTGCGCCGCTCTTCATCACCCATCGCACCTTGTCGATCGCGACATTGATGTCGGCGAGCGGATCGCCGTCGACCGCCACGAGATCCGCGTAGTAGCCGGGCGCGATCGCGCCGAGGTCCTTTTCGTGTCCCAGCAGCGCGGCCGGAATGGTCGTCGCGGTCGCGAGCGCCTGGGCCGGCGTCATGCCGGCTCTGACGAACCAGGCGAGCTCGCGCGTGTTCTGGCCGAACATCGTGTAGACGGCGTCGGATCCCATCGCGATCTTCACACCCGCGTTGAACGCGCGGCGTGTCGACTCGAAGTTCTTATCGATGTAGGCGCGCAGCGGCGCAATCGTCTCGGGCGCGAAGCCGAATTCGTCTTTCGCGTCCACGTAATAGCGATTGTGATCGATCGTCGGGACCCACACCGTGCCGCGCTTCACCATCTCCGCGATCGTCTCGTCGTCGAGCTCGATGCCGTGCTCGACTGAATCTGCACCGGCGCGCACGGCGTCGCGCACGCCCGACGCGCCGTACGAATGAATCGCGACGCGATGATTCTTCGCGTGCGCCGCGTCGACCGCGGCTTTCATTTCGTCGTACGTGAGCGTCTGCGTCGTGTCGACGCTTTGAAAGCTGCCGCGCGAGCCGTACACCTTCACCCAGTCGGAACCGGCGGCAATCCGCGACTCGGCGAGCTGACGATAATCCGGCTTCGGCGCGCCTTCGCGCGGCGCCGAGAGCCCCTGGCCCGCGACGAACATGCGGGGCCCGATCATCTTGCCCATATTGATCAGATCGCGCATGGCGTAGTCGGTGTCGTTCTGCGCGCCCAGATCTCGCACGGTCGTCACACCGGTCTCGAGCGTGCGCCGCGCGTTTTCAGCGGCGAGCACCACGGTGACGCCGGCTGGGCGCCGCGGCTGATTGAGCGGACGCGTGCCCGGCGTCCGATCCCAGAAGTACGTCATGTGCGTGTGCGCGTCGATGAGACCGGGAATCAGCGTGTAGCGGCTCAGATCGATCACTTCGGCGCCGGGAGGTGCCACGGTCCCCACGGACGTGATGCGATCGTTGTCGACGACAATCACCGCGTTCGGAATTGCGCGACCTGAGGGATCGATCACACTCTTCGTTGTGATCGCCTTCGTCGCTGCAATCGCTGGCGATGCGGTCGCGAGTGCGACGAGCATCCAAGGCAGGCGACGCGACCAACCCGACGCACTCCACCGACCCGGCCTGTTTCTCATGATGCGTACCTCGCGCGGGCTTCTTCGAACTGTTCCGCAATCTCTTTCACGAGCGTTTCCGGCGCAATCACGCGAGCGAAGGGACCGAAACTGAGAATCCAGCTGTGAAGCGCGCGGTCGCGGCACACATCCAGCGTCAGCCGCACGGCACCGGAGGCTTCGTCAGCGATGCGTTGCGACGGATGCCACCCCCGCGATCGTACGTAGTCGGCGACCGCCGGCTCGAATTCGATCTCGATCCGTTCGGGCGCGCCTGAGTGGACGCCAAGCGAATGTGGAAAGGCCGCGTCGGGCAGCTCCTCGATCGGCGTGAAGCGTTCTTCGAGCAGCGACACCTCTTGCAGGCGCTCGATCGCGAACGTGCGGACGGCGCTGTATTCGGGAACGTACGCGAGTAGATACAGCGCGCCCTGCGCGTAGGCCAGGCGATACGGATGAACGATGTAGCGCTTCGTCCGTTCGCTGGATTTCGAGTGATACACGATCGTGGCCTGACGGTGCTGCAGCGTGGCTTCGAGCGCACGCGCGATGAAGCGCTGCGTGCCGGGATCTTCGCGGCGACGCATCGGGTCCGCCTTCGTGGCGATGACGCGCGGCAGTTGATCCAGGAACTGGCGCATATGCGGCGTCAGCGCCGACGAGAGCTTTTCAAACGCGCTCTCGACATCGTCGCGAAACGGCGTGCCGGAGAGCGATTCGAGGAGCGTTCTGCTGAAGTACAGCGCGCACAGTTCCGAGACCGTCAGGCCGGCAGAGAGGCCTTTGAATGCCTGGCCGTTCACCATCCAGCGCGTCTTGCCGTCGTCGCGGCTCTTGTCGTCGAAGAGCGGAAAGCCAGCCTCCTCGAGCGCCTGAAGGTCGCGGCGGATCGTGCGCGTCGTCACGTCGCAGAGCGCGGCGAGCTCGTCGATCGTGACGCCCGTGGCGCGCGCGCGTTCGATTTCGCGCAGGATCGTCCACTGGCGGATGACTTCCGCGTTGCGGGGCACGGGGGATTCTACAATGTGAGGAGGTGAGGCACGTTTTTCTGCACGGAACGCTCGCTGCAGCGCGAAGGGCCACGTGAATTCGAATGCGCTTCGGGCTCGAGTGAAGGCGTTTGCCGTGCGTGTCGTGAATTGCGTGCAGGGTCTGCCGCACTCGCCAAACCTGGCGTGGTGCTGGAGGAAGCTGGCGAAGCTGAACCCAACTCCGAGCGATCTTTCAGAAATCGGTGCAAACGGCACGCGCTAATCATCCAATGCCCAAATGGACTCCCAGATCCTCAGATCCTTAGATTTTCAGATTATTAGATTCTTCTGTCTCCCGAGTCCGGGAACCTTCCCGCCGGCCGCTCCGTCCAACAGTATCACTAGAGTGATACTGTTGGATCGATGAACTTTCTACTCAATCCCTCGGCTGGTCAGCCGCTGTACCTGCAGCTCGTTCACCAGATCCGGCACGCGATCGAGACCGGCGTGCTTCAGCCGGGTGACGCGCTGCCGGGGCTTCGAGTCCTCGCGCAGGAGCTCGTCGTGAGCCCCAACACCGTCGTGAAGGCCTACGACCTTCTCGAGCGCGACGGCTGGATCGAAATCCGTCATGGATCGGGAGCGTACGTCGCCGCGCGCCGCGGGATGAAGCCGCGGGCCGATCGGCTGCGGACTGCGCAGGAACGCGTGCGCGCGCTGATCATGCGCCTGCAGGCCGACGGGTTGTCGGACGAGGAGATGCAGCGGTTGTTCGAAGCCGAGCTGCTGTTTCCGGCTGGCGGCGCGAAGAGCAAATCATGAACAATGTCTGGGCGATCGACACTGATGGCCTTTCGAAACGCTTCGGGTCGGTCCA
>WNFI01679066.1_pt1 | contig 12340 bp, 9 predicted proteins | sample 5400471 | NCBI WGS metagenome assembly WNFI01 (sample SAMN13153348, study PRJNA577476) | soil metagenome | isolation source: 100 cm saprolite on Douglas fir-dominated hillslope | place: USA:California | collected 2013-09-17 | reverse complement strand
TCGGAACCATTGATCAGACGGACGCCGCGCAGATGCCGGTTTACATGACCGAGACTCTTTATCCGACTGATTATCTCTTGTCCCAGATAACATCCTTTGGTGTAACTGATGGCCCGTTCGTCCAAACCTGCTTCATTCGGGATCACTCCCTCGGAGAGCTCGGTGCCCCAACGGGGGATTCCTCGCTCGATGCGGAATTCCTCCAATTTGGAATCGGTGAGCGGCGACTCGTTTACCAACTTAGGCACCACATTTTTCCGTGTGGCTGGCAAGAGCAGATCTTTGCCATCAATGGCAAAGCGATTGCTGGTCGTGACGGTATCTTCTGCCAGGATCGCGTCCGGAAGCACCACGTCGGAAACGTGGAAGAGAGCGAATTGCTCGGTTACGTCTTCGAGTTCAACTTCGTCGGCGATGAGATATTTTTCCAAGCGCGCCGGTATCGAGTCGCGCAGCGCAGCTTCGTAGTCCAGCAGAAGAGCATCCTTCAGTGGCGTCACGAATAGATCGCCGCAAAGTTTCCCTTTAGCGGAGAGAGCGCAAGTATAGACCGAAAGGCCGGGTTCAGTTTTGGTTAGGTCGTTGGTGAGTTGCCCGTTCAGAAAGCGGATTCGATCCGGCCCAGTGACCCGAAGCTTTGCTCGATCGGATAAATCAATAAGCATGAACGAAAACCGTGCCTCAGCCCAGAAGTTCGTAACCAGGGAGGGTGAGAAAATCGACGTAAGTATCGCTGGTTGTTAGATCGGAAAATAACTTTGCTGCTTCAATATAACGACCCTTAGCGAATCGTGCTTCACCGACGCTCGTCTTTATTTTCTGCAGCTCTTCCGCGAGGATTTGGCGAAAGAGATCAGCCGTCACTTTCCTTCCATCGTCTAATTTTCCCTTTGGACTTCGGATCCATTGCCAAACCTGGGCACGAGAGATCTCGGCGGTGGCCGCATCCTCCATCAGGTTAAAAATCGGCACTGCTCCCGAGCCACGCAGCCACGCCTCGAGATATTGCACACCAACGCTGACGTTTGTGCGCAGACCCTTTTCGGTGATTGGCTCTTCCGGCCCGAACTGCAGCAGGTCCTGGACGGTCACCTGGACATCTTCTCGTTTGCGATCAATCTGATTTGGGCTCGTCATCACCGCATTGAATGCCTCCAGTGCGACTGGAACGAGTCCCGGATGCGCGACCCATGTGCCGTCGTGACCATCGTTGGCTTCCCGCTCCTTATCGGTTTTGACTTTGGCAAAGGCTTCCGCGTTCGCCTTTTCATCATTTTTGATTGGGATCTGCGCTGCCATTCCTCCCATCGCGTGAATGCCACGGCGATGGCAGGTTTTGATACATAGGAGCGAGTACGAGTGCATGAAGTGCGTGGTCATGGTCACCAGCGCGCGATCAGCCAGAATGAAATCCGATTTATTTCGGAATCGCTTGATGCAGCTAAAGATATAGTCCCAGCGACCGCAGTTTAGACCGGCCGAGTGATCGCGCAGTTCATAAAGGATCTCATCCATTTCAAACGCTGCGAGAATGGTCTCGATCAAGACCGTTGCCCGGATGCTCCCACGCGGAATCCCGATTTCATCTTGAGCAAGGCTGAAGACATCATTCCAGAGACGCGCCTCCAGATGGCTCTCCATTTTGGGCAAGTAAAAATAAGGGCCGCTACCCCGGGAGAGTAATTCTTTGGCATTGTGAAACAGGTAGAGCCCGAAATCGAAAAGCCCGCCGGCCACCGGTTCGCCATCAACGCGCAAATGTTTTTCGACCAGATGCCAGCCACGAGGCCGAACGAATAGTACCGCGACCTCATCTTTCAGCCGATACGCTTTGCCTTCCGGGCTTTGAAACTCGATTGTTCGCCGAATGGCGTCGCGGAGATTGAGGTGGCCATCAACCATGTTGCGCCAAGTCGGGGCGTTGGCGTCTTCGAAATCCGCCATAAATACCTTCGCACCGGAGTTCAGCGCGTTGATCACCATTTTACGATCTGTCGGCCCAGTGATCTCGACACGCCGATCGGCAATGTCTTTTGGGATGGACGCGACTTTCCAGTCGCCCGCGCGGATCTGTGCGGTCTCAGGCAGAAAATCGGGAGTCTTGCCGTGGTCAAGTTCCTCCTGCCGCCGGTTGCGACGTTCCAAAAGCTCCTGGCGTCTTCCATTGAAACTGCGATGCAGCTTCGCGACCAGTTGAAGCGCTTCGGGCGTGAGAATTTCCCTGAAATTCTCGGAAAGTGGTCCGGCGATTTCGATACCGTCGAGGTTTTGTTGAATAGCACTCATTAGAATGGCCGATGATCAAGTTGGAGAATAAAAGCAGTTAACCGGAACTAGCCAACGCGCGGCGACGCGGAAGGACGAATATCGGGAGAAGCTAGGTTCGCTACAATTCTGCGTCAAGAAAGGAGTCGGTTGGAAAGCGGTCGTGGACTTACCCATCGTTTGGCCTGTTCGTCGCGGCCTGAAACTACGTCGAAGGTCTCAGTTTGATACTCTTAATATGAAAAAGTGGTTTCTGATCTTGGGTGTAGTATTCACCCTTGGGATGCTAACTCCTCAATCGTCGAAGGCGGGAATTTTTATCGGGTTCCCGATTCCGATACCGGTGTTCTATGGACCACATTATTATGTCGGTCCGGGTTATTATTATCCGCCCGGGTACTATTGGGGGCCTTACGGTTACGCGTATTATCCCCATCCGTACTGGCGTCATCGGTACTGGCGGTACCGTCGCTGGTACTACTATTAAGTTGCGGCTTCCCGAGATGAATTGCTGACAAACTCTGGCCTCAACCTGAAGAACCTGGTCCAGGGTTGTCAGCAGAGCGCTGTTGGGTAAGCCGGCGCGGGCCTCGGCCAGACGAACGGCGTCGGAGGAGAAGGCGCGCTGAATTTGCTTAACATGTTTGGTTCGGGGGAAATTCCGGCTTTTGGTTTCCGATTCGCCGCTGCGTTCTTCGGTAGGGATGCGCTCCCGTTCCTCTTTCCGGCCATCGTTCCGCTATGGCACGGCCTTCTCTTCACCGGGGCGCTGTAACGCGAAGAGCGAAGGTGGCGTACTGACTTCCGACTTCGCCGATTTGCCCGCAAAGTTTCTTCGAAAGTTGAGGCTACGTCGGACACGAGGGCGGACCGGCCGGGGCGTATCGCCTAAAAAAACGATCACCCGGGACTGAAGTGCTGGGCACTTTGGTCGAGTCCTTGCATGTCATGCAGCTACGGCGTACAAGCCATCCGTGGGCATGTTTCGCCCATTCGCAGGCATTTTCCGCCCGCAGAGGTGTTGCGAAATTGACACATTCAAAGCGCCGAAAGGAGAACCTTCGCTGCTAGTTCCGATTCTAGTTCCAATCAATATTCTAGTCCCAATCAATAAATGGAGTGGCACCAGATCCTTTTTGCAAAACTGGACGATCGAGGCTGGTGCGTCGGGAAATTTTGTGAACCATGGGTTATGGGCAGAAACGACTGAGATATATGTTGAGCAAGCGTTTGGGGCTTCTGATTGCGACGACTGGTTATGCCGACTCTCAGCTTCCGGCCGTGCCGGATGGCGCAGCACATCTCAACGATCTGGTCGAAGTGCTTCGATCCCCCAAAATCGGTGGATTCTCTCTGACGGCATTGATTGATCCGACCGTAGAGACTGTAAGGTCCGCAATAGTCGACCTATTGGCAGGCCGCCAGCCCGACGACCTTGTCCTCTTGTACCTAGGCGGCCATTGCATACGACAAACTGGTGACTCTCTATTTATAGCGCTGCGGGAAACCACTCGACTGGACTTAAAAAATACCGCGCTGCCGGCTGCATTTGTGCAGCAGCAATTGCGGGAAAGCGCGGCCCAGAAGCAAATCATCATTCTGGACAGTCTTCTCGGAAGCATTGTCACCACGAAAACGCCGGTTGATCGAGACTCACCACTGAACGTGGGGTTGAATTTCTGTGTGCCAAATCGTCACCAGGCGATCCTCGCCGCCAGTGACTATCTCTCGTTCTGCCTGGCTGGCGAGCATTACGTCGCAGTTCGGTCCGCTCAACCGCCGCTCGCGGAATCGATTGTCCGCGGTTTGCGTAGTCGGGCAGCTGACGAGAAGAGCGATCGGCATGTTACCGTGAACGGACTTTTGAACTATCTGAAATATGTTGGCTCGGTCCGGCAGGATGAAATGCGAGCTGGCTGGATATCGGAAGTGGCCGGCGATCTTATCGTCGCTGTTTATCCAGACGAAGCAATCGGTCAGGCCAAAGAGCGTTCAGCGACCGAGCCAGTGACGCCAGTAAGTGCGCCGGCGCTCGGATCTTCGCTGATTAACGATAATGTTAGATTCACGGCGTACCGGCCGGCTATCCTGGTTCCAGGGAAGTGGCGCCGGATGATGGTTTTCACGCACTTGGATGAGCCTTCCGCGTTGATCGAGATTGAAACGCGGGCTCGGCAGGTTCTTGGTGCCGATTCGTATGGCTCAGTCATTATCGCCGAATATGATGAGTATCGCGATATGGTGGACACTCGGTCCCCGATTGCGCGGGAGACCGAAATCACGTTACTACCGGAAGTTCCCGGTATCCGGTTTAATCCGCCTCGCCGGAGCTTCTCTTGGGCTACCGGTTTGCGGATGCACGAAGAGAGCTTCTTCATATATGCCCCGCTTTCGCTAGCCGATAAATCAGCACGGGGCCGCATATCGGTCTTTTTCGGTCAACTGCTTTTGGCCGAGATAGCCTTGGACCTGCGCGTAGCGAAGGACCCAGCGTTTAAGGAGGAAAGTTGGGCAAAAGGCGTTGACCGACGATTCCGAAAGGTCTTTGCCTCTTACTCCAATGATGATGAGGAAGTGGTCGAGGCGATGGACCAAATCCAAGCGATCGGCAACGAGTACCTGCGAAAGGTTCTTAGAATGCGAAGCGGTCAGCGGTGGAGTGAGCAATCGCTGACGATGATTGCGGATGCCGATGTCTTCCAGCTTTTTTGGTCACGCAACGCAGCACAGTCCACTTACATTGAAAAAGAATGGCGCCACGCGATCGGTCTCCAGCGCGAGGCGTTTGTGCGGCCTGCCTATTGGGAGATCCCAATGCCGGAAGCGCCGGAATCGCTACGTCGACTCCCCTTCTGTTTCTTGCCCGGTATTCATGCGATGACCGACCGCCGAAAGGAGAAGGACCCCGACCGGGAAGCCGCTTCGGCCAGAGATAAGCGAACCTCTATCGATAAGCCGAAAATCCCCGCCGTCGTTCCGCCGTCGAAATCTCCGGTGTCGACCAAATCGAAATCCAGCTCGACCGGAAAATCGCCAGGGACCGATCCGCACCCGGTGTCGAATAAGACGCGATTGGGCAAAACGAGCGATTTGTCCTCAGCAAAGGCAGCTTCCGCGACTCCATCCCAGGAGAAGCGAACATCGACCGCTTTAGCCTTGATACCCAAATCGAGCGATGCGGCCAAGGTGCGGCAAAGGAGAATTCTCACCTGGGGCGCGATATTCGGAACGGTGATCGCCGGCTGTTGTTTCATTTTTCTAGCCATCAATATGGTTAGTCGCTCTTTTCTTAAGGCGAGGCATCCCACCTATTCGAATGTCGCTATTCCGTCCGCTACAATAGGCCCTCAAGCTACTGCGTCGCCAATCGAGGAAGCGCCGGTTTCAGCGACGCCTGCGCCCACGCCTACGCCCACTCCTTCTCCGACCGAGCCTTTGGCGACGCCTACTCCTTCGCCACGAGCGGAGCAACCGTCGGCCAGCCCCTCGGTTGCACCAAGTAGCACCGCTTCGCCAGAGGCGACTGATTCCGGCAGTCCAACCAATCGCGGAGGACGCCATTGGCACCGTCGATTACATCATAGACACCGAGAGTCAGGAATGCCGCAAACCTAGAATCTGGAATCTAGAATTTGGAATTTAGGACGCGCAGCCACCGGATCAGATGGATCAAGTCGGGGCGAATGCTCGAAGAAAACGAGGTTAATGGGTGGATCATCGGGGCATAGAAACGATTGCCGATATTGTTATAATCGCCAAAAAATCTTACTCGGGGTGAAGCAAATTGCTCAGATCCTACCCGATGGAAGTGTCTAATGACCTCCACCACTCAGCAGTTTTTGCGCTACCAAGATGGCTCCGAGTATCGGCAGCGGAGCAAACGCCAACCGAATCCGTGGGCCGCTAAAGTATTGGGTGAGATTGGCTCCGGTTTGGGCGCCTATGGCCGCGCCAGTTTGCATCACCAGAGCAATCAGGATATCGACGTTACCGTTCATTGCGTGTCTCACGGCTCCGTATCCAGCGGAAATGATAATCTCGAAGAGATCGGTCCCGACGGCAATGTGCGTCGGAATGCCGAGCAGGTAAACCAAACAAGGCATTCGGATGTAGCCGGCGCCACCACCCAAAAAACCGCTGAATAAACCGCCGATCATCGAAACCAGGACGATGGACCAGATAGAGATCGACTCGATTCCGGATTGCTTCAATCGGACATGAGGGGGCAATTGGAGACCCTTCATCGCCCGAGCAAAGAAGCCAAATGCCACGCGATCCTTTTCGCGGCCGCTTTCTTGCGCTCCGCTTCGATGCAATTGCATCGCGGTCCACCCCTCGAACCCGGCAAAAATGCCAATCAGAGCAAAGACCAAAATGGAAACGATCCCAACCACCAAGTTTACGTGCGCGCCTTGCTTTAGATATTCGATCGCTTGGACACCAGTTTCGGAACCAGCGATCGTTCCAGCCACCATAAGACCGGCCAATTTTAGATCGATGTGTCCGAGCACATAATGTTCTCGGGCTGCAACCAATGATTTTCCCACGATGTGGAGGAGATCCGTGCCGACTACAAAGTTAAACGGAACGCCCATGGCAAAGAGGGCTGGTCCGGCCAAAAAGCTCCCACCGACTCCAAAGAAACCACCGAGAACGCCAACGACAAATCCGAGCAGGACTAGAACAAGCGGATCGAGATGAGTGCCAGAAATTGGAAAATACATTCTCTATCTCTTGCGTCGGCGAATGAGGAAGAGAAGGCCGGTGGTTACCCGCTCCAATCCGACGGATTGAACAAACATCAGGACGAAAGCGACCACTGCGTACTCGACTCGATTTTCACTAAACATCGATTTGAGCCAGTCGCTCAGGAAATGAAAAACGAAAAAGAGGTAGAGCGCGACAAAAAGGCCGTAGATGACCAGCTCGACAAGAAAGTTTGCGAACGAGTATTCTCTGAACCGTTTCATATGGATTCGCGGTTAAACTGCAAAATGTCTCGTTGGCAGCGCTTATCACGCCTGGCCTGATTACAAGTGTTCACGGAAGAATTTCGCCGTTCGTTTTTCGACCTGCTGACGTAAGACCGGGTCCGGCGCCATGTGCGTTGAACCGCGGAGCGGCAGGAATTCAAAAGAACGCCCGGCTCGCTCGAGTTGATCAATCAATTTGAGGCTGTGACGTAAATAGACATTATCGTCGGCTGTTCCATGAATCAGCAACAACGGGCGTTCAAGACGGGGAGCGCTTTCGAGGAGCGACGACGCTGCGTAAATCTCCGGTCCTGGAAGGCCCAGGTATCGCTCGGTGTAATGGGTGTCATAATCCAGCCAATCGGTCACGGGAGCACCCGCAACCGCCGCCTTGAACACGCCCGGCTGCCGCAGGACCGCAAGCGCAGACATATATCCACCAAAGGACCATCCGGTGATTCCGACTCGGTCCAAGTCGAGCTCGGGATAGATCATTCCGAGTGCACGTAGTCCGGTGACTTGGTCTGCCAATGGAATCTCTCCTAACTTCAGGTAAATCGCGCGTTCCCAATCTCGACCTCGGCCAGGTGTCCCGCGTCCGTCTATCGAAACCACAATATAGCCCTGGTCGGCAAGCCATTGGTTCACGAGGTAGCCGCGTGCCGCTTGAACCACCTTGTTATAGCCAGGTCCTGCGTAAACGTCGACGATGACCGGATACTTTTTATTGGGCGCGAAATCACGTGGACGAACAATCGCAGCGTGAAAGACCGGGCTATCATTCACGAGGGTAAATTCAAGACGCGGATAGTAGGGGGGGTCTTCGGCGATACTCGGTAGTTCCCCCAGCGTCGTACCGTCGGTTCGTCGCACGAAAGATTTGGCCATGGACTTGGGCGTCTCCACTACATCGACGTAGACGGATTCCTGGTGCTCTCCGAACTCGACGCTATGTACTCCGTCGGCGATCATTTTTGATCCCGTACCGTCCAAGGCGACACGCCAGACCTCGTGTTTGCCTGGGTCTTCACCGGCCAGAAAGAAAATTTCATTCGCAGTAACTCCGCCCAAGCACTGATAGTGCGCATCAGGTGCCAGTAAGACCTTTTCGAATTGCCCATCGGCGCGATGCAGTTCAAGCTGCCAGGCTCCTTCACGTTCGGAAGTCCAGAGAAATTTTCCTCCCGGCAACCAGTACGGCATCTGCCGATCGATATTTACCCAGGTTGCGTCACGCTCCTCCACCAGCGTCCGCGTCTGACCGGTAGCTGGGTCGACCACCATGAGCGCGAGCTCATGTTGGTCTCGGGTCTCGACCGTAATGGTGAGAGGTCCATCTTCAGAAGGTGTGACCCTAACCAGGTACGGGTATTTGTCATGGTCCCATTCAATCGAACGAGCTGCTTCGGGCTGCTCGATTGAACAAAGCGCGAGGCGCACCGACACGTTCGGCTTGCCCGGGCGGGGATAGCGAGTGGGAGTTGGGGGATTTTCGGGAAACGCTGGATCGGCGACATGCCAAACTTCAACCCGCGAATTATCGTTGACCTGGTAAACGATGGACCGGCTGTCGGGCAGCCACCAATAGCCACTGGTTCGACCCATCTCTTCTTGCGCAACAAACTCTGCGCTGCCGTAGGACTTCAGATTGGTGCCATCAGTGGTGATGGCTTGTTCCTGCTTAGAATGCAGATCGTATACAAACAGATTATTGTTGCGAACATAAGCGACGTACTGACCATCTGGCGAAAGGGTTGGATCGATAACTGGCGCATCACCGGTTTCCAGCTGCGCTGCTCTTCCATCTCCACGATTTAAAACAGCGATTTTGCCGTTGAGACCAAAGACTACCTGCGAACTATCGCGCGAAAGTTTGAATGAGGTGATGCCGCCGGCAGTCGTGCGGGTTCGCTCACGTCTGGCCCGTTCTTCTACCGATAAATGCTCGATCGTTCCCTGTAACAACTCGTCCGGAGTCACCAAAACGCTTGTCTCTCTGGTGACGGTATTAAATTCGTAAAGCGCGTTGGTACGATCTTGAGCCGAAATCGCACGGAGAAAAATCACCGATTTTCCGTCCGTCGTCGGTGTAGCGAGTGTCGGCCGTCCAAGCGAAAAGCTTTGGGTTTCCGTTAGCCGTTGCAGGTATTGGTCAGATTCGGGCGCTTGGTCCGCCCAGGCTAGATGCGCAGCGAGTAAAAGAAAAAGCAGCGGAATTAACCGGAAATACATAGAATTGCTAAAACGGATTGCATCAAGCGCGCTGCATCGTCTGCATCTGATACTTAGCGTTCCATGCGTCAGATTGAGATACAATGCACTAATGGCTCAACGCTCGACATTCTGCCAAGACGGAAAAGCATCGAAAGGAGGAACTCGGCTGGAACTAGCAACCTAATCTGTTTTTCTGGGCGGCTCACGCGCGGAGTTTAGCGCAATCAAACGGACATGCCAGTTCGGTAGGGCGAAAACCCGACTCCGCCAAGCTCCGGCGCGCCCTAGTTTTCAGGTTAGGCATGCCCGAAAACATGGCCGCGACGTGGGCTTGGCGGAGTCGGGTTTTCGCCCTAACATTGTAAGGCCCGCGGGCATTTCGGGGTTCAAAAGCTCTCTCTTAGTTCTGGAGGGTAGCGTTCCAAGCCATTAAAACCCCGGGCTGAGCCTAGACTTCGCCTGCGGCCAAACGTTTAAGCTTATTACCCAGCGAAACTTTGGCCGCGGAACTCATGCGGTCAATAAAGAGAATGCCATTGAGATGGTCGGTCTCATGTTGGGCAGCGCGAGACAGCAATCCCTCCGCCTCAAATTCGAGCGGCTTTCCTTCCAGGTCAGTAGCCTTCATCGTCACCCGGGTCGCCCGGGTGATGTCAGCACTCACTTCGGGGAAACTCAGGCAGCCCTCCGGGCCAACTTCCGTCTCTCGACTTAACGTCAACTCTGGATTGAGTAAGACCAACGGCATATGATCATTAGGATCGACTTCCTCTCCGTTAATCCACATCCGGCTCGGCCGATTCTCCGCTTGGCTCACATCAATGACGGTAAGCTGCAACGCCTCACCAACCTGTTGAGCCGCCAATCCAACACCGCCGGCTTCCTGCATCGTCTCGAGCATATCGGCAACAAGTTGGCGGATGTCATCGTTGACTTCGCTGACCTTTCGACCCTTCGTTCGCAAGATGGGATCACCATAAATGACGATCTCCCGGATCATTTCTGTTCCTTGGGTTGAGTAAACGTCGGCAGATTCTTAGCGAGCTCGTCCACATTACTCACTGGCTTATCTCCGAGATAAAGCTTCTCGTCTTTGGTAATTGCTAATACCAGCGGCTCTTCCGTGTTCTGCCCCGGCGAGGCGGTTTTCGATTCAGGCAAATTGATCCGAAGCTGCGACTGCGCAGTCTTGAATGTCGTGGTGACGATGAAGAAAATCAGCAACATCGCAAAGACGTCGATCAAATTAACGATCATAATCTGGGGCGTCCTCTTCCGCCTGGTATAGAATCTCATCGAGCCGCTTCCTCCACCGGCTGCGCCGCTTTGGACTTCTCTTTGAATGCCGCTGATTTACCCGGTTTTTCTGAAGGATCGCCAATCGACGGTTCACTCTCTTCGTTCGTATCGCCGTTCTGGTAGAGCTTATCTACCAAATCAGTGACCATGGATTCCATTTGCACCGCTACCGTTTCCACTCTGCGGCTAAACGAAAGAAAGGCGATCAACGAGAGAATGGCAATGGCCAGACCGACGATGGTGGTACTGAGAGCCTCACCGATGCCGGAAGCGATTCCTTTGAGATCGCTGGTCGACATTACTCCGGATCCGATGTTAGCGAAAACGTGTACCAATCCGCTCACCGCGCCCAAAAGACCAAGCAGCGGAGCAATACCCACGATGATCTCAAGAATGAACAGCCCGCTCTCCAGCCCCAGCATTTCACGGCGGGCACGTGCTTGCACTGCGTCAACAGTCTCGCTGCGCGACGCGTGATAGGGACGGATAGCCACTTCCACGATCCTGGCCAGTGCCGAATCATCGCCCATCACTAGACGACGGAGGTGGTCCAGCCGCTCGCCCGGTTGATAGGCGGCGATTGTTTTTTCGATCAGGCGTGGGACGATTTCTCCTTTTCGCAACGCAAAGAGACGGAGCAAGATCACCGCTAAGGCGACGAAGGAGCAGGCGAGCAGCACCCACATGAAGACTCCGCCTTTGATGAAGAAATCGAGTGGATTTTCGAAGAGTGCGAGATAATTCATGGAAACTTACGAACTTACAATTGGGTAAAAGAGAACGTGAACTCGAGGCCACTTTCGGGCACTAGACCAGCGAGGTCCGGAGGCATGGGCGGTATACTCGCATCAAGAATGGATTGCAGTGAAACGCTTCCAAAGGTCTGATTAGATGAATTACTGATGATCCGGGCATCCTTGACCCGGCCCGAAGGCGTGATCTTAAAGTCGATGCGGACGGTTCCGATTTCAACTAGGTCCGCCCGTTGGCCGACGTAGTAATACCAGCGTGATCCGACCGCATCTTCTACCGCTTTCTGAAATCTGCCTTGCGGGGTACCAATCGCTCCAACCGAAGAATGGCCGCGATTCGAAATATTTCCTTGCATCCGGGTGACGATTTTTTGGGGGCGATAGGCGGTCTGAGGGGCTCCTTGGTTCTTGTTTTGTTGAGCGTTGTTTTGCTGCGGAGTAGGCGGCGGCGTTGGTGTCGGCGTCGAGACCAGCATAGCCAACTCTTCCGGGTTGGGCGAAGGCGCCGGCGTCGGTGAAGCGGTCGGTACCGGAACCGGAGTCGATTGAGCGGTTTGTCCGCCGTTCGCGCTTTCACGATTAAAATCTGTGCCCTTGGTATCGAGCGAGAAATCGTGATTCTTGAACATCAGGTCCTCAAGGTTTTTGCCCTCTTGCTCAGGAAGAGGACCGGGGATTTTGCCTTCCTTCTCGGAGGCAGCGGCTGTGTCCTTATCGGATTCAAATTGCGATTCGTCGGGTTTTTTATCCGTTTTCTGATCGTCGTCCGTATCGACATACTGGCGCTTTTGCTGCGCCGGCGGCGTGTCCATAAGGGTCAGCTCAGGCAACTTATCC